>Ga0172367_10001367_pt1 | contig 35662 bp, 33 predicted proteins | sample Lak10m_FD_114542 | JGI IMG/M metagenome (GOLD analysis project Ga0172367, IMG submission 114542) | Freshwater microbial communities from Kabuno Bay, South-Kivu, Congo - kab_022012_10m | ecosystem: Environmental > Aquatic > Freshwater > Lake | place: Democratic Republic of the Congo: South-Kivu... | reverse complement strand
GACCAGTGCCTCACTTGTATCGTTACGCAGCAGGGGAGAGTTGTAGTCGAAATAGAGAACCTCAAACGGCAATATTTTCGCCCCCTTTGGCTCTACGGGAGGTAGAGGATCGGGAGTCGGTGTCGGTGTAACGGGCTGATCCGGCAGCGTCGTCGTAGCAATTGTTGAGGTTTTCGGCTCCGTGTTTTCCTGCGCCGGTTTGTCCCGAGGTGTATCCACAGTGCCATCTGGTGGCAGCAGAGCGTTTGGTGTTACATTTCTCTGGGTGGCGCACCCTGCCAGTGATAGTGCTACCATTGCTGTAAGGAAGCTAGCAAAAACAAAATGTACAATATCTCATAATTTTGGGCTGATGAAGTAGTTCCATTCACCATGAAAATTATCTCTGGTTATGGATAGGCTTTCCATTTCTTCATCCGATATTTTGATGCCTTTTTCGTAACTGGTTTCATCGAGCACCGCATTGACCGTCAGCCCTTTGGCGGTTCTTGTGCTGGCAATCAAGCTGACAACAGCTGCGCGGCTCTCAAGAGGACGTCCTCGCCAGTTTTCTGTTATGTGACAAAACATGCGATGTTCAATTTTATTCCATTTGCTGGTGCCTGGCGGGAAATGAGAAACATGGATAGCAAGCCCAAGCTCTGTTGCAAGCTTTTGTAGCTCATATTTCCAGAGGCGGACACGGCTTCCGTTGCTACCACCGCCATCAGCTGTAATCAGAAGCGCCTTGGCATCAGGATATAAATGGCTGCCCATTCGTTGCCACCATGTCCTGATGGTGTTGACAGCAAATTCTGCGGTGTCGTGAGTTATTCCGACGCTGACCCAACCCTGATTATGAGACAAATCATAGACGCCATAAGGAGCGACTTTGCCGAGATCTTTATCAATAAAATCATGCACGTTAACAGGTTCCGGCTGACCGGCCGGCTGCCACTCACGTCCATTGTTTTTAAAACGGCCAACCAGCTCCTTCTTTTTCGTATCAACGGAAATAACTGGAAAACCGCAATGTTGAAATTGTTCAACCTTGCTGGATATATGCTTAAACTGAGCATCGCGGTCGGGGTGATCTGCACCCTCCAGTGTTTTTCGATTTGATTGCATGCTGTAGCCAAGCTGATCAAGCAGGCTCCATACCGTTCGCTGGCTTACCTTATATCCCTTTTTCTGGAGCTCGGAAGCCAGGTTGGTAGTGCTCTTGCTTGTCCAGAGCAGAGAAGATTCCGGGTCTCCGCGAGTTGCAGGGGCGACAAGATGCTCAAGCGTAGCAAGAAGTTCCGGTTGCGTATCAACCAGTGTCTTGCGCCCTCCACCAGGTTTACGGACGCGACCGGAAGGAGGCTGTGGATCGTCAGCTTGCTTTTTTAAGTCTGATAAACCAGCATGAATGGTCGTGCGTGAAAGTCCACTTGCTTTGGAAATTGCGGATATGGCGCCTCGACCTAATACATAAGCGTCAGCAGCCGCGCATAAACGGAGACCAAGCTCATTTAGATGAGGCCGTAGCAACGAATATTTCTGCTGAAGCAACGCATGTTCAATCATGCCGAGAACTATACGCTTGAAACTATAAAAACACAATCAAATGTTCATATTATTTTTGCTAGCTTTCTAAGTACAACGATACCTGTTTTGATGTTCATTTTTCACCTCCGTTTGAGTTTTTTCATGCCTTGGAGCTGTCATATACGTGCCATCATAATTGCCTCCACAATTATGAGCACACTTAACCTGTCCGAAAAACCGTAATTATTCCAGCACCAGCTCCACCCGGCGGTTCATGGCATTGGCATCATCCGTGTCTTCATAGAAAAGCGGTTCGCGCTTACCTTTACCTTCAATCAGAAAGACCATTTCAACAAAATTTTTATTTGTCGTTGCAAGATAGCGTCTGACAGCTTCGGCCCTTTTGCGCGAAAGGTTGTCGTTATAGCTGTCATCACCCCGGCGGTCAGTATGCCCCACCAATTTCATCTTCATTCCGGCAAACTGAGGGTCAGCAAGAGCTCTGGCTATCTCGTCCACTTGCTCCTTCCCTTTGGCATCAAGTTGAGCCGAGTTGAAGTCGAAACCCACTCTCAGGTCAACACTTACGGCAACTCCGATGGAACGCATTGAAATCCCCTTGGATAGCGTGTTCCCGATCTCGGTAGCAGAAACAACGGCTCCCCGTTTCTTTTCGAGGGCCATCAACTCCTTTGCCAGAGCAGGATCGTATTTTTCCTTGAGCGATCTCTTGATAACAATTCCTGCCTCTACGTCGTTCCCCATGGCCGCCTGGATCCGGCCTGATACGCCAAGCGCCTTTGCATGTTGCTCGCGGTCTGTTGTGGTTGCAGCAGCCTGTTCGAAAGCCGCCACAGCTTTACGTGATTCGCCAAGATCGTTATAAGTCCGACCAAGAGCGAAAAGAGCCTGATAACTCCTGGCCTTGTCGACTGACATCTGAAGAAACCGCACACGCTCTTCAGTTGAAATTCCCGGTACCTTCGCCTGCCGATAGAGTTCCTCTGCGTCCAAAGACACGTCTGCAAACAAGTTCGCAGGGGAAAAAAGTAAAAATAGTAAAAAAATGTGAATCACGTAAGGTTTCATGACCAACTCCTGCTTGTAACAATCGCTTGTTGATATCCCGTTTTTATCTACTGAAGATCGTCCAGCCGCGAACGCCGTCCGCATCACCCAGTGAAAAGACAATTCCGGCCCCGTCATACATGATGAATCTCCCACCTCGTGTGCTGATGGAACGCTCGGGTTCCCCGTATGCCACCGTGACCTTTGCAAGGGTATCCCCACGTTTGATCCCCTGCACGGTCTCTCCGGCCGACGATCCCGTTGAAATTACATTGAAGCGATTTTTTCCGATATCTAATATCATTCCGCTCCACTCTTGTCGTTCCGGAGAGAAGAGGCGAACGTCGAGCTTCTTGCCGTTAACTGTCTTGAGGGTAATGGTCGATTTCTTCACATTCCTGACAGATTCAAGACGGTCCGGAGTTATCCCGTAAATTGATTCGGAATTAGTTGTCTTTTTTTGCGTGGATACTACTGAATACCGTTTACCCTCTAATCTTGCAAGGTTGAGAGGTGAGAGGACAGGAGAAGTCGAAGCAGCGGCATTGAAATCCTCGCGAGCCCAGGTGCGGTTTCCCTCTTTGGCAAAGAGGATGCCACGGATGATCAGGGCATTCCCCTCAATGCCGCGATCACCAGATTTGCGGGCAATATCAATTGCTTTCGAAGCATCGGAAAGGACATCATCATGATCATACCCGAGCAGATCGTGAACAACTGAACGATTTATCATGGCAGGAAGATAGCGCGGATCAAGCCGCAGTGCCCTGTCGAGATTGTCCAGTGCTTGTTCGAGCAGTTCCCTGCGCTTTTCCAATGGCTCCTGCGAGGGGTCAAATCCCTTGGTAGCTGGGGGTTTCAAACGATTCGACAAATCGAACTCCAATGGATAGGCGAAAGGGAGTTCCATTTCGCTGTACTGGAGAAGGGCCGCATTGGCAAAAGCCATTCCGGCGTTGTTGAAAACCTCTTTTGAAGGAGCAGTCTTGGTGAGATATTGGAAAAGCTGGCCCGCAGGTTCCGGGACTCCTGCAAGAAGCATTGTTGTCGCTGCATCGAAAAGCGGAAACAGATTCCGGAGATTCTCCGCAGCCAGTTCAACAACTGCCTTGCGATCTTTCAGTGCAGGGTAATTTTTCGGGTTCTTTGGAAGCCGGTATTCTGCGTACAACAGGTCCAGCATTTTAGCAGCAACCGGAAGTGAGTCATATCCGGCGAGGTAGCTGTACAGTGCCCCAAAATAGTCGGCCTCAACCTCTGCAGAAACTCTTCTCCCGCTCTCTCCCTGGGCTTGTTCCGAAGCAAGCCGGTTCCCGGCAAAACCATCAAGTCGAGTGTCCATCCGTCCTTCCTGACGGTAGAAATGGACAAGTTCGTGTCCCAACAGAAACGCCAGAGCGTTATCCCGGTCAAATCCGAGCCTGGCAAGTGAGTCATAGGCTCTTTCGTCAATAAGTATACGAGCCTCTTCATAGCGGGTCTGAACCCCAACCAGACCTTCAGTGCCTCTATAGTGCCGTGATACGCCCCCTTCAGCAGCATCTCCCCGCGGAATAAGTACAAGAGCAGGAGGACGGCTGTGGTCGCTTAAAGCCCGTGCAACTGAATCATACACTTTCTTTATCGCACGGTACTTGGTGTCAGATACTGGGATAACCTCTCCCCGTACCTCAGCGAGAGAAATCTGCGATCTGAAAGTAATAACACAAAATATTACCGTCATCAGAAAGCAAAAAAACAGACTGTGATTCCTACCATTACAGAGCATCATTACTCCTGTACACTATCAATGCTTACCCAGAAGCGTATCGCTCTGCTCCTCAACACTCCGTGAACGCTCCAGACCAGGTGGTGCTGATTTCACGGAGTCCATAAGACGTTTAACGGCATCTCTTGATGACGGAGTGATCGTGGTTTTTAACAGTTGTTCTCCTCTTTTCACGAACTGCCGGCTTTCAAGGAATGCATCCTGCCCGGTAACCGCAGCAATACGTGCAGCTTCAGCCCATGCACCCAACTCAATTTCAGGAAAATGACCCGGATCAACCGCCGGATTCAGCGGTGATTTAACTGAGCCCGGTAGCGCCCCACCGTTTGCTGCGCCTTTGATGACGTTTTTCACCGCAGAATGAACCGCCTCCAACCCCCGTGCAGCTGCAAGATGCACCTCTGCCTCAGAAAGCTGCGTAAGGGCAAGTGCGCTGTCACCTGCCTCAATAGCTGCAACATACCGAGTTGCCAGTGTCCCGATCAGGCGGTGACCCATCTTCGGATCTTTCACCTGAACGAATCCGACCGACTCATCTGAACGGAGTGCCGACAACAAGGCACCTTCGCCGCCTTTAGCCGGCTGAAGCATTTTTGCTGCCGCTGCCATATCAACAGCAGAAGCGGCAACGATCCGGTTGCCTTTTTCCGCCATTGATACAACGGTATCCGGTGGAACCTGGGCGATCGTCGAATGACTCTCTCGGGCGACCTGTAGTGGTTTGCCCGCCCCGTCGTTGAAAGTCAGCTTGACTGCGATGACCAGCAACACGGCAACTGCAACCGCAGAAGGGAAAATCAGCCACCCCTTGCCGCCTTTTTCCTCAACATTATGCACTGACGCAGCCGTCATGGTAAAAAGCCTGAGACAATCCTCGCATGAAGCGACATGCGACTGAATCCGGTTCAATTCTTCGCCGGTCAACTTGCCGTCCACAAGAGCAGCAACGGTCTCAATATCCGGACATGGGCCGTCATTACCCGCAATGCCCGCCGCAAGTGCCTTTCCCAGCAGCGTCTCAGATCTGGCAGATGGTGTATTTGAAGAATTCATATGTTGGGTATCCATGGCAGCCTCCTTACCCCTATAGTCGGACACAGGGCACAAATCCCTCAATTATACAACGAGATCTGAGAGGCTGACTCCTCGACGTAGTAAATGTTCCCGAAACAACAACAGGGCACGCCGCAGCCGATTGTCCACGGCCTTTTCGGTCATATTCAGCTCAGTGGCGATACCGCGAATGCTCCGGCTTTCCAGTTCCTCGTTCAAAGGAAAGCGCAGGCTGACTATCAACCTGTCGGCTCCGTCAAGGGAGGTGATAAATTCTTGCACAACTGCCCGAGCGGTCTGTCGTCTTTGATAATCGACCAGTTGCTCGTCGGCAAACGGCACAGGATCCACCAACGTGGCAACTGCCCCATCACCACTATCCCCGTCAGCGTCGTCATCATACTGCTTCACAACGTTCAAGTGTATCTCTTCGGCATGAACCTGATTGCGGCCACGCATGGCTGCAACAATATTTTCAACCATTTCCAAGGTTGCCGGGAGTTCAGGCTTATTTTCAACAAGCCATTCATGGGCGGCATCCGCATGTAATCCTTTCGTGCACACAAGTTCATAGACAAGTTCACCCAATTTGCCACATTCTTCGGCCCGCTCTTTTGAGCGATCACGGCCATGTTCATGCCGGTGGCGGTCACAGGCGACATTATTGACTATGGCTGTCAAATAGGTGGTAATGCTTGACCTTCCGGTAAAGTCGCGAATTATCCGGAAGTCCTCGCTCCTGAGTCTGTCCAGAACAACGTTGAAGAGCTCTTCAGCGCTGTTCCCTTTGCCAATGTCATGATTATCAGGATTCTTTGCAGCTCCCGTCAGCAACCCGACAGCCTTGAAGCAAGCAGCCCTGATAGCATCATAATTTTTAAACAGAAGCTCGGAAGGCTCCTTTTTTTCAGGAGTCTTTTCCGGAGCACGGGAGAAGAGATTCTTTACAAGGCGAAGTGTCATGGCAATATGATACCTTGGTCGTTATTCATCACAAATAAGCAGCTTTTACCGTCTACGATTGTTACTTCTGCACAGACGTATGTGAGAAAGTCCTTACGTTTATTTTCAGCATTCCACTTGGAAAATTCATTTTTCATAGTCATTAACTCATAAGATATTTTCCGAAAATTTATGTCCATATGAATTGATAATGATTGAAAAGAGTCGAAGTACAAGGGGCATTCTCCATTAGCCACCAAAACATATCTTGTTTGATATTCACCGTTGTCTTTTACCCAAACCTCCCAAATTGTCTCGTCTCCGTATGCAGAAGGACCATAAATTGCCACAAAACTACCTACTCCATTCTGATTAATAAAGTTTTTTATATCATTCTCATTTAAACTCATGGCACCCTCCCTAATAATTCGACTTTAGTTTGTTACGCATTTTCCACGTCCCTTGATTTTTTGTAAGTAAAACTATACAAAACAAATACAACCCAAAAGAAGTGAACTTTGAGCAAAACCTTTACCGGGCAACCTTCACAAACACAAAATCCCCACCTTCATCACCGGAGTTACGCAACGAATTATACTGAGGAACCTGATCCGACTTACCCGCTACCCGCGACTTGACGTGCTGGTGAAATAGCTCGTCTGCTGCAAAAACCGGCTGATCGATCTCCTTTAACGCCTTCAAAAAACTATCAGCAAATATGGAATGACCACTGCCGCCACTATCCGCAACCGGTTCATTTCCGCCGCTTGCCATAAGGGTACGGGAGGGACGTTCACCCATTTTTTTCAAGAACTCGTTCCGTTCCCCCGGATTCAGGTGAGTCTGGGTGCTTCTGGTAAGTGTTCCGGAATAGCAACTGTCTGAGACGATGAGGACATGTTTTGATGGCAGGCGCTTGATACTTGTGGTGATGTTATCGGCAATGATCCACTCTGTGTCGTTGTCGGGTTGGGCATCCACGGGTAGCCAGAACGATTTATCCGCCGAACGATCAAACTCACCATGACCAGCGTAGTATATGAGGACATTGTCTTGCTCTTTTACCTGCTTGCGAAGGTCGTTGAAAGCGGAGAGAATATCATTTCTCGTGGCATTAAGAAGGAGTTTTGTATTGAAACCGTAGTAAGCCTTCAGTGTCTGCTCTACTTCGCGAGCGTCGTTTACAGCCGTCTTCAAGCGGTCAAGATTGCGGTAGTCATTATTGCCGATGATCACCGCATGGTAGATGCCACCAGTAGACTTATATTTCGGTAAAACGGCTATTGCAGACGGCTTCGGTGGTTGCCCCGCTTCTCGGGCAATTATAAAGGTTTCAGTTGCCGTGTTGCGTTGTATGTCTGTCGCAGCAACGGTTATCCTGTTCTCACCGATTTTAAGAAGGATTTCGGTAGAAAAATTGCCAGTAGCATCCAAGGCCGTCGGCTGACCATTTACCGTCACTTTGGCAACGCCGCTGTCATCGGTGGCCGTACCGGTAACGGTTAAGCTCTCCTCGCGGGCCATCACCTTAATGCCACGCGTAACGTGCGGCGATGTAAGCATTATGATTGGTGGTGTTATGTCTGTAGGTGGCACATACGGAGCAACCGCCAACACATTGAGATTTTTCAGCTCCGTCACTTGTTTCCGATAACCAATTAACCCCAGAAAACCAGCTCGCGGGAACACTATCCCCGATAGTTTTGTATTCACGGCAGTTTCTCCGTCAATCTTGGCAATGAAACGATCTTTGAATAGTTCAAGATCAAGAGATTGCCAGCGCCCTGCGCCAATGGATGCTACTGTTCGATTGGTGATAAGCTCCTTGAACATAGCGGATCGCACGCGAATCAACCCGTTCCCCTCAATCGTAAAAGTTAAGGCATCGGCTTCCCCTGAATTCCAGTCCTTGCGATTACCGGAAAAGGCTATGATAATCTCCGATTCCACGCTATCGAAGCGAAATTCAATATGTGACTTCACTGATTCAGTCGAATTCAGATCGTAGGCAACCTGCTTGCTCCAGGCATGGCCATAATTATCAATCGTTACGCCGTCACCACTGAACCTGAAGCTGCTGTTGTAGTCACAGTAAAACGCAGCGGGATCAAGTGAAATTGAATTTGCTGCCATTACTGGTGTGGTAAATATTAGCAGTACCAGAAGCAAGAAAAGTGGCATTCTCAATGAAAAGATTAGAGTTTTACGCACAGAATAATCTACAATCATCAATACCTCACAAATTCACATAATGAAAAATCAGTTGACGTAGTGAAACCAGTACACTACCATGCAACAATGACAACCACTCATGGCGAAAACGACTGGAAAATTCGTATCAACGGAGGTGAGGAACATCCCGTGCCTCATGCTCACATTATTTTCCGTGACGGACAACGAGTTTCAGTTGCCCTTGATTCGCTCGAAATACTGGCCGGGGCAGTTCGACCACAAAAGCGAATGACTCCGGCTGTTGTGTGGATACTGGCTCACCGTGACGAACTGATCGCCGAATACAGGAGGTTGAACAGATGAATCAAGCACCGCTTATCAGCGCGGTAAAGGCTGTTGATGCCACAAAACTAATGCTTACATGGTCTACCGGCGAAAATTTCGCTGTAGATCTCAGCTCTATTGTTTCCCGATACACTGCCTTTGCTCCACTTGCCGATCCAGTCATATTTTCCCAGGTTACGTGTGAAGAATGGGGACACGGTCTTGACTGGCCGGGCGGCCTTGACATGGGCGCTGACCAACTGTACCACCTCTGCCGCGAGCAAAATGGTTTGCTTTCTCCTGTTGCCTTTGACGGCTGGATCAAAAGCAACCGACTGTCGCTTACCACAGCAGCCGAAGCTCTGGGGATGACACGCCGTATGATTGCCCACTATCGCAGCGGTACCCGCCCCATACCAAAAACCGTGCAGCTCGCCTGTATCGGCTGGGAAACTTTAAAAAAGCTGCATGAAGCAGCGGGTATTTGTCGTCACCGCCCCGACTTCCCAATATGAAACGACTGACCACTGATATAAATGGACGGAACCTGACTCATCTTTTCAAATCATCAATCATTTGTTTAATTACTACAGCCAGTGGTAAAACATGTTTGCTGCAAATCAAATACACCTGCTCGGCATAGATATCGAAAAACAATTAAAATGAAAAAGAACTTATCAATAGCACACCCCACTGACTTCGCTCTTCATATCTGACTTGAGTTTCACCCGCAGGCAACGGCTTGTCAGCAACAATGCCATTGCCGAGAATTTTTGCATTTGGATCGACAATCATTCCACACCCGAAATTCCAGCTTACAGTGGACTCCAGGTTCCGTCGGAACCCGACCATGATTCCCCAACCAATTGCATCAATAATGTCATTGCTACCAGGTTGAAGCGCAAGAAATGGGCCCCAGCCCCAGTATTGTTTTTCCACCAACCCAAGGAATTTCCAATCAGGCAAGAAAAAATAATGTGACTCCAAAATGACACGCGGGATACTATTTTTACTTTTTTCCACTCTTACTATTCCGTTTACAGCTGTAGCACTTTCAACTCTGTCTTCATTGCCTATATCTATCGTGAGTGATGCTCCCACCCCAAAACTTATACCAGCAAACTTGCGCGTCCCCTCTTCCTCAGCTTTTAATTTGGCATTTTTTATTTCTTTCTGCACATCATTACTCAATCCGCTTACAATGGGTTGTATTTCGTTTAGATTGTTGCTAACCGCTTCAAACTGACTTTTCAAGGCTGCAGTTTTTCCAGATTGCAACTTTTTAAGTAAATCCTTCATGACACTTTTTGCATCTCCAACGGCTTTCATCACATTATCGCATACATCTGATATCACCCGCGACGAAGCGAGATAGGTAGCAGCAATATCCCCGTTGTTAGTTTTACTATTAATGGATTGTTCAAGGTTTATTGCACCATCGTTTGCCTTTGCAGCTTTTTTTAGTTCATCAACAACCTTTTCATTGTGAGCAAAAAACTCTTTAGTTTCCTTGGAAAGTTCATCATAGGATTCTGTTGCAGTTCTGTCATTGTTTCGTGCGGTTGAAATGTTAGCCAGCAAAGGCTTTGAACTAATCTGCTCACTGGCAACAATTCCAGCGTTGATGGCTGTCTTATACAGGCTGGAGTTGTAAGCATGGCTTACGGTGGAGAAAACTGCGATAAAAATGAGCGACATAATAATCCTCTTCATTTGGCACCTCCTCGATATTGATTGCATGACTTCAGGTATGACAAAAACCTACCTCCTCACTATTATCACTTGATAATATGTTTCTATATCAGATCATATTTTTTCAAATCATTCTCAATTGTCTCAATAATTGAATTTTTCATCGAACCCTTAATAGCAAATAAAAATATTTTTGTTAAAATTTGCTTAAAAAAATCACCTTCCAATTTTGTTTCTATCAATCTATCAGTCACTGCATCAAATCTCTTTTTGACCAATTTTCTGATATCTTTCCAATCACTACCAGGCATTTTCTCCCATGGTAGCGTCGGAACTTCGATGCTAGACACAGGTAAACTATGGATTGGAATAACCTGAATACATTCAATTTTATTAACAACGACCTTGTATTTATCAAATTTATTATCATTAGTATAATTTTTAAATACGGGATTAATTTTTGCTGCATCGAGAGGAATGACAAAAGTATCACTTAGGAATTTTTGACAATTACGGCGACCAAGCTGGAAGTCGTGACGTCGAAAAACTTCTGACAGGAAACCGCCAAAGCCGCCAAGCATGCCAGAGGCGATGGGATAAACGGCCCGCTTTTGCAGCGCATCATAGCGAATTGGCGCTAACATCCAGCGACTGTATACTTTGGGGTTCTGCGCTAAGACTAGTTCTTCAGGCTTGAACCTCGCCTGTTGATTAAGGCTTGCAAACATACTCGTGAAGACTTTTACGATATCGTACGACAAATACCCGAAAACATCTTTTTTTGTAACAGGATCTTCTAAAGGAAACGGATCTATCAAAAGAACTGAGCGATTAACTTTATCCGGGTCTCGTGGATTAGAAAGTTTACCTCTTGCAAGATTTCGGCGCGCCAACTCCAGCGGTTCGTTGTTCATTAAACCGCCATCGACACATATGTATTCGTAGGCAAATGGAGAACTAAATTCTGTGGGCCATGAAGGTGAAATCGATAGCGGAGTGTAACGAACACAGCCACCACCTTCAGGACCTGGATGTGGAATTTCCCATTTCAAACTGTCGTAGTCACGGGAAGAGCGGGACAACACTCGCGGAGCCAGACCAATCGGGAATGCGCCTGTCGCCAAGGCCGCCTGTTTTAGCTGTAACCAATTTTTATGTTTCGGATCAGTACTGTCAAGCCATTCCATGCCAGATAAAGTCGTGTCAGTTTTACCTGATACATAATGAAGGTAATCAGCATGCATACATATTTCATGACCGAACTCTATTTGCCCTTCGAATGCAATCCGATAGGGGATACCACGCAAATTCGTCAAAGTGAGGAATATATGAAGGTCATCACAAATGTAAGGACGACTTTTTCCGGATGGATTGAATGAAACTGCGTTATCTGCAATCGAATCCAGAATAGTCGAATCAAGTAGTGAGACGACTGGCTTGTTGTCACGAAGATCGTTGGAACCTAGAAGTGGTTTCAAGTCAATCTGATTAACCCAACTATCGAATAAATTGTTGTCTGTAGATTCCATGCCATTAGCAAGATTGTTAACAGGTGAAAATGAACCGTTTAGCATGGCAGCGGTGATAGCAGCAGTCATACCACCTGCTGAAGTACCGGACATAACCCTTATTTTCACTTCGTGAGGAGGACCTTCTCCTTTATCTTTCAGCTGTTGCCATTCCTCCAGAGCCTGCAGGAGAAAATCAATTACACCTGCGGTATAAGCTCCCGCAGATATGGCTCCAGCCATGACAAGTCCAAGTTCAAAGGTCACATTCTGATCTGATTCAGTCATGAGCGATCACCTCAAAAATATATGTTACGACTTGACCACCGCCACCTCAAAATGCATCCCATCAAGCCTCTTGGCATAATGTCCGCCCCAGTAGAACCCATGCTGATTGGCGAGTGGCACCAGTTCACGCACTGAACCTTTTTCTCTCTTCAGCGCCGGTTGGCTACCGATGCCGTTCCAGGTGACATTGATATCGAAAGCCGAACCAAAAGCATGATTGCTGAGGGTCGTGGTGCTGCCCCTGACAAAACGAGGGACAAACGACCCATCATATGCGAGTATGCGGTTGAGCAGACCTGCCTCCTGCCATGTCTGCCAGAGCGTTTTAAACTGATTGGCGACAAGTCTGTGAACCTATATGTTCCCGGTTTTTGATGCGCCTTTTATGCCTATAAGTTGGGGGATGGTTACGGTAACAATGTTCTCCGCAGACCAATTGCCCAGTATACGAATGTTTTCGTAATTGTCGGGTTGAGGGTCGTGCTGATAACTGAACTTGCCGAAGAGTTTCTGGCGTTCTGTGTTCGAGATGATGGGCTGAAAATCCGGTCGTGGCGGCCAATTCGGACCATTTTTCGTTATGTCGGTCGTGTCTTCAAGGAGGACAAAACCGCGCTGTATAGCGGCTACAAGGGTTTGATGACCGACCACACCGTCGGCATCCAATTTGTTTTTCAGCTGAAAAGCTACCGTGGCGTTGAAGGTCTGATCACCGAAAACACCATCCGCATTCCCCGGAATAAATCCTTGCCCAATGAGGAAATACTGCCACTTCTTTACATCGGTCCCTGTGCTGCCAATCCGTAGAACCTGGTTCATAGCCAATTACCTCCCTCGTAAAAAGTTAAGCTTCGGCGTTCTTAAATAAAAAGCAGTTCTATCAGCCCATTAATTTCTACTGTTTCCTCATAAACACAAAATCCCCGCCGTCATGGCCGGAATTGCGAATATCGCCGTATTCCGGCACCTGGTCGGAGCGGCCGGCGACACGGGTTTTGATCTCGTTATGGAACAGTTCATCAGCGGTGAAGCTCCCCTGTTCCATGCCATTCAGCGCTTTGAGGAAGACATCGGCAAATATGGAGTGACCGGTGCCACCGCCATCTGCCACCGGTTCATTACCACCGCTGGCCATCAGGGTTCGCGAAGGGCGATTCTGCATTTTACGGAGAAACTCTCCCCGCTCCTCGGCGTTTTTCAGATTGGTCTGGCTGCTCCGCTTCAGAGTGCCGGAGTAGCAGGAATCGGACACCAGCAGAACATGTTTTGAGGCAAAGCGCTTGATGTTGGAGGTGACATCATCGGCAATGATCCATTCGGCGGTGTCATCCTTTTGGGCATCCACCGGCAGCCAGTATGACTTGTCCACCGTCTGGTCATACTCGCCGTGACCGGCGTAATAGATCAGTACACTGTCATTTGCGGTCACTTTTTTGCGCAGCTCGTTCATCGCAGAGAGAATATCTCTGCGGCGGGCGTTGATAATCAGCCGTGTTTCAAAGCCGAATGTGTCTTTAAGCGTTTTTTCCACTTCCCGCGCATCATTTATCGGAGTCCTCAGGCGGGTCATCTGCTGATAATCGTTGTTGCCGATGATAAGGGCAAAGTAACGGCCGGTCGGGAGTGCAGCAAGGCGCGTATCCTGTTTCGGTTTCGCCGGGGCCTGACCAACCTCGCGGCTGATAGTGAATTTTTCGCCGGCAGAGTTGCGGTAGATGTCAGTAGCGGCAACGGTTATCTGGTTCTCTCCCGGCTTCAGCAGCAATTCCGCCGAAAAGTTGCCGTTTTCATCCAAGGCTGCCGCCTGGCCATTCACCGTCACACTGGCAACGCCACTGGCGTCAGTTGCTTTCCCGGTAACCGTGATAGTGGTCTCATTGGCTACCAGTTTGACGCCACGCTTCACCTGCGGCGATGTCAGAGTGATAGCTGGCGGTATGGTATCGATTGCGGTTGCAGCCTGTTCAGCCGGAACAAGCGACACCCGCCCCGATGCCCTGGCGGCAAAGGTTGCGGATGCTGAACAGATGAGAAGAATTATGGTAAGAACAGATAAACGGCGCATAGTGTGGCCTCCTGCTGGTGGTATGTCATGTTTTGAAAGGAGTAATTGCCGGCTGAGGGCGCTGACGCGCCCACCCCAAAAACCAGAAACCAGAACTCAGAAAACCAGAATTCAAAATCTTAATTCTGGGGGAGGACAAGACGAAACCCGAGGCTGATGAAACGCCCGCCAGGGAGGCCCCTGGCCCGGAACGCCGCCCGCGAGTCCAGTGGATTATCGAACCAGGAACCGCCGCGCAGCACACGAAATTCACCTGATGACGGCCCCTGCGGGTTGCTGCGCGGACTCATGCCATAATAGTCATTTCCGTGCCAGTCGCTGCACCATTCCCAAACGTTACCGCTCATGTCATATATCCCCAGGCCGTTGGCCCCCTTGCGGCCAACAGGGTGAGTTGTGCTGCCGCTGTTGCCGTCATACCAGGCCACGCTATCGATGCTGCTGCTCCCGCTGTACTTTTCACTTTTTCCGACGCTGCGCGCCGCATACTCCCACTCCGCCTCGGTGGGGAGACGATAATTCCTGCCGCTCCGACGGTTCAGATTCAGTATGAAATCCTGCACATCATTCCAGCTGACCTGCTCTACCGGGCAGTCGTCGCCACAACTGCTGAACTTGGACGGGTTATTCCCCATAATCGTTTTCCACTGCCCTTGCGTAACCTCATACTTGCCGATGCTGAAGCCGTCCACACAGACCTCATGCACCGGCTTCTCAGAAGCATAGCCATCGCCAAAGGTGTCCCCCATCTGAAAGCAGCCCCCTTGCACCGGAACAAATTCTATCCCGGTGGCAGGGTCGGCAAAGGTGCGGGGCACAGACTGCCGCACCGGTTCCGGCTCAACAGGGCGCGCCACCGGCGCAGGTGCAAGCATGGCCGGTTCCGGCTTATACTCCGACGGCTGCAGGTCGGTCATTTCTGAGGGTGAGACAAAGGAAAAGCGTTTTTGCACCGTGGCGGGGCCGTTGATGTAGGGTGTCTGCTGTTGGTTGCTCGCCTTCTCGACCTCTTCGCTGGCGCGGGTGAGTACCCCGCCGAGAGTGAGATCACTCCCCTTGAAGGCGCTGAGCAGACCGGCGGTGAACAGCCCGTTCCGTCCGGTGCCGTCTGCGGCGACGTTACCGGGGTCAGTGGCGTAAACGATAACGGTCCCTTTGGGCATGGCGGAGGGGGGCGCGAGGCCGCGGCTGGCGCCTGATCTGAACTTGCCGCTGATCGGGTTGTTGCGGCAGGCGTCGAGCATGACGATGTTGACACGGCTTCGGCTGCTCTCCATCTCTTCCAGCAGTTGGTTGACGTTAACGGCGCGGTACGGAACCTTGGCTTCCGAGTCGATGTTTGCATCCACCGGCACCAGGTAGTTCTGCCCCTTGACCTGCAGGCCATGACCGGCGTAGTAAAAGAGCGCTGCGTCGCTTTCGGCAATTTTGCGCCCGAAGTCGGTGATGGTCTCGTCCATCTCTTCTTTGGTCAGGTTCTTTTTCGCTATAACCTCAAAACCGAAACGCCGCAGGGCGGCAGCCATGTCATCAGCATCATTGGCCGGGTTTGAGAGCTTCGGCAGGCTGTCGGTAAAGCGGTAGTTTCCGTTGCCGATCACCAGTGCAATACGCTTGCGCTGGTCACTGTTTTGCTGCGAAAGCTTCACCCCACGATCGTCGGTCGCGGCTGATTTCTGTTTCTTTGCCGGTTCAGCGGCAAGGATGTTCGTGGCGATTAGGGATACAACCGTTACAAGCGATATAATCCGGCGCATGGTAGCTCTCCTTAATTAGTGCATGGTAATTGGTAAGCATCCCCCGACTGCGTTTCGACAAGGAGGGGAGGGAGGGGAAATGAATCGCCGAACAGAGCCTTCGCTTGTGCTACCAGCCCTGTCCGGCCTTGCCTGCTATTCGTCCCCATCCGGGCTACAGGACAAAGGCTCATGAATTGTCACTCGCCGACCCGGTATCCGTAAAGACCGGGTTCCTTCGGGAGGACGCGACAATTCTGGGGGAGGACAAGACGAAACCCGTTGTTGTTGTTACGTTTGTCAGGGTTGTTCCTGTTCCGGTTCGCCGCCCGCGTGTTCTGTGGATTATTGTTCCAGGAACCGCCGCGCAGCACAATGGCCTCTGCCCACAATAGCGCCGATACTACATCTTTTTCAACCAGCCGCCAAAGAGTTTTCCAACTTCCGTAACCCGTTGTGAAACAAATTCATATTGACGAAGTGATACAAGGGCAAGATCAAAAGCGAGCCTCAGATAGACTTTAAGCCGCTCCAGTTCAACATTCGCACTGGCCAGTGATTCCTTTTTCGCCACATTGTCCAAAACTGCTGCGGCAAGCAGGTGGTCATAAAATCCGAGTGATGACTCCTCTATCCGCCGGGCCAGTACCGCTCTCTGGTTGCGGGGGAATTTCGCTGTATGCTCCAGAAGCCACTTGATCAGGTCATACGTTTTGATAAACAGCGGCGACTCTTTCATGCAAATCTCTGCATTACATGCAGGGCAAGACCACCTGCATTGGCCCATTGCACATACCCCAGCCAGCTTTGTATTGATACCTGCCTTTCCACTTCATCGTTCATTCGCCGCAACCGTCTAAGAAAGCGGAAACAGACATCTTTGCGCATCCGTCGCCTGTTAGGAAACACCTGATAGCCGACATGGTCGGCGCCCTCTGTAACCGGCTGCACAAAGGTTTTGGATGGGTGAAGGGTCAGACGCTCTTGTTCAAGATAAAGGGCGATTTCATGTTTCATTTCCCAGAGTTTTTCTTTTGAATCCTCGAATATGGTTAGATCATCCACATAGCGGATATATCCTTTGGGCTTCAACTGTTCAAGAACATGATGATCCAGTGAGTCAAGATACAGGTTAGCGAAAAACTGGCTGGTCAGGTTGCCGATCGGTATCCCCCGCCTTCGGTTATACGGAGTGAACAGGTCGTCACCGCGGAAATGAACATTCATCTCATCTTGTGGATTACTGCCGTCAATGATCCGGTCGATCAAGGTGAGTGTCGGACTGCATTTTATCTTGCGCCGGATTTTAACCTTGAGAATTTCATGATCTATAGATGGGAAATACTTGCGGATATCGCTTTTCAGAAGATACCGGCTACGCCGGGCAAAGTAGGTGAAACGCTCAAGCGCCGCATGAGTCCCCCTGCCAACACGGCAGGCATAGGAGTCGTGAATGAAACATCGCTCAAATACCGGTTCAATGGCGCTGCACAGGGCATGATGAACCACCCGGTCACGGTACGGGGCGGCGCTGATCTTGCGGGGTCTGCGTTCATAAATGGTAAATTCACGATATGGCCCGGGCACCCATGTACCGTTGTGCAATTCATCGTGAAGCCGCCACAGCTCTTCTTCAAGATTCATCTCAAAGGTGGCACACCCCTCCTTCATCCGCTTGCCCCGGCGCGCTTTGCGCGAGGCGAACAGCAAGCTTTCGAAAGATATGAGCTCATCGTAAAGATTACCGAACCGTTTCATGGCACCCTCAAAAAAATCGGAGGGCGCTGACGCGCCCACCCCAAAATCAGAAACCAGAACTCAGAAAACCAGAATTCAAAATCTTAATTCTGGGGGAGGACAAGACGAAACCCGTAGCTGCCGTCACGAATGACAGGGTTGCCCCAGAACCGGTTCGCCGCCCGCGTGTACCGCGGATTACCGCCCCAGGAACCGCCGCGCAGCACACGATATTCACCTGATGACGGCCCTTTCGGATTGCTGCGCAGGCTGTCCTGGTAGTACGTTTCACCATACCAGTCATTCAGCCACTGCCAGACATTGCCGGTCATGTCGTATAAGCCAAGGTCATTGGCCAGGTGTGATCCCACTGGAGCAGTATAGCGATGGCCGTCATCCTGACCGGCAGTTTTCCAGCTAAACTCACAGTTTTTGTCACAGAAATTGGCGTAACGATACAATGAATTTGCATCCGATGTGCCGGCAAATTTCTCTTTCTTCCCACCGCTTCTCGCCGCAAACTCCCACTCTGCCTCGGTCGGCAGCCGATAGTTCTTGCCGCTTTCGCCGGAGAGCCAGTTGACAAATGCCTGACTGTCATTCCAACTGACACAGACCACCGGATGCCGGTCATTTTGATCAAAGCCGGGATTTTTCCAGTTTTTTGAAGCATCATACTCCCATGTTGTACCATTCCACACCGCACACCCGGAAGCCTTCTCCGCCTCGGTCTTGTAGCCGCTGGCGGAGGTGAACTTACGGAACTCACCCACGGTGACGGTGTATTTTGCCAGGTTGAAATCACCGACGCAGACCTCATGCACCGGTTTTTCATCCTTGTCGCCATCGCCAAAAGTATCACCCATGTCGTAGCAGCCGCCTTTAATCTTGACAAACGGCATCCCCAGAGTCGGATCGGTAAAACCACTGCCGGACGCCACTACCGGAGCAGCAGTGGGGACAGCGACCGGCGCGCCGGATGCCTCCACATCCCACGTTACCTCGCCCTCAAACCCGGCGGGGAAATCCTTCATACCGTCCCAGATAAAGCTCTTCCCCTTGCCGATCTTCACTTTTTTGCCGACATCGCCGGAAAGTGTGAGCCTTTCCGCAGGATAGCGCTCCCCGTCAATCTCGGCGGCGGCCGTCACATCAGCTTCTTTCTCCCCCAGTTTGCCGACCAGGTCGTAGCGCACCACAACCCGGTTGCCCTGCTGGGTGACGGCGAGGTTCTTCACCTCGGCGGCGTGGAGTTCTCTGCCAAAATTGTCAAAAAAGACAATGGAGAAAAACAAAAAGATACGTATGTATAAAAATATACCTGTTCGTTGTGTCATCTGCGATATCTCACTGGTCGTGTAATCTCCTGCTGTTCTCTCAATTTCTTTTACGGACAGTACCACTAAATCCCTCCGATACCTATCAAGAAAAATAGTTTGGGAAAAATTCAAAATCTTTCCGTCATATAAATAAAGACGTAATCACCCGGAGGTTGCCATGCCCATCGAACTTCAACCATATATTTCCTTGATTGTTATCGGAGCCTTTGCAACGGTCGCACTTTTTGCCTCGGAGTTAGCTCATGCCGACTCCGCTCCGGCTCCCCTCAGCCGGGCTGCAGTCACGGCTGGGAGCTCGACGGAATACCTTCAGACTGTCTACTTCGACTTCGATTCCTGCAGCCTGACACAGACCGCACGCCTGACCATAGAAAACAACGCAAAACTCCTCGCACAGATGCCTGACGCCACGGTGATTTTGATCGGGCACAATGACGAGCGGGGTTCAAGCGAATACAGCATTGCCACGGCAGACCGGAGATCACGGGCGGTATTAACCTATCTCGTCAGCCTCGGCATTGATCGAACCCGGATTACGACGATAAGCCACGGCAAGGACAACCCGGCTGATCCGGGGCATAACGAGAAAGCATGGGCAAAAAACCGCCGCGTTGAGTTCATCTTCTTCACGGCCTCTTCTCAAACACGAAATCTCCCCCTTCGTCACCGGTCTCCCTGATCTCGCCATACAAAGGGATCTGCGCGTTGGGCGAGTTATTGATCACCGCCTGACGGAAGGAGGAGAAGAGTTGCTCGGAGGAGACATACCGCTCCGGGTTCTCCTTCAGCCGTTTCAGCAGGTATTCGACAAACACCGAGCGGTCGGGGACTTCTTTCATGTTGCCGCTGGTCATCGCCTTGCGACTGGGGAGTTTCAGCAGTTCCTGAATGGCTCTGGACTGGCCGTCAAACGCTGAACGGGTTTTGAATATCCCGCCGCTGAAACAGGCATCGGCGACGAGGAGAGTATGCTTTGATTTTATCCCCTGGATATATTCGCGGATAGTGCTGTTGGAAAGCCATTTGGAGCGGAGATCTTTTCTGGCGTCAGCCGGCAGCCAGTATCCCTGCTGCAGCCGTTCATCCCAGAAACCGTGTCCGGCATAGAAGATCAGCAGGTTGTCGTTCTCGCTTATCCGCCCGGCCAGGGCATCGAGCGTTTCAACAATGCGATCCCGGTCGGGGTTTTTCAGAAAGGTCACGTTGTCCGGTTCGAAGGTGTAGCTGCGAATCAAAGTGTCATAAATCTTCTGGGCGTCGGCAAGCGGATGATCCAGCGGCCGGATGCTGCTGTCAGTGTAATCTTTCACCCCGATGATGAGCGCATGATAGCTGCCGGTTGTCAGTAGCGGCTGCAGCGCAGGCTTTGTTGCTGCAACCTGCGCTGCCTGCCGCGATACGACAAATTTCTGCGTTGCGCTGTTGCGGTAAATGTCGGTGGCACTGACCGTTATCTGGTTCTCCCCCGGTTTCAGCAGCAGCTCGGCGGAGAAGTTGCCGTTTTCGTCCAGAGCCGAAGGCTGGCCGTTTACGGTTACGCTCGATACGCCGCTGGCATCGGTGGCTTTCCCGGTAACCGGAAGGCTGGTCTCTTTGGACACCAGGTTCACGCCACGGGTGACCTGGGGTGAGGTGATGGTGATGGCAGGCGGAGTGGTATCGATTGCCGAAGCGCTCTGCGCCGGCGCGCCGGATATGCGGGTGCTGGTGCGGGCGGCAGAGGCGATGCCGGGGAGCAGCAGGGTGAGAACGATAAAGAATATACTGCGTGGCATTGGTGTACCTCCGTTTTTTGCACTATGCAGAATGAAATAGCACCCACACTGCCGCCGGAATACAGTGCCGGGGGGAATGCAGATCGAGGGGGCTTCGCCCCCATCCGAAAATCAAAACCCAGAAACCAGAATTCAGAAACTGATTCAGGGGGAGGACAAGACGAAACCCGCCGCCGCTGCCACTCTGGCAGCGTCCTGGTTACGCTCCGCTTCACCCTCCCGTGCCTCCGTTATAGCTCCGCTTCTGGCTCACTGAACTGGGGCCAAGAGGCGGAAGCCTAAGGTGCTGAAACGGTTCGCAGAAGGACTGCCGTTGGAGCGATTGGACGCCCGGACGCTCGCCGGTTCGCCGCTCCAGCTACCCCCGCGACCGACGCGGCCGGAGCCCGTAGAAGGTCCCTGCGGATTGCTGCGCGGGCTCTCACCATAATATTCCTCTCCGTACCAGTCGCTGCACCATTCCCAAACGTTACCGCTCATGTCATATATCCCCAGGCCGTTGGCCCCCTTGCGGCCAACATGAGTTGTGCTGCTGCTGTTACCATCCCAGCCACCATACCAGGCCACGCTGTCGATGCTGCTGCTCCCGCTGTACTTTTCACTTTTTCCGCCGCTGCGCGCCGCATACTCCCATTCAGCCTCGGTGGGGAGACGATAATTCCTGCCGCTCCGACTGTTCAGTTTCCCTATGAAATCCTGCACATCATTCCAGCTGACCTGCTCTACCGGACAGTTGTCGCCACAGCTGCTGAATTTGGACGGGTTATTCCCCATGACCGCTTTCCACTGGCCTTGAGTAACCTCATACTTGCCGATGCTGAAGCCGTCCACACAGACCTCATGCACCGGCTTCTCAGAAGCATAGCCATCGCCAAAGGTGTCCCCCATCTGAAAGCAGCCCCCTTTCACCGGGACAAACTCCATCCCGGTAGTGGGATCGGTAAAACCGCTGCCTGACGCCACTGCCGGAGCAGAAGCGGGCGCAGCAAGCGGCGCCCCTACGGCCTCCACATCCCACGTTACCTCGCCGTCAAACCCTGCCGGATAATCTTTGAGAAAGTCCCAGTAGAAGCGCCTGCCGGTGCCAACCTTGACCTTTGCACCAAAATCGCCGGTCAGAGACAATTTTCCCGCCGGATATCGTTCGCCACCGATCTCCGCAAAGACGGTGACATCGGCCTCTTTTACCCCAAGTTTACCGACCAGATCATACTGGACAAAACCGCGCTCGCCGCTCTGGCCTGAGGTCAGGTTCTTGATCTCGGTAGCGTATCCGGTGTCATGCTTAGATGTTGCCGATTCATTTTTTTGGTGTTGTACAGGAAGGTTATTTGCTTCCATACGATTTGAGCCGACAGCCACCATGTCCCTGGCAACTTTCATGACCTCGTCAAATGATGCGACAGCGCTACTCTTGCTAAGTATCTTCTGAGCCAGATTGAGAGGAGCATCCACACCCTCAACTCCATCTGATTCAATATCCGGGACTATGCCGTCCTGGACCAGATGTCCATTCGGTAATATATATCGGGCTACAGTGAGACGTAAGGCCGACCCATCGCCCAATGGAGCAATAATCGGAACTGATCCTTTGCCAAAGCTATGGGTGCCGATGACCAGTGCGCGCTTATGTGCCTGAAGAGACCCAGATACAACTTCACCAGCACTTGCCGTACCAGAGTTTACCAGGACTATCATTGGATAGAGTGCTTCTTTTGCATCGTTAGTTGCATTAAACTGAGAATCCTTGCTCTTGTCTCGCCCTTCGGTACGAACTATAAGTTGCCCCCTATTGATGAATCTTGACGTTATTTTTGTAGCTTGGTCGAGAAGTCCCCCCGGAGTATTGCGGAGGTCAACTATCAAACCATGAAGTCTCCCACCATTTTCCTCAAGCAGTGATTGTAATGCATTACCCATTTCATCGTCAGTTCGATCTGCAAGCAGTGATATTCTCACATAACCAACGCCACTATTAAGCAATCTGTGTTTGATGCTTTTTGCGTGAATGATTGCCCTCTCCAGAGTAACGGTTATTAGTTTATCAACACCATCACGCTTGACTGTTAAATCAACTTTACTACCCGGTGAACCATTCAATAGCGATACAACATCCAAGACACTGAGCGCTTTGGTCGATTCGCCACCAATCTTTAGCAGACGATCTCCAGGTTGTATCCCGGCTTTGAATGCCGGTGAATCATCAAACGGAGCAATAACAGTCAAAACTCCTGCTTTTTTTGCGAATTCAATGCCGACACCTGCAAATCCTCCCTTTATTAAAAATTGTTGTTTGACGTATTTAGATGCCACTAACGAACTTGAAGAGTCTAATCTAGATACCAGCCCTTCAATGGAGGCAGGAACAAGTTTTTCAAATCCAATATCAGGAAATTTATTATTAAAGTAGGTCAAAACATTCCGGTATTCCTCCATCATGTCTACTTCTTTAATATCACCCTCGTTAAGTCTCGAGCATATCGCAGCCGGGTATTTGCTATCTAACATATCCTCAAGCCCATATATCGCCCCGCAAATGAGCTTGTTCGTATCTGGCACTTCAACAAACGATTTGTTAATTATATTAAGTACTTCTTTGAATAAAACCAAATCTTGATTGTTTGGCGTAGCAGAACAGACAGAACTATTAGCAAAGATAACTAAAGTTGATAAAAAAGCGTACAATGATATCTTATAAACTATAATTTTCAAAATGCCCCTCCAAAGAACAAAACGGGGATAAGGTTCATTCTTTATAAAATACGGAATGTAGCTTGACGTGACGCCGGAGCGTCACCGGCTGCGTTCCCACGCTTGAGCGTGGGAACGATAATATATTGGCCAACCGTAGGGTGGGCAGGTTTATTGCCCACCGGTTTGTTGCATTGTCCACATGGGCATGATGAGACCATGCCCACCCTACCGGGCTGCCGAGTTATTTCGGATTGAGCTGCAGATCATCAATCGACAGATTCCCTGAGATGTCCGGTACCTGTGCACCTCTGGTTTCCTGCGTCACCCCGAGGCGCACTCTGTTCAGCATTTTTTCAATGTCGATACCCGGAGTCTTGATCCACAGAAGCAGGTGTTTGGTAAACATACCATTTCTTCCGGAGTTATCTAAAGCGTCTTTACCATCCGCTGTCGCGAAAGCAATAATACTGTTCTTGGGTGCATTAAGATTTTTCTGAATCGAATTTGATGATCCTACAAATGGATTACTACGGCTGGTATCAAAAAAGAAGAAATTTGCACGTCCTCCCCGCTCTACTATTTTTTCCAAAATTACTGTGACTTCGACCGACCTTGTTTTTACGTCTATCACAGACTTAATTTCCTTACCCACCGGAAGCAGAAAATACCGCCCATCAACCTGAACGCCGTGTCCGGCAAAATAAAAAAGAGTGGTTACATCTTTCCTAATTTTTCGGGTAAACGCTTCGATGGTATGTTCCATCTCATCCTGCCCCGCATCTGTTTTCAAAGTGACTGAAAAACCGATCTCCCGTAAGGCCGCAGCTACATCGTTCGCATCATTCAGGGCCTTTTTGAGAGGAGCATTCTTGTAGCTGGCATTTCCAATGACTAACGCTATCCTGCTGCCGGATGACGCCTCAGGCACCGGAGCAACTGCAGCAGGAGCACCACCGCTCGCCTCCACATCCCAACTCACTTCACCGTCAAAACCGGCGGGAAAATCCTTTAGAAAATCCCAGTAGAAGCGTTTGCCAGTGCCAATCTTGACCTTTACTCCAAAATCACCTGAGAGAGACAGTTTCCCCGCCGGATAGCGTTCACCACCAATCTCCAGAAAGACCGTGACATCGGCCTCCTTCTCCCCCAACTTCCCCACCAGATCATACTGGACAAAGCCGCGCTCGCCGCTCTGCCCGGAGGTGATGTTCTTCACTTCGGCGGCATGACCGGTATTCAGCAGCACGAAAAACATCGCCGCAAGCAGTATGAATCTACCATTAATCACAAATCCCCCTGCAGCATCAACAGTTCGTACGCATATATAGTATTACGGTTTTTTTATAAATACAAAATTGCCGCCATCGTGGCCGGAGTTGCGATTACCTGTGGATTACCTTGCAGAAATTACAATAATTACCTATAATTCGCACCATGATGAGGATATATCTTGATACCAGCGCAATAAACCGGATCTTTGATGATCAGTCACAAGCGCGAATTTTCCTTTAATCATCAGCGATGATCACCGTATTTGCGATGATAGAAAGTAAGTGCCTTTCCCTGGTATCGTCAGAGGCATCCATTTTTGAAAATGCTCGCAACCCTTTTGAGGACAGGCGCACCTTTGTCTCCGCAGTTCTTTGCAAGGCAAGAATAATTCAGACTCTTGGACCAACCTTACTCAATCGGGCACAAGTGATTGAGTCTACCTTCGGCATATCAGGTCTTGATGCCCTACATTTGGCGTGTGCAGAAAAACTGAAGGCTGACTATTTTATCACCTGTGATGTCAAGATCATTCGTAAGTATTCCGGTAGTATTCTGGCTGTCACACCCACTCAATTCGACCTTCAAGCCATAGAGGAAAAATGATATGAAAAAAACATTGAAAACTAAAAACATACCAGATGTGATTTTACCTAAAAATGACGCGGTAAAATGCGAAGCTGTCCAGACTGTCATTGAACGCATGGGGATCACCAAGGCCGCCATTTTTCTGCGTGAAACCATGTCACAATCCACTGATTACCTTTCTTTGAAACAAAATCTGTTAGGTAACGCTTCAGCTGCCGAGTTGTACTCGTCCATCAAGGCAAAGTAGAATTTGTCTCACATGCCTGCTAACCTTCCAAACGTTCCAGCGTCCGGTATAAAGAAAAGTGAGAGGTATCTAAAAAGTCTGACTGTCAGCACGTATCGGCCAAATGAATCCTTTTTTTGACCTGTCGCGTGCAAGTGCCTCACCTGTTTGCGCATTGTAGCTCAAAATATCACTACTAAAAAATGGTTCATAATCAGACCAGTAATAGTCGGCCTGAACATTTGAGAACCCATTAACATTAAACCAATCATAATAACTACGTGCATTTCTAAAAAAATCATCTAGCTCATATTTATGTGGAAGGCGCCAGTTACTGTAGCCAGCGTAATTCAACTGTTTCACCCAAATTATTAAGTGTTTGCCGGTGCCAATCTTGACCTTTACTCCAAAATCACCTGAGAGAAACTGTTTCCCCGCCGGATAGCGTTCACCACCAATCTCCGCTAAGACGGTAACATCAGCCTCTCTTTCCCCAACTTCCCCACCAGATCATACTGGACAAAGCCGCGCTCGCCGCTCTGCCCGGAGGTGATGTTCTTCACCTCGGCCGCATGACCGGGCTTCAGCAGCAGTGTGAATACCACAGTCAGGATTACTGACAAGGCAAGGTCTTTATGTGCCATCAATCCGGGTATACGGATCATTCCCCTTTCGATGTGACAACCACCGTCATCGACTCGCAGAACTCGGTTACAAAATTTTCTTTCACAGCCTGGTTCTTCGGTCGTACGCCGCGTGTTGTGATTGGTACCTTGTCGGCAGCTGTCTGCACCTGATACACCGTATCGGCGGGGGTCACCTGAAGCTCCCCGACCGGCGCCGTTGCGGCGTAGACGATTATCGACTCAGTCCCGAATGGAGTAGTGACCTCCATATCAAACCGGTCAGATGCTGACGGGAGCTCGGACATTTCACCGCCGGCGATGAAATGTTCCTGCCGGTACGGGTTGGGGAGCAGCTGCACAAGATTCCCCCCGGCATCCTTGTAGACAACCCTGGCATAAAACGACTTGTTCCCTTTCAGTGATATTCTGATCTTCTCCCCTTCACGGTATGCAAGCCGTTCGGTCCAGATCTTTACCGCCAGCGGCGCCTGAGGGTCACTCTCCAGCAGGCTCACTTCTTCCTTCGATAACGCTTCGAGACCCGTTTTGCCGGGGATTACTTCGATTCTGCGGGAATGCATCAGGCACCCATCCCTGCCGGATGGAGTAGCGCCGAGGTTTTCAAGAAACCTGACATTGGCGCTCCGGTATGCGTCTGAAAGCTTTTGCCGTACCGCTTCAGGCAGCTGCAGCGCAGCAACCGCCTTTGCGGCTGACTCACGCGCCGACTTTTCGGCCGTTTCCCTGATAGCCTGATCACGCGACTCACCGCAGACAACTACATGCGTATCGACAATCATGGACTGGCCACCGTATGCACAAGGGGGTGTGACGGTGTACAGCAGAAAAAGCACTACAGGCACAACAGAAAACGCCACAACCTTGAACTTGTGTGGCAATACTCTCACTGCCATCTATCTCCCCCCTTTGGGCACGGTAACTATCGGCAGGGTTGTTTCACTCCACCCTTTTCTCGATTTCAAAAGCGTCATCAGGGATTCAAACTGTCTGCCAGTCGGGTCGATGACAGACCCTGCAAACATTTTGAGTTCGGGGACATCTTCCGGGAAGGCGATCAGTTTGAGTGTGTCGGAGCCGAACGGTTCGGCGATTTCCGCATAATCTTTGAAAACCAGGGGCGTTTCCTTCGTTACTCTCCCTGACGCGTCCGGGCCGGGCAGGATTACCGTGACCAATCCGGATGAGTCGATATTGACAAGCAGGAGTGACGCATTTTTTTCGCTTTTCACTTCAAAGTCAAGAGTTTCACCGTCAATAAAGACGGTTTTTCCCGCCTCTCTGACCGGATAGAGCGTGATGTTAAACTGCTGTTCAGGATTCCTCAGTGACAGCAGAGTGCGGACCTTCACGAACCGGCCGAGAAAGGTAAGGAGCGCTTCATCCGATGTATGGGTGGCTATGAGGTCGCCGTTTGACTTGATGACCCGTAATCCGGAGGCTGTCTGTTCTATGATGATTTCCGCAGCACCGGAACTCTCCGCTAGCCCTTCCACGGAGGCTATCCGTTTGCGGAGCGCAGGCTTGACTTTGTCAATTCTGCAGGTGAGCTTTGAAAGCCCTGCAGCTATCGGTGACGCCTGATGGGAAGGAAGCTGAGGGGAAGCGCCGAACACAAGCTGTTCCACGCCGGAAGCGAACTTGATCTGTGGGGTGTGGCCGAATTTCTGGGTAGCGTTGCGTGCATATCCAAAAAGCTCTTCGTAGGTAATCCTGCCGTCGTGATTGGTATCAGCCTCCCCTTTAAGACCGGTGATCAGGAAATTGGAGAAGGCACCATGAGGCTGGCCGTCGAATGTCCCGTCACCGGGGGTAAGGTCGCGGGCCTTTTCGGTCTGGTGGGCCGCAGCCATATAGATAAGGTTCCGATAGGGATATGGCGCCTCTGGTACGGCTTTGTATTCCGAATCATCCGCCGGAATATCAATGGGAACAAATCGGGTAGGGCCGGTCATTTTCAGGATCGAGCGGACCGCATTGCCTGAAAAACAGGAGTCGAATACCACAAAGAGCTTTCGATCCACGTCTAACCGCCTGAAGAGTGGCTGGAGATCGCGATTGCCTATTATCAGGGCATTGAGTGTTTTCTGCGGATTTTTTTTAATTTCAACGAAGTCATACGGGACTATCGCCCCTGACGAAAACGAGGTTCCGCTCATGAAATCGACATCCTTGTCGTAAAAGCTGGTACCGTGTCCACTGAAGTAGATAAATACAGTGTCCCCTGAGCGGGTGCGGGTTTCAAGCGACGTGATATTATCGAGGATTGCCTGCTTCGTTGCCTGCGCATCAATCAGTGCAACCGTATTGGCCGGAGGAAAGCTGTATCTTTTGAGAAGTTCCTTCACCGCACGCACATCATTTGGTGGACCGTTGAGGTTCAAATCTGGCACCTTGTAGGAGCCGACGCCGATCAGAAGGGCATGATTGCCAGCAAAAGCGAATGTCACTGAAAAAAAAGGAAGGAGTGTGAGTACGAGTGCCGGAACGATAAATTTCATGGGGGATCCACGGCCGATCCGCTGTTGTGTCAGCGGATCGGCAGGCAAATGGTTAGCGCTCTATGGTGACAACTTTTTTATCGAGGCCGTACTTGATTGAGCCTTTTTCAAAAGATATCGACTTGTTTTTGAGTCCTGCGCCGAGAAGAAATTCGTTTATGTCCTGAAGGGTTGCATCCCGCCCGGTCACCATTGCAACAACCAGGTTTCTGCCGAGCGGTTCAGCTGCACGCATCTTCCAGGATTCCATTTCGCCGGGGAGGGTGATTTTCTTTGATGGCTCTATGGAGTTGTCTTTTACGAGCGCATTCGGAAAAATCAGTTCCGGTTTATCTTCCGGGCCGACGGTTATCAGCCAGAGTTTCCCAGGCTTGTTTGACTCAACGGAAAAGGACATCAGTTCGCCGATTTTGTAAGTGTCCTTTGGGCTGGAGAGTGTTACATTGGCAGCCTCGCCATTCGGTGCGTTGTAGAGTGCCTGCCAGTTTTGACCGACAGCTACATACTGGGTGCTGCAACCAGATACAGCCAGCGAGAGAGCCCACGCGATCATTAGTGTACATAGCTTTTTCATGGTTTGTTCTCCTTGCTCCTGTTACTGCTGAATAATTACATCAAGTTCGCGCACGATTTTCCCTTTGGCATCGCCTCCCTGGTCTCCGGACTCCACTCGTATCGCTTTGACCGTTGAGTCGACAAGACCTTTGTCAACTGAGTAGAAACGCCCTTCAGCAGATTCGGAATGCTGAATGTTGAGCTTCTTTTCACTGACAACAAGAACGATCTTTTCCACTCCTGCAGAATCGCTCTTGAACGCGCTCTTTTTGGACGGGATGATGACGGTCTTGTTGGCTTTTACCAGGTTAACTTTGTCGAACTTGTTGGGAAAGAGCTGAATCGCTTTCTGCTCGTTCTCGGGAATGTTGAAAACATAGACGTAAGCCTGCTTATTTGAGCGGAACTTGAAGGATATCGCTTCGTCGACTGCAAAGCTGTCTTTTGTTGCCTTGAAATCCACTTTGAGGCTGGAGGCAGCAGTGCTGCTATCGCCTTCCTCTACGCGAATCTCCTTGTTTGAGGCCGCCAAGGCTGCGCCGGCTGCAAAGGTCATTGAAGCGATAACCAGGGCGATAACTGCTCTTCTTGCGAATGATTTTTTCATTTTTTCTCTCCTTTGTTGGTATGGTGCTGGAATTGTGTGTACGTCCGTCAACTGATGATCGTCGTTCAGTTCCTACCTGTTATTTGACCTGTCAGAGATGATCCCGTTTCACCTGCTTTAACTCTGGCACTCCATGCCTCGTCGGTAAGGCGCTTGTCCATAGGTTGCCTGAACTCGAATACAGAATATCTGGCCCCCCTGATCTTTGATTCTGTCCATACGGCAACAGGTGCCCCGATCGCTTCCTGAAGAACCGTGCCGGAGTTGGCGTCTGTGTGAATGTCCACGGTTATCGGCCCGTCTGCGTCTCCAATAAACGCTTTTGCTTTCAGATCAAAGTTGTTGAGAAATTCCATATCAGCATTGTTAACCCACTCCCCCGGATTCTCTGACTGAAGATGTGATATCCTTCGCAGATTCCGGATCAATGATGTCAAACCGGAAAGGTTTTTTCTGATCTGGGCATTTTCCAGTTTGTCAGACAGATTCAAAAACGCTTCAATAATTTCACTGTACAGTTCCGGGGCAACCTCCACTGCGGCATGACTTCTATTCGGATACGCCGGTGTCTTCTGCAATGATTTGCCAACTAACGTGTAACTCTGCTTTGCATACAACATTGTTGCATGACGATTTTGAATCCAGCTGCCAATGGCGGCGTTAAGCCTCTCTCCCGAATCCGCTTGCGCCAGGCGGTACGCCAAACGAAGATTGACTGCTGCAAGAGTATCAGGATTATACGCCTCACTGCGGAGGATATTCCCGGCTTTTACAATTTGCTGCTGGTACCCTTCATAATTGTTATCGTCACGTGCAGTCAACATTACTTTTGACTGGCCGGAACCGAGCGCCGCCATGAGGTCGAGAATGGTCGGGACTCCTCGCACCGGTTTACCAGCGACAACTGACAGAGTAAACGGTTTTCCGTCACCTTTGTACTTCAATACGCTGTCATACACCATCCCCTGCAAGACATCACTGTCCGGAGTGTAACGCTGGCCGATCAGCTTGATAGCCTGAACCGCTTCCTGGGGGGTAACACCTTTCTCCAGTTTTTCCTTTTCAACGATTCCGCCGACTATTTTCGGGATTCTTCCGTTAGACTTTGCCCATTCAATAAGCATCCCACGGTATTTTGCCGGCTCTGTTTCAGGAAGTGACGCTCCTGCAGCGATCGGTACATGGGTGACATCGCTTAGTGAGAGATCATCGCTTTTGCCCACCAGAAGGGTCAGAAGCTGATCTATGCGAAGGGTTGCGCGGTATGCCTCCTGATCATCGGCAAGGATACCGGCAAGAAAAAGCGCCGCCTCCATATGCCGGTCAGCCAACTCCTGATTAACCCCGGTTGCTTCGCTCGCCCTGACCATGAACCCCTGACGTCCGGTATACATCATGGCCCTGAAATAGCTCTCCATGGCTGGAGACCGGGTGTACTTGCCACGCGGGAGATACTGACTGTAGTCTTCACGAACACCGAGAAGCGGTGAAGTCGATAGGGAAGCATGTTTTTCGATCAGTTCGAGTTCTGCTTTCACTTTTGCTGCGACCTCTTCGGGCGGAACAGCCGTGGGATCAAGGAGGCACTTGATTAGCGAAAGATACCCCAGCGCAACAGTTCTCCCTTTACGATCAGGCGGGCTCTTCTCCACCCCGTTCTGAAGCCGATTGATCAGATTATGCAGAAGTGGCAGGATCTCGCTCTCCTCCAGATCAGATACGGTTTTGCGCATCGCCAGATTATAGGTGTTGAGTACGAAATCTGCAGTAATGAAGTTCCCGACACCATGCTCCCGATTCGCCTGGTACAGAGCAAACATACCGTCGTATTTTTTTGACTGCTCTTCTTCAGGCAGGCTGTCCCGAACAGATTTGGCGATTCCTGCATGGCTCTGTGTCACCGTTATCAGAAGCAGCATGCAGCAGATTATAATTTTGAGATAATGCTTTGATTGTAAGTTTACAAAATAGTACATCTGCTCCTCCGACTTAGGGTTTTACCGTGACGGTGATTGCGCCGCTGCCAAAATCGGCGCCTTCAGTGTTGGCGGTCGAGTCATCTGCAACTGCGCCTATGCTGCGAGATCTTGATTTTGTTATGTACGCAGTTCTCCCGCCTTTTGTTATGCTGCTGATGATGTTTTTCTTCAGGGAAGGAACATTGCCTCTGCCGAACGATCTGAAATTCGACTTGGTGTCGCCTTTTGATTCATACAGATTTACCGGTTCGGGAGTTACCAGGGCGAGAATCCGGCTGGGACCGGGGACTCCCTGGCCGACAAATTTGAATCCGCCGATATCTTCAGGAACCCGTATCGGATTGTCAGCCGTAATGCGATTGTTGCCAGCCTTGTGCTTGTTGGGGAAGATGACGGTCACATTATTTTCAGGATCAAGTTCGAGAATATTCAGGTACCCGTCTCTGCTTGAGTAAACGCTGAATGATATTTTCTCTGCCATCCGGATATTGGTCTTATCTGCTTTGACGCTGACTGCGAATTTCGAGTTTTTCTCCAGCCAGGAAAACACTTCCTTCTCACTGGTGCTTGTTTCAATACGGGGAGCAGTATTCGAATGGGCTGCTCCTCCCATATCGACAGCCATATCTAGTACATCTGCAGAAGTTTCGATCTGTGGAGTATGTTTTATCAGCCCTCTGGTTTCCGATTCACGTTTTACTTTTTCCCTGCTGTCGTTGATAAGTTCACGAAAACTTATTTTGGTTCCTTTTTCGCCAATCGTATCTACAATGGCCTGAGTAAAAGCACTGCCTAGCGAAGGATTATTGTCAAAACTTGGATACGCAACCTCGTTCTGGGCAGTGGCGGAAAGAACGACTAACTTTCCTCTGGCGCTTGCCGGCAGGTCTGCTTCGGCGCCGATGCTTTTTTTGACATACCCTTTTGATCTATTGATTGCCGTCCCACATTGGGGAGTTTTACCCTTGTAGTTCTTCAGCGTTTTAGTTTTTGTCTTTTTTAAATCGCCTCCATACAACCCTTTATGGATGGTACCACTGAAACAGCTGTCAATCATCATCAGCACATCGGCATTCCCCATTCCTTCAAGAGTAGATCCGATTTCGTCGTCAATGACGAATTTCATGTCTGCGCCGACCAGCACTTCATCGCACCCGTCCTCTTCATCGCCATTTGTATCTTCCACCTGGTAACCGTGACCACTGAAATAGATAAAGGCCTTACCGCCATCCTTCACACCGGCCTGAACCCATTTAAAACCGGAGAGTATCCCATCTCTGGTCGCCTGCCTGTTCAGAAGGGTTTTAACCTCTCCCTCCGCATAACCGAGCTTCCGGGCCAGGTCTCCAGCAATCTCGACATCCTTTTCAGGGCCTACGAGGGCGTTCGGCCCCTCGTATCCGGAACCGATACCGATCAGGAGTGCCCTGTCCTGAGCGGCGACTACCGCTGCCGAAAGAGCCAGAGCAAGGACCGGTGCTATTATCGTAATGAATCGCATGGTTAACTCCTTGTCCTTTTATCGCTATTCAATGACGAACTGGTGAACTGTTCTGAATTCACGTGCCCTGGATTCAGGAATAAGTCCTTTGCTCTTAATCGGGGCATCAGAGATGAACTCAATAAAATCGTCAGTTGCTTCAGGGGCTTTTTCAGAACTTGGAGAGAATAGTGCAACAATCGCATGCTTTCCCGCAGGCGCCGATGCTTTTCCGTTCCAGCGATAAAACCTGCCTTTTTCAATTTTGCCGGCAAACAATGTTTCGGTCTTTTTGCTCGGAAGTACCAGAACGAGCTTCAAGTTGCCATCCTCTTCGGAGGCGTAGCCAATAGTTACTGAATCTCCGAGGTTGTAGCGCACTTTGTCAGTGGAAACGAGAACAAGCGGACGCACTTCATCTCCGGACATGAGAAATCCCGTTTCCTTGTCGGTAATATTCACCGTGAGCATCTTGACTGCCTGCCCGCTTGCCGATTCGGTTATAGCAGTCATCGAAGGTTGCCGTGGCGATTCGATCACAATACTTTTTGTCATGCCTTCAAGCGAATCCTGGTCTACGTCAAAATATGGACTGTCGAAAATTTCTTTTGGAGAGAGGTCAAGTTTCTTGCTGCTGGCCACAAGCATGAACTTCTCTGACCCTGCCTGATTACCTGATATTTTTACTTTATTCGGAAAGGTGACGGTCTTGTTAGCCTTAAGAAGGTTGGCCGGTTCGGTTTTATTGGGGTAGGCCTGCTGCCACCCTTTCTTGCTTGCATAGAAGAGGTAGAGATAGGCATCTTTACTGGATTTTACTGAGAAGGCAATCGGCTCGTTTACCTCATACGAATCTTTGGTGGTCTTGAATTCGACCTTGATTGAGGACTCCTGGCCTGATTCTATCCGGATCTCCTTGCCTGCCACTTCCTGAGCATGTGCGTTAACCGAAACCATTAAGCAAAGTGTCAGAATTCCAATTATCATACTAGACAAATTTTTCATCGCTGTTCTCCTTTCAATGTAGGCTGAATTTTGAATCCAGCTTGATGCAAACATACGAATTTATTTTTCTTATCACATGAATAGAGCCTATACAATCAATAATAATGGCATATAGAGTAATTTCAGTTCTGCCCCTCAATGAGAACGTCTATTACCTTCACCGTTGTTCCATTGCTGTATGATTGTTTCCAGTCAGCACGCAGCCTCGTTCCGAATCCTTCGCTGCCGAAAGTCTGATTCTCATTCTGATGCCAGCCGCCGAGAATCTCGCCCGAACCGATTTTCAAGGGACGTTCACTTGCTATCAGCATAAAACTTTCAATGCCGGGAGTATCGCTTCTGAAGGCGCTTTTTCTGGAGGGGAGCAGGCCACTTCCACCGGCTTTAAGGTAATTACCCTTCTCATATCTGTTTGGGAATATCAGCTTCTGTTCACCATCTTCACCAATGGCAAAGAGATAGATGTATGCCGGACTGCTGGTTCTTACTCTGAACCGGATCGCCTCATCGATCGAATACACATCCTTGAGAGCTCTGAAATCAAGCTGAAGCGGCGCCTTTTCTGTCTCCTCATCTCCGAAAAAGCTATCATCCCTCTTGATGTCAGCATATGCAGCCGAACCGAGAACCATACCGAGCAGCAATCCGAATACTGCCGTAACTGTCGCCTTTGCAATCCGCCCTTTGTACATTTTCTTTCTCCTTTCTTTGAACCCCTTTTTGTGGAGCGATTTCCAGCCGTAATAAGTTTGTCGGACGGAAACCCGATTTCCCCCATATCTATTAAAAAAAACTGGAATCAGGAAGAACCAGTTGAACACCACAGCGCCCGCATGCATAATTTGAACGGCCTCCTCAAGACGTAACGGAGGCAATTAAAATTTGCATTATTATGAATTTCAGCGGGTGCCGGCGTTGATCGCGGCACAAAAAATGGCGTCGGAGGAGATAGAATTCATTTTCCATCCTTCGGCGCCATTTTTGTGTGTTGACGAAGTAATTGCCCTGAAGCCAGGCAGAATTATGACTATTTCAGTTTGATCTCAACCCGGCGGTTCTTGCTCCAGACCTCTTCTCCTTCGCCCGTAACGGCAGGGATTTCCTTGCCAAAAGAAACGGTCGCCAGCCGCTCAGTTG
>Ga0172367_10001365_pt1 | contig 35732 bp, 31 predicted proteins | sample Lak10m_FD_114542 | JGI IMG/M metagenome (GOLD analysis project Ga0172367, IMG submission 114542) | Freshwater microbial communities from Kabuno Bay, South-Kivu, Congo - kab_022012_10m | ecosystem: Environmental > Aquatic > Freshwater > Lake | place: Democratic Republic of the Congo: South-Kivu... | reverse complement strand
GATGTAGAATGCCCATATCTTAAGGCACCTTCTTTTGTGAGTGTTATACTATTTGTAGCACAGGTGTAGTAGTCTCTGTTATCCCGGGTAATAACTAATTCAGTATTAAATTTAATCAGCTTGATTGCTAATTTTCTCCCTTCAGGAAACGTTAGTAGTTTTTCAAAATCATTAAAAGTATCTGTGATAAATGATTCATCACCATGAATCCTAACAAGTCCTGATTTTGAATCTAAAAGTATATCTTTTAATTCGATCATTTTATTAAGGTCTGTTTCAGTGATGAGATTTTTATGTTCTATGTCGAGCGGGGAATCATCTTTTACACAAACAACCCCATGTTTGAGAAATGGGTGATCAGGAATGACATTTTCTTTACCTATTAGTAGATGAACCATAGTTTCAATTTCACGCAACCCCTTATTTTCCTCATCTCCTATAAAAGCTGTGTTAACCATTAAGTCGAATAATTTTTTTATACGAGGATCTGTTTCGGCTAATTTGGTAACTCTTCCTGTAAGGGAGTTAAGACCTTGCTGCATTCTTTCGTAACGAGGGGTATTTTCATGATGGTTATCTATCAATTCGTTAGAAAGAAAATTATCAGAGTAAAGGGAAGAAAATTCCCTTAATCCGTGATATACCCTTAAGACTTCGCACGCAATAGAGGTTACTTCTTTATCAGGTCTTTTCCCTCTTTGAGGGGTTGTAAAGATGCTTTCCTCACCCTTGGTTTCCAGAGCCGGCGCTATGTAAATCCTTTCAATTGCTGATGCCATAATAAACCTCGTTTAATTATACATTTATTATAACATATAATAATTAAAATTTCAATTTGATAAAATATGCCATATGCGCAACTAACTGGTTTTAAGTGAGTTATATAAAACACCTTAATTTTGTAGATGTAATCTAGTAAGGTGAGTTATTAGTGGGAGTTAACTTGTAAGGGCTTGTTGAATTTCAGTAGATAAACCTGGAGTTTTTCTAAATAAAGCTAGATCCTCGTCGGATATGTTTAGCAGCTCTTTGTTTTTGACATACACACTTAACAGTTCTTCTATGTTTTCTGGGAAATTGCCAGATTGTAAACCCTTTGAGAGTACATTCCTAGCCCCTATATTAAATTTATTCTTATGTAATAAGCGACTTATTTTTAGGTTTGTAAATAAAGAATCCATAATAAGGATAGCCTTTACCTCTGGGTCCATATTTTCTAACTCTTCTGAAAATTCTGATAAAAGTCTTTCTACAATTTTAATATCATTTTTTCGAGTTGCATAGAATAAAATTTCTTTAAAATTTTCATTATCTTTAAAAAACACTTTTCCAATAGAGCTCGATAGTAGTTCGTGAGCTATGCTTGACACCCAATTATGTTCACAAATATAATCAACTATAGGATCAATGTGTTCTGTTTCCAACCTAACTTCCTTAATAAGATCAATTAAGTGACTATCTTTTTTGTGATGTATATATCCAAGAATCAATTTTTCTAGAGAGCGATCAAAGGATTCTAGATCTTGGGGGTGTATGTGATACTTTCTAGGTAAGTGAAAAGTACGCTTTATAAACGTATTTTCAGTTAACCCAACACCTCTTTTATGGTGGCCTATTGTGTCTTGCTCCTCTTGATTAGTCCATAACTCTGGTTTTTCACAACTTGCATGACCTTTAAACCTACCTTCAATAAAATGTAAAAAGTGAATACATTCATGAGCAAGTGTAAAGTAGGGAGGGTGTATCACCCGTTCTACACCCGATGCAGAAGACCCATATCTTAAAGCCTTCTTATTAGATAAAGTTATACTATTTGTTGTAGGGGTGAAGAGGTCTTTCTCCCCTTTATTAATAACTAATCCTTTACGATGCCTAATGAGTTTTCGTGCTAATTTTCTACCCCCAGCAAATGTAAGTAATTTTTCAAAATCATTATTAATAGTAGTGCTAAATGAGGTATCACCATCAATTTTAACCAACCCTTTTTCTGGATGTAAAAGATGATCCTTCAATTCGATCATTTTTTTAAGATCTCTTTCAGTGAGTAGATTTTTAGGTATTAAATCAGGGGTAAAATCATCTTTTACACAAACAACCCCATGTTTGAGAAATGGGTGATCAGTAATGATTTTTTCTTTACCTATTAGTTCATGAACCATAGCTTCAATTTCACGTAACCCCTCATTTCCATCATCTTCCTTAACAACAGTCTTAACCATTAAGTCAAATAGTGTTTGTATACGAGCATCTACTTCGGCTAATTTGGTAACTCTTCCTGTAAGGGAGTTAACACCTTTTTGCATTCTTTCATAGCGAGGTGTATTTTCGTGACGGTTATCTATGAATTCCTCGGGTAGGGAATCATCAGAGTAAAGATAAGAAAATTCCCTTAATGCATGATATACCTTTAACACTTTGCACGCAAAAGAAGTTACTTCTTCGTCAGGTCTTTTCTCCCTTTGAGGGGTTGCCAAGGTGGTTTTTTCATCTTGGGGCTCTAGAACTGCCGGTGGGCCAACTCTTTCAATTGCTGATGACATAATAAACCTCGTTTAATTATACATTTATTATAACATATAATAATTAAAATTTCAATTTGATAAAATAGGTGTGATATGTGCAAACAACTGGTTTTAAGTAAGTTGTGAAAAAACCTTACTTTTATAGGTTTATATATATTCTTTGTTGAAAGATTAATTCTTTTATGGATAGTCAGACCATATACAGGAAGGGGAGAAAAGATGTTTAGAGAGGAAAAGGACACAATGGGCAAGGTAAAGGTGCCGAAAGATAAGCTTTATGGGGCCCAAACTGCCAGATCACTAGAGAATTTTAAGGTGGGCGGTCATAAGATGCCGATAGAACTCATTTATGCTCTAGTGGTTATAAAAAAAGCCTCAGCGATTGTCAATTGCGAGTTAAAGCTTTTATCTAAACAAAAGCGTGATTTAATTGTATCTTCTGCAGATAAGGTATTATCTGGTGGGTATTTACAACATTTTCCCTTGGTTGTCTGGCAGACGGGCTCTGGCACGCAGACAAATATGAATGTGAATGAGGTTTTGGCAAATTTAGCAAATGTAGAAAATGGGGGAGAGTTAGGCGTCTATACCCCCGTTCATCCAAATGATGATGTGAATAAGTCTCAGTCATCCAACGATGTTGTTCCATCAGCAAGTGTGATCGCTGCAGTTTCCTTGGTTAAAAAAAAGCTAATTCCTGCATTAGAGCTGTTTTTAAAACATATTGAGGAGAAGGTGAAGGCATTTTCTGAGGTGGTTAAGTGCGGAAGAACCCATATGATGGATGCAACCCCCCTTACACTAGGGCAGGAGTTTTCTGCTTATGCAGAACAAATAAAAAATAGTATAAAGCATATAAAATATACAACAGATTCGATCAATCAATTAGCACTTGGTGGCACGGCAGTGGGTACAGGACTCAATTCTCATCCAAAATATGGTGAAAAAGTTGCAAAAGAGATTTCCACACTATTAGAGATGGAGTTTAATACTGCTCCTAATAAATTTGAAGCATTGAGCTGTATGGATGGTCTTGTCACGCTATCTGGAAATCTACGTACCCTTGCTTGCAGCTTTATGAAGATTGGAAACGATATTCGTCTACTGGCTTCTGGTCCAAGGTGTGGGCTAGGGGAGCTTATCCTTCCATCCAATGAACCAGGATCCTCTATTATGCCAGGAAAGGTAAATCCAACTCAGTGTGAGATGATCACACAAGTTGCTGTGCAAGTGATGGGAAATGATGCAGCTATTGCTATTGCTGGTTCAAATGGAGATTTGCAGTTAAATGTATTTAGGCCTGTGTTAATCTTCAATTTGATTGAATCGATTCATCTTCTTGCCGATGCTGCAGAAAATTTTACTCATAAATGTTTGAAAGATATAGAGCCAAACTATGAAATGATTGACAAGCATTTAAATGAAAGTCTTATGCTTGTTACAGCCTTAAATCCACATATTGGGTATGATAATGCTGCAGCTATTGCTAAAACTGCACATAAAGAGGGGATTACATTAAAGCAAGCAGCATCTCAACTTGACTTACTTAGTGCCGAAGAGTTTGATAAGCTTGTTGTCCCTAAGGATATGACCCATCCATCCATTTAATTATAAATGCGCCTTTTTGCGTGCATCAATAAAAATCTTATTCCGATGATAGGGTGCTTGAGAAATACCATACATGCATAACGGGGTGTAATCGTTGTAATATGTTTTTCAAAATAAGGTTTATTTTCAAAGGCATCTTTTATCCAATCGATTTGAAATGGGGCAGTTACATGTGGCAGGGTATCGATAGAAAAAGTGCCCATTTCTCTTACTTCGCTATTTTGTGGATCAAGTGAAACTTCCTTTTTCGGAAGAAGGGTAAATAGATAGACGGGTGTTATAAATACTGAAGATGAGGTGTAAAGTGCCACTTTTCGACCAATCATTGCATTAATTCCAGTTTCCTCTTTTATCTCCCGGATGATTGCTTCTTCAGGAGTTTCAAAAGGTTCAATTCCTCCGCCAGGAATTGTCCAAACGGGGATATCACGTCTTTTGACAAGAAGAATTTTTCCATCTATAAAGAGGGCTCCTAACACAGAAGTTACAATAGTTTTTGACATCTAATAGAGGGGGTTGTAAACTCCTTTCATGGTTTTTTAGTATAGAGGATGCTGTGATTAAAAAGATAAGATTATTTGTTCTATGCACGATGTCGCTAGCCTTTTTTAGCTGCTCGTCGGGCTATATTTCGGTTCAGAAGATAAAGACCGATAAATTGACTTTTGCATCACGTTATGCTCACACTCCCGATCCAAGGGCTCTAAATCCTCCAAAAGGTGAAAAACTTTACATCACCTGGTCTCTTCCTTTGGAATTTACCCCACAAATGTATCGCCTAAAAGTGGGTATAGTATATAGAAATTTAACTACAGAAACGCTAGTTTATCCGGTGAAAAGAAGAGCAGGTACGACAATTATTGAATTACTTGGGGATGAGTTTAAGAAAAAAGAAGGTTTTTTAGCGTATAAGATGGAAATTGTTGACTTACAGGGAAATGTAATCAGTGACTATACTCATAGAATGTGGGTTGATTTAATCCTTCCTTGCCACGTCTAATTAGCAGCTTTTCCTTTGCATAGAGTAATAAGTCCTTTGTTGCTTCAAAGCTTAGGCATGGATCGGTACTAGAGACTCCAAACTGCTCGTTGTCCTTTTGAGCCCCCTCAAAAATGTTGCTCTCTAGCATCACCCCCAAAATTTTTTCAGGGCTGTCTAGGTATGCATTAACGCAGTACTTAAAAGCAGTGATTTGATCTAATGGTTTATTTGGGCAGTTACCGTGTGAGCAGTCAATAAGAATGGGGGAGGTTATCCCCTCTTTTAGGGAATCTTCTATAGTTTGATCTACACTTTCTGTCGTGTAGTTACACATATCTTTTCCACCACGTAAGACAACATGTGTAAAGGAATTACCCTTTGAATAACTTTGACCCTCTGGAGTTAACATGCAATGGGATTGTTTTGCTACAGCGCAGGAATAAATTGCTGATGAGACATCTCCATCTAGACTATTTTTAAATCCAAACGGAAGGTTAGAGTTAGATACAAGAACTCGATGGGTTGTAGAGGTAGTTGTTCTTGCGCCAATAAATCCCCATGAAATATAGGGCTCTAAATGGGGGTAAATCGATGGATCTATAAATTCCATTGCAAGAGGCATTGATAAGCTTGAAAATAGGGCTTTTGATCTTTTAAGACCTTCTATAATGTTTTCTGGGTACGCTTTATCTGGCCTGTATACAAATCCGCGCCAGTTGTAGGAGGTTCGTGATTTTTCAACAAAAGCGCGCATGACAAGAAAAATAGAGCCGCCCAATTCTTTTTGCAACTTACATAGATTTTTTTCATAAGCCCTAGCTTCTTCTTCATTTTGTATAGAGCATGGGCCGACTACAACAAAAAAGGTTTTTGAATGATTCAGAAGCCTTGATTTGATAATGTTTCTATAATATTGAGTTAACGACATCGAGTAAGGAAATTTTCCAATATAAATAGGAAATAATACTACAGTTCCTAACTCAAGTCAATTGGTACCCATTATAATATTTTAATACTAGATTTTAGGTCGCTATTTTTGCTATACTACCCACAATAATTATTTATAAGGCACATTAATGGCGTATCTTGCAGAGCTAATAGAATCAATCAATAACATTGTATGGGGTCCAGCATTGTTAATTTTAATGTTAACGGTTGGGGTTTTATTAACCGTTAGATTGCGCGGATTGCAAGTCCGTCATTTATTATACGCCCATAAATTAGCATTTGTTAGAGATGACGGAAAGACTCAAGGAGATATTTCTCACTTTCAGGCATTGATGACCGCTTTGGCGGCAACAATTGGAATAGGAAGCATTACAGGGGTAGCAACAGCCATTGCAATCGGGGGACTCGGCTCGCTATTTTGGATGTGGGTGGCAGGATTTTTTGGTATGGCAACAAAGTATGCAGAAGCAATTTTAGCCATTAAATACCGTGAAGTGGATGCAAACAAGCAAATGTGTGGTGGTCCAATGTATTATTTGGAAAAGGGGCTTGGCTTAAAATGGCTAGGGGTTTTGTTTGCCATTTTAGCCTCTATTGCTGCCTTTGGTACAGGGAATATGGTTCAATCAAACTCTGTTGCTATTGCTGTTAAAGAGATTTTTCACATCTCTCCTTACATAACAGGTGTGATCCTAGTTCTTATTTCAGCAGTGCCTCTTTTAGGTGGTATCCAAAGTATTGGTAAAGTGGTAGAAGTTCTTGTACCATTGATGGCACTATTTTACTTTGTAATAAGCCTTGCTGTTGTGGTAATAAACTATGCAGCCATACCAAAGGCTTTTGCCCTAATACTTTCATCAGCTTTTACAGGTCAAGCCGCAACAGGTGGATTTGTCGGTTCAACAGTTATTCTTGCTATACAACTTGGTATTTCACGAGGGGTGTTTTCCTCAGAGGCAGGTCTTGGAAGCTCTCCAATAGCGGCAGCGGCAGCAAAAACAGATTCACCAGGAAGACAAGCTCTTGTTTCCATGTCTTCTGTATTTATCACCACAGGAATTGTTTGCACCCTTACAGGACTTGCAATAGCTACAAGTGGCGTTTTGGGGACTTTTGATGAAAGCGGTAAGGTCTTAGATGGCTCAAGACTTACTCTTGCAGCATTTGACTCTGTCTTTCATTATGGGGGATTGATGGTAACATTTGCAATCATTCCCTTTGCCTATTCTACAATACTTGGCTGGGCCTATTATGGCGAAAAGTGCGTCGAATATCTTTTTGGTATTAAAGCGATAACACCTTATAGAATTATATATTTACTGTTTATTTTTATAGGAGCTGTCCTTGAACTTCGAGTTGTCTGGAGCTTTTCCAATACTATGAATGGGTTAATGGCCTTTCCCAATTTAGTAGGTATTTTATTCTTAACAAGTATTGTTGTAAAAGAGACAAAGATTTTTGAAGCAATGCTTAAAAAAGAGCGCACCATGAATATTGTAAATAATTCATAGAAAATATAAGTAAATTTTTTTAATATATCACCTTTAAAGTAAAAGTTTATAAAAGTGGGGGTAAATAATGATAAATTTTGATAATTATAATATAATTATCAACATTAAATACAATGCTTCTGTATAATAATGAAATACAAGTACTTTCTAAAAAAAATATTATTTAATAGATTTTTTTAAAACATAAAAATAATTATTTACCACTTGGTTTTAACATGGCAATAAATATGGAAGCAATGACTGCAAAATTTAGAGATGATATCGGGCAATTGAGAGAATTTCTGAATAGGAATCAAGATCTCCTTGGTGAGGGGGCACTTAGAATTGATGAAGAAGCAAACAGGGATGATATAAATGATTATATTCACGTCAGGGATAATCTAATAAAATTTAGTGCCACCGTTGTAACCTTATCAAATAATTATAACAATCTAATTACTTTCTATGAAAAAAACAAAGGGGCACCACGATTTGTAAAAACAAGGATAATCAAATTTGTAAACGAATTAAATCTAGCAAAAGATGGCTGTACACATTTACAAGAATCGGTGAAAAAGATCAACGATATCCACAAAAGATTAATTAGTAAAGGGATGGCAAGAGAGTTTTGTATTGAAAAAACATTGGAAATTTATAACTACTTACTACAACACTCAGATAACTATCAGGACACAGAAGAAGAGAGCAGAAAATTAGAGTTTTTTGAGGAATTTAATCATCTTAGAAGTAATGCTAAAGCATGTGAAACGCTTGTCGAAGCATCAAATGAAAAATTTCAGGAAGTTCTGGAATATATTAAGAATATGTCCCCGATCATAGAAGTATATCGAAAATCATTAAAGAATCAACAACTCCAAATTACAAACACAAGTGATTTTAAAGGATCAAAAAGCCAAGAGGTCTATGAAAGCTGTGGAGGAGGAGGTGGAAAAGCTTCAGCAGCAGAAATTATTGATCATGAAAGTATAGTAAATGAATCCGAAGATGTAGCGGCAAGTCACTCAGAGATCACTCCACTAGTTTTAAATGAATTAGTAAACACCGCATTTTATGGTGAGGGAAAAAAACAATACCGCAATCTGTCAAGGGTTAGTCGTTGGGATGTGGGAAATTTAACTGCAGCTAAAATTAAAAGGAATCATAAACAGTTTGGTGATTATAGTAAGAGGGATGAAGTATATCTTAATCAGCAAATTATTGCTCATTCTGGCAAAGGGGTAGATAGACTTTTAAATAATCCTACTTTACAACAACAATTTTGTGAACCTATTGAATCTGGATACCTTATAAGGTGTATATTGAAGATAAAGGGAGATCAGGGGCGTCATCTAACAGGAAGCTTTTTACTTCGTTGTAATGAAAAAAGTGAGATCTTTCATAGAGGTTTTCAAAGGGAGTTATGGGGGGCTAAGTTTGATCATCTTTTACAAATAAATGTATCAAATAAAGAAGGTGGTAGCAAAGAGGGGGAGAGGCCCCCTGAAGAAGAGGGTTTTGAAGATGTAAGTGATCTTAGAGTAAAAGTTTTTGAAGATGGTAACCTACATATTGAATTAAAAAACCATAGTCTCATTGAAGGTTATGCAATTTTAAGAAGAGTGTTACAATAATTATATTTTAAGGGGTTTTTATGATTAATAATGAATTTGCAAACGTATTTTATGAGGCACAAAAGTCTTCGGAAGCAATTACTGCTTTTCTTGACAGGGCCGCTAAGTATTTCGATAATGAAAACGGCGCTATTATTGGTGTTGATGTAACCCAAAATGATGCTGAGGATTATTTTCGAGTAAAAAAACGTACTGAAGAACTAATTAAAATAGTAGTAGATATCGGAAATAAGATAAACTTCTTAGGTAGCCTTTATGCTAAAGATAATAATACTACAAAACCTTTGTTAGGAAGGTGTATAATGCAGTTACGACAAAAGTTGGTCGAAGCAAATAAGTTTCATAATGAGGTAGAGAGTTCGCTAGAAAGGGTACAAAGAGTCTTTACTAAATCTAAGTCTAAAGAAGAATTAAGAGAGTTTTCTATAAAAAAGATATTTTCATATATTGATGCCTTAATATCTCTTCAGGATCAACACCTTAGTTCAATCAATAATAGTGAAAAAATCAGCAAGCTAAAATATATTCTATTTTTTAATGAACTTTGTTTTCAGGTAAAGGATTTTCAAAAAGTAACTCTTTCAACAGATAAAGAGGTACAGGAAATTCTGAAATATATCGAAGTTATTTCTCCGCTTGTTAATTCCTATAAAGAGAAATTAAAAGCTCAAGGGTTCAAAAAATTTGACTCTGACTCCTTAAGAGCGAAAATAAAAGAAGAAAAAGAAGCCCAAGCAGCTGTTGGTAGCGGTGGGGGAGGTGGGGGAGGTGGAAAAACTTCTATGGAAGAAGTTAATCAAGAACCTGAAACAATGGAAACTGCAGGTGGTGGTGCCGCTGCTTCATCAACAGCAAGCTTAGAAGACGATACACTTGCATCTTTAAGAGAATTGGTAAGATTTGCATTTTTTGGTGAGGGAAAAAAACAATACCGCAATCTGTCAAGGGTTAGGCGTTGGGATATACCGTTATTAACTCCTGAAAAGATTTATGCAAATCCAGCAAAATTTGGTGATTATGCGGATAAAGATAAAAATTATCTTAATCAACAAATTATCGCCCATTCTGGTAAAGGGGTAGATAGACTTTTAAATAATCCTACTTTACAACAACAATTTTGTGAACCTATTGAATCTGGATTCCTTGTAAGGTGTATATTGAAGATAAAGGGAGAGAAAGCCCGACACGTAACAGGAAGTTTTTTACTTCGTTGTACTCAAGAGGATGAAGTCTTTCATAGAGGTTTTCAAAGGGAGTTATGGGGGGCTAAGTTTGACCATCTTTTACAAATAAATGTATCAAATAAAGAAGGTGGTAGCAAAGAGGGGGAGAGGCTCACTGAAGAAGAGGGTTTTGAAGATGTAAGTGATCTTAGAGTAAATGTTCTTGAAGATGGTAACTTATGTATCGAATTAAATAACCATAGTCTCATTGAAAGCTACGTTATTTTAAGGAATCAAGCGCTAGTATTACAATGAGCTGAGCTTAGATTCGATTTCCGCTTTTGTTTCTAGAAGAGATTGTAAAAGAGATTGTTTTTCTTCTAAAAGCTCTTTAGGAGCTCTTGCTATAAAATCCTTGTTAGAAAGTTGATTTTCAGTGTTTTCTAGATTTTTAAGTGTTTTCTCTAATGCTTTTTGAAGACGAACCTTTTCTTTTACAAGGAGGCTTTCAGGGATAAATAGGTTGATTTTTGCATAAGGCAATATTGCCACAGACGATGGGGTATTACTTTTTGGCATTACTTCAAAAAAATCTATCGAATGAATTTTGGTTAATGCAAAAAGAACCTCTTTATGTTTTTCTAGGGTAGAATTTTTTGTTTCAATTTGAATTTTAACCATTTCCCCAGGTGGAATGTTTGTCTCCTGACGCATATTTCTGATCGAATACAGGGTTTGCTGTAGAGTTTCAAATATCTCTTCTGCGTTAACATCTTTCTTATGACAGGTTGGTAAAGAGGTGAGGGCACATTCCTTTTGCTCATACGTTTCTTTCAATTGTAAAAGCAGTGGATGATTTGCGTAGGTAATACCCTTTTGAAGATCTTGTAAGATCGAAAAGAGCTCCTGTGTGATAAATGGAGCAATAGGATGATAGAGCTTAATAACACCTGTAAGGATAGTAAAAAGAAGCCATTTCTTCGTATTTCTTTCTATTTCTGATCCAACCTTTCCATAAAGATAAGGTTTTGAAATTTCAAGATAATAAGCACAGAAATCATTCCAAAAGAAATCATAAAGGTTTGAGGAGAGGTCTGCAAAGTTAAAGGCTCCAACCGAGGTGTGGGTGTTTTCTATCGCTTTTGAGAACTTTGATAAAATCCAACGATCTTCCACTTTAAAGGATGATTCTTCAAAATCTGCTTTTAAATCAGTAAAAATATTTTGAATTACAAAAGAGGAGCCGTTCCACAATTTATTTGCAAAATTTTTACTCTCTTCAAATTTTCTAAAATCCAAATCAATTTGTTTTGCCGTTGTTACAGAAGAAATGAGAGCAAGACGAAGAGCATCTGTCCCATATTCTTCGATAATATCTAATGGGTTGATGATATTACCCTTTGATTTAGACATCTTTTCCCATTTAAATTCTACGCCAGATGGGATCTTTTCGCCACGTTCAAAGCGTACCCATTCTTCCTTTTCAAGGTAGTTGATATTTCCCTCTTTATCCTTTCTCCAGTACGATTTTGCAAAGATTAAACCATGTAGAAATACTTTTTTAAAGGGGATATCCTTATTGGCATATTCACCCATTAAAATCATACGTGCTACCCAAAAGAATAAAATGTCATGTCCAGTAACAAGTACTGCTGTTGGATAAAACTTTTTAAGTTCTAACGTCTGGTTTGGCCATCCTAAACAAGTAAGGGGCCAAAGAGCTGAAGAAAACCATGTATCAAGGACATCTTCTTCCCTTCGATATTTTTCCGGATGCAGCTGTACTTCTTTGGGAAGATCCTCACCTATATGACAAATCATTTTTGACTCATCCTCTTTATCATACCAAATAGGAATTCGATGCCCCCACCATAGCTGTCTTGAAATGCACCAATCTCTGAGATTTTCTATCCAATGACGTTAGGTTTTTTCTCACTCTTTTGTGACAATTTCAATATTTTCATCAAATACAGCTGATAAAAGCTTATCTTTAAATGATTCCATTTTAACAAACCACTGCTTAGATAATAAAGGCTCAATAATAGATTTTGATCTATAAGAAACTCCTACTCTATGTGATCTGATTTCTACCTTTACCAAAAGATTAAGGCCCTTCATCTGTTCTACAACGTTTGCTCTTGCTTCAAGCATCGTCATTCCCTGAAAAGCTCCACCATTTTCGTTAACAGTTCCATCAATATTCATAATATTGATAAGAGGAAGGTTGTGACGACAAGCTACTTCATAATCATTAAAATCGTGAGCAGGAGTGATTTTTACAGCACCTGTTCCAAACTCTTTATCCACATAATGATCCTTGATAATGGGAATTAATCGATCAGATAATGGAAGCTTAACCATTTTCCCGATAAGGTGCTTATAACGCTCATCACTACCATTTACTGCAACGGCAGTATCCCCCAGCATTGTTTCAGGACGCGTTGTTGCAATGACAAGTGTTTCATTTAGACCCTCTACTGGGTAAGAAAAATACCATAGATTGCCATCTTTATCTTCATACTCAACCTCATCATCGGCAAGAGCTGTTTGAAGGTGTGTATCCCAATTTACAAGGTAATCACCTCTATAAATAAGACCATCGTCGTACATCTTTTTAAAAACAGTTTGAACAGACATTGTTGCTTCTTTATCTAAGGTGAAACGCTCTTTTCCCCAGTCAGCAGAGGCGCCCATTTTCTTAATTTGATTTCTGATCCGATCTTTATGTAAATCTTTCCACTCTTCCACATGACTGAGAAATTCTTCACGGGAAAAATCAGCACGTCTTTTACCAGTTTCTTTAAACAGTTTTTTTTCAACGACAGATTGAGTGGCAATACCTGCATGGTCAGTACCAGGTATCCAAGAGGTTTCAAAACCATTCATACGATGAAACCTAATCAAAGTATCCTGAATAGTAGTGACCAATGCATGCCCCATGTGAAGTGTCCCAGTAACATTTGGTGGGGGCATAATAATGCAATAAGGTGGTTTTTTTGAAAGTGGATCAGAGTTAAAATTAAATTCTATTTCCTTTTCTGTCTCTAAAGGGTTGTATGGCTGTTTTAATCTGTCTTTTTTATTCATTTTTTATGTCTTCCAAGGAGATTCAGAGATGGTTTTATTTATGTAATAGTCAGCTTTTAACGGTTTTCCTAAAGCAGTATAATAGATAAAAAGGTTTTTGTAGAGGGTAATTTTCTCAAATGGAAAGTGGGTTGAAAAAAAATCTTTATTCAATGCGATCTTTCCTTCAATAAAAAGTGGAGCCAGGGCACAAAGGGGTGGATAGGGCGCTTTTGTGCACTTGCTTAAATGGACCCTAGCGGCTGCTTCATCGCCCTTAAGAGCTAAGTAGCATCCATAAAGAAAAAATAGCTGACTTTCAGATCGATCTTTTGGAGGTAGTGCAAAATACACATCTAAATAACTTAGATCTTTACAAACTAAAGCAAGCTCTATCCTGTAAATATCTAAAAGATCGCTTACTTCTTTTACATTATATCTTTGCTTCATTTCCTTAATAATATGAACTACTGATGGCTCACGCTTAACGATCCCTTGCTCTATTTTCAGGAATAATGGCCAAAGATGCTTTACAAATGGGGAGGGAGGAAGATCCTTTAATAATTTACCAGCAGAGGGGAAGTGGCGCTCTTTTTTTCCCATATAAATAAGAGAAAAGATGATTTGATCTTTAAAAGCGGCAAAATCTGGATCCAAATAAAGCTCATCTAGCCTTTGCTGCTGACTAAGGTGAAAACAGATAGCAACAATCATTTCTTTGTAGAGATTTGGTAAGTTTTTTTTAGAAAGGGGGGTGGATAAAAAATACAAAGATGGATGAAAAAGGGGAAGTCCTAAAATAAGGGTATGTGTATCTTTAAAGTCTAATAGGGAGGGGAAATGTGAAAGTATCAACAGAGAGAATAAATAGACCCCCTTACGCTGATTCACAGCAAAGGCGCATTCATGTAACCTTGTATGAATTTGATGCTTTATAAGGTGAATGGATGGGTGATCCTTATATCTTCTTAAAGCAAGCTCTAAACATTTACCTTCTTCAGTGAGATCATTTTTCTCCTTGTAGATGAGTGATTTCCCTAATAAAGATAGGGGTGCAGTTGCAATTGTTTGTAATCCATCAAAAATGGTAAAAGCTTTTTCATACAAAGAATTTCTTGAAAGGTGCCACCTTTTTTGTTTAGCAAGATAAATATAGGCGACACCACTTCTAAATAAAGCCTCATGTGCTTCTTTTTGCCCTTTAAACGAAAGGGCTATGCGGGAATATTCTTCAATAGCTTCTTTGAAATGTTTAGACGCAAACAAAGTGTTTGGCACAGCAAGACATCCTGCCGTTTTTTTATTTGAAGTGACAAAAATATCGATTTTTTTGAGCGTAAAATCCATATCTTCACAAGAAAAGCCTACCAAAGAGCCCACAATAGGCAAAAAATCCTCGTAACTAAAAATTTTTAAGTCTTCAATAAACAAACTAATTGTTTGATCTCTTCTTTCCACCGACACATGGGTTATTTTATCATCTTCAAGATAGCAATTGGGTTTTTCAAATAAAATAACCTTTGATCGCGTTAACGATACCCCTGGGTGGTTTTTAGATCCAATATGTAAACTATATCCTTCTTCAAGATCGATACGATCTTCTTTATCAGGGATATTAAAACATAAATTTATCCCATATGAGCTGGCTTTTAAAGAAACGCTACAGCTAATTTTTTGATTACTGGTAATTTTTTCCTTAGCAATCATCAAATATTTCCAAGATAAAGATTTATGGCCAAAGCCAAAGGAGGAAAGGTTGGATGAAAGGATATTTTCTTGAATTTCCCAGTCATTTTTATCTAAGATCTCAAGAGTTTTTTTAAAAATCCAGGAAGGATTTCCCTCTTCATAACCTTCAAGAGCCTCAAGAAGAACTTTTACTGAGCTAAATCGTTTAGTTGGGTTATCGTCTAAACATTTTTTCACAATTTCATTTAATTCAAACGAAATATTTCTAAACGGGGCAGCTTCTAATAAATCAAGAGGTCGCTTGTTCTTTTTTGAAAGCTTGTATTCTTCCATAGTTCTTCTATGAAAGGGCATACGAAGTGTAAGTAGTTGATAAAGAATAACACCAAGGGAATAAATCTCTGAAGCAACAGAGGCTTTATGACCCCTTATCCTCTCAGGAGGAAGATAAGGAAGGGTTCCAAATACTTTTCCAGGCCTTGTTAAATTTCTATTCACAGAAAAATTTAAGATGGAGGGAATAGGCCCTTCTTCTACATCGTCAACATGAGTGGCAAGGCCCCAATCAACGATGTAGACTTGCCCATAGTTTCCTACCAAAATATTTTCAGGTTTTAGATCGCGATGAAGGTAGCCATTTGTGTGACAATAAGAAACTGCTTGGCAAACGCTTTGAAAAATACGCAGTAAAGCCCCAATTGTCCACGTTGTTTCACCATTTTTTTCATCTGTAACGCTATCTCTTAAAATTTGTTTTAAAGTTTTTCCTTCCACATAAGGCATTGTATAATAAAGCTGATCTTCATCTGAGGAAATGGCATAGACAGGAATAATAGATGGATGAAACATTGAGGAGGTAATTTTTGCCTCTTTGCTAAATCTATCTTTAATAATTTGATGATGCACAAGATCTGGCCGAGCTCTTTTGATTACAATTTTTCGCGAGGTAGTTGGGTCTTTTGCTAGAAATGTTTCCCCCATTCCCCCTGTTGCAATCCTTTCGATGATTTCGTAATTGCCAATTTTATCAGGAACTTTTAAATTCTTTTTTTTTGCCTTCATCGCTTGAATACTTTTTTACTCGATTCTACCAATTCTTCTAAAAAAACAAAAGGTGAAAGGATGCTTGCTAACAATCACAAATTTTCATAGTATACAGCCTATGAAAAAGAAAATTTTGCTCACAGGGGATAGGCCAACCGGTCCTTTACATATTGGTCATTATATTGGTTCGATAAAAAATCGTGTAGAAATGCAATCACAATATGAAACCTATATCATGGTTGCAGACTCCCAAGCAATTACTGATAATTTTGATAATATTGAAAAAGTAAGGGAGAATGTTTACGAGGTAGTTGCCGACTATTTAGCCTGCGGTATTGACCCAAAAAAAGCTTCCATTTTTCTTCAATCACAAATATCCCCCCTTCCAGAAATCACTCAATATCTCTTAAATGTCGTATCTATCAATAGAATAGGTCATAACCCTACTGTAAAAGCTGAATCTAAGCAAAAAGGGTTTGAAGAAAGTGTCCCTGCAGGATTTTATCTTTACCCAATTTATCAAGCAGCAGATATTGTCGCATTTGATGCAAACGTTGTCCCAGTGGGGGTTGATCAAGCTCCCATGATCGAATTGACAAGAGATGTTGTAAAAAAATTCAACGCCCTATATGGTAACGTTTTTGTGGAACCAGAGGGGATTTTTCCAAAAATAGATACCGCAGTACCAGGTATTGATGGAAATAAAATGTCAAAGTCTTTAGGCAATGCTATTTATTTAAAAGATAGTAGGGACGAAATTGCTAAAAAGATTAAAAAGATGAAAAGCGATTCATCTAGAACAAGCATTGATCAACCAGGGGATCCTGAAAAAGCTATAGCATTTACCTATCTTGATATTTTTGATGAAGATAAAGGTTTTGTAGAAAAGTTAAAGGAAGATTATAGAAGAGGTGGTCTTGGTGATAAGGTTATAAAAGATAGAGTGCTTGATGTTTTAGATGCATTTATAGCTCCTATTCGAGAGAGAAGAAAAGCTATCTTTGAGAATAAATCTTTGATTGAAGAAGTGATTAAAGAAGGTACCAAAGTGGCCTATCAAAAAGCACAAAATACTTTACATCGTCAGAAAAAGGCGATGGGTTTAACTTACGACTTTTTTACCAAGGAATCTGTTTTTATAACTAATCTTTAGAGTATAAAAAGGACTTTCATGGAAATATTTTTTCAAAGGTTTTTATCCGTTTCCAAAGCGATTTCAGCGCTTATGGAACAAAAAAAAGTGGTAAAAATCTCCCTTTTACAAAACTGCCTCCATTTTTCAGTGATAGAAGGGTGGAATGAGGGGGAAGATGAAAAAAGTGCCATGGAATTTTTTCTCTATCTTAAGAAGAAAATTGCAGGTCTTGATATTACCGAGCTTTCAATGGGTGAAAGAGAGGCTCTTTTAGAAATTGTAAGAACTCTTGAAACCTATATACAAAATTATTTGGATAAAAATTCAAAAGTTTCTACCCTTTTACGAAATGAACTATTTTCCTTAAAGTTAGGGGGGGGCATTTCAAGAGAATATTTAGGGCAAGAACATGACGATATAAATTTTATTAAAAAGAATTCACTAGAAAATATCTTGTTTTATCATGGAGTCATCTTAAGTTTTCACCCACTGTATGGTATCTCTTTTCCAATGAAAGGGGGGATGGGTATTTTACGAGATGTCTATTTTTCCGATCTAAAACGGTATGATTTAGATTTGATGCATAAATATTACTATAATGGGGAATTTTTTTTCTTAACAGATGCTGATGATCGGTTATTATATGTCCCAAAAATTGTAGATAAAGCTCTTGTGTGGGATCTGGAAAATGCCCCTTTTGTACAGTACCAAAGTGGCTACCCTGAGCCAAGTTTAGAGGTGTATCACCGCTTAGATGATTTTTTTATCGCTTTACATGATGGAAAGGGATCGATGTACCGTTTTGGATTAGAGAGTTATAAGGTTGTTTCCCCAGATAAGTTTGCTTATCAGCCCCTTGAAACATTTAAAAAAATTAGCATCCCAATAAAAGCAAAAGATGTGATGCTTTCTCTTGAGCTTTTAAAAAATGTAACCTTCCAGTCAAAAGAGGTAATGCTTAAAGAGTTATTAACGACTCTAGGGGTAGAAACTAAAGCCATTTGCTATTTAGCTTCATCAAATAAGGTGTTAAGCTACTTGTACCTTCCTAAATTATTGATTCTCTATATGAAAAGAGCTATCCCTTTTCAGATGCTTTTAAAGCCGTGGACGTGTATAGAAATTGATTATGTGATCCTTTCAAAAACAGGAGATTTGTTACGGAAGAAATCCAGTTCATAGAAATCCATACCCTTTTACTTAAAAAATTAGCGACTTTTTCGCTTAATGAGTGTATGAAAATGCTTGAAGAAATGATTCATGAAACGGTTAACTTTTTAAGTGTCCGAAATACGATCATGCTTTCAGAGGAATGCTATATTCTTTTGAAAGAACTTGTCGAAGATATTGAATATAAAATAAAAACCCTCAAATGTAAAAAGGAATTAAAACAGCCGCTACTTGTTAAGATTGTTGCCATAAAACTTGGCGCAAGAATTCCCTTAATCTATTTACTAGAAGATGTAAAGTTTTATAACTTTATAAAAAACAATAAGTTAGATCTTGTCTTTTTCACTTCTAAATTAACCGTTAAATTTGACAAAAACAACGGGATAATGATCCCTGTAGAAACACGTAGAAATTCTATCTCATGGTTTGCTTGGAATACCTTAGAGTGGAAGCTTGAAGAATCAATATTCCATGTTTATTATAAAAAGGAATTATTATTTAAAACAGATGAAAGCCTTACGTTTACTGAGGATTATTGCTCCCTCATGTGTGGAATTACCAAATATAATATTGTGGAAAGCGCTGATTTTAGACCTTATAAATACCAAGATCCCTCTTCCTATTCCTATCAAAATCTATTAATCGTTCAAATTACATGGAGATTAGATAAAAGAGCCTCCTACTTTCATCAAACGCACGCATCCTTAGAGCTAAAAGATGAGCATGGACTGGTTCGTTCTGTAGGGCAAGATATCTTTGATCATGTGCATGCATCACCTAAACACAGATTTAGTAGATCGGCAAAAAGAAGCTCTATCATTAAAACACCTGATTTAACAAGTTACTACCCAAAAAATCATCGAATGATCAAAAGATTTATCTTCCCTATCTCTAAAAAGGAACATGATCGTTTGGTAACTCTTGTAGAATCAGATAAATTTAATCATAAAGAAACAGCCTCCTTGATGAAAGGTAACTGTGTAAGCTACACCTGCAGCTTGCTAAAAAGGGGATTAGACTACAACGTTTATGCCGATGTGGCAGGATTTGAGATTTTAACAAGAAATATTTTCCCAGCAAAAGTGGATAATTTTATCCAAAAAGCGGTGAAAAAATTACAAAAAATCCCATCTTTTTTACAAAAGGCATTTTTCTTTTTTCCTCCCGTCTATTTACTAGGGGTCATGTTAGGTTATATAAACTACATTACTTCAAAAACCGGATACAATGATCATAGAGAATATACTTTGAATGATTATTTGTTTCGACCATGGATCATTCGCTGTGATATTCCTCTTATATTGAAAGATGTGTTAGAAAGACATGCAGATGAAACTGGCGTAATTTGTAGAGAGAAATATCCACCAGGATCTATCCTAGATTAAGTTACTTATCTTCCATATTTTCTAAATTGTGATCTTCTTCGATTTCAGGCTCTTTTGCTGCAAAAGGGTTGCAAAACTCTCTAAATAAAATCATCAAAGCAGAAACAATAAAAACAACGGGTAAAATGACACTCCAATCTATTTCAAACTGAGATACTAAGAAAAGCCCACCAAAGATAGTAAGGGACATAATGCTATCGTAGGTTCTTCCTAAAAGGTATTGTCTTACAAAAAGAGGGGCGCCGATAGTTATGTAAATAAATGGCCACCAATTATTTGTAAGTGAATTTACCGCAAGCAGAACAAGTAACATTGATGTTGATATTGCTGAGGCCTTTCTTTTTGAAACTCTTAAATGCATAGTATTTTCCTTGTTAGTTTATTCTTCAATGGGGTCTTCTTCAAAAAATACCTGTGGAACAAAATCGAGCTTGATAATTTTTGTTTCTGGATAAAAAGCTGCTAAAACTTTTGCGGTCGATTTACCAGATTCGGCCATTTCTTTTGCCGACAATAGGCAAATGCCCACACCTAACCCACTTCCAAAGCCACTAAATTCAATTCTTTCATCGATTAGTTTTATAGAAAAATCGTTACTTTTTAATCGGTCTTTTCCAATTAGAGATTGAAGATCTAAGATGGTTAATTCTCTAAAGGTAAGACCGCGGCCGTTTATACGCATAGCATAAATTTTGTCTGTGGTGGAATCTTTGAATGGTTCAATAGATTGGATAGAATCCAGCTCTAACATTTTTGCAAATTCACGCTTTGATAGACTACATTTCCAACGGTTTTCGTTTCTGATTTTTTGTGCAAATGGAACAAATACTCCAGCAGGTGAGGGGACATCTTTTCTAAAGATCACTTTATAAGAGGCGGTTTTACCACCACAGTCATCTGACCAAGTTGTTGGGAAGGGTCGATTTTCATAGAGCATAATCAAATCTTTAGTGGCATTAACGGCATTATTTGCGTTACTTCCAATTACTTGTAAGGAAGATCCTGCAAACCCATGAGTTTCTGCTTTTATATCCCAAAATGGGTTGGTTGATGTGGCAATTTTATGATATAAATCGGTACGTAGCGCAATAGCAAGGGATTCAAGGGTTGTTTGGTGAAGGTTTTTATCTGCAAACCTTCCTGAAAGAATCGATTTTAAATAGTGATCTACGTCTACTTCAACAACAAGGAAAAGCTTGGAAGCAATATCATAAGCTGTAAGCTTTCCTGAATATTGGATGCCGCCTATAAGGAATGTGGTATTTTTGTCTTTTGGGGTAAATTCTATTTGATGAACCCCTTTGTAGAGTTTACCCCATTTTAATCCTTCGTTGCACGTGCTAAGATAGTGCCTTTGCTTTGTGTAGAAGGTGTCAACTTTCTTTAATGTGGAAGGATTTTGGATAGTAAAGCCGCTTTTTACTTCAATTAGCGCCCCATCTAAATCAGTGTGGGTAAGTACACGGATGATTGTATCTCGCCCTTTGGCGCTATCTTCAATACGTACGCTACCGTGGGTTGCAAAAACAATAATGGGCATTAAAAAGAGAGAATATAGGTTTTTCATGACTTTGTGACTCCTTTTGGTTTCTTTCCAAGATGATCGTATCCAAGATTTGTAACTATTCGTCCAGATGGTCCGCGCTTTAAATAGCCTTTGATGACTAAATAAGGCTCATGCAGCGCTTCGATAGTTTCTGCATCCTCACCCATGGCTATTGCAATAGATTTTATTCCCACAGGACCTCCATTATGATGATCGATAATCCAAGAAAGAATGGCAGTATCCATCTCATCTAATCCCTTTTTATCAATAGAGAGCATGGCAAGGGCCTTTTCAGCATGGCTACTATTTATAGAAGATGGATTTTTAAGGTGGCAATCCCGCACCCAACGCAAAAGATTGTTTGCAATTCGGGGCGTTCCACGTGACCTTGTCGCAATCTCTCTTGCACCACCTTCATCAATATTGACATCTAACACCTTTGCGCTTCTTTGTATGATTTTAATAAGAGATTCCACATCGTAAAAGTCTAATCGAACATTAAAAGGAAATCTTGTCCGAAGAGGGGCAGAAAGTAAGCCTGTTTTTGTAGTGGCAGCTACAAGTGTGAAGGGCTTTAACGTGATGCTCACAGATCGAGCAGTAGGGCCTGAGTCAATCATAATATCAATTTTAAAATCTTCCATCGCTTGATATAAATACTCTTCTACATTTTTTGGAATTCTATGAATCTCATCAATGAAAAAAATATCTCCCTCTCCTAAATTGGTAAGAATACCTGCAAGATCGCAAGGTTTGTCGATTGAGGGTCCTGAAGTTTGAATGATGGAGGTGTTCATCTCTTTTGATAAGATTAAGGAGAGTGTGGTTTTGCCAAGACCTGGTGGGCCGTGAAAAAGAATATGGGGCAGCGCTTGCTTTCTTGATTTTGCTGCATTGATTAAAATGTGCAACCTCTCTTTGATTGAGTCATGACCAATAAATTCTTCCAGATAAGGGGGACGAATTGTTCTTTCAACTCTTTCTTCTTCTAATTCTATATCCATACTTTTATGGTAGTTAAAAATAGCTTTTAATGCTAGCAATTGATAAACTTTAGCAAAAAACAAAGGTGGTAGTTATGACAATTCAACCCGATTCATGGATAAAAAAAAGAGCAAAAGATAAAATGATTTCCCCATTTATTGATCATTTAATCAGAGAGCACGATGGCGAAAAAGTAATCAGTTATGGACTTTCTAGTTATGGCTATGATCTTCGTGTATCAAATAAATTTAAAGTTTTTACTAATGTAAATAATGCTATTATCGATCCAAAAGGATTTAGCGACAAAGAATTTATAGAAGTTGAAAGTAATGTTTGTATTGTGCCGCCAAATTCATTTGCGTTAGCAGTAAGTGTTGAATATTTCAAAATTCCAAGAGATGTACTTACCATGTGTATTGGAAAATCCACCTATGCAAGATGCGGGATCATTGTAAACGTGACACCTTTTGAGCCAGAGTGGGAAGGCCAAGTAACCCTTGAAATCAGTAATACCACGCCACTTCCTGCAAAAATTTATGCCGGAGAAGGGCTTGCTCAAGTGATATTTTTTAAAGCAGATGTCACCTGTGATGTAAGTTATGCAGATAGAGGTGGAAAATATCAAGGGCAGCAAGGAATTACAGTTCCAAGAATGTAATTTACATTAGAGTCCATTCAGCTTCTAAAAAGACAAGATCAATACCTGTAAGCTGCACTTGTAAAATATCTCCTATTGTGAAGGTAAATCCTTTATGCCGCCCTGTTAGCTTCATACGTTTTTCATCAAAGATATAATAATCATCAGCAAGCATTCTGATTGGGATAAATCCCTCAATGCCAAGATTATCTACGTCAAAAGTGATACCTTTAACGCTTACATTTGTCAGCATTACTTTGTAGATACGACTATCATCTTCATCAAAATATTTGTCTAGAAGGCGATATTTTTTAAGTTTTACCACGGAGGATTCTGCTACAAAGCTCTTTCTTTCAGCTTCACTACATTTGTTACATACCTCTTGAAGCTCTTTTTGTTCATACTTGTCGGTAAAGAGCATTCTATGCACCACAAGATCTGAATAGCGGCGTATTGGGCTGGTAAAATGGGAGTAGTTTTCAAGACCAAGACCGTAGTGTCCGATGTTATCAGGAGAATACATAGCAAGTTTTTGACTTCTTATATATTTTACAGCAATTTGCTCTATATGAGGGTGCTCTTTTGCATCTAAAAATAGCTTAGCGATATCATTTTTTGTAGGGGCGGCTGGAAGAGTAAAGCCTAAGAGGCGAATGAAAGCAAAAAAATTATCAAAATTGGTCGAGTCTGGCTCATCATGGATGCGAAATACACCCCCTTCTTCACGATTAATAAGAGTTTCAGCGACAATTTCATTAGCTTTTACCATGAACTGCTCTATCATTTGGTGAGTGATATCATACATATGAGTTTGAATATGAGTAGGGGATTCATTATCATCACATACTACCTGAACATCTGGGAGGGCAAGTTCTACACTTCCACGTTCTGCCCGTTTTTTCATAAATACATGGCATAATTCTTCCATGGTTTTTAGCATTTTTTTATGGGGGCTTTTCTTATCGGTGGTTAAAATTTCAAAAGCTTGCTCATAGGTAAAACGTTTATTAGAATTGATCACTGTTTTTGCTACTTCTTGATCCAAAACAGACCCATCAGGACTGATTTCCAAGAGTACAGATACAGTTAATCGATCTTGTCCTTCCACTAAACTGCATAAGTTATTTGAAATTTGCTCAGGAAGCATTGGTACAACTTTTGTAGGAAAGTAGGTAGAATTGCATCTAAGTAGGGCTTCGATATCAAGTTTGCTCCCCTTTTTCACAAAATGGGAAACATCGGCAATATGTACCCCTAACAGGTAGTTTCCATTTTCATCTTTTGATAAGGTGATTGCATCATCGAAATCTCTTGCCGTGGTTGGATCTATAGTGACAGTTTCAACTTCCCTAAGATCAATCCTTCCCTCATAATCTTTTTTTGTGATAGAGCACTGATTTGCTTCATCAAGAACCTCTTGCGAAAAGGTATCTCTTAGTTTGTAGGCAATAATTGCTGATGTAACATCAATAGATGGATCTGAAATATTTCCTAAGAATTTAATAAGTTCTGCCGATAAAACATTGTCATCATAATCGACAATTTTTACAATGAGTCGATCACCAATTTTAAACTTCTTATTTTTAGATATATAAATTTCTTTATCTTCACCAATAAGCGGGGAGTAGAGTAAATAGTGCTTACCTTCATCGTCAATTACAGTGGCAACAAACTCATCATTTTCTCTTTTAACGATTTCGTGAATAATACCTTCATAGCCCTTTGAGGATTTAGTCAACACTTTAACTAAAACGGTGTCGCCTGAAATTGCATTTAAATTTTTTTTGGGGGGAATAAATATCTCTGGGTGATCTGGATCTTCTGGCTTTACAAACCCGAACCCCTTAACATGCAAGAAGAACTTGCCAAGGAGGATCTTTTCTTTTTCTAACTTCATAACTGGAGAATACCAAATGTCTACTTAACTTGATACCTTAATTATTTAATGACAGCGGCGGTGGCAAGAGCGTCGGCATAAAGGGCAGAGGGGTGGACAATAGATTTTGAGAGGGTTGGATCTTCAAAAGTTAACGCCTGCAAAGTTTTTGGATTCACAAAATGGCTATAAAAAATAGTTTTGCCATCTTTTAAAATCGGGTAGAGCTGGTAGGTGGGTCCAGAGGTGGCAATAGATTGATTTGTTAAGGATAGGATTTCTTTTCCAGCAAGAATGTTAAAAGGACCACCGGTCACTTTAATTTCCCCTGCCCATTCGACAAGAAAGTTGTTGTAGCCTGTTTTTTTTAATTCTTCAGAGAGCAAATCGCAGAAATAGCCTTTTAAAATGCCATCAAAGTCAAGCTCAAGATTAGGGTGAAGTTTTTCGATAGCCTCTTCATGAATGATCACTTTTTTCCAACCTGAGCATTTTTTATAAGAATTAACCTCTGCAGGTGTCAGAATCGATCCAAGACGAAGGCTCATTTTCCATGCGTGAATGACACTTCCTAAAGAGGGGTCATATAAACCATGAGTTAGTTGGTAGGCAAGGTTTGCTCTGCGGGCAAGATCGACAAAAAGAAAAGAGGCAGGTATTGGTTTGATAGAGGTGTTACTATTCCATTTTGCCAGTTCAGAATCTTTATTCCATCGATTTAGCTTTGTGTCAATTTCGTAAAAGATCGTATCGATGAGCTTTTCGACGGAAGCTTTTGAAACTTTCTCTCTAAAAATGACTTTATAAGCCATGCCCATTCTCTCTCCCTCAATTCTAGTCTCAGATTTGCCGCATGAAAAAAGAATAGTTAATAGGAAAATGGCGCAATATTTCATAAAGAGAGGTTTGCTTTGAGGCGATTTTTGTGACATTGTAGCGTATTTACTAAAAGCATTGCAATCGTCATTGGGCCTACCCCACCAGGGACTGGGGTAATTTTTGAAGCTTTATCTTTACACTGCTTGTAATCAACATCCCCTACAAGTTTACCATCAACGTGGCAGATCCCCACATCGATGACAACAGCCCCTTGCTTTATCATTGATGCCTTAACAAAATGAGGGATGCCTAAGGCTGCAATAATGATATCTGCATTTTTTACATGAGTTTGAATATCTTTACTTTTGCTGTGAAGGAGGGTAACGGTTGCATCTTTACCCTTGCCAGAAAGCATATTTAAAAGCGGTCTTCCTACAATATTGCTTCTGCCAATAATGACCACATTTTTCCCTGTTGTCTCCACATGTTCCATCTCAAGAAGTTTACAAACACCATGAGGGGTACAAGGAAGTAGGGCATCTTTTTCGCCAATGATTGCCTTCCCAATATTTATGGGATGGAAGCCATCTACATCTTTAGAAGGGTCAATAGCTAAGATGATTTTATTTGGATCAATATGTGCAGGAAGGGGCATTTGAACAATGATAGCATCAATTTTCGAATCTTTGTTTGCCCGATCAATTTTTGCAAGAAGCTCATTTTCTGTAATAGTTGCAGGTAGTGATTCTTTAATAGAGGTAATTCCTGTTTCTTTACAGGCGCGCTCTTTCATTCCAACATATACACGTGAAGGACCATGATCTTCCATCAAAAAAAAGGCTAGGGTAGGGGTGTAGGATTTATTTAGAATTTCATTCCTAAGGTTTTCCCTAATTACTTTTGCGTGGGCTCTTCCGTCAATATCCATTTTGCTAGTGTATCCGAGAGGTGTTTATTTGCTACTAGTATGTCAGATTTTTTATTGGTGTCAAGAGTCTTGGTTTTTAAACTAAAAATTTCAGCACCGGCTTCTTCTGCAATCAAAGAACTGGCCGCAAAATCCCAAGGATTTAAGGAGGAATCATAAAAACCCTCAGTAGCTCCTTTTGCTACATAGCAAATATCCATGACAGAAGACCCCTGTCTTCTGATCACAGCCTCCACTTTTCTATGTCGTAATTGATCGGGAGAAACACAAATAACGGCATGTTTCATAGAAGAAACTTCCGATACTTTGATCGATTTACCATTTAAAAAAGCCCCACCTCCAGAATAGGCACAAAATAGCTCCTTAGTGATAGGGCAGTAGCAAGCTCCCACAAGGGTTTTATTGTGATGTACTAAGGCGATGCTTACAGCAAAGGCAGGAATACTTCTTGCAAAATTTAGCGTTCCATCAATAGGATCGACAATCCAGTAAGGCTCTCCTTCTTTATAATTGCGATAGCCTTTTTCTTCCCCTAAAAATCCAAATTCAGGAAAAGCAGCCTTTAATCTGTGATAAAGAAATTCTTCGCAATCGCTATCATAGTGAGTCACCACATCATGTGGAGATGTCTTTTCTTCAGAATAAATCATCTGATTGAAGGCTTTATAAAGATTAGCCCCAGCATCTACGGCAATTGCCCCAATAATCATTTCTATATGCTTTAGTTGTTCTGCAGAATATTTCATTTTTTAAAAACCATGTTACGTTTTGGAAAATTAGAGAGAATACGCCTTTTTAAGAGGATAAGGCGCAATTTTTGCTCCCTAGAGGTTATAAATTGATAGCTAAGAATGGGTAAAGTAAAAAATATGAGGTGATACGCAGTGTCAAGTAGAGGTAATAAAACACAATCTAGAAGAAAGTAAAGGGGGGTGATCGAAAGAACAGGATCTATGAAGGTGTGCATCAATGTAAATAATAAAGTGTAAGTGAAAGAATATAAAGCCGTGTAAAGGGCAAAGGGAAGGGGTTTTTCCTCCAAAAAGTAGATTTTGAAACGATGCAGTGCCAAGGTTGTGAAAATAGTGCATAAAGGATAAAACCCCATCGGCGTACTTGCCGTGCACATATCTAAAAAGATCCCAATAAAAAATGAGAGCCAAATGCAATGAAAAAGTGAGCCTTTGGAATAGCAAGTGGTAAAAAAGGGGGCAAAATAAAGGACAGGAAAAGTTGAGCTTATCCCACTAAGGGCAAAATGGGAGAAAAATGCGATAAAAAAATAGGGGACTAACGAAACCTTTTTCATGGATTTAAGAATAGAGGAAAAAAAATAACATGAAAAGGTTTAAAATTACTCTTTTAATAAATAGCAGGGATAGTAAACACAAAGACACGAAGGGTGCGGCTCTACATCCATCGTGTCTTTTACAATCTCATACTATCAATTTATGAGGGATAGGAAAAGTCTTAGGCAAACTATTTTCTGAGTTGTTTGGTGGAAAGGGGGGTTAGCTGACCGCGGATTTCGCCAAGTTCGTTTAAATGGGTGTGGATGGTGATATAGCAGCCACCTTGTACTAGCATTTTTTCTTCTTTAGTAGGGGCTTTTGGGGAAGAGGAATTATCAAGTTCTGAAAGTTTTATGGATCCGGTAATAAATCCAAAATTTTTAAGGGGACCCATTGGGGTTTTACTTTGCTCTTTTGCTTTTTTGGAATGAGCATAGCTATTACTTTTGGTAAACGGCTGACCCATGATCGTTGCAATGATAGGGCCGTCTTGGTGTGGGTAGCCAATTTGTAGGTGAATCATCACTGCAGGAGAGCTTAAATTAGAGTAGGCGATGGCATATTCTAGGGTGTGTGTCTCTTTATAGTAGATAAAGGTTCCACTGCCTACTGCCTTTACTGGGGAATTCATCTCTGCTTTATCCATTTTTTGATCTGGAAAAAAAGGGTGGGGGATATTTTTATCCCTTGGATGATAGATCTTATGGGTACAATTGGCTGGGGTTAAAATGGAGTTAAATATAAGTGGTTCACAAAAGCCGAAACTAGCGGCAAGAAGCAAGCATAGGTATTTTTTCATAAAAAAGCCCCTTTAATTCTCCTACATGCCTTAATTTTTATTTAATTAAAAGGATTTTTTAAAAGAAAGGCTATTGTTCTGTAAGATGGCCATTGGAGATGATATAGGAGCGGCTGCAACGTTTGGCAAAGTCTAGATCGTGTGTCACTACAATGAGGGATTTCCCTAGATCTTTGCATGTTTCTAAAAGAAGGGTCTGAACTAAAGATGCAGCTTCAAAATCAAGGTTTCCAGTGGGCTCATCTGCAAGGATGATCTCTGGATCATTCATAAAGGCGCGAGCGATAGAGACGCGTGCTTTTTCTCCACCAGATAAGAGCTTTGCGCTAAAATCCTTCCTATGAAGAAGATTCATTCCCTCAAGGAGGGAAAGGGCAAGCTGGTAGGACTCACTATTTTTTGAGATGGACTTTCTACCAATTTGCGCTTTGATGAGTAAATTATCTAAAACTGTATATTCATCAAGAAGGTTGTGATTTTGATAGATAAAGCCAATATTTTCATTTCGAATTTTTGCAAAGTTTCTCTTTGGCAACGCTTTTCCAAAAAGATAGAGTTTGCCACTATCTGCTTTATCTAACGTGCCTAAAATGGAAAGGATTGTACTTTTTCCTGATCCTGAGGGTCCTGTGATTGAAACAGATTCCCCTTTATTTACATATAAAGAGATGTTTTTTAAAAGCTCAACTGTTTCAGGATAAGTAAATGTCTTACAAATATTTTCAGCTTCAAAAAGTACATTTGCCGAATCTTTCATTATTCAGACCTCAATATTTGTGAAGGACGAAGCATGCAGGCCTTAATTGCTGGAATAAGTCCTGCACCAAGAGAAAGTAGAGGAGCGGCTATTGCAATAAAGGTAAAAGCCAGTACACTAAATTCATTTGGTAATTTTGATCCATAAAAGGCCGCATTAAACGCATCCCTTCCTTCAAGTTTATTTAAGAGCCACACTAAGGCATCGATGTTTTTTAAGGTGACAAAGGCAAGACAACTACCAATGAGTACAGATATACCACCAAGGATTACTCCTGCTAATGCAAAAATGGTGGAAATCTTTAGTTTTGATGCCCCAAGGGATAAAAAGATTCCAATTTCAGTCTTTTTATCATGCACAAGAAGCAGTAGTAGGGTGATGATATTGCAAATAGCAACAAGTAAAATAATTACACCAATTAGCATAAATAGGTCACGATCACTTTGGAACTGACCAATTAAATCTTTAGCAAAGTCATACTCATAAAAGGGGGTGATAGAAAAATATTGATCAATGCCACGATTTTTGAAATCCTGTTTTAAAAAATCAGCCACTTCAGAGGCTTTCATCGTATCATCAAACCATATTTGAAACCCGTTTGCAATTAGAGGGTCTATTACTAGGCTTTCTTCTTTTGAAGAAATGCTTGATACAACATCTCTAGAGGTTAAAATGTAACGTACCCCTGTGCTAATTACCCCTGGATCATAAAACCCTGAGGTATACACGCGCTTTCTTTGTTCTGAGACCATCAAAGGGGATGTTTTTCCAAAGGAGAAGAATCCACTATCGCCAATAAAGCAGCCTTGTTCTCTAAAATGAATAGGAAGTAAAATCCCCCCCTCATTAAGTACAAGGTTATTTTCAACAAAATAAGCCCATAAAGGAGCACATTCAGGAGGTCTTGAAAATTGATTTTCAATTTCTACCTCAGAAATAGTGATCTCTTTCCAAGGAATCACCGTCTGAAACATTTGATCTTGTAAAGGGATCTTTGCTGAAATTAACACATCGGTTAGCTGAGCTGCTTCAAGAAGTGATACATGATCTATTTCACCACTAAATGTTACCGGCTGAGCAAGAAGTAAAGGAGCTGTAATATCCACTCTTACTGCGTTTGTACTCCCATTTTCTGTAAATATAAGATGATCATCGTATTTTTTAATGACCCCTTTAGCAAAATCACCCTCAGGGATCTTAGCATCGACAGAAGAGGGGATCATAAAGTAGAAAATCTCTCCCCGTGTCTTTCTAGCAAAGGCAACAATAGGATCTTCTATAACCTCTTGTGGTAGGGAGAATCTCCCTTCTGTCTTATACGATTTTATGTGGATATTGTTAAAAATTGGCAAAAGTCTTTCGGCCAAAGGCTTTTCAAGCCTTTCCATAGAATCAGGAACATCTTCGGAAGAGTTAATTCCTCCGGTATTAGCTAAATAGATCAAATGGTTGATATCAGATGCCTCTGGCTTTGTGATCAAAGAGTGAAGAGGGCCCTTATCCATGGGGATAGAATTTACATAGGCAGCTTGCGTTAAAAAATGTAAACTGGGCAATAGCGAATAAGGTTGATCAATAGGCTTTCTTGCTAAGGTTAATCGTAATAAAGCGCCCGCTAATTGATAATCATGAGCCTTAATTTCGGTTAAAGATGGGGGGATGGAGGAAAGGGATTTTTGAACCTCTTTTGCGTAATCAATCACCTCACCCCTAGAACCTTTTACAGGTTTTGGAATATATAACGGAAGCTCACTATCAATCGATGCATCATAAGGATCGGTGAGTTTTGACGTTAATTTTTCATGAAACGTCTTTTTTTCATAACCCGAAGCGTATGAATGCTCATCTATAAGATGGTAGTACGATCGATAATACTCTTCCGTAGGAGTAATTCTAAGAGGTGCATTTAAAGAGGTAAGCCTTCCTAGCCAATTTTTCTCTATACCTTCTGTAACAGATAGAAAAAGAATAAGAAGCCAGATGACCAGTGAAATAACGAAAACAGACATAAGTGCTATAAGAGCAAGCGACATTTTCTTTCTCTTAGGCAATAAATAGCGTCTTAATATCGATATTTCAAACAATATTTTACTTTTTCTCTTTAAACATTACATGCTTGCGTAGAGTTGGATCATACTTCATCAATTCTAATCTCGCAGTGGTGTTCTTTGGATTTTTCATTGTTGTAGTCCTAAACTTGCTCTCAGTACTTTCTAAAGTGATAACTTGACGTGTTTTCTTCTTTGCCATTCTTTTGATCCTTTATGATTTTTTGATACAATTGTATAGGTAATCCACATTCTAAACAAGTATTTCTTTATCTCATATCAAAGGAATTTTATTCAAGAAAAACTTAATTAGGTAGAGCAGAAGGAAAAAGAAGAAGTTTTTGAAGAAGCAAAGGCGGTAAGATCTGGATCCGAAGCTCCGTAGGATTTATATCTATGATAACCAAGAGCAGCGATCATCGCTGCATTATCAAGGGTTAGATTCCTTTTTGGAAAAAATACTTTAGCACCTGGTAAAAGTTCATTTTCAAAAATCTTCTTTAATGCATTACTGCAACTTACGCCACCACCTACAAGGATAGATGTAATTTCAAATTCCTTTATGGCATGATTTATTGCATTTATAAGCGATGTAAATGCAGCTTTTTGAAAGGAAGCGGCGATATTTGGATATTCAGATTGGGCAATTACAGGCACTTCTCTTTTTTCCCCTTGGCCATAAACTGTATAAAGAATTTTTGTTTTGAGACCACTGAATGAAAAGCTGTATGGTGCTCCTTTGATGCTTGGAGGTTTAAATGGATAGGCATTTGGATCACCATGTAAAGCAAGTTTTTCAATTTCTGGTCCCCCTGGATAAGGAAGATGTAACATTCTTGCTACTTTATCAAAACATTCCCCAATAGCATCATCAAGGGTTGCACCCAAAACCCTTGAATGATCTTTATCTTCCATGTAAAGAAGGGCAGTGTGACCTCCAGAAACAATAAGACCTAAGGCTGGAAAGGTAATTTGATCGCCAAAATCAATGAAATTTGCAAAAAGATGAGCCTCTACATGATTGACCCCAATCACAGGAACATTTAATGCAAAACCAAGAGATTTTGCACAGTTAACCCCCATTAAAAGTGCGCCAATGAGCCCTGGAGAGGAAGCTACTGCAATTAACTCAATTTCCTCTTTAGTAATTCTTGCCTCTATTAAAGCACGATCAATGACGGGTAGAAGATGATCTAAATGACGTCTTGCTGCAAGTTCAGGGAAAACCCCACCAAATTCTTTATGAAGATCAATTTGAGACAAAACAATATTTGACAAAATAGCTTTACCATCAAAAATGCTTGCTGCTGTCTCATCGCAGCTTGTTTCAATACCAAGAGTAATCATGGAGACGATTATAGGATATTTTAGGTGATATCTACAAGTTCAATATCAAAATGTAAGACTTTTCCTGCAAGTTGTGGGTTTGCATCTAAAGTTACCTTATCACCTTGTATCTTTGTAATTTTGGCCATGGTTTGAAATTCATTTCCACCAATCATAAACTCTTGACCAACAGTTAGTTCAATATCTTCTGGAAAGTATTTTTTTTCCACCTGTTGAATTAATTCTTGAGAAATTTCACCATAGGCTTCTTTAGGAGGGATTTTTATGTTTTTTCTCTGACCGATTTCCATATCTATGCAAGCATTTTCAAATCCTGCAATTACCTCGCCATGTCCGAGTTTAAATTTTAAAGGCTCACCACGACCATGAGATGTATCAAACGTCGTTCCATCTTCAAGAGTTCCTGTGTAATGGATATATACTGTATCTCCTGATTTTGCTTTTCTAGTCATGATAAACCCCCGTTATTTTTTTTTAATTTATCGTATTTCAATTAAATTGAAAAGATCTTTTTTAGAGACATGGCCCTCTCTTATGAGAGAGAATTTTCCATCTAAATACTTTAAAATAGTGGAATGGATGTTTCCTTCAGGAGTGATTCCATCAATAAATCTAATCCACTCATCGTGAAACAAAGCTTTTGCCTCACTTGATGATGATACGGGATTTTTTCCTGAAATATTTGCCGAGGTGGACATAAGGGGGCCAAATTCCCTGATAATTTCTTTAGTACCAGCATGATTGGGGATTCTCACTCCGATACAATCGCTTTGCGTTAGCAGGTGTAAGGGAAGAGAGTTTTTTCTAGGAAGGATTAAGGTCATACCAAGAGCAAGTAATGGTAGAAAAATTTTCAATTCTTGAGCAGAGGTATCTGTAAATAATGAAACTTGCTCAGCATTTTCTAGTAAAATTCCCAAAGGTTTAGTTTCACAGCGACCTTTCAGCTGATAAATTCTATTGTAGCAATCAGTTGATTCAAAGGGGGCTGAGATTCCAAATACGGTGTCAGTTGGGTGTATAAATAGGATATCTTTACTCATAAGTGAAATAAATTTAGCGTTTTTTATGATTTTTTTCAAGTGAGTAAGATTATTAAAGTGTATTAAATGATAGAGTTTTTTATGATACTTCTAAAGGGGTTAAGGTATGATTGGAGTCATTTATGGGGGAGAGTCTTTAGAGCACGAAGTTTCAGTGATGAGTGCTGAGGACGTTTTTACGACCCTTGATGTGAGAAAGTTTTATATAGATAAAGCTGGAGCATGGTTTGTCGATGGCATTGAGACAAAAGAGGTGGTGTCCTATTTAAAAGCCTGCTCAGTGATTTTTCCTTTAGTGCATGGTAGCTATGGAGAAGATGGTACCCTTCAAGGATTTTTGGAGATGAATGGGATCGCTTATGTCGGCTGTGGTGTGGCAGCGTCCTCTATTTGCATGGATAAGGATGTAACAAAGCGAATGTTAGAATCCCATGGTATAGTTACCACCCCTTTTAAAACTTATTATTCTCTTGATGAGGCATTAAATGATAAGATAACAACCCCTTGTATAGTGAAGGTTTCTTCTATGGGATCTACCTTTGGTGTCTATAAAGTGGAGGATGATCCTCTTTCTGCATTAAAGAAAGCGTTTGCCCTTTCTTCAAAAGTTTTGGTAGAAGAGTTTATTGACGGAAGAGAAATTTGGTGTAGCGTTTTACAAGATGGGGAAGAGCTGATTATCTCTCCGCCTTGTGAAATCGTTTCTAGCGGTGGGTTTTTTACCTATGAAGAAAAATATACCAAAGAAAGTAAAACAATTTACCACGTACCTGCAGAGAATGTAAATGCTGAAGAGATAAAAGAGATTGCAAAAAAAACATGTAAAGTATTGGGCTGCTCTGGTTTTGCTCGTGTTGATATGTTTATTACAAAAGAAAATAAAGTCCTTGTAAACGAAGTAAACACGTTGCCTGGATTTAGAAAAGCAAGTTTATATCCAAAAGCTTTGAAAGCTTGTGGGTATTGCTACGAAACAATTATTTCCATCTTGCTTAAAGAAGCGTTGAGGGCAAAAGAGAAAAAGGATGTCTATAGGACCTGTTTAATCTAAAGTTCTATTTTACAAGATGAGAAAAGACGTTTAGTTTTTCCTCGCTACCTTGTATTTTTTTCATTTTTATGCTTTTTCCACACAAATCAAAATCACGTAGTCTAACAAATTTTACCCGTTGATCGCAATAGGTGCGGTATAAATACTCTAGTGTTTCAGAGTTTTTTACAGAGGTTAGTAACGTATAATTACATTCAACTCCGAAAGCATCTTTTTCACGTACAGATCCCTTGGGAATGTCAAATTGATTTAAGATATGAAAGGTTAAATCTACAGATGCATTGGAATTAGCAGTAGCCACTGCATTTTGAGAAAAAAAGGTTGCTCTAACAAATCTTGATGGGGGAGTAAAATCTCCAGGTAGCCCAATCATCCCGCTACCTGCTCCTAAAGGGCGAAGTTTTATATCGCCAAGGGGGTTTACTTCAGCTCCAAAAGAGGAAAGGGTTACATAGTTATTTAAATTGGTCATATGCCAATCAAAGGTAGGGGAATTGGTAATTACCCCAATTGGGTTATCATATACTTTTAACCCTCCGGCTAAAGGCTCAATCACAATACTTCTTCCCTTCTTGTCATAAACGATGAAATGAAGGGGAATTTGTCTATTGCCCCAATTTTTTAACGCCTCACCTGATAAAGCAATTGAATCTGTGATGACCACAGATTGTAACGCCTTTTTCACTTCCTCCAGAGTTCCAAATTGAGTAAGAATCCAATTGCAAAAATCAATAGGAGATAAAGCTTTTGAGTAATTATCATTTGTTAATTT
>Ga0172367_10001363_pt1 | contig 35745 bp, 37 predicted proteins | sample Lak10m_FD_114542 | JGI IMG/M metagenome (GOLD analysis project Ga0172367, IMG submission 114542) | Freshwater microbial communities from Kabuno Bay, South-Kivu, Congo - kab_022012_10m | ecosystem: Environmental > Aquatic > Freshwater > Lake | place: Democratic Republic of the Congo: South-Kivu... | reverse complement strand
GCGAGTCCTATCAGTGATATTCAACAATCAGTAGGGCGAATTTTGCGGGAAAAAAAGGAAAATAGGAAATATACACCATTAACAATTGATATTTATGATGATTTATCAGTTGTTAAAAATAAAGGTTATAAACGACTTAAATATTATAAATCAAATGGTTATATTATGAAAAATTATATGGAAACTTTGCCAATGTCAAATGAAAAATACGAAACTGAAGAAAATGATGACATTAAACCAGCAGAAAAACATAAACTTAATCTTTTCATTAATGATGATGATGATTAGAAAAATAAAAACTATCTATTATTTAGATATGGATAGTATATTCATTTTCATTACAATAATAATAGCAATAATACTATTATTACTTATAGTTAATCGTGATGTTAATCAAGAATTAAAAGCTACTAATAATCAAGAATCAAAAGCTACTAATAATAAAACACAAATGAAATTATATGATGATGTTGTTGATATCAAAGGTTATAATAAAGAAAATACTTATTCACTTGTAGGTAATGAAGAAGATTATAAAGGAGTTGTTGAAGGTTATGAAAATGAATTGATTTATGAAAACACTCTTAAAAGCGGTGATTATACAAATCAATTTAAGGAAATAGATTTTAGCAAAATTCCGAAAACTAATAATCAGATTGGTTTTAATCCTCAACCAAGAGATAGTGATGAAATGAAATTACCTTTTGCAAATATAAATGTAAATTGTTTATAAATCATTGATTGTTTTTATATTTATAGAATTATTATTAATATCTATATATTGATATTTATTTGTTCCGAAAGCTCTCGAAATTCCAGTATCACAATAAACAATTTGTTGGTCTAAAATCGTAACTTGTGGAACTGCTGTATGACCTAAGAACATTAAGGAGACATTAAGTTGTTTAAATAATTCGCCGGTTTCATTAATATCATTTAAATGTCTATTCCATAAAATACCATTAGAACCGATTATAATAGAATCAAGAATTTCTTTATCTTCGAGTTTTATTTTACCAGTATTTAAATAATTTTCCCAAATCTTATTAATATAAAATATATCTTTATTATTTTTTCTTAAAATTTCTAAATGATTTTTATTAAATTTTGCGTGACAAAAAAGCAAATCTTTTATCTTTAATATCAGCGGCCTTTTTGCGAGTATTAAGGCAATTGACCCTTGAGGTTTAAATAAATTAGTTCTGATTTCTTCTTTTATATTTAAAGGTGAAACATAAGAAAAATCACCAATTACATTCATAAGTTCATGATTTCCTATGAGTGAAATACAGCGACCACCTTTTACTCTTGCTATATTATCTAAATGTTCAGTAAAATAAATCATTTCATAATCATTCAAAACCTCCCAATTTTCATTAGTGCTTCTATTAAGACTATCGACTTGATCGCCCAATTGAACTATAATTGTATTTGATGGTTCAGCAATCCATTCAAAATTATTATTAATAATAGACGCATCTATTAAAATTGATTTGAAACGCTTTATATCACCGTGAATATCTCCAATAATAATTAAACGATTGATATCATTATTATTTAACTCAAAAATATTTGAATTATACATTATATTAATAATAATAATTTAAATTGTATTAAAATAATTCAATTTATAAAAATAATGAGTTTATTTATATTTATAAAAATTGTCGAACAAGATGCACATCATCGATCGCAACGAGTTTCCTATTAATATCAACTTCGCAATTTCCGAACTTCAGAGGTCTAACTTCTGGAGGGTGATTGAGCGAAAGCGAGATTATGCAATTTTCAAGGCAAAACATAGTTATATTGTTGTGATTATTAGGGAGCGAAATTACTTTCTTGAGAAATTTAGGTCACTCAAAGACGCTATACCATTCGTTTATGGTATGCTTATCTGAGTGATTTGAAATCAAAAAGAAAAACAGAAAGAAATTTTTGTTTTTTAATAATAATAATAATAATAATAAAAATAATAATTATAAACTATTGATAAACCAGCAAGAATTTACCATTTTTGAGAAATTATTAAAAGTTGATGTCGTATTTTTGGCAAGATGATAAGTATTTTCTTCGTGTTTATTTTTGTTTAAATTAAAATTATAAATGAAATCTTTAATAACAATTAAGTTTTTATTATCATTCAAATGTTTGAGTTTTAATTCAATATTGCTTATATCATTTACATTAAATAATTTATTTTTATCTTCCAATGAAATCTTTTTATTTAATTTAAAAATGACTACATTATTTTTCAAATATAAAACTTTAGAAGGTATAAACAAACATAAGTTTTTATTATAATAAAGTTTCATATTTGCTTAATTATTATTTTTTAAACTTTTAAATAAATAATTTTGTATTGTTTTTTTTAATTATAATAAATAAATGATTTATCTTAATACAATTGAATATTGACCAATTATGGAAAAACGCCGTGAATTGAGCAAATATAACATCTTCGTCCAGCAGATGATGCCGATGTTGTGCGAATTGGAGCGAGAGAAACCGAAGGAATTGAGGCGCCGTCCTTGTCAATTGATGAAAGTCATTGGTGAGTTATGGCAAATCAGGAAGAGAGATAATATCAACATTTCAGCTGAACATTTCAATCTTCTAATGAAATTTGCATCATCTGTTGTTTGATTTTCAAAGATCAATGATTTCGTGACAAAAGCCCCACTTTTTGGCTTTTTCTGAATCGACAATAAGAAAGCGACGATTAATCATTTTAATATCTTCGATATTCATTTTTGTTTTTTTCTTTAAAATAGTTTTTATTACTGTCATTAACATCTTTGTATTTTTAAGATTATCATCTATTAAAATGCTATTATTCATATTATAAAAATAAATAAGATTGCATATTATAAAAGTATGTCTGTACATATAAATCTTATCGGCAAATAATAATGGTATTAAATTATCAATGCTTATTGGTGTATCAATCACCGCAAATTTTAAGTTATTGATTCCGGCAATTCGCGGAATGACATTTAAAGTCTTAAATATATTTTTTTCATTTAAGATATCAGTTGAAGTTATTTTAATTTCATTGCTTGCATTGCTTGCATCAGTCTCTTTTTTTTTCTTTTTATTTATATCACAAGTTTTATGAATTGGATAAATGATATAAGGAGTTTTCAAATGTGAAACATTCGATGTCATTATAGATAAATCTATGTTACTTGTGAATGAATCGCAAGATAATGGTAAATGAATAACTTGTTTATAATCATTTAATAAATTTGATATATTAACTTTAGGAATTTCTGAATAATTATTTTTATAATCAATTACTCTATCAACAACTCCTTTTGATAAGCAAGTTTTATAATCAAGAAAAAGATTATGTTGAAGCAATGACATCAATTCATCTTGTGAATATTTCGTTTTCTTTAAATACATATCAATAATAATATTAAAAAAGTTATCAATTTCTTTTATTGAATTTACAAAAAATTCTCGTTTATCATTTATAAAACCTGAGATTGAATATTCGTGTAATAAACAATAACCATATTTATTCATAATTCTATATGGACTGCTTACTGATAAAAAGGTTGCGGCACTGCAACTATAATTATCAATCATCGTAGCAATTGGCATCTTACTTGTTTTAAAAATAGTTAAGAAACGCAAACCAGCTTTTAAGTGACCTCCAAATGAACAAATATGAATTAAAATTGGTTTTGGATTCTCCATTTCATTTGCAGATTTTACTTTTGAAATTAATTCATCAATTGATTTATCATTTACGGGCGAAGAGAAATAAACATGAGTTAATTTATCTGAATAAAAATCTTTATCGTTTAAATTTGCGAAAAAATTATCCATTCTTCTTATTATTAAATCTAAAATATATTTAAAGATTATTTATATTTACTTTAAATATCCTAATAAGAATATGTCAAAAGAAGATTGTGTTGGTATTGGTATTGATCTCGGAACTACCACAAGTTGCGTCGCTGTTTGGATTGGTGATCGTGTTGAAGTAATTCCTGACCATCAGACCGGATCAAGAATTATTCCTTCTTATGTTTCATTTACTGATGAAGAAAAATTAGTAGGTGATGCATCAAAGAATGTTTCGACTATGTATCCAAAATCAACTCTTTATGACATCAAGCGTCTTATTGGTCGCAAATATGACGATTCACACGTTCAAGCTGATAAAAAGCTATGGTCTTTTAATGTAAAAGCTGATGATAATAATAAACCAGTTATTAATGTTGATTATAAGGGAGAAAATAAGAATTTCTATCCTGAAGAGATTTCAGCGATGGTTCTTTCTCGTCTTAAGGAAACAGCCGAGGCTTATTTGGGACATCCTGTTAAAAAGGCAGTTGTGACAGTTCCCGCGTATTTCAATGATAGCCAACGTCAAGCAACTAAAGACGCTTGTGTTATTAGTGGTATGGAATGTCTGCGAATTATTAATGAACCAACAGCTGCAGCAATTGCTTATGGTCTTGATAAGAAGTCTGAAAAAGAAACTACTATTCTTATCTTTGACGAAGGCGGTGGCACTCATGACCTTTCAGTTCTTTCACTTGACGGTGGAATTTTTGAGGTAAAAGCGACAGCGGGCGATACTCATCTTGGAGGTTCTGACATTGACAATCTAATTGTTGATTATCTTTGTGATGATATTAAGAAGAAACATAAGAAAGATGTTAAGGAAAATCCAAAGGCTCTTAAACGTCTAAATATTGCTGCGGAGAGAGCAAAAAAGAATCTTTCATCATCTACAACAACTACTATTGAAGTTGAGTCACTCATTGATGGTATTGATTATTCAACAACTCTAAGCAAAGCTAAATTTGAACAATTGGCTGATAGTTTCTTTAATAAGTCAATGGAACCAATTTCAAAAGTTCTAAGTGATGCTAAAGTTTCAAAGAGTGATATTGATGAAATTGTATTGGTTGGTGGAACTACTCGTATTCCTAAAATTCAAGAACTTCTAAGCAATTATTTTAATGGCAAGTCTTTGAATAAGAGTTTGAACCCTGATGAAGCGGTTGCAATTGGTGCAGCTATTCAATGTGCTATTCTCACTGGTCAGGGAAATTCAAAGACAAATGAATTACTTCTTTTGGATGTTACTCCACTTTCACTTGGAATTGAGACATCAGGAGGAGTAATGACAAATATCATTGATAGAAATACTACAATTCCTACAAAGAAATCACAAACATTTTCAACTTATTCAGATAATCAGCCAGGTGTTGATATCAAGATTTTTGAAGGTGAAAGACAATTTGTCAAAGATAATAATCTCCTTGGTTCATTTAATTTGAGTGGTATTCCTCCAATGCCAAGAGGACAACCAAAGATTACCATTGATTTATCAGTTGATGTTAATGGTATTCTTGAAGTGACTGCTAAAGAAGAAAGCACAGGTAAGACAAATAATATTAAAATTACTAATGATAAGGGGCGATTGTCTAAAGAACAAATTGAAGATATGGTTAAGGCTGCTGAGAAATTTAAAGATGAAGATATGAAAATGAAGGCGGTTGTAGAGGCAAGAAATGACCTTGAAAATTATCTTTATGGAGTTAAAAATAGTATTGCGACTAAGGCTGAAGGAGCACCTCCTAATTTCGATGAAGTCAAAGCAGAAATTGACCCAGTCGTCGAAGAAGGTATGAAATGGTTTGAAGAAAATCCAAAAGAAACAGCTGAAGTTTATAAAAATAAGCAAAAGGAATATACAGATAAGATTCAACCACTTCTAATGAAACTTCAAGGAGCACCTCAGGGAATGCCGCAAGGAATGCAAATGCCACCCGATTTTGACCCCTCAAAAATGCCAACACAACCTGAAGAAACTGACGAAAAAGAAGAATTAGATTAAAATTATTATTATCATTTATTTTTTCAAGTATTTATTTAAAAATATATTATTTATATAGAAAAATGGAGTATCACCCCCCCTTATTCAATTGATATACAAAATAAATTAAAAAATTTATTATATTATTTAACACATATATTATATACAATATATAATGATTATATTGAAAAAGCTAATGATGTAGATAAACGTAATTATATATCAGAAAAATTTAGTTATATTAAATGTATATATGATTTATTATTATCTCTAACTAATAATAATTACTTTCAAATTAAAGTTTTATTATTTAGAATAATTATTAATGACTATGATACTAAAATTAAAAACATTACAGATATGAAACAAATAGATCAAACACTGTATAATTATTTAAATTCATATATCGAAGATATTCATCATTATATAAATAGCTATCCTAATGAAAAATTATCAAGAGAAATAAATAATTTTAGAACATTAAAAACAGAACAAAATTATATATACAAAGTTTTTAATTATAACAAATTATTTAAATTATTAAATTTTTATAGTAATGATAAAACTACTGAAGAAGATATTTTAAATGTATTTTTATTTAATATAGATAAAATAGATCTTTATTTAGATAAAGAAAATAAAATTAATGGTGATGATGATTTAATAAAAATATTATTTGAAGACACTTCAATAATAAAAGTTTTAGAAGAATTGATTAAAAATTTTTTTAATACTTTTTTAAAACAAGAAAAATTAGAAAAATTGGAATTAAACAATTTTTTAAGGTTTATTGATATAAAGTTTCAAGCAAATATAAATCAAATTCAATATGGACAAGAAATATGTATTTCAAGCAAAGGAATATATTCAGGTAAAGTTTTAGGAAACTTTTTAGGAAAAAAAACAAAAAAATTTACTTTTTATGGTGGTTTTTATGATCAATCAACAATTGAAGATAAAATTGATACATTATTTAGATTAAAAATATATCCAGAAATTGAAAGAGTAAAAAGAGGATTTAATGAAGTAACTGCTATTCGAATACTTTTATTATATATAAGTAATAAAAATTTAAATGATTTAGATCAGTATTTTATCAATAACATATCACAACCACCAAAAGGAGGTTATAAAAGGACTAAACGACAATTGAAGAAGTATTAACGATTACCTAATAAATTGATTTAAACTTATTGATTATATAGAATAAACAAAAATGAAATATTATATTATTAAATATGCATCAATAAATGCTGGTATTTATATTTTAAATTCTATTTTGACATATTTTTTTACTTATGTAGTTGTTTTACATCTATTATGTTTTATTACAGTAATTGTAATTGTTGATGCGTTTCATCTTCAATATCAATTTAATTTATTAGAGTTAAAATATAATGATTTAAATAATAAGAATTTAATTGAATATGATTTAATTTCAATTAAAAATAAAATAGATACATTATTAACAACTGATAATAAGACTAATGAAAATCATATTATAAATATTGATATAAAAGATAGTGATTTTAATTATAAATCAGCAAAGAAGGCTCTCGGATGTTCTAAAAGTCTTTCTTTTGTTAGAAGGTCGCCAAAGAAAGATGAAGAAGTATCACCAATAACTGTTCAACATATTGGCGAAGTTATCAATTATATAAAATAAAAAAGTAATAATACTATAATATTTCATATTATAGTATTATTAAATATGCCGGAATAAATATCGGCGTATATTTCATTAGCTCTGCTATGTCAAATATAATAAACTCAAAAATAACCATACATTTGATAAGTTTTCTAATAATAATCGTTTTAATAGATGCATTAAATTTATTAGATGAATATAAATTATTAGAAATAAAATATAATGATTCGCAAAAAATACAAATCAAATTAACAAATGATTTAAAAGAAATTAATTTTAAATTTGATATATTCTTATCCAAAATTAAAAATAAAAAAGATTATAATATTAATGTCCAATATAAAGATGCAAATAAACCAAAAGATGATTTAAACAGCTTTTGTCTGTTTAAATCTAATAGTTTTACATTTAAGAATAAAAAAACAATATTCTAAATGTCATTATTTATATAATATGAATTGCGTAATTCCGGCAAATTATAATTTAAATATTTATGATTTATTCAATGATCCTAATATAATTGAATGTACATCAATATATAAATCCAAAATCTATACTTTTTCTAATTTTTCCTTATATACAAATAGAAAAAATATAATTTATCAAATATCTTCAAGTGTTTGTCTCGAATATTTATTAGATATACTGCACACTAAAGAAAATCTCATTATTAAAAAGATTTATTATTTCTTAATTATTAAAAATTTAATAAAAAAGAAAAGTTATATTAAAAATGAAAGTTTATTCGCAATTTGTTATTGTGGTTATACTGAATATTATGATGTCTATTTAAGGACTCGTGATTATCGCATTTCTAATAATAATGAAATTATAATAACCGAATATATAGATTATAATATTTGCTTAATTTTAATTAATAGAACTTTAAATAAATCATTCATTTGTATAATTGACCGAAACTGTTTAATAAGTAATTTATGTGAAATTATTGATAATTCGAAGTTATATAATAATAGCAGATATGAAAATATTGACATTATTTTAATAGGCTGTCATATAGATAAAGTTGATATTCTTATTCATATTTATATAGTATTGAAAGAATTAAAATTATCGAAATATATAACAAAAACTTATTTATTTTATAATAAATCATTGAAAAGTATTAAATTTAACACATTTAATTCAACACATTTAATTCAACAATAGAAAAAATAAGATATTATTCAAATATTAAATTACCACCTAAAAGAGATATAACTACTTATCAATCTTATTTAAATTTAATGAGATACTAATGAGGTACCAATAAAAGACCAAAAGTATGGTCTTTTTTTCCACCACAACAGGGTCAGTGTAGCGAATGGTAGAACTCCATGGCGTCAATAATGTTATCAAACGACTTGAAAACAAGTTTAACCAGAGACCAATCGGATATACATCCCCTGTCGTAGTGAAGAGTGGCGAAGGTGTCGTCACTGTTTGCAACCAACATTCTATGATCAGCCGAAGAGATGAGAATATACTCACCTTTTAGCTGTTGCATAATCAGGGTTGTGGGCAGTGACTTGTTCTCAGACAAATCGCAAGCAATATCACGAACGAACGACGCAGTTTCAACTGAAATCATTTTTGGCTTTCGCAATTATTTCATTAATTGCAAGAAATCAGTTTTTAAATAAAATGATTTAAATTAATACAAATTTATTTTTATAATAAAAAGACCAAAAATATGATCTTTTTTGTGTGCATCTCAGCAATCCTCACGCCGAATTGTAAATCTCGAGTGCCTCCTCAACACTTTTGACAGATGTTATGTCGATGCGGGAAGACGACCAGTCCAGATGATAACTGATGAGATACACAACGATGAACGACTCCTCGAACGCAAGAAGCATCGCATTGTCACAAGCGTGAATAACATGAATGTCATCATACAAATGAAACGCAATCTTCTCAAGCGGTAATCCCTTGAAATCGCTCAAATCAACCCCAACCAAATGAACATTGGAATAGCCCTCATAGGCAAGCTCCGCAATCGTGTCGATAATAGCTTCGGTCATAGCGTTGTGTGGCTTTCGCAATTATTTTAATTAACTCAAAGAAATCAATTTTTAAATAAAATGATATAAATTAATACAAATATATAAATTAAATTGATGAATAAAAATTTGTTATCATTTAATCACGATAACTTTGATGATATTGGATTAGAATTATTTAAATTATCAATATCGATGACTTATGCACATAAGACAAATAGAATATTGGCATTAAATAATGACAATTATTTAAATGTTTATGATGTATTTATTAAATCTAATTATATTAAAGCTGACTTAAAATTTGCAAATCATTTAAGAATTGAAATTAATGATGATTGCAATGAATCGAGCGATAATTTATTTATTGATTTTGCGAATTTTGATAAATTTAAATATAAATTGATTTCATCAAATATCAGAACTTATTTAACATTATTAATTACAAATAATACCAGATTTATTAATGTTATTTATAATAAAATTAATGAAATTATGAATTATTTCAGTGATTATGATATTCAAAATTATGTTTGTTGTAATATAACAAAGAAAACTTATAATAATAACTTTTATGAAAAGGCTTATTATCGACATTTCAATAATAAAAAATTGATTATAAGAGTTGATGACATTGAATGGGCTAAAAAATCAATTGAATTCATTGATAATTCATTTATCTATTTCATTGATGCTTCAATAACTGCAAATAAATATTCTGATTTTATTGTCTTAGCAAATTTTTATAATTATATAATTGATTATAATTATTATTCGTGGTGGATTGCTTATTTATCGCAAGTAGAAAAAAAAGTTATTGTTCCCAATAACAATTATGATTTCTATTTATCTGAATGGATCAAGCAATCATAATTAAATGATTTTATAGAACAAGGCAGCTGAATCATCATTCTCATATTTTACTAAATTAAGAATTGTTTCTTCCGCTTGAATTTCTAAATCTTCATATTCGCGATCATCGTCAAATGAAATGATTATATAAGTATCATCAATATAAATCAATGCTTTCCGATTAGAAATGCTGATGATATCGAACTTATCCTTAAATAATCCTTCAAAAACTGATATGAATGATTTATATAAATCTTGAGGTTTATAATTAGCTAACTTGACTGTATAATAATCAAATAAGTCATTATTTTTGAATTCAATGATATTGTCATAGATAGTATCAAATGTAATGGTTACCGGAGTATTATAAGTATGCATCTTTGTTTTTTATTTATAATTATTTTAATCATTTTTTTTATAATAATAGATTTAAAGGAATAAGATTATAATATGATTATAATGTTTGCCGATATTCGCCGATTTGTGAATCTAATGGTTGATAATTGCTATGTATTGACTAATCAATATAATGATACGACACCTTATGATCTTGAAAAGAATGAGGGAACTAATACAAAACCCGATTATTATAATGAACCAAATGTTTGCCTAAGTTCCATTGTGACAGATGCTTAAGGATTTATTATTTTTATTATAAGTATGAACGAACATATTGATAATTTATTTTTCAAAAATAAAAAAGATATTTCTGAAAAAGAAAAAGAAGAAATAAATAATTTGATATTAGAATCTTTTTCAAAATCTCGATTCAAATATTATGATACTTGTGTTTATTATAAATATGATAATAAAATTATTGCATTTGCTGGTCTTTATTTCATTGATAAATATTTATCAATAAACCAATTATGTGTTAATCGAAATTATAGGACTTGTGGCATCGCAACCTTATTATTAGAATTTATTAGAATGATTTATAAACATATACCAATTATTTTATATATCAATAAAAATAATAAAAATAGTGAATATCTCTTTAATTTCTATTCTAAAAGAGGATTTAAGGAAATTGATTATTTGCAAACACTCAATTTGAATTATAATAAAGATATTGAATATTTACTCATCAATTATTAGTGGATCCAAAACCGCCTTCATTTCTCTTTGTAGTTTCAAACGAATCATTTGAAACCTCTTTCATTGAAACATAAGCCTGTTTTCTGAAAATTAATTGGCAACATTTGAAAGGAAATTCAATTTCTGCCGCCTCACTTGCGACTTTTGTCAATGCAATCATTAGATTTCCGCGATAACTATTATCAATAATACCAATATTATTTGATAACATATAGCCTGATTTACTAATTGAACTTCGAGGCACAATTTCCGCATAATATCCAAATTCAACTTGAATTTTAATTCCGGTATCATATAAAGCAGTAGTTGAATTAAAATCTTTAATTTTCTTAATAATACTCAAATCATAACCGACATCACTCCAATTAGTCTTTGATGGAACAACAGCATTTTCATCAGAACTGATGAAAGAACATTGAGGGATTAGATTTGTATAATTTGCAACTTGAATTGAATAAGAATCATCGATATTTGAATATAAGAAACCTAAGAAATCAACAGAACTGCAACCCAATTTAAAGATAATTTTACTGGGAAGTCTAATATAAGGAATATTTACATAATCAAAAATTTGAGTTACCAAATCATCATTAAAAATCATTGGTCTAATTAAAATCAAATCATTATTATTGGAATTATTTAAATTCATTAAATGCGAATATTCATAAAGACCTCGCAAAAATGCTTTCTTCTGATCATTTGTAAATGAAGAGAGATTATTAAGACTTGCTACGATGTCATTAAAATCTTTTTCATCGTGAAGTGTCATTGATAGTTTTTCTTCATTATTCAAACCAGCAGTGGCAAATGCGATATCGTCATCTTCTTCTTCGGCTTCCTCATCATCATCATCTTTATTAGTTTTAACATCATAGATAATATCAACAACATTTTTAAAAAGATTTAGAACTTTCTTATCTCCTTCTTTATCGACATTAGTCAATTCATAAGAATAATCGGAAAATGAAGATTTAGAACCACCGATATTTAAGAAAAAACCGAGACAATAAGCCTTTTCAGTTGTATCAATTGTTTTTAAATAAGAAGTTTTAGCTGACATTTTTTAATATAATTATTATAATTATTAAATTCTTAAATGATTATCAATGGATTATAAAGGACTGTCAGTTATAGTCATTCCGCAATATTCAACATTATTCAACTTAAAATCTTGTTTTTTATAAATACCTATATTTATTGATTCTTCTAAAATCCATTTGAAATTTGACCAAAATTCAGGAGTATGTCCAATACTTTCAGTGCAAATGTGTGCTAATTCGTGGAGAACTACAAACATCATCGTGTTCAAATCCATTAATTTATTATTTGTTCGCAAACATAAGACGATCTGTTCGCCTTTATTAATAGAATAACTCGTATAATTAGGATCATCAATTCCTTCTCTGATATTATCAGGTCTGAAATTAGCAGCCATTCTTTTACTTCTTGCTTCATTTGGATAACTCTTTACAATATGTTTAACAACTGTCTCCAAGTTTCCTCGAATTTTAGCAATCAAATCAGCAGCTTCTTGTGAATCATCTTTTATTTGAACCTCATAATTCCTATTATCAATTGTTGAAACAATCTTTTCAATTTTGCTATAATAATGATATTGATATAAAAGATAAATAAACGCAATACTAATGATTATTATGATGAATCCTTGAAAACTTATATTCATTCTATAAAAAAGACAATAAAAACAAAAATAAAAAATGATATTTGATTAAATATAAAAGTTAAATCAAATTAAATAAATACAATGAATAGTTTTCCTAGAAATGATATCGATGACCTAAAAGATAATAAAACTGATATTATTTATCAAATTACTGATTGGTTTATACCTGAAAGTGATAAAAATAAGGAAGATTTTGAAACTGATGAAAATTATACTATTTATATTTATGGAACTAATAATGAAGGAATTACAATTTGCACAAAAGTTATTAATTTTAAACCATTCTTCTATGTTAAACCTCCTGAATCTTGGGAATGTTTAGATATGAAAAAGTTTAATAATAAAATGAAGAACTTTGAAAATAAATTGCGTCAAGATTCATATCAATGTAAATTTAAGGGCGGTAAAACTTATAATAAAAAGATTATAAATGATAATAATCAAAGTCATTTTCATAAAATTGAATGTGTAGAAAAAAAGGATTTTTGGGGATTTAGTAATAATCAAAATTTTAAATTTCTTAAAGTTATTGTTAAATCTCTTTCTATGTATAATAATCTTAAATATTTCTTTCAATCTGATGAAATTATTAAAGAAGGTTTTAAATTATATGAAAGTAATATTGATCCATTCTTGCGATTTATCCATCTTAAAGAAATTAAACCTTGTGGTTGGATTAAAGTTAATAATTATTCTTTAGAAGATATACCAGATACTATATGTAATTGGAATATTACTGCTGATTGGAATGATATTCAAGCAATGAATATTAATAAAATTGCACCTTTACTTATCGCATCTTTTGATATAGAATGTACAAGCTCTCACGGAGATTTCCCAGTAGCTATTAAAAATTATAAGAAATTAGCACAAGATTTATGTTATTTATCTAAATTAAATTTGGATGATGAAAAATTATGTGATTATATTTATAATGCATATTCAAATGATGTAATATTTACACCTAATTTTAAAATTAATCGTCTTTATTCTAAAAATCCTATTGATAGTAAAGTTAAAGAAATTCTCAAAACTAATGAAGCATCTATTAGATTTCTATTAAATAAAGTTAAAAATACAGATATTAATGTAAATGATGATGAAGATGACGATGATGGCGAAGATGAAATTGAAAATTCTAAAAAACTAACAAGTAAGGAATATAATGATATTGAAGATGCTTTAAATAGTAAATTGAGTGAAATATTACCTGCATTAGAAGGTGATAAGATTATTCAAATTGGAACAACAATTCATACATTCGGTAGTGATGATATTATTTATAAAAATATTATTACTCTTGATACTTGTGATGAAATATCAGATGTTGATGTTAAAAGTTGTAAAACTGAAGCTGAATTATTAATCTCTTGGAAGCGTCTAATGTCTAAATTAAATCCTGATATAATTATTGGATATAATATTTGGGGTTTTGATATTGAATACATTTGGGACAGAACTGTAGAATTAGGGATTAATAAACCATTTAAAATGGGTTTGGGACGAATCATTAACAGAAATTGCAATCTTGTTGAACAAAAGCTTTCATCATCAGCTTTAGGTGATAATATCTTTAAGTTATTTGATACTGATGGTGTTGTTTATATCGATTTATTTAAAGTCATTCAAAAAGATTTTAAGTTAGATAGTTATAAATTAGATAATGTTGCATCTATTTATATTGGCGAGAATAAGGATGATTTGAAACCTAATGAAATTTTTAAGAAATTTAAGGGAACTTCTGCTGATAGATGTGTAATTGCTAAATATTGCATTCAGGATTGTATCCTTGTTAATAAACTTTTACATAAATTAAAAATTCTTGAAAATAATATTGGAATGGGTAATGTATGTTTAGTTCCTTTAAATTACCTTTTCCGTAGAGGTCAGGGAATCAAGATATTTTCATTAGTTGCTAATGAATGTATGAAAAAGGATTATTTAATTCCTGTTATTAAAAATTTCATATCTGATGAAGATGTAGAAGGTTATGAAGGTGCTATCGTTCTTAAACCTAAAGAGGGTATTTACTTAGATGAACCTATTGTAGTATTTGATTATGGTTCATTATATCCATCATCTATGATTTCTAAAAATTTATCACACGATACTTATATATTTGATGAGAAATATAAGGAATTAAAAGATGATAATGTTGAAATTATTAAAGTTAGTTATGATTTATATGAAGGAAAAGGAGATAAGAAAGTAAAATCTGGAATTAAAGATTGTTATTTTGCTAGATATAAAGATGGACGAAAAGGAGTTATTCCTGATATTCTTGAAATGTTATTAAATGAACGCAATAATACTAGAAAGAAAATTGAATATAAAACAGTTATTACTAATGATGGAAGAGAATTTAGCGGATTTTTACAAGAAAATGAAAATGAAATTATAGTAATTGATGTAGAATTAAATGTAAAAACTATAATTTCAAAAAAAGAAGTTAAAAATACTAAAGCTACTTATAATAAATTTGAATGTGCTGTATTTGATGCACTTCAAAATGCTTATAAGGTGACAGCAAATTCTCTTTATGGACAAATTGGAGCTCGAACATCTCCAATTTATTTGAAAGATATTGCTGCATGCACTACTTCGACTGGTAGAGAAATGATTATGTTAGCAAAAAAGTTTGTTGAAGAAAATTATGAAACTAATGTAATTTATGGAGATAGTGTAATGCCTTATACACCTATTACTTATAAAATTGATGATAACATTAATGTTAGCACATTTGAGAAATTAGAAGGTGAATGGTTTGAATATAATAATTTTAAACCATTTGATAATGACAGATTTAATAAAGAACAATTTATTCCAAATAATATGTTAGTTTGGACTGGTAATGAATGGAGTAAAGTTAATAGAATTATCAGACATAAAACTATTAAAAAAATTTATAGAGTATTAACTCATACTGGATTAGTTGATGTAACAGAAGATCATAGTTTATTAGATGAAAAATCACAAATAATTAAACCAGTAGATTGCGTTATAGGTCAAGAATTATTACATTCAAAACCTGATATTACAATTGGAAGTAATAATATTGATGAAGAACAAGCTTATATTTATGGTGTATTTGTGGGTGATGGCTCTTGTGGAAGTTATAAATATAAAGATAGAATTAAATATACTTGGGCTATAAATAATAAAGATATTGCTTTATTAGAAAAATGCAAAGATATATTAGAAAGAATTGAAAAAATACCATTTAAAATAATTGATACAATTAACTCATCAAATGTTTATAAATTAATTCCATTTGATGGTGGATATAATAGTATCAAAAAATTAGTTTTAAAATATAGAGAAAATTGTTATTTAGAAAAATCAAAAATAGTTCCAAATGAAATATTGAATAGCAATATTAATGTTTTGAAAAATTTTAGATTGGGATTACATGATACTGATGGTAACAGAAATGGAAGTTTAAGAATTGATACAAAAAATCAAGTTACAGCTCAATCGTATTGTTTGCTGTTTCAATTATTAGGTTATAATGTTTCAGTTAATACCAGAAGTGATAAACCAAATATTTATAGATTAAATTATACATTTAAAAAACAAAGAGTTAATTCAATCGCAATTAAAAAAATAGATTTATTACATAATAATTATAATGGTTATGTATATGATATTGAAACAGAAAAAGGCGTATTTCATGGAGGAATTGGAAATATTATATTAAAAAATACTGATTCTATTTTCTGTAAATTTAGAATTAAAGATGAAAATGGTTTAGAAATAACCGGAAAAGATGCATTACCACAAGCGATTAAGATTGGTGAAGAAGTTGAAGCAAAAATTAAAAAGTTTCTTCCCTATCCTCAAAAATTGAATTATGAAAAATGCTTATTTCCATTCATCCTCTTTTCCAAAAAGCGATATGTGGGTAATTTATATGAAAAAGATCCTAACGCAAAACCCAAGCAAAAGTCTATGGGAATTGTGCTTAAAAGAAGAGACAATGCAAATATAGTTAAAAAGGTATTTGGAGGTCTTATAGATATCATTTTAAATAAACACGATTTGAATCTTTCAATTAAATTCTTAAGAGATGAATTAAAAGATTTAGTCGAAGGTAAGACAGATAAAAAAGATTTGATTCTATCAAAAACTTTAAGAGGGTTTTATAAAGACCCAACGAGAATAGCTCATAAGGTTTTGGCGGATAGAATAGCGGTCAGAGATCCCGGAAATAAACCGGCGGCAAATGACAGAATTCAATATATTTATATTAAAAATAAAGATGCTAAACTTCAGGGTGATAAAATAGAAACGCCTGAATTTATTGAAAGTAATCAATTAGAACCAGATTATCTTCATTATATCACTAATCAAATTATGAAACCGGTTTTACAATTATATGTATTATGTTTGCAAGAATTAGATATTTATTCGCAAGAACCTGATTATTGGATGAAAATAGAGGAAGAATTGAAATTAAAAGAAATGTATAAAGACGATACAAGAAGAAGTAATCGTCTCGCTAATCTTAAATTATTGAAAGTTCAAGAACTATTATTTGACGAATTCATTTGTAAATTGAAAGAACCTAAGATTTCGAAAAGAGCAATTAGTAAAACAACAAAAGAACCAGTGAAAGAACGAAAAAGTAAAGTAGCAATTATTAATGATGATGATGTAATAGGTGGAGGAGGAATTATTAAAGGAGATATTCGAATTACTGAAAGTAAGGCAAATAAAACAATTAATTATAAAGCAAAGTTTGGTAAAGAAATAATTGAAGGTGAAAACCCCATTGAAGGTAATACTAAAGAAAAAATGCTTAAACAATTACTATCAGATATTTATGATAAATATCCAGATAAAATATTCGAATTCAAAGTTAATTTTAAGGCATTTATTAAAGATTATAATTATTTTAAGGTAAGATATAATAATTTATCTCAACAAGTAGCAACAAGTGCAAAACTTAGTATAAGTGAAATTAAAGAACAAAATTCATTAATTAATAATATTATCTTTATCAAAATTAAAAATAATATAAATCTTGTTGAATAATAAAAAGAAATTATAATGGGTGGTGGTGGAAGTTCTGCAAGATATGCTGACGCAAGACCAACAGAACCAGCAAATACTTCAATGAATACCCACGGTTTAGTTGATAATTTTTCTAATTATGATAATTACAATAATTATGATAATTATATAATTATTATTAAAGAAATTATTATATTTTTATTTATTATAATGCTTTTAATTTTATTAATTATTTTGCTTTTTAAATGTAGAAAGAAGAAATAAAAAAGTATATAAGGATAAGTTATTATTAATATTCAAATAAAAGAAATGTAACAAATAAATTATTTTCTAAACTTATAATAAAAAGAAATACAAAAATTAAAGTAGATTATGTTAAAAATTATTTGACATAATCTACATTGGGACTATAGTTTAGTGGTTTAAAAATGCGGATCTTATTAATCTGAGTCATGGGTTCGATTCCCATTAGTCCTATTTTTATTTTTTTAAAAATTATTAATATAATAATTATCTTTTACATATATAATATATTCAATTTTATTTACATAATAATTCGTTTTCCTCTTTTAGTGAAAATATATAATTCAAATTTATAACCAGCATCTAAACAAGCTTTTTCTTTTAATTTTATTTCATCAATTGCTTTATTATAAGTCCAAGTTGATTTAACTTCATATATTGTATTATTTTTAGGAATATAAACATCACAATAATATCTTCTTATTTTATCATTCATTAAATACCATATTTCAGGAACTTTATTTCTATCTACTAAAATATCATTTATTGCATAACCATCATTTGCTAAAAATTTTAATAAATAAGGTTCATAACCTTGAACTTTAATAATACTACCACAAGGAAAGACAAATTCTTTTAGATTATAAGCATTCTTTCCTGATTTTTCGGCAATCTTTGCATTTTGAATTGCATTTTTAACACCATATCGTTCTAAACAAGTTTTTTCTCTTTTAATTATAGATTCTTCAGTTTGTGGAATATAATTAACACCATAACGTTGAAAACAAGTATTTGCCGTTTTATTTTTAATTTCTTCAGTTTTCATAGGATTTTTATTACCATACCTTTCTAAACAAGTTTTTTCTTTCTTTTCTATTATTTCTTTTGTTCTTAGATGGCATTCATTACCATATTTAGTTAAACAAGTTTTTTTGCCTTTATCTCTAATATTTTCACATTGTAATGCATATTCTTTACCATATTTTTCTAAACAAGTTTTTCTACTTTTATTTTGAATTTTTTCTAATTTAATTGGTGATTCAGTACCGTATTTATCTAAACAAGTTTTTCTTGCTTTATCTTTTATATTTTCACATTGAAATACATGTTATTTACCATATTTTTCTAAACAAGTTTTTTTGATTTTCTCTTGTTTATTATTATTAGTGCATTTTTTGCAGAATCCACCGCCAAATTTTCTTAAAGAAATCATACATTTAATATGAGTAATTCCGCAATTACATATAAATTCAACATTAGAATTTTTATTAGTATTTCCAATTTTATCTAAATCAATTTTACAATTATCTCTTTCAATTATAAATTATAAAAACTCTTTATTATATCTAAATTCACTTTTTGCCATAACCTAAAAAGAAAAATTTAAATAAAAGAAAATCATTTTTTATTATAGCAAGAAAGATTATAAAATGTATCTTTTGGTTTATAAGCAGCATAGATGCTACCTTTTAATGTATTATTTCCGGGTCTTTCCTGATATGAAGGCATGTGATGTGGTGCATAAAAATTAGCACTATAAGTTACTGTATCTGGTTCAACGACTGTTTTTTTAATTATATCACTTTTATTAAAAGGGCTTGCATTTTCCGCAATTGAAGATTTATTCATTTCTATTATTATATAAAGAGATTTATATAAATAATAATTAATTATGAGTTTTATTGAAGACGGACTGACAAATGAGGCAATTGTCGAAGTAATTAAGAATATTATTAAGAGAAAAGACGAAGATGATATCAAACAGCTTAATGAATTTGAGAAATACACAAAACTAAAGACTGAATTTGAATTATTTGAAACAAGATATCCGATGTTATTTGAAATGACAACTCGAGATGGTAATTTTGACTGGGATGCTCTTAATTATTTTCTAATGATGAGAACACGAATTATTGAAAAAAAGATGACAAGCGAAGAAGCATCAGTAAAAGTTGGTAAAGAATGGTTTGATAAATTCGTTGATGTAAATAAACTTAATGAATATAAAAGCAATAAAAAACAAAAAAAATAAGAATACTCAGAAAAATTTATTTATAATCTATATCTTCAAAATCATCATTATAATCAATATCATATTCAAATTCATCATAATAATCATTATCATAATCATAGTCATCATAATCATCTTCATTAATTACCGCCAAATCTTCCTTTTCTTTTTCTCTAAGTAATTCTTCTTCATAGAATCGCTTATCAATTTCATCATAATCAATTGGTGGTTCAACGGGATTAGGAGTAGTGATGAAATAATAATGATCTCTTACATCTTTATCAAAATCTTGAGTCATATCAATTGTTTTAAGTTTAAGATTCTCGTCACTAAGCAATGATTTATCAAAATAAGAATCTTTAAAATTGGTTAAATAATAATAATAGAAATCGAATTTATTTTTATTATTTTTTAAATCATATAGATAAATATCTATAAGAATATTCATTCGATGTTTAAGAATATTTTTCTTTAAATCCTTTCGAGACAATAAGAAAGTCGAATAACAATCAACATAATCATTATGAGTGTTAAGATACCGATAGAAATCAAATAGCATTATAGGCGATATAATACTTATTATAATAAAAATAATCATTTTTTATTTTAGACGTTTAATTAAATTATTAATAGTATCCTGAATTTTATCAATATCTACTTCTTTAGAGTGTCTATAATGAATATATATATTATTATTTTTAATTATCAAAGAAATTCTATTATTTATTTTGAATTCCTGATATTTAAATTCGGAACGATTATCAATATCATTAGTGCAAGCAAATGAATGAGTTTGCATTTTCATTTCATTAAAAGCCAAGCAATAGAAATTATTTACAATCTCCATATTCTCTAATTTCCTTAAATACACATATTGACTATCATTACTTAAATCATAAACATATGATAAATTATTACGATTAAAATAAACAAGCGTCGTTTCCTTAGTTATTTTAAATTTTTGTTTAATCTTATTGATTAAATCATCACTAATGAAAATATTAATCTTATTTAAATCATCATTTGTTTTACTATTCATTATATATATTTCGATAATATTAGTATCATCAGAAATTAATTTAGAAATATCAATCATTATTATAATAATAATCTAATATCTTTTAATCAATTTTTTATTAGAATTACCACAAGCACTACAACCACCAACTCTTTCTAATCTAATACCACCTTTTTTTAATTGCTCTTCAATATAACCTAAATAATCACGATAACTACTAAGTTTTTCTATTTTGGTGCATTTGCTTTTTTCAATACAATCAAATGGAGTTAAGATATTATTTCTATTTAAAATAATTAAAGCTTTATTTAAATCTTGTTTTAATATTTCTAAAACTTCTTTACTAAGTATCATATAACCTTTAAGAAATGTGGATTCGTATGTATAATTAATGAGTACATAAAAGATTTTTCTTATAATTCTTTTTAAATTTTTAATATCAGCATTAGGATATTTATAACTTTTTATAGAATTATTTTCAATAATATAAAGATATAATAAGTTCAAAAAACTAATAAACATTACATGAATTTTAACAGGAGCTTTTAAATTAGCAATTAAATTAAATAAATCTTCAAAATCGCGACCTGCGTTATATGCTCTATATGCTTGTAATGCAGTTGTAGTAACTAAGAATGCAGGTACTGTTCGTGGTCTATGTTCTGGAATTAAAGTTTTAATATATGCTTCTCTTTCTTTAATAATCTTGGCATTTTCATTAATATTAAGATAAGCAATTGTAAACATCAAATAAAATAATAATAATTCAAATGATAAATTATTTAATTGTTCATCTGATAAAAAATTTCTATCTATATCTGCATTTTCGTGTGATCTATTTATCAATAAATGTATCATAATATTATAAGGTATTTTTAGTGATTTATCATCTTTACGACTTGGCATTAAAAATAATTATTAATCTTCTAATAATTACATAAGAATTAATTATTTTTTATGATTATTAATATTAGATATTAATAATGAATGATTGTTATGATATTGTCAATTTACCCGATTATGAAAAAGATTGCTGGTTAAATAGTATTATAATGGCAGTATTATATAGTCAATATTCGCGTGATTTTTTATTAACAACTTTAAGTGAAATGAAAGATAATATTTATTTAAATATTTTCAAAAATATTTTAATATCTTATTATTCCAATAAAAGAAATGCAAATGTTTATTATAAGACATTAAAACCAACTGAATTATTATTACAGATTGTATTACCAAATTTAAGTCAAAGAGAATATTCTTTAAGTGAATATGAATGGACAGAATCAAATATAATTGATTTTTATCAATATTTGGGTGTTAATTGTCAAGATTTAATTTATTATAAAAATAGTGAAGATAAAGACCGATATATATTAAATTATATTTCAAAGAGTAATGCTATACCTAATACAGCCCCTGATGTCGTGGTTTTATTTCATCAAAATCTTAATTCATTAGCAAATGATATGCAAAACTCACGTCAAAAATATCCAGATATTCGCAAATATATATTAGATAGTAAAACAACAAATGTTGGAACAATTGCAACTTATGAAAATGAGGTTGAATTTATGGGAGTAACTTATATATTATCATCTTGTATAACTAATAATAATGAAGGAGATCATAAATATAGATCTTTAGTAGGTGTTATATGTAATAATGAGAAAAAGGTTTTTAATAGTCATTACGAAACTAAAACAAATCCTTGTTCAATAATTAAATATGATTGGGATGTTAAGAAAAATGAAGAATTTTGTTTTAATCCCTCTGAATGTAAAATAAATTTATCAACAAATAGAAATTTAAATATAAAAGATTTATGTTTTAATTTTGGAAATGGTAATCGTATTTTAATATATATTCGCAAAGATAAGATAATAGAATCAAGAATAGCTTTAGAAAAAACTGAATTATTTGATCTTGCACCAGAACCAGTTTTAACTAATTATATTGAAGAAGTCAAAAGAATACAAGAATTATCACCAGTCAAACTTTACTGTGAATTAGAAAATGTTATGGGAAAACCTATTAATATACGAAATATAAAATTTGATAGTAATCGTGATGTAATTGAAAAGATTTTATTAGAGGCTAAATTATCAACAGCAAATGTCGAAACACCGCAAATTATTGAAGAAGTTGCGGCAGTTACTGGAGGTATTGGAAAACAAAATAAAAAATATACAAAAGATGAGTTATTAGAATTGATTTATAAACAATTAAAGAAATGCAAAAAAGAAGAATTGCATTTATATTTAAGAAATCTCCAATCAACAATTAAGAAGGCATAAATCAACAGTTGCGCTTTCCCTTGTAAGCATTGGAATTTCAATTGGTTTATTATCGTAAATTTCAGTATTATTATAAATGTGCATATAATAATACTTAAGAAAATTCTTGAAATAAATCGCAGAATAATATAACATTCGCTTTTCTAATTATTTTTATTAAAAATAGCAAATCATATTTTTATTTTTATTATATATAAAATAAAACAAATGAACAATCAATATGAAATAATTGATGGTAAAAAATATAAAAAATGTAAAGAAAATCAAATAAGAAATCCAATAACAAGGAGATGTATTAAAAAGAAAGAAGTTAAAGAAAAGGGATTTAAGGAAAAGGAATGTCCGCCAAATAAGATTTATAATCATATAACAAAAAGATGTGTTTCAATTACTGGCGCAATTGGTAAAAAACTATTAGGATTAAAAAATAGTTATGATAAAAAAGCGAAGGCGGCAAATATAATTAAGAAAAATATGAAACGGTTTTTATTACCATTTATTAACAGAGTTTCAGCAAATATTTATGATAGAATTAATTATTATAATAAGATTATTAAGTTTTTTAAATTAAATAAATCAAATAATAATTATTGTGTTAGTATAGATAGTTATAATAAAGAAGGAAAACCAATTTTAAAAATTGGCGATAACATTATACTTAAGAAACAAATAGGTTCTCAAAGTTCTCATGGTGCAATTTATTTAAGTAGTTTCAGAGATAAAAATAAAAAACTTTTTAAATATGCTATTAAGACAATACCTATTACATATAAAACTGTTATTGAAGTTGATATAATTGAAAAATTAAATAAAGTAGTTTTGGCAGACAAATGTCCACATTTTCCAATTTCTTATGGAATTGTTAAATGTCTTAACAATCCTAATATAACTGAAGGTTTTCCATTAAATAATAAAGATTATTATGTTTATTTAACTGAATTAGCATCAGGTGATTTTAATTCTTATAATAAAAAGAATGGTGAATTGAATGGTAATGCATTAGCACAGGCATTTATTTCATTAATGTTTTATTATAAAGAAATTAAGAGTTATCATTGCGATGCTCATAATGGTAATTTCCTTTATCATAAGATTAAAAAAGGCGGTTATTTTCACTATCGAATATTCAAAAAGGATTATTATATAGAAAATCTGGGTTATTTATGGATAATATGGGATTACGAACAGTCGGTTCCCTTAACTTCTAAATTAAGCAATCATAATAAGGAATTAAAAATGAGCGAGGATTTCTTCAATATCTTCACTTATTTATATATGTTTGATAAATCAGATAAATTTAAACAAATAAGAGAACAACTTTTTATTGAAAATAATAATAAAAATAGAAATTATGATAAAGTTTTATTTGAAACATATATTAAAGAAATTTTAGAATGTTTATGTAAAGTCGAATTTATATCAAAGACTAATAAAGATTTTATTATAATAAATAAAAGTCCTTATATTATTGATAATATTTCTCCAACATAAGATAACTAAACAAAGCAAATGAATATAAGCTAAAACCCCAAATAGTATCCATCAAAGCAACCTTTATATCATAATTTTTAAAGATGGCGTCATTTGTTGCGTGTAATACTATATAAAGGATTATGGCAAATCCTCCACCATATCGAAGAGAAACCGCCAATAATTCCAATAATGATAATTTTTTGATATCAAATTTATATTTAACTAATGGAATAATAATTGTAAATAGACCAATAAAAGCAAATAAATATGAAATGAAACCACTGAAAAATTTTAAATTTATATCAGATCCTTGAACTTTGCGAACAAAGAGATTATAATGATAACTATTTGAATATAACCACGTCATATCTAAAATTATTGTTATAATTGCAATGATTAAAATTTTAATAATAGAATTCATTATTCTTATTCTTATTTTTATTGTTGATAAAAAATGAATATTTATAAATTATTTATCAATTAAGAATTATAGAATTATAGAATTTATGATTGATGATATTAAAGAAGATTATTCAATACCATTATCGGCTATTATGAAAAGTTGCGATCATAGACTTATGAAATATATTTCTCCAAAATTTTATGATAATTATGATTTCATTTATAGTGCAATTAAATATGATGCATTTTGTTTAAAATATGCATCATCTCGAATCAAAGATGATTATGCAATTGCTTATGAGGTTATTATAATAAATCCTAATGCAATTCAATTTATATCAGAAAGATTAAGAGATGATTATAAGATTGCTTATACTGCTGTAATTTTGAATCATAACACCTATAAATTTATATCAAAACGATTGAAAAATAGCAAAGAATTTATTATAAATATTATTAATGAAAATCCATTTATTTTTAAATTCTTGCCTTCCTATATAAGGAATCGTTTAGATATCGTGAATGAAATATTAGGAATAAATGGAAGATTTCTAATAGATATGAATGAAGATATTAAGAATAATAAAGAATATGTATTAAAGGCAATTGAAAGCAATTCATTTATTTTTGAAGAACTTTCAAATAAGATGAGAGATGATGAAGAAATAGTCTTATTCGGAATCAGTAAAAATCCTTATATCTTTAAATTTGCAAGTGATAGATTAAAAGATAATAGAGATATTGCATTTGAAGCAATTAAATCGGGAACTGGTTTTAATCTCAAATATGCTTCCTATAATCTTAAAAATGATATTGAATTAGTGAGATCAGCAATTCAAACAAATTCATTAGCATTTGCTTATGCATCACAAGAAATAAGGATGAATAAGGAGTTTATATTGGAATTGGTAAAGACAAATATTCATATAATGGAGAATGTTTATAATGGTTTAAGAAATAATTTTAAATTTATTAAAAAAATAATTGAAATAAATGAAAAGGGCATTATTTACATTGATAGATCAATTAGACAAGATAATCTAATGATGTTAGAATTATATAGGATTAATAATAAAATTCTTAAATATTGCAGATGTAAATTTATAGAAGATATTCAAACAATCGAGAATGCGAATTCATTAGATATCACTTTGATTTATAATTATAGTGATTATATTCATCTACTTGAAAATAAAGAAGTTATTCTCACTTATCTTTATAATATAGATGATTTTGAATTCATTATTTATAATAAATATTTATATGAAATTATTTGTGAAACTCCTGAAAAATATAGCAGGATAATTAATTATCTCTTAAATATGAAAAAATATAATTTAATTTATAATAATGAAAATATAAATTTATTTATTAAAAACAAATTTAAATTAATTATTATGAATATTGATGAAATTAATAATGATTATAATGAAATTGATTTAAAGAAATCTATCGAAAATGAATTTGCATCATTTCAAATCATTTGGATATAAAATATGATTTTGATAATTATTATCATAATTATTATAATTATCATAATCACAAATGAATGCGACATTACAAACCGATTATAATAAAGGCGATATGACTATTTTTATTGTGATGATTACTTGTCTTGTTGGCAGTGTTCCATTTATTTATTGCTGTTGCTATTATATGTTATTTTGGCGCAGATATTTATATGCCTATGGTGAATTTATTGAAAATAATAATATCAATAATAATCAAGCATTTAAGTGTAAGTCTTTATATGAAACTTGTTTCGGAACAGTAGCACCTCCTCGTTTAACAAAAGTTATTGTTGTATCATTGGTAAATATAAAAAATAGTCCAATAGAACCTTTATAATAATAATAAAAATAACTTTTTGTTTTTATTTAAGTTTTTATTTATAAAGATAATTCAATTTCTGAAAAGTTTTCTAATACAATCTTTTCTAAAATCTTTTCAGAAATTGAATTATATAAAGCAATGAAAGCGAGCATTTGATGATAATTAAGTTCTATATCAATAAACAAATCAGTATTTTTATATCGCCTTTCATATAATTGACATATTGTAAATATACCACCATAAAAATGTATAATTCCTATTATATTATCTTCATCATTATAAATAACCATTTCATTTATAACTGATTTTAATTCACTCTTCCAATCATATTTTGTTTCTAAATAATATTCATAAATAGTATTAATAATGTCAGTTTCATCATAATTCATTATTATAATAATTATAGATGATTATTATTATTATTAATGATTATCATTTTTTATTATTCTTTAATACTTCTGAGATAAAAATTAATTTTTCTTGATTTGACAAATGAGCGGAAGCGTTCAGTCCATTCTATATCCCATTTACCATCTTTTTTATAATTACTCATTTTTAATAAGTAATTTGATGAAGACAGATAAGGTCGTTTCATTCCAATTGAGCTAAAATAACCCATACTATAAATATTAGGAATCATTACCCAATCAAATGCATCAATACTCACAACTTCCATAAACCATTTATAAATATCTGTTGGTTTTATTTCTGATAATAATAAGAAATTTAGAAAAACCATTAATCTAATTATATGATGTGCATAACCATATTTAATTGCTTTATTAATTTCAGTATCTAATAATAATAATCCTGTTGTTCCCTGATACCAAGATTTACTTATTGACTTTTGATTATTATGATTATTGGAAGCTAACAATTCATTATATTTATATTTATAAAGATATCGCATATATTCACGCCATCCAATCAATTGTCTTATAAATCCTTCAAATGCATTTAAAGGAACTTTAGATTCATAAGTTTTATAAATTTCTATTAATTTTAATGGTTCTAATAATCCAATATTTAACATAGGACTTATAATTGAATGATAATTGAAGGGATTATTATCACGAATAACATCTTGAAATAATCCAAATTTATTTAAATTGGTATTTAAGAAATAATTGAAAGCCACATAAGAATCTTTTGAAGTTATTGGGTAAAATTGCATCGTTTCTAATGTTGGATTTCCTATATGAGCTTTAAAAAAAGGAGATTGTGAATATTGAACGGCTTCTTTATAATAATCGATAGTTGTATTATTAATGTAACTAATGGTTTCATTAAATTCAATTGTTTCTTTTGGATTAGAGCGATTATAAACATCTTGATTCTTAACTCCTTTGAGTATTCCCAATTTATTCTTAATAAATTCATAAAAACTGGCGTGTGTAGGTGTCTTATTTTTCCTGTTTTTATTATAACTTTCAAGGTCTGTATTTTTCATTATAAACATTGGCGTATCTTCTTCTTTGAGATTGTCATAAACTCCCAAACTTTTATATTTTTCTATTAATTTAAAATCATTAATATCATAACAATAAAATAAGCATTTTTTGAGAAATTTATAATCAGTCTTAACTTTCAGTAAATCTTTAAATTCAATATAAACAACTTTCTTAGTCCCCAAAACAGATTTTAAATAGTCATAATAGTGACGCATACACGCCCTTAAATAGGCTATCTTAATTTTATTCGGTTTTATATCAGTCGTTGAGAAATAATGTGGTTCTTCAATTAAATAAATTTCCTTAAATCCTTTTAATCTCTTAACATCCTCAAATAATTGATTTGGGAGTATTAAAAAATTATTATCTTTATTCATTTTTAAAAATTGATTTTATTTAAATTTATAATAAAAATAAATGAACAATAACTTTCAAATTCTAATTATAATAATTATTATCAATATAATATTTAATTATCTATTTATTCCAAATGATGATGATGATGATGCTTGCTATAATCTTTATAAGCTTCATAATCGCCACAACCCTTATAATATTAGATTGAATTGTTTAATAATTGATCATTATAATTAAAAAATTGATTTTTGGTATTTATGATAATAATCATACAAAAATAATGGATATTATTCTGTTCTGCTTTATTGCGATGTTTACTATATATTTCATAATAGTCAATTATAATTTTCTAATATTTGAAAAAAGTGGTAATTATACGAGACATTATCATAAACATAATGGTTATTTGCTAAATAGCTATAATCCAATTTATGACAAATTAGTTTATTATAGATATAATCATTTTCATAATTATTTATTTGAATTTGATTAATTTTTTATCATTTCAATAAATTCGGCTTCAGTTATTACTATTATTCCTTTTTCTTGTGCTTTTTTAACTTTTACAGTGATTTTAGTTGAATCTTTTATAATTAAATAATTAGTTGCTTTTATTATGGTTGAATCGACGAAACCATTATTTTTTTTTATTTCTTCTTCATAATCCTTATTACGAAATCCGGTAAAAACGAAATGCTTATTTTCAAGTTTTTTATTAATTTTTGCTACAGAGACTTTCTTTTGTGGTTTTTTATCAGATTTCTTTTCTAAACTCATTCCTAATTCTTCATAAAATTCATAAAATTTATTTATATTATCAATAAATTGTTTAGCAGTAATATCACCCATACCATTAACAGTTTTGATATCACTTACTGATAACTTAAGAGCTTTTTGTTTATCACTACAAACAAACGGATATTTTTCTAAAATGAGATTTAATTTCTTTTCGCCTAAACCTCTACCAATAATATTCGAAGCAATCATTATTTCTTTACAATTCTTTTTCTTGATTTCACTTAAAGCAGCGATTAAATTATTTGAACTCTTTTCCTTAAATCCATCAATTTGCATAACTTCATTTTTAGTAATATTAATAATTTTATATAAAGTATCAAATGAATTATCATATAATTTTGTTATAATACCTTCACTAACACCTTTAATTTCAAGTGATTTCATAAAAAAGACAAAGGTTTTTATATCTTGATCTCTATTCTTTTCATTTGAATCAACAATGATATCAATATTAGTTTTATTCCATTTATATGCAATCTGTGGCATTAATGGTTGTTTATTATCAGCTTCTTTTAATATCGCTATTATATGTGGAATAACATCACCCGATCTTTGAATTTTGATGATAGAACCTACACCAATCAAATGTTTTTTGATAAAATCTGCATTAAAACCAGTGGCTTGTTTAATGACAACACCATTAATAGTTATTGGATTAAATTTAACAATAGGTTTCAAATATCCATCTTTGCTAACATTCCATTCTACATCAATTACTCTTACTTCTGCTTCTTCTAATAATAAATTTGATTTAAAGGCAAAGGAATATTCGGGATTTTTGCCTTCTTTAAGTGAATATTCTTTATTATGAGTGATTACAATTCCATCAATTTCATATTCACTTTCTTTTTTATATTCTTTCAATAATTCAAGTAAGATATCATTAGTTAAATGTTCTCGCAATACTTCGTGTTTAACTATTTTAAAACAAGCTTCTTTATTGGCTTTCTTTAAACCTTCTAAATTTGAATGTCTTTCACTCACGAGATCATAAACGACGAAATCAATTAATGATAATACAGAACCATTAGGTTTTTTACTATTGACAACACCAGCAACGAGATTACGAGGATTTACTCCTTGATCTTTGACTTTTTCCCAATTTTCTTTAGATAAGAGTAATTCACCTCTGACTGCAATTCCTCTTGGCATAATTCGCGGTATAGTTTTAATATAATCTTTTAAATGAGTAATATCTTGTCCAAATGTTCCATCACCACGAGTATATAAACGAACTTCATCTTTATGTTTATCACTGACAACTAAACAAGAAATACCATCTAATTTTTCAGAAACGACATATTCCATTGGTTTGTGATATTTGGAGAGCCAAGAATTAAGTTCTTTGACATCTTCATATTTAATTTTATCTTGACTACCTAAAAAATAAGGTAATTTAACTTTTAAGTTATCGGGTGGTTTAAAGCCAATTTCTTTTAAATAAGGGTTTTTGGGTGCCTTCTTTTTCAAATAATCTTTGAGTAAATCATATTCAGAATCAGTTAAAATAACATCACCATTTTCAAAATAATTTTTATCTGCTTCTTTTAAGATATTAACTATTTCAGTTATTTTTAAAGTTTTATAATAATCATCTTTAAATAATTCTTTATCTTTTTTAACTTCTTTTTCTTTCTTAGCTTTTGTTTTAAAATAAGGATTTTTAGGGGCAATTTTAAATAATCGCTCTTCAATTAATTTAATATTGCCTTCGGTCAATGATTTATCATTTTTAAGCATTTTAACTAATTCTGGAGCTTTGAGTTTTAAAATATTTATCATCTTTATTTATTTTATTTATTTTATTTATTTTTTATGTATCATTTTTTATATATATATAAACAATAAATTAAATTAATAAATGAAAAATGAATTATAATAGCGATAGTGATAGTGACTTAACTGATGAAGAAACTACTAAATTAGATTCAAAAATCGAGGTCACGAGCATCAGATCTTTTTATGATCAATATTTAAAATCAAATATTCTTTTATTACAACCAGAATATCAACGAGAGTTTTGTTGGTCTCAAATAAAACAAAATACATTTATTGGAACTATAATGAATAAATGGATTATACCAAATATAGTTATTTATAAATTATCTAAGCAAGAATCAAAACAATCAAAATATTTATATGAATGTATTGACGGACAACATAGATTAGTAACAATAAAAAATTATATTGAAAATGTAAATGATAGATTATATTATAAAGATACTGCAGGTATTAAATATTATTATAATTCTTCTAATTTAAAAACAGGATATAAAAATTTGAATAGCAAAGAACTTGATATATTTAATACTTATCAATTATGTATAAATATAATTCAGACAGATAATAAAGAACCTATGCTATTGAATACAAAATGTAAAATATTTAATTTATTACAAAATGGAGAACCTGTCAGTACGTATGAAAAAATTAAAAATTATGACAATCCAATTATTCATTTTATTAAAGATAATAAAATAATGGATTATTTATATGATTTAAATTTCAATAATTTTATTGTTTATAAAAAACACAAAAATTATATTAAATTTTTTAATCTATTTTTTATAATAAGATCATTTTTAATTTTAGACAAAAAAAATTTAAATGTTAATTTTTTAGATTCTAATATAAAAAAACTAATAGAATCTAATGATTATAAAGGAACAAAAGTAACAGAAATAACAACAAATATGGATGATATTTATGTAAAATTTAAAGAAATCATTGTTATTTTATCAAATATTAAACATAAATTTATTCCAGAACTTGCATATATTATAATTTGTATATATGCTAATTTTACTCTAAAGAAAGTTAATAAATTAATAAATGATATTGATTTTATAGCAACATATAATAATAAACTATTATATAGAAATGGAAATAATGGGCGCGTTACAATAATTGAAAATGTTATAAAAGTTTATAATGAAATAATTAAAAAAATTTAATTAAACTTCATCAATTTGTAAATCTAAGGAACTTAAAGTTGCTGGTGAAATTATACCATTAACGCCCCGATATTTATCTAATTTCTTTATACCATTTATAAATAATGGTAAAGTTCTTTTATGTGCATAATCTCTTCGAATCTTTTTAAGAATATATTGAGGAAAAGAAAAATTAATATTTTCAATTATATTATCATAATTAGTGATAACAACATCAATAAAATCAACTGATATATCCTCGGTATATTTTCTTTTTTCTATTAAATTATATAATTTAATAAATTTGTCTCTATTTATCTTTAATATCTCGCATTTTTCCGTAATCTTGAAATAATTGCTTAAAGATACTAAAAGCATTGTAGTTACATTAAGAAAAATATTGGCATTTTTTATTATAATAATATCAGTAATCGTTGAATTTATTATAGTCATTATTACATTTATAAATATAATTGGAAATTCAAAAAAAAATTTAAGATTATAATAATGATTATATGATTCATTACAAATTATTTCATAAATATAAATCTTATCAATATAATCATCAAGTATTATCTTAATGTCTAATTTAGTCATTATAAAAATTAGTTTAAATCTCTCTTTCTCTTTCTTTTTATTTTTTTAAAATATATATAAGGATTTGATTTTATTAATTAAATAGGTGTCCTGTTAGCTCAGTCGGCAGAGCGTTAGGCTTTTAACCTAATGGTCGCGGGTTCGAGCCCCGTGCAGGATGTCCAATTTATTTTTATAAATTTTTATATTTAAATAAAAACTGATTCTCATAATTAATTTTTAAAATTATTGAAATTAATGCTATCACCTGATAATATTACAGATTATGATGATTTAATTGATTATTATATTTGTGTAGTTGCCAGTAATAAAATAAAAGGCGTTATAAAAAGAAAATTTCTTAATTTTGATAGATATATCGAAGAAGAAATAGGCATTTGGACTTAAAACAATTATTTATCCATAAAAGTTAAATCAAATGGGAAAGCCTTTTTATTTATAAGGATATTAAATTGATCTTTTGTTACCTTTTGAAAGTTTATGATAGTTGTATTAACTATCTTTTCAGTAGCTTTTGGTTTATGGTTAAACAACTTTTTATTTTTCAATAAATTATTTAACCATTTATCTTCAGATAATTCGTCTTTCATCAATTTGACACCAGTATTCATATCATCATTACCCGAATAATTCCATAAATACTCAACTAATTCAACAATTTGAGATGGTATCTTAACGCTACTTTCAACATTACCCCAATTTCTATATTTCTTGCCATCATCTAAACTATACTTTTCTTTAAATACAGTAGTAATTCGTGAATCATCATGATGTCTGAAGCTTAGATTTAAGAAATTGTAATCATCTGCGTAATCATAATGTCGATGAATTTGCGAACTAACGCCAAAGTCCCAAATAGTCCATACATAACCGATATTTGGTATATAATAATCAGTCCCATTAATAACATAATGAAAATAACCGCCAGCATCAATTTTCTTAAATAGGAAATTACCAGAATGACTATCATTATGGTTAATTCCAAATGAATGTAATGAAGCTATACACATATAAATTTGTTCAATTGCATTTAATAACAATTCATAATTATTATTATTCGCAATTTTTAATATATAATTGTATAAATCACCTGACATAAGTTCATTTAAAATTGTAATATAACTCTTAGATTTTGTTTTAACTTTAAAGAAATCGGGCAAATCCTCAACATTTGTCATTACAGGACAAACGGTATAATCATACATAACCGGAAAATTAATATAATTATTTTTAATTCTATATTCATTCATTCTTTTCAAGATTTCTAATTCTTTCTTTCCTTCTCTTGTGCTAAATTGAATTTTAGCTGAAAATTGAAAGTCCGGATTATCTATAAATGATGATATAAAATTAATTCCAAATACACTTTTAGATCCAAATTGCTTCACTAATTTAATTTTATCAGCTATAATTAATTCTTTACCTTGTTTTACTATACAAGCTTTCTTATTTATCTTAATTTCTTTAGGTTCCTTAACTTCTTTAGGTTTAGTTACCTTCGGTTCCTTTGGTTCTTTAACTTCCTTTGGTTTAGTTACCTTCGGTTCTTTAACCTTAACTTCCTTAGTTACTTTTGGTTCTTTACGTTCCATTTTAGGGCTTATAATAGTTTTATTAATTAGATTTTCATTTTTTTTACAAATAGTATTATAATATTTGTAATTTATGCTTTTTTCCATTATCTGTTCTTTTGTCAATGGATCCTTTAATTTTTCCATTAACCATTTAACACACACTTCATTTAATATATCAGTATCGCTAATAACTTCTTTTTCTTGTTGTTCTTTTTGTTGTTTTAATAATTCTTTACCAATTTTACCGGTCTTTAATACACATTTTTTTGTTTTAGGATTATAAATCTCATTCTCTTTACAATTTTTACGCATTTATTAGTATAATCTATTAAATACAAAAATAATAATTTATAATTTTGCAATAGTTGTTTTACAACCTTCATATTTAGTAATTTCAGCGGCTATCTTATTCCGCTTTTCAATCCATTCACCATTTTCAATCAATAATCCTTGATCATTTACTTGAAATTCATTCAATTTCTTTAAGATATATCTTTTGAAATTAACAATTATTTTACTTATTAAAGTATTTAAATCTGACCTTGCGCATAATTCATATTTAAATGATTCAATAGATTTATTAAACCATTCATCTAAATGAATTAGTTCATTATCAAT
>Ga0172367_10001362_pt1 | contig 35750 bp, 31 predicted proteins | sample Lak10m_FD_114542 | JGI IMG/M metagenome (GOLD analysis project Ga0172367, IMG submission 114542) | Freshwater microbial communities from Kabuno Bay, South-Kivu, Congo - kab_022012_10m | ecosystem: Environmental > Aquatic > Freshwater > Lake | place: Democratic Republic of the Congo: South-Kivu... | reverse complement strand
TTCGACCGGCCGGAACTCAATAGGTCGCTCCATATTGAGAAAACGCTTCAACCCCTCCGGAATGAAGCCGCCAAACTGGGTAGCCAGCTCCTGCCAGCTTACCAAATCTTGTGGCTTGCTCACCGTAGGCATTGGAATCTGGTGATCGAACCCATCCTGTAACTTTTGAAAAGAGGCAGACATAACAAAAATAACCTCGCCTTTCTGTATCGCGCGCACCCGCCGGGTAGTAAAGCTGCCTCCGTCGCGGATAGGCTCCACCTGAAATACAATAGGTCGCTCCAAATCACCCGCCAGCACGAAATAACCGTGCAACGAGTGAAGTACCCGGTCTTCCGGAACCGTGCGCATAGCAGCCACCAAAGCTTGGGCCATCACCTGGCCTCCAAATACAATTTTGCTCCCAACTGTCACACTATTTCCCCGGAAGAGGTTCTCTTCCAAGGATTCCAGGTTGAGCAGGTCTAATAATTCATCGACATTTTTCATCCAGACAGGTTGAAGCGCAAAGGTAACAGGACACCGCAACAAAACGACCGGATACCCCATTTTGTTTACGTGCTTCTGTTATCCCTCATCCGGCCACCTCATCACATCCACCCCGACTCCTCAGCGGCCTATCTTCCGAACCGACGCCGATACCCCTACAAACAACAACACCATCAGTACAGCAGCGACCGCACTGGCTGCCCGATAAGCGGACAATCCATACCAATCAATCAGCAAGCCCATCCCGTAATTGAATAATAAATTTCCAACCAACGCCACAGAAAAGGCAAGGCTAAACGCTGTCCCTGAAATCCGCGCAAACTGCTCCCCCAAAAAGCCAAGCAACACCGGAAAACCAAGCGCCAACCCGGATCCGGCCAGGAAAAGACCAGTCCAAACCAACCACTTATCCGCAGAAACCTGGAATACCCAGATGCCAACCAGCACCATAGCCAGCCCAGCCCACATCAGCAGTACCTTTGAGAAATGCCGGAATATGCTGCCTGTAAGCAAACGCATTACAATCATACCCGACATGTGAATGGACAACCCAAATAAGGCATCCTTATTCGCGATACCCTGTTGCTCCGTCAGGTACGTCGTACTCCAGTTGTTGATTAAGCCCTCCAGACCACTTTGAAAAAAGAGGAAGAAAGCCACAAAAAACATCAGCGGATGTATCAGCGAGGAAACCTCCAGCGACAAAGGCATTCCCGCCGTTTTACCCCCTGGGAAAGGCACGGTTAAATACCAGGCACCCGCCAGCAAAACCAAAAATCCCACCCCTGCCAAAATTTGAAATTCCCCCAGAAAGGAGCCAAGCAGTCCAAGCAAAAGCGGCATACCCACCGCTCCAACGCCAAAAAACACCCCGAGGATACTCAGGTTAGCTCCCTTGTGTTCGGTGCTGATATCGTTGACGACCGCACTCGTGGCCCCATTTAAAATTCCCCCACCGAACCCAAATAGATAGACGCTAAGGTACAACAGGCTGCGTTGGTCAGACCACGCAATACCTTCAAACCCCAGCCCCATCGCCAGCGCTGCCCCAGCCAATAACCACCGAAAGCCATACCGATCACTCACCGGTCCAAATAATAACGCACCGGAAAGTATCCCCATGGGAAGAATGGAAAAAAGCGTGCCGGATGCGACTGCATCCAGCATAAATTTTTGCTGAAGTGCCTGAGCCATCGACCCTAGGGTAATGACCGACATTCCAAACAACAACATACCCGAAAAGCAGGCGAGAAAAACGAGCTGACGCGCGGACATAGCTTCCATTTTTTAGGTAAAAAGAGCACGGCCGCAGCTTGAAGCCAACCCAATGGAAAAAGGAAATCCATCGGTAGCCGTGTCATTGCAACCAAGCGCAAAAATGGAGCTTTTTTATTATCCCAAGGTTAATTATTTGCGCTCGCAGGTTCCGCTGCCCCCACAAGAACACTGGCCGCAACTGCCGTGCTGGTCCTCAAAATGATTTTTGGTACCTACCGTACGAGCGAGGTATTGCAGCGCAATCCAGCCAGCACTCAAAGCGGCCAAACCCAAAATAGCTATTAGATGCGTCATAGTTTTTAGATTAGTGTGCACTAAACAAACCGGCAAATCCCATAAAAGCCATCGACAGAATACCTGCCACGATGAGGTTAAAAATAGTCCCCTCTAACTTCTTGGGGACATCCATGATTTTGGTTTCCTCGCGAATACCCGCCATCAGCACCAGCGCAAGGGTTACTCCACCACCACCGCCCAAGGCATACACGATACCCTCCAGCAAGTCGTATTCTTTGCTCGTCTGAAATAAGGCCAGGCCAAGAATGGCGCAGTTGGTTGTAATCAAGGGCAGGAATACCCCCAATGCCTTAAACAACGCCGGACTCGCCTTTTTAATAATCATTTCTACCAACTGAACCGTACTGGCAATTACAATGATAAAGCTGATTAGCCGAAGATACGGCACATACGTGAGAATAAACGTATTCAGCACCCACGCCATAATCGAGGTAATAAGCATGACAAAGATGTTGGCCATTCCCAAGCGGAACGCCGTATCAAATTTGCTGGTCACGCCCAGAAACGGACATAGACCGAGGAAATAGGAAAGAGTGAAATTATTTACCAAAAGGGTAGTAAAAAATATCCAGAAGAGTTCCATGGTAATTGATTAAAAGGATGAGCCGGGGAAAAGCCTGCTTCAGGCAGACTTGAATAATTTAAACCCAAGAAGTAGAAAGGCCAAGGTGAAAAACCCGCCCGGAGGCAGCACCATAATGACCCAGGGTTCAAAACCTTCCCCAAATAAGGGTATGGTAAATAATGAACCACTTCCCAATATCTCGCGAATGACCCCGATACTAAGCAATGCAAACGTAAACCCAAGCCCCATTCCCAGCGCATCGATGAAGGACTTTCCAGGCGTATTTTTTGCAGCAAACGCTTCTGCACGACCCAGAATCAGGCAGTTGACTACAATAAGCGGAATGAATGCACCCAGCTCCTTATGCACCGCCGGCGCCAATGCAGCCAGAAAAAAGTCGATGACGGTCACAAACGTCGCAATAATAACAATGTAGGTCGTGATTCGAACCTGAGAAGGTATCGCATTGCGAAACAAAGATACCAGCGTACTCGAACCCAATAAGACGAGCAGGGTGGATACCCCCATTGCCAAGCTGTTGATCGCGGTATTCGTCACGGCCATGGTCGGGCACATGCCCAGTACCATTACGAAAATGGGGTTTTCCTTCCAAAGCCCATTGAGAAAAATGGTGATATTCGAAGCTTGTTGCTGTTCTGACATGATCCCGATTACTTTTTGTCTAAAATCTCTTTCCAGTCCTTCATACCTGTATTGAGCAAACTCACGACTGCCCTCGATGAAATGGTGGCGCCGGTAATTGCATCTACTTCATTGGGCTGCTGTTTTTCCCCATGCTTCACCAACACGATTTCCGGCTCTACCGCCAGCTGTTTGAAGTTTTCCAGGAAGCGTGCATCCTTGATAATTTTATCGCCCAGACCCGGCGTTTCTTTGCTCTCGAGCACTTTAAATCCGATGATTGTCTTGCTGGATGGGACGTAGCCAAATATCCCAGCTACCACATCCTGAAACCCAGCAACCTGAGACTGTATAGCGTATCCGATTTCTGCACCGCCTTTATCGTATCCCAGAAAAACACGCAGCTCTGTGCCCGCACCCGCGCGCGCTTTCTCCAGGTGGTCTCCTTTCAGCTCGTACACATCAAACTTGGTACAGCCTGGTAAGACTTCATAAATCGCCGCCTCTAAAGCCCGTGCCTTCGACGCCTTTATCAGCGGATCGGTGTATATATAGGCTCCTACGAGGCAAAGGCCGGATACTAATCCTGCCACCCCTAAGGTAACAATCAGCCGAAGTGGCCCAGGCTCTTTTTCTACAACCGTATCCTGTGTATGTTCCTCCGTTGCCATAAGCAGCTTTTATTTTCTGTTCATAAAACAATTTCGATTGCCTCAATGGCCGTACACCCGGTTTTGCGTCGCCCGATCAATCAGCGGAGTCGCCGCATTCATCAACAGGATAGCATACATAACCCCTTCCGGCAATCCCCCCCAAAGGCGAATAAGTACTACCAGTATGCCTATGCCTATTCCGTAGATCCACAACCCTTTGGAGGTCATCGGAGAAGTAGCCATATCCGTAGCCATATATACGGCCCCCAATAACAAGCCACCGGAAAGGAGCATGAACTGAGGTGAAGGGTATTTGGAAGGGTCTATCCAATAAAACAACGCAGCGGGTAACACCACCGCCAGAAGGATAGATACCGGTATTCGCCAGTTTACAATTTTACGGAATATAAGGTAAACACCCGCCAACAAGAGCAACAAGGCACTCGTCTCGCCCAATGATCCCCCGGTGTGCCCAATGAGCATATCCCAGATCGGCGTGGCTGCGTGGTCAAACTTCATCTTCGCAAGCGGAGTAGCTGTTGCCACCGCATCCACCGCCTCGCCTTTCCAAAACGGAAGCGCCAGATTGGTACCACGGACAGAGAAAAACCTGCCATCCGGGTTTTCCCAGGTAGTGATAGCCGCCGGAAATGCCGACTGTAGAAAGGCGCGACCTACCAAAGCCGGGTTGAAGATATTCTGACCCAATCCACCCCAAATCACCTTACCAATACCAATAGAGACTACCCCTCCCAGAAATGCCATCCATAGCGGAAATCCCGGCGGCAGACAGAAGGCTAATAAAATGCCCGTCAATACCGCACTGCCGTCTTTGAGCGCCCGCTCATGGCGCGGGTCAAACAACCACTCTGTCAGTAGGCACCCCAGCGTAGCTGCCAGCGTAACCAGTATCGCACTTAAGCCAAAATAATAAAAGGCAATACCCAACACTGGAATCAACGTGAAAACTACCTCCCACATAATCTTCGAGGTAGTGGACGGACTATGTAGAAACGGCGAGGTCGAAATGGATAATTTATCGCTCATCAGCACAGCTTTTGTTTTTTATTTTTTGGCCTCCCGGGCTTTGCGTTCCCGGATAATGCTTTTTCCTACCCGGAAGCTCTGCACCAGGGGGATATTAGACGGACACACATACGAACAGGATGCACATTCGAAGCAATCCATGACATTCAGCGCTTCCATCTCCTCCCATAAGCCCTTGCGAGCCATCGCGCCCATCCGGGCTGGGTTTAGATACAATGGACACGCTTCCACACAACGCCCACAACGAATACAACTCAGCGTGTCTGCGTCCTGCACTTCGTGGTCGGTAAGCAGCACGATGCCCGAGGTACCTTTCATCACCGGCACATCCAGCGTCTTCTGAGGCACCCCCATCATGGGTCCTCCCAACAAGATACGCACCGTGTCGCTCGTCAGTCCACCACAATACTCCACCACTTCCCGCATAGGAGTTCCAATAGGTACCAGCACATTGGCCGGACGGCCAACTGCCGTTCCGGTAACCGTCACCACCCGTTCTATCAATGGCATACCCTTTCGGAAATACCAGGACAAGGCCGTGATTGTGCCGACGTTTGTAACCAGCGCCCCCGCATCCAGCGGTAGCTTGCCAGAAGGCACCTCCTCTCCTAAAATAGCGGTAATCAGCATTTTTTCGGCCCCTTGCGGATACTTGACCTGTAAGGGAATCACCTCAACCACAAAATTACGGGCAGCGGCAGCCAGGCGCAGGGCGTGTACCGCGTTGGCTTTGTTCGCTTCTATACCAATAATCACCCGCTCGGCCTGGATGAAATGCTGTAAAATAGCTGTTCCATCTATTAAGGCTTCCGCATACTCCAGCATCACCCGATGATCACAGGTGAGAAATGGCTCACATTCACTGCCGTTCAAAATGAGGTATCGGCAGGTTTTGTCTTTCGGAATCGCAAACTTGACGTGCGCGGGGAATGCAGCACCGCCCATTCCAACCATACCGGACCATTGAACCGCCTGTAAAAAATCGGCCAAGGAAATACTCTCCGGGGCTATGGGTATAGGAACCTGCAACTCCTGCGAGGAATAGGGATCTGTTTTTATACGAATCCCCTGCCCCATCTGACCGTTGGGCTGATCTACCAATCCGATACTCATTACGGTGCCATCCACCGGGCTATGTAGCCCAACGGAAAGAAACCCTCCCGGTTCGGCAATTAACTGGCCCCTTCGAACCTCCTGGCCTTTCCGTACAATCGCTTTCGAAGGCGCACCCAAGTGCTGCGACAAGGGCAGCGTATAAGTCTCGACAAAGGGCATCCGCTCGATGGCACACTCGTCCGATAGCTCTTTATATTCTTCCGGATGCACCCCGTGCCGAAACGTCATCAGCGGCTCCGTTAGTCCGTGGTTGCTTTTGAACAACATACTCACTGTTTCATAGTTGAAAGCGCCAACAGCTTGTCGCGGATCTGGTCCTTGACCTTACCCAGCCACTTCGTCTGTTCTTGTGCCAACTGGTTGTCAAACTCCCTGCGAAGGTTCGCAAGGTCTGCTGCATGTTTTTCTTTTAATGCCGTTTCCAGTGCTTCCGACGAAGCCGAAATTCCGGCCTGCCGTTCTCCTGCCATGGCTTGCCATTCGGCCCACTCCGCTGCCGCTACTTCTACCATGGTCAACACCACCGAATCTGGAATCCAATAGGTGAATCCTTCCGGAGAAGTCGCTTCTTTGGCAACGACGGGCACCCGGCCTTTTCGCCCTACCGGGGCAGCCTGCAAGTAGGCCGACAATGCCATAGCATTACCTTCCTCTGCTCGCCACGGTCGGAAATGTCCTTCCCATGCAGGCAAGGTGACCAGCCAATCGGCGAAGGTGTATGCATACACCATGGTGCCATCCGGCATGGGAACCGCCGTGTCCACCCACTCCCTTTCAGGAGCGGGGTTGCCGTCAATAGAAGTGCCAGTACCTTCTGCCGCGGCTACCGTGAATGCACGGGTGCGCAAAGCCCTAAGAGCTGCTTCTGATGCCGATTTTCCTGCCATGGCTGGTGAAAACCAGTGCATCAACGCTGGACCTTCCGCTGCTAGCCAGGCGTTTATTCCTTGCGCCGCCTGATTAGCCAAGGCCGGCGTACAGCGATATACCGGTAGGTTATGCCCCCTGGCAACCCCCGTCAAACTCGTCATCCGACGACGGAGAGCCGTCGGGCTCTGGTATTCCACCTGATCCAGGACCAATATTTTAATCGGCCAGGACACGAAGGATAATTCCTGTAAATCAGACCACCCCTTTCCGCCAAACTGGCTGGCATCCAACACTACGACCAATGGAGGAAACCATCGGCGCTCTTCCGGTTCCAGACTTTCCCAGTCCAGCGCTGATAACGCTGCGTTGTGGGTCTGAGGCTGGTATTTACCCGCTGCTTCCAGCTTCCCTCTTCGAACCAGGCGCATGGCATCCAGCCAATGGCGCAGCTGGCCTTGTAATAAGCCTATCAGCTCTCCGTGGGATACCTGCTCCGCCGTAAGGATGACGGGAATCGTAAAGTGGTTCAATGGAAACTGTCCGGCCCAGTCTGCCTCATGCAAAGAAAGCACCATGGAGGCAAACGAACTACCCGTTCCACCCGGTCCTTCTTTTAATAGCCATTCCAAATCTTTTAGCTCATGTACGAGCTGGGTCTGACGCTGCAGTATCTGCGTATCTACCTTATTCAGGTGCGTTTCGGCACCAACTTGGGCCAGCAAGGAGTCGAGCGGTACTTTTTCACCGCTAGCGCCGGCCAGCGCGTGTTCAATCTGTGAAAACTCCCGTTTCGGCAATGCATCACTGAGCAGTTGGTGTATGCGGCCAGACAACTGGTCGATGACCTCCCTAACTACCTTTTGGTGCTGCTGTATCAAAGGCTGCCGTTGCGCGCTCATCAACACGCTGAGCTGGTGCAAGGACTGCTTGTGAACGATAGTATGGTGCTTATCTACGCCCCCTACCATCGCAGCATAGCTCTGACGCACTACCATCGGGGCAGCTAATGCACTCATGGCACCCGATTGGCTTATCTGCGCCACCGCAGCCAGTTCTGTGTCCGGAAGCTGTTCCCAGTCCCGGGCGACCTGCGATTCCCTGCTCAGTGCATCCTTGCTGCCTGGAATCATAGTCATCGCCTCAACTGGACAAACTTCTGCGCACAGCCCACAGCCTGTGCAAGCCGATGCATCCGTAGCCAACACGAAAGCCAACCCACTGCCAGGCGCTGACTGCTCAGCCGCTATAAATAAAGATTCGCTAAACGCGAACGGAATATCTCCGAGTAACGCTCCTAATGCATGTACCTCTCTGCGCACTTTATCCAACTTCTCCCCTTCGAGGTGCATTTGCACCCGCAAGGTCTCCAGCCCTTCTTCCAATAAATCCGCTATAGCCGCCTTACTACCCGCTGCGATAGAAGCACTGCACAAGGAAGCCAGATTTTTCACCAAGGGAGTCAATGCGCTTAGCGGCGCCCCCCGTTTAGTGGCCATATCCATTCCCCCCTTCATAATTTGCTCCATACGAAGAGCCGCAGAGGGCAATGCAGCGTGTGGACAGGCCGTCAGGCAAGCTCCACAGGCGGTACAGGATGATGGATCAAAATGCGGTAGTTGCGTTCGGTCGCTACCGAAATCAACCAGGGCAGCAGAAGCAGCCGGAATCAGCGGTAAGGCCTGAAAAGGATCTGCTTTTATTTCTTCGGTTTGGCCGTTATTATAGAAATGCAGGACGTGCTGAAAAAAATGGGTGCGCCGACCGTACACAGGCCCCACATCCTTATGCCTGCGGGATATCCAGGAAGTAGTTCTGTGAGCAGACACCTCTCTTGGCTCCCTACGTGTCACCGGTTCCTCAATGGTTTCCGTTTCAATACCCGGATAGGCGCGGGCAACTGATTGCAGCAAAACCTCGTGCTGGGGAGATGCGCTGTGCAACACCGAAAAAGAACTCCCTAAAACCAGAGACTTTTTCTGGGCGCCTCCTTTACTCATGTTTTGAATCAATGCCGCCAACTGAACCTTACCTGGGGAAACGCTGCCTCGAGCGGCCCAGACAACCGAGCCGGCATCCAAGGTAGTTTGTACGGCTTGCCACAAGGGACTGTATCCATGGCTTTGCCCCTCTATTACCACCACGGGCTTCCCTTTTCCAAGCAGTGCAACCAACTCCGTTGTCGGAAAAGGTACCCACTGACGAAGGGCGACATAGGCACCGTTCTTTTTATCTTCTTGTGCGTCAAAAGCAGTACGCACCGAGGCGGCGCGTTCCCAATCTGCGAGCAGGAATTTCTCAGAACGTCCTCCGCCCACTGCCAATGCGCTGGAATAATACCGCCCGCTCAGTCCCTTAAAGTCATCAAAGGCACGGTTGATCAGTTCTTGCAGGTGGCTTTCAAAAAAACGAATCCCTGCGGACCGGGCATCTTCCTGCCATTTACCGCTTTTGCGGGCACCCAGTAAGGCGGAGACATCCGGGTTGTACCAGTTGGGGATTCGGCGCCTCGATTTTCCAAAAAGGAGCTGTTGAGCAGGGGTAGTGGGAGCCATACCGTCATCCGGGTTGCCCAAAAAGGTATGGAGCTTTTCCTTGGAAAGCAGCGCCGGTTTTTCCATAGACATCGGTTCGCTGAGAACGACGACACCCGGAACCAGGGCAGACTCCGAAACCAGATGGGCTATGAGTCCCAAATCAATCGCCTCCTGTGGAGAATGAGCACTAAACACAAACACCCCGCTCTGGCTCAATACAGCAAACAAAGAGTCAAAGGCAGCATTCGTGAGGTAAACCACTAAAGGAACCTTGTGTTCCACGGCCTGCTTCAGCACCTGCAGCTCTTGCAATAATTCATTTCCGGAAAGGAAAGCGACCGAACGAACACCGGATACCGCCAGGCCGAACGCGTACGCCAATCCACCATCCGGACGAACCAGGTGGTTCCTTCCAAAGATATTGCGTGCGGCAGCATCCGGCAGCGTGGTGCCGGACAACCCTTCGCTAACCTCTATTTCCAGAGACTTTACAGCGAGCACCATAGACTGGACCTTCTCCGCGCTGCTTATTGATTTTTCCATAATTCCATATTTCATTTTCGAGCCGGTGTGGTAGCCGGTTGCGTTTCATTTGAGCCAAAAGACGCCTTACCCTTCGTACTTTTCAACCCGTCCGACGGGCAATGTCGAAACCGTAACTCCTTCAAACTGCTGGAAATTAATCCAGGTAATAGCGCCGGTCGGACACCTGCGAATAGCATTTTCAGCTGCGAGGTCATTTAGTGCATAATTCACGACAGCCAGGTTGTTCTTTATCTCTATCACTCCGGGAGCAGCATCTGCAACACAGCGGCCGCAAGCCGTACAAGCCACTGAACATTTAGATTCCGCCAGATCACCTTCCAAAAGGGACTTGCACTGAACCACCAGTTTTTGGCTCACCGGCATAATCTCAAATAAGCCCTTTGGGCAAATGCGGACACAGTCGCCACAGGCCGTGCATTTATCGGCGATCACCACGGGCAATCCGTCTTCTCCCATATAAAGGGCATCGAACTGGCATACCTGTACACAGTCGCCCAATCCCAGGCAGCCCCAGGAACAGGATTTACCCCCACCGGTGACGACGGATTCACCGCGGCATGTATGCAAGCCACCGCGGTAGTCGGCCATGTTTTGCGCCTCGTTTTTCCCTCCGGCACAAAGAAGCCGTGCCACCCGCTTTTCCTCTGCTCCGGCATCCACGCCGAGATAAGCAGCAATACGGGCGACCCCTTCTGCAGAACTCACGCTGCATTTGGATGGTTTGACCTCCTCGCGGATAAGCGCTTCTGCAAAAGCCCTACAGCCTGGCTGTCCGCAGGCACCACAGTTGGCATGAGGCAGCAAAGCCTCCACCTCATCGATTCGAGGGTCTTCATATACCCGAAGTTTCAGATAGGCTACGGCAATAATCGCAGCGAAAAAGACTCCTAAGCCGACTAATATTCCAACCCCCAGCGTAAATTCCTGTATCACGATATCGAGCTATTAGTTATTCAAAAGGCTTTGCGCGTTCGAGCAGTTCCGCCAAATCCGGATCCTCCTTATCCCAGGGTGTTCCCGGGTGGATGATACTTACCGGACAGCGTTCGGCAGATTTTACCAAATCGGCGAAGCTTCCACCCCGTGGATTGACGACGATGGCCATTTTCTCTTCGTTGTAGGCAAAAATGGATGGTTCGGAATCGACGCACTCCCCGCAAGAGGTACACAATGGCGTATCGATCCATGCAGCAATTTCCACGGGGCCGGCTGCAACGGGCTTGGCGACTGGTTCTGCCTTCGGCTCGGGATCAACATGCGCCGCGACAGCGGACGTCTCTGCCGTCGTCGTCTCCATCGGAGCCGGGGCCACCACAGAGGCTGTGGCGGAGGAGGTGCCCACCGAAGCCACATCGAGATCGAGGAGTACAGCGGCTAATTTAGCCATTGCATCGCGGGCAGCTTCTTCCTTAACCCGATTGAGTTCGGACTGGTAATCCCCTTTCACCTGATTCATTCTGCTATGGAAATCACTCTCCATTTCCACCGCCAGTTTTTCCGCTGCGCGTTCAGCGTGGTAGCTATGGATACCTGCGTTTTCCTGCAGGTGCTTCCAAAAGTCAAGGCGTTGGCCGGCAATTTCTGCCAAAGGCGCAGCGACCGCCGCCCGATGCACGCTACCCGACTTCTCGGCAACCCAGATATATGGAACTTTTGACCCCCGAGCACCTGGGCTCAGCGACAGATATTCCTGAAGAGTTACCAGGGAGTTCGTCCAGTATTCCTCCGGGACGATATGGAAATAGGTATCAAATTTTTTATGCCCACAGACAAAATCGGCATACGTAAGGCTGGCATCCGTAGATTCCGCTTTATTCTTTCCCTTTCTGAAGTGTACGGTATGAACCGGCCAGTCCTGCTCGGAGTCTGGATTCTGCAACAAATCGAATCGGCTACCCCAATGCGAGCCCTTAGCGGGGTCGTACGAAATACCCGGAAACGTTCTGGATTCCAGTGCAGATAATGTTTCCATGTATCCCTTCTTTGCTGCACCGGGCATACAAACGAGGTTAAACACCGCTGGAGCCAGCCGTTGAAGGCCTTGTTGCATCCCTCGCAGAAGGGCACCAGGAGCCACGGCGGATGCCTGGAGTACAAAGCTATTTCGGTGAGCTATCGAGAAAGAAACCGGTTCGAGTTGATAGGCCTTATCAGAAAGACCGGCATCCAATCCAGTAAGAGCAACTATGCGGATAGGCAAATTGGACGACAAGCTGGCGGAAAGGGAAGATAATCCCGTGCCCATCAGCTCATCCGTTGTAGTGAGCAGTATGACGGGAGTACAAACAGAAAGCTCCGCATCAGTAAAGGCCTTCCAATCGAAATGCGCAAAAAAATCATCGTGTGCCTCCTCCTGGTAGTGATTATCCAGCTCCAGAGCCGCTGTACGCAGCGCTGCAAAAAAAGCAGCCGATTCAGACATTGTCTGCTCAAACAACGCATGCGCGGTGGAAAACAGCTCCGAAGGGGCTACCGATAGCACGTCGGCCTTTGGCATCAGTTTGACCAAGTCAATCCCCTTTTCCTCGGCAAAGCCCGTGGGCAGGACAAAACGGGCGCTGAGCTTGTGTATATTGCTCGAAAGCGATTCCAGGGCACTCAATGCCTTTACAAGACGCGCATAGCGGGGTGTCGCGGTACCTTCACCAGCGGTGGGCAGGATTCCAGACAAGGCCTCAAAGTTTACAAAGCGCGCTGCAAAGTCCATCCCCTGACGGAGCTGCTCCGGAGAAGAAGATTGGGGCTGTTTTCCTTTTTCGATTTCCAGCGCGTCGCGGAGGCGGGGAAGCACGGCTTCCAGCCATGCGTTAACAGCTTCTGTGCGGCTTCCTACCTGAAATTCCAAGGTAGCTGCGAGAAGGTACAGTGGCGTAAAGGTGGCAAATGGAACAATAACTCCGCCCTGAGGAAGCTGCTTGAGCAGTTGGTTGAGTTCTCCGGTCAGCAGCAGCGCTTCCACCCCCTTGAGCTGGAGTTCTTTTTGCAATTCCTCCGTAGTGCTTTTCCAAAAATCAGGTGCAGAAACAGGCCGGGGCTGTGCATTCGCCTTTAGAACCACGATGCGGTTGAGCCGCGGCAGCTGGTGTTTCAGGGTACGACTGTCGTCTTCTCCGGGCGCGAATTCAAGGACGGCTCTTGCGATGAGCTCCGTGGCTTCCAGGGGCTGGACTGCTTCCGTTGAACCAGATTTGAGCCAGGTATCCCCATCGGGCATCCAAAGTGGAAAGCCGGAATCGAGGGCACCCTCTTCCCGATATGGCGCCAGCAGGGCACTTTCGAAAGCCTGGCCAGTAGGCCAACCGCCTTTACCACTTCTGAAAAAAGCGCGCAAGAGCTGCCAGTAGGCCTTCTTTTCTGCTTCTGTTGCACTCGAAGAATCCGGCAGGGTAAAAACCGGCATTTTATGGGTGGAATGAGCAAGCGCCTGTTTTAACCCAACCGGACGATCCGTAAACTCAAGACCTCCCTCTAACGTTTGAACACCGGCGTTTTCCCGGCTTTTTGACATTGCATTCATTGTTCCATTCTATTTTCAGGCCAGGAGCTATAAAAGAGGACAGCATCCCAAACCGGATTTGCTATATTTATTAGACGGCAAAGCGATCCATTTCCCGGTTGATAGCCGCCAATTTGCGTTCTGCACTGAATCCCAGGTTGTGCGCACCGTATAAATCATAGCGCAGCGCGTTCGGATTCTGATAAAAAACACCCAGGTAAATCGGATCCTCGTCGGCTGCCAGGTTCCGTGCTGCCATCAAGTCAGCAGCGTCATGCAAGCGGAAATGCTTAAACATTTTTTTGGTCGTTTCATCGAGCGACAGTCCATTGTCGCCTTCCAACAACACATAGGCATCCTTACTGGATACCTTTTCTTCGGCGAGGTCTGGCATGAATTTTGGGCAACGCATGCTGATTCGCACGAAGGAGAGGCCTTTATGTGCGTGCGCGGCTTTGATGGTCTGATACAAGTGACCAGGAATCCAGTCCACTGTTTGTGCCACGAAGGAAACATTGGAAATTCCTAGGGTAGTCTGAATGGGATTAATGGGCGGCAACACCGAACCATTGGGGTGGGTATTAGAAATCGTCCCCATGCGGGACGTAGGAGAGGTTTGCTTTTTGGTCATCCCATAAATCTGGTTGTCAAAGAGCAGAACGGTCAAATCGATGTTGTAGCGGATAGCATGTACCCAGGCTCCTGCGCCAATGGAACAACAATCGCCATCACCGGTGACCATAAACACATGCAAATCTGGTCGACGGAATTTTACGCCGCTGGCTACCGGGAAAGCACGGCCGTGCAAGCCATGAAAGCCATAGGTATTCATATAATGCGGGAAACGGCTGGAACATCCAATGCCAGAAACGAAGACGGTTTTTTCCGGTGGGAGCTGCTCGTCGGCACAAAGCTTTTGAACCGCGTTCAGAACCGCGTGATCGCCACAACCCGGACACCAGCGAGCCTGACCCTTCCCATAATCGCAGGCGGCTAACTTGTGATCGTGCAGGTCAATATGGAGGTCGTATGCTGACATAGCGCTAGTTTTTTGGTTGAGTGAAGGAATAAATCATCGACAGGATACGTGCGGGGCGCAGGGGCATACCGTGCACGTTGGAAAAAGAATCGATATCTACCAAGGTTTGCGCCCTTAGAATCATAGCGAGCTGCGAGTAACGCCTGTTTTCCGGAGTGATAAATGGATCATGAGCGGCATCGCTATAATTAATTTCAACAGCCACCACTTTGCGAAAACGGGAAAAAATTTCTTTGAGTCCAGGTTCGAGGGGACTCAAAAAGTGCAAGTGGACGGAGGACACGCTCAGCCCCGATTCGCGCGCTTTTTCTACCGCTTCTTCAATTGCGCCACGGGTGGATCCCCAACCGACCAGCAGGAGCTCGCCCGAAGCATCTCCATTGACAAGCGGTGGCCTGAGGGTCTGGGCAAAGGCAGCCAGTTTGCGTGAACGCAGTGCAACCGTATCCTGATTATTCTCCGGCGTATAGGAAACCTTCCCATCGGCGCTGTGCGCCAAACCAGTGAGGGTGTATTCCCCCCCTGCCTGACCCGGAATCGGGCGGCGACTAATACCTGTTTGTGGATCCCATTGGTAGGGCTTTAGTCCTTCAGGCCATGGGCTTTGATCAACGGGGCCACTCAGCCAATCCTCCTGCAACACCGGCCTTGGAAACGGCTGAACGCCCGTAGCGAGGTTGGCATCGGACAGGACAAATACCGGGGTTCTGAATTGTTCAGCTATTTTTCGGGCCAGCACCACAAAGTGGAAGCAAGATTCAATCGTAGAAGGCGCCAATACCACTTTGGGTGCATCACCTGGCTGGCCATACAATACAGCCAGCAAATCGCTTTGCTCCACTTTAGTCGGTAATCCCGTGGAAGGCCCTCCCCGCTGCACATCGATGATGACCATAGGCACCTCTGCCATCACCGCCAGCCCAATAAATTCAGTTTTGAGTGCCAGGCCAGGGCCTGACGTAATAGTAACAGTAGGTTTACCGGCATACGCAGCACCAACGGCAAAACCGATAGCCGCGATTTCATCTTCCGCCTGATGGACAATACCTCCCAGTGTATCAAAAAACTCAGCGAGGTGGTGGGTAGTAGAGGTGGCCGGCGTAATAGGATACATAGAGCACACTTCGATACCGGAAGCAGCTATTCCGAAGCTCAGGGCTTCGTTGCCGTTCATTACAACCAATTCCTCGTCGGTGGCATCGGAAGGAATCTCATATTGAAAGTCGAGGTTTTCTGATGACCAGGAATAGCCCGCGTGCAGCAGTGCCAGATTAGAATCAATTACTTTTTGGTTTTTCTTCCGGAAGGTTTGGCGCACCTGTGCCTCTGCCCGTTGCATATCTCTGTCGTAGATAAAACAAAGCATACCCAGCACCCACATATTCTTCCCTTTTTTGGGGTCGGAAACCAGCTTTTTGCATTCAATTTCCATGGGAATTTCATAGACGCGGTATCCTCGCTGTTTGAAATCCTTTACCGTGTTGTCGTAGCTGACCCGGATATCCTCTTTGTCGTGTTGCGCCCATTTGCTTTCGATCAGGACGATGGTGCCTTCGCGCAGCTCATTGCGTTCCACCCGGGTATAAGGTACGATTTCGTTAAAGGCTACCAGCAAGTCTGCTTCATCTCCGGAGTTGGTAATTTTGCCAGATCCCAGGCGGATCCGAATTCCGGATGCTCCTTCTTTAGAACGAGCGGGGGGTTGGATATCGGCCGGAATGATTTCGACGGTCCAAACCCCGTTTCCCATTTTAGCAGAAATAGCGCCAAAGCTTTGGCCCGCTTTTTGCGCACCTTCACCAGAATCACTGACAATCTCTACAATGTGCTCGCGCAACTTTTGTTTGCGGATGGTGGTTGTTGGGGCGGCTTGTATTGCTGGTTCCATATACACGGATTTAAGATGCTATTTTCCTGCCTGTGCAGTGAAGGAAAAAAATATTTGCCTACACCGACTTTGATTGCGCTAAAATTGGGAAATACACAGGTTTGACCAATGACCTAAATCAACTGACGGGTGATTTATATCAACCTGCCCAAAAATGTCGAACTTAGCTGCTCAAAATGGAAAATCCATGATGGACAATTTGCCGCTGCCATTTGTGTTGCGAATGCAGCAATCCCTAGGTGCTGAATGGCCTTTGTTTCAGGAATCCCTGAAGCAGCCCTCCCCTGTTAGTGTTCGAAATCATTTTTTTAAAGAAAAAAAATGGAAGGAAATTTCTGGAAAGGTAAAATGGAGTTCCAACGGAGTATATTTGCCTGAACGGCCAATTTTTACGTTGGATCCTGCTTTTCACGCAGGTGCCTATTACGTACAGGAAGCCTCGTCGATGTTGTTGGAGCAGGCGGTCTGCCAAACCATCGATTTGGGTCGCCCGTTGCGGGTATTAGATTTAGCGGCTGCCCCTGGTGGGAAGAGCACCTTATTGGCAGAATTAATCAACTCTGACAGCCTATTGGTAGCCAATGAGGTGATACGCAATAGGTACCAGGTATTGCGATACAACCTGAGTAAATGGGGGTATGCGCATACGATGAGCAGCAACCACGATACCCGGGATTTCGATGGTTTATCATCGTGGTTTGACCTGGTCTTACTGGACGCCCCCTGTTCTGGCGAAGGATTATTTCGAAAAGACCCAGGGGCGGCGGAAGAATGGTCAGAAGATGCGGTACAGCTTTGTGCTGCCCGGCAGCGGCGGATTGTAGCAGATGCGGTGCGACTAGTTCGACCAGGAGGGGTGCTGCTGTATAGTACCTGTACCTATAACGAAGCAGAGAACGGCGCGAATGTCCGCTGGATCCAATCCGAATTTGATTTTGAGCCCATTGCCCTACACCTGTTATCCGACTGGGGAATTGAAGCGGTGAATCCAGGATACCAGTGCTTTCCCCATCGCGTACCCGGGGAAGGATTCTATCTGGCTGCGTTGAGAAAAAAGGGAACCCTTGGCATACCGGATCGGCACAAAGCGGCGTCCATTGCTGGCTGGGGGACGCTTTCGGCCAAGCAAGCTGCCATGGTGCAACCCTGGCTTCGGGATCCCGACTCCTTTCTTTTGTTGGGCGACGAACAACAGTCGGTGCGGGCTATTCCCCACGCGCTGGCGCCTTGGATTAGCACGGTAGCCACCAAGCTGCGCCGTACCGACTGGGGTATTGAGGTTGGAACCATTAAAGGCAAAGACTTCATTCCTTCGGCAGAGCTGGCACTAAGTCTGCACGTTTCCACATCGATACCATCCGTAGATCTGGATCGTCAAACAGCCCTCCACTTCTTAAAAAAGGAGGCCATTGCCATACCGGCATCGATATCCGGTGGATGGGTGCTGGCTCGATATGAAGGATTGAATTTAGGATGGATGAAAGTGCTCAAGGATCGCATCAACAACTATTACCCCAAAAACTGGCGTATTTTAATGGATATTCCCTAACCTTGGCCACCCAAGTATCGATTAGTTCCAGTGCCATTTTCCTGCACCCCAACGATTCGAATGAGCGCCTGGATAGAACATGCGATAAAAAACAGCGGCCAATATCGTGCCCATCAGGGCCCCCAGTAGGACGTCGGCCTCGAAGTGTTGCCCCAGGTAAATTCTTGAGAGGCCGACCAATCCGGCCATCAGAAAACAGAGTAGAGCCGGCCATCCTTTGCGGGTCAGTGAAAATGCCAGAAGGGAAAAAAATGCAAATGCGGCCATGGTATGTCCGGAGGGCAGGCTGGTAAACCCCGAGTGCAAGGGGATTCCAGTTACCGGCTGTAGGACAGTATCCATACCCAGATCCTGAAAATACCGGGCGGGACGAGGCTGATGGAACAAGGATTTGCTGCCATTGGAGCATAAGGATACCCCAATAGTAAGCAAACCGAGCGCAGCCACCCAGCGGTAGCCGACGAAAAGCAATAGAAAAAGTACGATTAGGAAGCCTGCCACTTCCCCTCCCTTGGTCATCAAACCAAAAAACGTATCCAGCACAGGGTGACGATGCGCACTGAACCATAAAACCAGGTACCCTTTGGGTAGAAAGACGAGCAGCCCGGTACATGCTAAGACAAAGAAGGCTATCGCAGTCAAGAACAGCCTATTGCTCTTAAAAAACAGATTCCAGGAAAAGTCGGAGAGCTGCAATGATTTCAATGGATGGCATTTTGAGGGCGATTGCGCCGGGTGAGTTTGGAAAACAAGCGCTTCGCTCCATTAAATTGCAACATTGGAGAATCGTTCATAGCCTTTAAAGTTAGGAACCAACCGATGGGAAATAGGATCAGGCACGGAAGCCAGGCGGCCATTTCGGGAGTAAGGAGGAGGGACTCCGCAATTTTGCGGCAAAAAATAGTCAGGACGACATAGAGCATAAAAAAGATAATAGAAACCAGGATTGGGTATCCGAACCCTCCTTTTCGAATAATTGCCCCCATCGGAGCCCCGATAAAGAGGAAAACAAAACAAGCCAGGGCGATGCTGTATTTGGAATGTCGGTCAAAGACATGTTTTACGCGCGATACTTCAAGGCGATCCAGAATCAGGGCAGTACTTTCTGCCTGACTCTGAATACTGCGAACGATGTTTTCCATACGGATGAACAAATTTTCGCGTTCGTCGGATGCGATGGTTTCTATAAAGGAGTGTACCTTTTTAATGTTTGCTTTAACCCGTGGGATAGGGGTACCTTGCTGTTCGACAGGAACCATGGTATTGGCTGCCGGTGAAAAATCCACATAGTTGTAGTTGTAGGGATTGGTTCCGTCGGGGGTTGGGCGGGTGGAGTCTTGCCGCATATAAGTACTGTCAACTGAAATCCGGTGGATGTAGTTTGCCAGAAAATTGGACATGCTGGTATTCTTTTTGTCCATATCGATAGCGATAGAATCCGCTGCTGTTTTGAGTTGGGAGGCGCTCATCATTTGCCGACTGCTTGAAAAAAGGGCCTCATTGGTTCGGCTGAGCTGGAATTCGCTCAGGTCGAATACCTTTCGGTACACCTTGAATCTGGTACGAACAAATGGGTATTTTCCTCCGGAACTGGTATTGGTCTGGACATATTGATAACCCTCCCGCAGATTCATAACGAAGTAACGGCCATCGGGGGTAACAAACATTTCGCCTTCAGAGGCTGAAACCTGAGAAATCTTTCCAGCACTCCCTTCGGAATGATCGTATATCAGGATATCGCGAACCCCCCTCCCATCGGAAAGTCGTTCGCCGATGTGGATGGCATAATTTTGAAAATCGTCATTGAAGACCCCGACTTCAAGGCGCAAAGCGGGTTTCTTCTGTTGAATATCGTACATACGAGACCCGAATTTCAGATTGGCGATTGGGATCAGCGTGTCTGAACAATACCAGGAAAAGAGGCTGGCAAACAGCCCGAAGAGCATGAGCGGGCGCATAGTACGCAACAAGGAGATGCCGGCTGATTTCATGCTGGATAGCTCATACCGTTCCCCGAAATTGCCCATGACCATTACGGAGGCGAGCAACATTCCAAGCGGTAGTGCCATGGGAATGATTCCCACGCAACGGTAGAACAGGAGTTCCATTATCATAAAAGCACCCAGACCCTTTCCTGCCAGGTTGTCTATGTAAAGCCAAAGAACTTGCATGAGCAAAACGAACAAGGCTATTCCAAAAGACACGGCAAAGGGTGGCAAAAAACTCAGGAGAACCAGACGATCAAGGCGTTTCATACGATTTGGATACTGCACAACCAGCGCTGCAAGATAGCCACTTTTATCCTTTTAGCCTGTAAAAAACAGAAAAAGGCCGGATGGGTCATGTACATCCGGCCTGTCAGTAAAATTAAACCCCATTTGAAAGCAAATATAAAAACAATTTGTTAATAAAAGTAAATAATAAAAATATTTGTTTTGTAAAAAATAGCGCTTCGTTTGTTTAAGTGGGGAGCAGTCCATTCCAAAGAAAAACCGGGCTCATTTTAGATTATCATATTTTTTAGTTTATTGATTTTTAAACTTTTAAATCAGAAAGCTAAAATAAACTCGCCACTTGAACCGGGCTGGGAATGCGGTGTTTGTACCCATTTAAACCGAGCGCGTCCCGTACATTGCGGCATGAATAAAGGCAAACCCAAACCCCACGATGCGTTCATGAAGAGCCTGCTTGCGGACCCCGAGCGAGCGCGCACATTTCTTAAAAATATGCTCCCTGCCGAATTGTGTGCCCGGCTCAACTTCGATACCCTTCGGGCGACAAACCAAAGTTTTGTGCGCCGGGACCTCCGGGAGTTTTTTTCGGATGCCCTATTTCAGGTAAATCTCAGTCAGGAAGGGGATAAATACCTGCTTATTAGCATTTTGCTTGAGCACAAAAGCTATCCGGATGCTGCGGTTGCCATACAGATGCTGACGTATTTGGCGGAAGGTTACCGTGCACAGGCAGAAGCAAAATTTAGCGAGTCGGCGGCTATCTCCGGTTCGGAAAAAATACGCAGACCCTCTTTACATCCTATTATTCCTTTTTTGTTTTACCATGGAAGAGAAGACTGGGAGTTTGTCCCCTTGCACCAATTATTTGATAATGCATACCAGGCATTTATTCCCTATATCCCCACATTTGAAACCATCTACAGCAATTTGCGGAAATTGCCCGAGAATGATTTGCTCAATCTACAGGAAGCCTGGTTGCGAGCCGTTCTGCTAACCCAAAAATTCAGCCACGACCCTTCGGCATTAATCGAGCGCTTTATCCCTATATTTGATGCTATTCGAAAAAGTACTGAACGGAACTTTTTTTCGCAGTTTATAATTTATTACCTAAGAGTAAGTGCCATTAAGCGAACACAATTACAGCATCTTTGGGATCTGCTTCCCTCTAACGAAAATTCTGAAAACATGGAATGGTTCGAAGAAATCCTACAAAAAGGGTATAGAAAAGGAATCAAAAAAGGATACAAGGACGGTGTCCAAACGGGCTACGAAGAAGGTATTGAAAAGGGTTTAAAAGAGGGCCTCCTAGCCGGCGAGCAAAAAGGGATCGAAAAAGGGATCGAAAAAGGGATCGAAAAAGGGATCGAAAAAGGGATTGCGAAAGGGATCGAACAGGGAATAAATTTAGGATTTATCCAGACAAGCAGGGAGGTAATCCGAAATGGAATCCGACTCGGGGTTTCGATTAGGGATTTAAGTATTCTAACTTCTATAGAAGAAGCTGATATTCAACGAATGATCGAGGAAGAATTCAACGATAGTGCCAATTAGTTTTTTCAGTCAGCTCTATACAAGGACTAGTAAAAGTACCGACGACGACTTGAGTCAGCCTTCCGAGCTGGTTGCTTGAATAACGCGAATACTTTTTACAAATCCATCTCGGAACTTTGACACCATCGATTCAGATGTGTCTTTTTGGATGTCCATAGAGGCAAACCAAGCTGAATAGTCCAGTTGAATCACTATGTTGACATGATACCCAGGAGCTACTTTCATCGCCTGGGGTAGTGGTAGCTCAATAGTCCGCATGGCGTTCTGTCCAGTCGTTTCATATACTATCGGTGAATTGCCTGATACAGCGTTATCTGGATAAATGGCGACCCGCTGGGTAGTATAACCCGCTGATGCCGTCCACATAGGAATTGTTTTTGGGAAGAGCACATGCGTTGTCGGGGCTGATTCAGGCATGGTACCCGATATGGACTGCCCTACACCCAACGTCAGGCGGACAGCCGTAATTTCATCTGCTTTTTTGAATGTACCCGGAATGAACCGTGCCAAGGAGGAAGGTGTCCATAGACCAACATTATTTTCTACCGTGACGGTAGATCCATCCGCCTTTTTGAGCGCAATCGTTTCCTCTACCCCCACTTCCATCCCATCGCTGCGAAGCAAATGAATACCACTCACATAAAATCGAATATCCTGGATACGAAAGGAATGCCCTGCTCCATCCGAATAATCCACCGTTTCAGGAGTAATATTCTGAAGTGAATCCCCTACCTGGATTTTGTGCAGTAAATCTATCCGTATCTGCGGATAAGTACAACAAGCGCTGCAACCCTTATCCACATCTACTGCAAAATTAGTTGCATACACATCCAGACACCCCTCCTCCAAAATAGCACAGGAAGAAACTATACACAAAAGACCTACCCAAAGTACTCGGCTACTCATCCTTAGCTCGCAGCTCCTTTTCATAATCCCGAACCAGCTTTTTTACAATCTGCTTTACCTGAGTGGTAAATTCCTTATTGAGTATCCAATTGTAGTATTGCTTATCATTCACCAGCACTTCCGCTACCGGCTGGCCGTTGTATTTCCCAAAATTAAAAACAGCCACTCCATCGACATCCAGACGCAGCTTTTGGGTAGCATCCAAAAATCGCTGGTCATTTGTGAACGCATGCAATGCCTGAATGTTTCGCGTAACCGGCGAAGGCTGAACCGCTCCGTGCTCATCCACAAAATCCATCCCTTCATACCGCTCAAGCTGTCCGAGAAAAACATCTACCGTAGCACGGACATCCGCCAACGCATCATGGGCATCCTCCAAATCCCGATCACAATAAAACTTTAATGCGGCTTTCAGGGTACGAGGCTCCATTTTATAAAAAATTCGCTGCACATCAACCGTGCGGCGATGGGTCATATCCAGCTCTATTCCAATTCGGGCAAACTCCTCCATCAACAAAGGCAAATCAAATCGATTGGAATTATACCCCGCAAAGTCGGCATTACCTATAAAATCGTAAATCTTTCGGCCAACCTGCGCAAAGGTCGGCTTATTTGCTACATCCTTTGGCGAAATACCGTGTACCAGCATCGCCTCCAGGGAAATGGGAATACCAGGGTTAATTAGCATAGATAACTCCTGTACCTCCCCTCCTCCCTTGGGATATTTCACGATGGCCAACTGAAGAATCCGGTCAGTAACCACATTCAACCCAGTGGATTCAATATCCAGAAAACATAAATCTCGGTCGAGTTGCACATTCATACCTTCCTACAAATTGGCTTAATTGTTAAACTCAAGCATAAAACCAGCCTATTTCCAAACTCATAATCCCCTATTTTAACAAGGGGAACGAGAAGCTATTTCCAAGAGAACTTTTTATGTACTGTTTATTGGCGCAACAGGTGCTGAAGACCTTTTGATACAACTACCCCCATCGTACCGTCCGATTTTCCAACAATAAAATAAGCTTCCACATTTTCATTTCGATTGATTAGCGCCAGCCCGGCTTCCGGACCCAGCACCATACAAGCAGTAGCCAGCCCGTCAGCCGTAGCCGCATCAGGAGCGAAAACAGAGGCACTCAACAATGCGTTGCGCTCTGGAAAACCAGTATGCGGATTGATTGTATGACTGAATTTCACCCCCTTTACTTCGTAGTACTTCCGGTAATTCCCAGAAGTAGCCAACGCCTTATTTTGCAGCGGAACGGTGGCAAATAACTCGTCCACCTTACCTGATTCAGAAGGCGTGTTGATGCCTATCGTCCAAGTCTTTCCCCTGGGGTTCACACCACTGGCTATCACCTCCCCGCCTATGTCCACCAAATAATTATAAATGCCTTTACTCCGCAACATTTCAGCAACCCTATCTACCGTATAACCCTGGGCTATTGCATTGAAATCGAGCTGGATTCCAGGTACCTCTTTTCGAAGAATGACCGAATCCCTTCCTTTGGGAATCATCATAATCCGGGTAAGCCCTACCAACTGCCGCAGTGAATCTACGCGCATACTGTCCACCTTCTGCACCTGTTTTGGTTTTGTTCCAAATCCCCAATAGGATACCAGCGGCATGACCGTCGGGTCAAAAGCACCGTTACTTTCCCGAAAAATCTCCCGCGATTTGAGGTAGTTGTTCAAAAAATGAACCGACTTGACCGAAACGGGGAAGTCAAGACCCGGGTACCGATTGAAGGAGGATATGAGTGAAGTATCCAGATAAGTAGAAACCTGCGCATCCATCTCACGGAGGATAGCCGTCACCTCCGGCTGCAAATTCCTGCTCAGCGTATCCCCATAGGTAATCCGATAATAGGATCCCTGCGCTTCCCCCTCAATAGTCTGATACGGAAGCTCGACTACGGATGCGTGGTTGCATCCTGTAAAGAGCAACCCTACAACAAGTCCCAATGGTATAAAAACACGTAGCATACGGCCATTATTTTCGGGCATCCCATTGGGCATCTATTGAATACCAACCAGGTCCAGCCAACAAAATCACTATATAGGAAACCAGATACAATAACCCAAGTTCCATCTCTTTGAACGGCTCGCCCGCATGCGCGATGAAAACAGCAACCAGCATGGTAATAATCAATGGAACCGCTGCAAGCCGCGTAAATAGACCCACTACCAACAACCCGGCACACAAAACCTCTGCAAATACAGCCAGCGCAAGGGACGCTTCCGGCCCAATTCCAAACGGGTTGGCAAACGTTATCTCTTCCCCGCTAAACAGACGCCCCATCTTACGCAGGCCGTGCCCATAAATCATTCCCAGCCCAAACATGAGCCGCAAGAGCAACAAGGCCCAATCTAATTTTTTGCTTGCATGCATACGCTTTTCGATTTGCCCCAAAGGTATAAAGTTTTGCAAAGCATTCCCGTATTATGTCCATAAGAAGCTATCATGAACCAAACCGACAGGCGCCAACTTGCTTTCCACCGCTCGGATACTAAGAATACAGGGCAGACTCCTTACCTTCGCCCGCGCCCAACGCGTAGAAATATACACCTTCATGAAATCAAGCAAATCCGAATTTCCCTGGCATATCTGGACCTTCCTTTTGTTGGCTGCCGGGTACCTGCTCTTTCTGGGTAAAGCCCCACTGTTTCTGGAAGAACCCCGCCGGGCAATCATCACCCTTGAAATGCTGAAATCCCACCAATATTGGGCGCTCACCCAGTTGGGTGAATGGTATTACTACAAACCGCCCATGTACAACTGGATTCAGGCACCCTTTGCCCTGTTGGGCACTGGCTTTCAAGAGTTTTTTCTTCGTCTCCCCACGGTACTGGCTACTTTCATCGGCAGTTGGCTCATTTTCCGCCTAGGGAAGGAATGGGGGAATCCTTCTCTTGGGCGCACGGCGGCCTTGTTGTTTTTAACATTTAGCGGTATTCTATTTTATTTTAGCTTACTCGCCGAAATTGACCTGGTCTATGCCCTCATCGCCTTTTCTGGTATCCTCGTCATTTTTCACTTTGGACAGCGGAATCAGCATTGGCTCGTTTTTCTATTTAGCTACCTCTTCTGTGCCATTGGAGTACTTACCAAAGGCCTGCCCTCCTTTGCCTTTACCGCCATTTCCCTCTTGGTTTATTACACCGACCGCCGACAGTTCCATCAGCTGCTTCGGCTCCCTCATTTTGCAGGCATTGGCCTGCTTGGTATCATCCTGGCAGGATATGCCTGGAAATACAGCCAATATAATAATCCCGTCTTTCTCCTGGAAACCCTGGTGGGCGAATCTAGTGAACGAACCCTCGCCGGGCATTCCCCAACCGAATTTATCATCCATCTCCTTCAATTCCCACTGGAATGGGTACTCGACCTACTACCTGGTGGCCTACTCCTGGTCCTTTGGTTGCGGCGCGACTGGAAGGCGCTGTTGTTCGAACGAAATCCCCTTATCCGCTTTAGCGCCTTGATGCTACTCGCTAATATCCTCGTGTATTGGACCGCACCAGGTACGCGCATGCGCTATGTTTATCCACTCTACCCTTTTGCCGCAATCCTCCTGGCGTGGGCATGGCAACATCGACAGGAGGCTGCTATTTGGACACTGGCAGTGTTCCGGACAGGAACCCGCCTATTCTTACTGCTTGCCGCGCTGCTTTGTCTGGCCCTGCCATTTATTCCAGATCTGACTTTTCTCCCGTGGCGCTATGCGCTCTCCATTGGTGGACTATCTTTCTTCGGATGGGCGTTTTGGCTCGGCAGCCGGAAGGATTCGGCCCTCTTACCTATTCTTTTTTTGGCACTCGCGATAGGGCGAATTGTCTTCGACCTCAGCGTGCTCCCTCAACGCGCGTTTGCCGGCGAGTCGAAATCAAACAAAGACCTGGCAGAAAAAATTGCCGCTCGCACCGGACAGGCTTCCGTGTACTACTACGGACAGGCAAAAGTCCTCTCCTATACCACTACATTTTACCTGGATAAAGTACGAAAAAAACCCGTTGTGCTACAGGATCAACTACAGCGAGGCCAATTTTATCTGATGCCGGCTACCCTGGCTGGTCCCAAAGATTCTATCTTGCTCCAAACTATCTACCAGGATACCACCAAAGTCTTGATTAAGAAAAATTAGCCTCTTATTCAACGAAGAAACCCGAAGGTTGTCTGCTTGCAACTGCCCCATCCCATTGTTCGATTCGGGTTTTGTCGGCAGGAGTCCATGCCGTCTGGATAAACACGTTCCTATCAACTAGGCCCCAACCTCGTGTACCAATATTTGTTCGCGCCTCCGGCTGCAGGGGCATACAGCGTCCATAACTATCGGTTAAAAAAATATCCAGTACAATGGTTCCCAGCTACGAAATAAACATCTCACTTTTTTCTAAAAAAAACCAAAATTACAAATAGGGGAAATACAGTTTCCCCTATTATTAAATTAATGAACAACTCATTACAAATAAAAATAAATTTAATTCAAATTTAATTCACATTATATTTTTTTTATATTTCACCTAATTCTCTGCATTTTTTGTCATTTTTTTTTGCGCGTTTAAAAAAGGTAGTTTAACTTAACAGGAACGATGTCTATTTTCAGGTATCGGACTATTTGCCCCCAAAGCAACATGGCTCAGGGTAAAGGTAAACCCCAATCATTCCAGTTTGCTTTCCGCCTCTCTTTACCCATTTGGAAGGTTGAAAGAAAAAAACTGCTTGGCGATTCAGGAAGTGAAAGGTAGGTTTTTGCCACCTCCGGACAGTTTCAGGCAACCCCGGAAAACTGGCTAAACACCGCCGTTCACTTACCTGGACGGTTTCAAAAAAATTCCTTCCTATCCTAGCGGGTATATATTTATGAGACTTCGGGAGCACCGTTCTACAACCTTTTTCCTCCCCGTGGGCGGCTGCGGTAGCCTTATGGGGGGCATTGATGTCCAGTGTATATGAAAAAAAGGCGACCCTGCGGGACAGGTGTTTTTCGCGCCTCCGGATGCGGGGGGCGGTTTGGCGGTAAATAAGATTCCCTTTGCCCATACCCCAAACTTGTTTCCCCTATGCTGTTTTTGGGGGATTAACCCATGACTTCAGTCGTGGGTAGGCTCTTCGACACGCAACTATCCTAAACAGCTTTAGCCGCTTTATGGTAAGCAGCTAGCCAAGTACACCCCCAACATGGTTTGTATTTCTAGGATAGTTGTTCTCTGCCTACTTCCTTTTTTGTGCGGCCAAAAAAAGGAGGCAAGCTGCGAATATAGATACTAAAACTTCATTATTTTGACCTGTCCAGCCGCACGACCTGCTATTTCTTAGGTCCAGACTACGAACCCGAAATCCCATGAATAAAATAAACCCGCGTTCCTTTTACATCCCCTCTTTACTAATTACAAACGTAGGCTCTTTAGTGCTGCTGCAGGTACCGGTCTTATCTGTTTTACGAATCTCAAGGTCGAATATGGGCTCAGACCCGGTGCGATCTTTCAGCGAAAGGCGCAGTTTTATGGTATCAGACAAACTGTCTATCACCTCATAGGACCCTTCGTAGCTATACTGCATGTGATCCTCCAGGTTGGTCTGCTCCAGAGCCGCTTGCCTGTTTTCCTTCAAGGTGAACAAAAAATCAATCGCTGGAACCGGTATCCTCTGGCCATTTATCACCAACTCTCTGCCCGATTCGTTGTACATATAGTATGGTTTCTGTTGTCCTTTATAATTTCCAAGGTACTCTGGAGCCAAGCCGGCAACAGCTACGACGGTAGATTGCGGACTTTCCTTCGATACTACTTCCGAAGATGGCTCTTGGCTACATGATTTCCAAACCGAATAAAGTACAAGAACTACCATAAATCGCTGAATGAAATTTTTCATTAGCCTACATTTAAAATGGTTGTTGCCCTGCTTTTCGGCCAACAACCATCGGGTTTGTAAAAATATCCAATAGAATAATCAGGATTAATAGCCAGCCTTTGCTATCCCTTACGCGTATTTCGAACCAGCGCCGGAAATAGATTGATAAATTCAGCCAGATAACGAGTAGTCAGAATGAGCAGGAATCCAACTATCGGCATGAGCAAAGCAGATAGGACCCCCATCGGCACCAAGGATTCATCTAATAGCATGGTAAATATCTCCGCTTCGGCAGAAAAAACCGTAGCGACCAACAACGGTCCTACAAAACCGATGAATCCTATCCAAGTGCCCAGCCACTCGCCCATCGTCCGAATCAGATGTGCATAAATAGCCGTTGAGGTAAAGCCTTCGTTCTCTTCGATGTAAGCTTTTATTTTAGCCCTTCGATCCATCCAAAGTTGAAAACTTACCCAGGAAATGAAAACAATCAACAGCCATAACAACAGGAAAAAACTGACAGGACGTGCATCTAACTGGAAAATGTGAAACTCCAGTCCCTGATAAAAAATATAAATGGGAAAGAATAAGTTTGCCATCGCCATAATCACGTGAAGCCAGTCGTTTGCTTTTACAATCCCTTCCTCTGTGTCAATCAACGCCAGATAGGGCCGTATGAAAGTGAAAAATTTGTTTTCCATGGAAATTTGATTTTTTGATGATTGGATAAAATTAAAATGTACAGTACCTGCCTAATAAGCTATTCGTCCGCTGCCCTGGCAGGCAGCTCTATTAAATCGATAAACTACAAGTCGTCAATTCGAAACTTTAATTAACCGATATCCTTGATAAATTACATTCCCATCTTCAAAATAGCCACGCCGTACGACGATGTCAAAGTATAGTACGCCTCCCGAAATATTGCCAGACTCCGTAGTATTCAAATATGGCATATTGGGATTATCATATTCATAAAACCATTGATCGCCTATGATGGTAATGGAAGCCTCTGCAGAGTTTCCGTTTAGTAAATAGATTCCATCTCGCGTATTTTCGGGTTCTTTTACCACATCTACTTGCTCTTCCGGAGATGAATCGGCGACATTCAGGTTAAGGCTACTTGCTTTGGTGGAGTCTGTAAAAAATGTATCATAATCATAAAATACCACGATACAAAAAAACCAGGGAATCCAGGATTTCCAACCTTTTTTATAAAAAGCGAAAATCATGATGGCGATATATCCCAGTAAAAATGCAATTTTCATAATCCGAACTTGATTATTTAATAATTAGATTTCGCGAAGCATACGAAAAACAGCCTATTGAACCTTAGAAATCACTGGCCACGGTTCATCATACTTTCACTTTTCCCAACTTCCGTTCGATGGAGAAGAATAATAGTACAAAAGTCAGCGCCAGCAGCGCGATAACCCCATATCCGATGAATGTCAGAAACTTGGACAAACGAGCCTTCCTGGCTTCTTGTTTGGCATTGTACCGACTTTCCAGGTAGTCTTTCTTCTCTCTGTACAGATTTAAAAAATTTCGATACGACTTACTCATTCCCAATACTTTATAAGATATCTGATCTTCCAGGAACATATCCACCGCCTGCACAAGCTCCTCATCGGTCAACCTGGCATCGAAGGTCTCCCTTGCTAGTTCGATGGGCATCCATCGATTGCCACTATAATCCTGGATATCCCTCGACGCTTCTACCATCCTCGACACCTGCCTGCGCTCCTCTTCCGTGGGATTATAATATTTGAATTTACGGATACACTCTTTCAAGAACCCCCAGTCTTCGCCACTTTGAATAAAAAAGTTATCCGTCTTCAATAGCTTATAAATACTAATAATGCGATTGTAATCATTCAGACCGATGTAGTTATCTTCTATTGTCTTTAGATAATCAATATAAATTAGATTTAAAAACACGGAATCGGTATGAAACATCAGGGAGTCGAACGGCTGAAATTGAGCAAAGCGCCCTTCGTATTCTTCCGGCGCCAATCCAAATGCTCTGAAATAGCGCTCAAAAAAGTATTCCGACCTTGGGATACGGGCTATCCGCTGTACGACATACTCCCATTGAGCTAACCCGATTTTTTCTATCTCGACTTCCTGAGTGCGAGGTTTGGCCAACTGTAGGGGTTCTCGAACAGTATTGAGAATAGTTGTATCCATCCGCTTTTCAACTACTTCGTCGCGCGTTATCACCACGAGATGTTGCTTCGGTGGAATAAGGTTAATTACCAATAGAACTAGCAAGCCCAATACCCCTACTGCAACTAATACGGAAGCACTCTGCCACACCCTGCGACCTACAGGAAACAGCATTTTTTCTTCCACCCAGTCTAAAAATTGTACCAACATTCTCATACGCTGTTTTTAGAAAATACAATTCCCCTAATCATTTTCGAGCACCTCAGTGCCAGGAGTCCACATGATAAATTATCTGACGCGGCTGGTTTTGACCGTAGGCTACCCCAATGTCTCGGATTGCCTGGACACGTGCCCGCTCCAAATCAAATTCTTTTGCCACCTTATCCCTTTGCCATTTTTCCAAAAACTGGCTGTGCGCAGAAATCTCCTTAAGAATCTTGTCCACCTCCGGATAACAGCTCATATCCGGCGTACACCAAATCAACGGACGCGCCGCCTCGTCCCAGTTGCCTTCAGCTATGAGCGCCTTAGCGGCCGTGATATGCTGCTGACATTCGCGCTCCCACTTGGCATTGAAAACCCGGACACTGATCTGCTGAGCAGAATCAAAACAGGCACTGCTGACAGTAGGCACCTCTGAAAGCAAGGCCAATGCAGCGTCGTATTCCTGTCGGGCAGCCAGACTCTGAGCTTTTTTCAGGATGAACGGGCATTGTGCCTCATAATGCGCGATTATTTTTTCTTTACCTAGCTCCAGCAACTGATTGAATCGCTCATCTTGAGGATTCAGATTGCGCAGCGCAGCCAAATACGCCTTCTCTTCCGTATCACCTACGCCCTTCAACGCAAGAGAGGTAGAAGAAAACAGGATACCTCCCACTCCATCACCCACAAAAAATGATATCTGTAATGAATAGACATGGCGAGGCGGTGCCGTACCAGTGATTTGTTTATCTAGTACCAATGGCCGGGCAACCAGCACAAACTGGGACGAACTGCTCGTGCCTCCCAACCCATGCCGGGTCAATATTTGATCCATCCGCGCAGCCAATAAGGTGTTTCCCGCCGTTGGCAGTGCTGGATTATCCGGAATATACGCGGTGAGTACTATTCGCTGACCATCTATATCAGATGCCGATGATGGTTGCCCTGACACGACAGAGATTACCCCCGCAACGAGGCACACTGCAAGCGTTATTTTATACATATAGCGGATGTTTAGTTGAGTAAAGGATGTCATACTGCTTATTTCTCACCGATAATGAGGGTAGCCTGTCCGAGCCCTTTTGTCAAAATTTTGGATTGAATTTGAAATTTTTCCATCAGATATTGCTGTAGGCCTCGGCTCCAACGCCGGGCATCCGTAGCACGGTTGCGCTCATCGTAGATAGGCATACGCACCTGCTCAAACACCATAGTGGTTTCGGTAGCCGTTGAAGTCGAAAACCGGTGTTCGACGGTATTGTCGTACACCCAGTCTTCAATTAAAATTCCCAATTCTTCATCGGCATAGATACTTTCCAAATCGCCATCGAAGGAGTTCCATACTCGGATACGCAATTGTATTTCCCGTCCGTTTGCGAATAGATCATCAAAATGCGTCTGTAATTGGGCGTTGAAATTATCCAGATGAGCGAGTATGCCTTCTTCCAGTAAAACCGGAATTTCGGCCGTAAAACTAGGCTCACTAGTGCCCGAGGAGCCCGCAATCTGCTTGTCGGTATATGCATCCAAGCCCTGGAGATTGATGGTGACCGAACGTTTTGGGCCTACTTGGTGTACCGTCCATGTCAATTGAATCCAAATATCCGCTTGGGCTACTTTTTTTAGCTTGTCTAACGGGGTCTCCTGGAGTTCTGCCCCCGATGTTCCACTCGTCAACACGGCGCTCTCCGCTTCCTCCTGCTCAATGGATTTGAGGGCTGATTCCAGGTTTTTGAGGGGAAATCCGCGCTCCGCCATCAACTCATTGATTTTACTAATAGCAGCAATGAGGTCTGCGCTTTCCTGCAAAGCGCGTTTGTAATCCGAAATTTTCTGAATTTTTCCCTGATTTTCAAAGGACTGCATAAACCCGTTGGTATTGCACCACACATCGCTGGGTACGACCATAATGGTCGGTTTCTTTGCTTGCCCCGATACATACAAGGGGCCTTGCAACAAAAGGAGCAACAATCCCCATAGTACTCTGCACACCATATTTCTCATGTTCCGTGTTTTTACCTTATTTTATTTTAATCGCTCCATCTCCCGATGCAAACCCCGCTTATCCATTCTAAGCTGTACCCGCGCCACAAACTGCCGGCTACCGGCTATTCTGTAAAACCCAGTTACTTTTTCAACCTGCGTGAATTTCTTATAATCCCCGGCATCCTTGAAAAAATGCTCGAAGAAGGCAGCGTGGCGTTCGTAGGCATTTGGTCCCGGCATTAAGGGGGGTTGCTGACAACCGGGATTGCCTCTTCGAATTCCTTCAAATAGCAAGTCGCTAACCGCGTTTTTCTGAGCCATTTGTATGGCATCCGGCTTAGTCAATCCAGCCCCCCAGGCACGTACCCGGATATGACCATCGAACAAATCCCCCAGGCATTCTGTCTGCCCCGTGTGGTTAGAGGGTAGCCTGCCCTGTGAAATACAACCACCCAACAACAGGAGGAAAATCCACCCCCATAGGTTTACTTTTTTCATAGCTGCTTCTTAAAATCCGCTCGTAAGCGATTTGATAATTCCGGCATCCTCCAACTCTTTGCGCAAGGCTCCTACCTGCACCAAAACCGTAATTCCTATTTTGTATTCCTTACCTACCTGAATGCGGTCACCCGGAGCAATGGCGCCATTATCCACCAATCCGACAAACTTTCGATAATTGCCATCGTCTTCAAAAAACGCTGCAAAAAAAGGCGCTTGCTCTACCTCCAGATTGCCGTCCTGCGCTAATGGACGTTGTCCCTTTAGCCTGCCGTTGTCCACATACCCTTTAAAAATGATACCGTGCACTGCATTTTTCATCGCAAGCACCTGCACTTCATTCGGATTTCGCGTATAGGACCATACCTTTACCTGGTAGGTACCCTGCATACCAACTCCGGCAGCCTCCAGTTCGTAATTCCAGCGCGACACTTCCGCTGCCTTTTTCTTTTTGGACTGCGCTATCAGTCCAATGGGAAGAATAAAAATGAACAGCAGCAACACTATACGCAACCATTGGCCCGGGATAGGGTATTTTCGGGAAATCGAAATTGTATGTTCCGAACGGGTCAACGGGCTACCTTTGAGCAGTGCTTGCGCCAAATCGGTTGAAATGAAAACCAACTTATTCATATTGTTTGCTTTTATTCGGAAATCAACGAACCAGGCGAAGCAACATGCCTGGCTGTACCCGCTTGGAACCATTGAAAAAAGTTCGATCTAAAGTACCTTCTGCTTGATTCTCTATCGGCTCACCAGCATTATATCGGTTATCCCAAACTTTGTCTTTCTCCACAACGACCCGCCCAATAGCGCGATACTTCTGTAAATGGGTCAGCGGATCCTCAAAAAGTTCCAGTACCTCAAATGTTTCACCCCCGTTCAGACCCTCCTTCATACCAATCTTTGCCGCAATAGGCTCCGCAGTCAAAACCGGCACCTTGGGCTTAAATACGTCGTTCGACTTTTGAAGCTTGGAAAATACTTTATCCACATTGCGCACCGTGGATATATCAATTACCTTTTCTTCGCTCCGCTTCTCCTGTAGCGAAAACGTAACCAAGGTGGTGGCTTCGTCCCTTCCAAGGTATTCCAACTGAAAAATATCGGACTCCTCAAAGGCTTTGGGGTCATTCCATAATTCAGTGTAAAAGGTATTGGCTATTTCTTCATCCCACCGCAATTTATAGAGCCAGGATTTAGTCCATACGGAATAGCCCTCTTTCATGCGATCGTAGGTGGATTGCGCTACTTTCATCGCTTTTTCCTGAAGTACCGGCAAGGGTAATGCCAATGCTTCTACCTGCGCCTGTTCAAATACCATACGCGCAACCGGCTCATTTTCAACAAATTTCAGTTGGGAAAAAACGACAAACGTATAATTGATCAACTCCTCTCCGGCATCGCCTAGTGCAGCTAGTCCGCGTGCCTGCCCCGCTGCAACCTTCGCATCCAAATCCGTCGCATTGTAGAACCCACGCTCCTGAATTAGCTGCATGTTAAATTTTCCCTGCGCATCGCGGTTGAACCATTTGGCCACCAGCTGATGTGCCAGCTTTTGCTCTGCGATATATTTATTGATTCGAATAGGCATATCCTCCGTTTCCCTTCCAAATAATCCCCCCGAACTTTCCTCAATGTATTCGCGCAGTAAGGTCTCTGCAAATGATTCGGACTTCCCCTTAAAAGCCGCCCGATCCTCTGGCGTAACCTCGTACATTGATGGGTTCATTACTTTGGAAGAAACCGCGTGGTGGTTATATTTGTCTGGGAAAGGATAGTTGTCCCATGACTTCAATACTACCTCCTGCCGGGGAAACATATCCGAACCTATAAGTACCAGGTGTAGGGAACTTCGCTTGTAGTCCATCTCCTGTGCCAGGAGATTTTGAACAGAGAGAAAAATGACAGCGGCTACAAAAAAATGCCGGTTAATTGCCAGTGGGTTGCGTTTCATGTGCTACTAATTTAGTCTTTTCCAAAAGTAGCCTACCACCTGCCCGATTCAAAGATAAATTAGGGGAATTGATACTTACCCTATTAAAATACTGTTTTTCAGATACTTATACTATTTAATTAAACTACCTTTTCCCCTGTTTCCCCTATTTTTTCGCCGTAACTGCCCCTTTTCCTCCACACCATAAAATGCCTGTCAGATGCTGCGCCCAATCCAATTGCTCATTTTGCTCTACCTCCTCCCTGTTGCCCTCCCCGCACAGTCCTTCCGCAGCCGCTCGTTCGACAGCGACTGGCGATTCCACCTCGGCCATGCCGCTGACGCAAGCCAAGACTTCGACTTCCGCGTGGCCACTCTTTTTTCCAAAACGGGCAAAACG
>Ga0172367_10001360_pt1 | contig 35760 bp, 42 predicted proteins | sample Lak10m_FD_114542 | JGI IMG/M metagenome (GOLD analysis project Ga0172367, IMG submission 114542) | Freshwater microbial communities from Kabuno Bay, South-Kivu, Congo - kab_022012_10m | ecosystem: Environmental > Aquatic > Freshwater > Lake | place: Democratic Republic of the Congo: South-Kivu... | reverse complement strand
TTGATATTTTTTGTTTTCATCTGATAATATAAGATATCAATTGATATTTAAAGATATCGGTTGTTTAGGGGGTGACAAATGTCTGTGGATTGCACAATGACTTCGCACAACAAAACTTAAAAGAAGGGGATTCTTAGAGGGAATATGGGAAACGAACGAAGCCCAGAAGTTAAAGCACGTCATAATAAGATTAATCCTAAATTAATTTCTGTTGGATGGGATATTCAAGATTATAAAACTGCAAATGTCCATGCTTCAAAAGGTGTTGCTGTTGAATATTTTCAAATGGGGAAAGCAGTTGGAGAAGCAGATTATGTTCTTTTTGTTAATGGAATTGCAGTTGGAGTTGTAGAAGCAAAAAAAGAAGGAGTTACTCTTATAGGAAAAGAAACTCAAACAAAAGGTTATGCAGAAGGTTTTCCAGAGAATTATAAGCATATTACTTTGCCATTACCTTTTATTTATGAATCAAATGGAAATGAGGTTCGTTTTACGAACCTTTGGGACCCAAAGCCAAGAAGTAGAGAAGTGTTTAATTTTCATAAACCTGAAACTTTTGAAGAATGGATGAAGCATCCAAAAGATACCCTAAGAAACAGATTAACAAAAATACCTTGTGTTGAAAATAAGAAGTTAAGAAAAGTTCAAGAAGAAGCAATAAATAATCTTTTGAGTTCTCTTGCAAAGGATAATCCTCGTTCTCTTGTTCAAATGGCAACTGGTTCTGGAAAAACTTTAATGGCAGTTAATTTATGTAATGAATTAATTGAAAAAGGAAAAGCAAAAAGAATTTTATTTTTAGTTGATAGATTTAATTTAGGGGAGCAAACAGAACAAGAATTTCAGAATTTTGAAGTTCCTGGGGACGGAAGAAAATTTACAGAATTGCACAATGTTCATCTTTTAAGATCAAATAAAATTAAAGATTCTGACAAGGTTTGTATTGCAACAATTCAAAGAGTTTATTCAATGATTTCTGGAAAAGAACTTGATGTGGCAGAAGAACAAAAATCTGGATTTGAACAAAATTTTCCTTCAAAGCCAGTTGAAGTTAAATATAATGCAAGTCTTCCAATTGAAGAATTTGATTTTATTATAGTTGATGAATGTCATAGGTCAATTTACAACTTGTGGATGCAAGTCTTGGATTATTTTGATGCCCATTTAATTGGATTAACTGCAACTCCTTCAAAAACTACAATTGGTTTTTTTAAAAGTAATCTTGTAATGGAATACGGACACGAGCAAGCTGTTGCAGACAATATCAATGTTGATTTTACGGTTTATAATATCAGAACAAAGATTTCAAAAGAAGGTTCAAAAATTGAAAGTGGAGAAGTTGTGATAAAAAGAGATAGAAGAACAAGAGAAAAAAGATGGGTTGTTATGGAAGACGAGGTTCCTTATGGAGTAACCGAGCTTGACAGAAAAGTTACTTCAAGGGACCAGATAAGAAAGATAATTAGAACTTTTAAGGAAAAATTGTTTACTGAGATTTTCCCCGGAAGAAAGCACGTTCCTAAAACCTTAATCTATGCAAAAGATGACAATCATGCTGAAGAAATTGTTGAGATTATTAGAGAAGAATTTGGAGAAGGAAATGAATTTTGTCAAAAGATTACTTATAGAACAGAAGGAATAAAGCCAGAAGATTTAATAAGACAATTTAGAAATAGCTTTAATCCAAGAATCGCAGTAACTGTGGATATGATTGCAACTGGAACAGATATTAAGCCTCTTGAAATTGTATTTTTTATGAGGGGTGTTAAAAGTAGAAATTATTTTGAGCAAATGAAAGGAAGAGGGGTAAGAGTTATGAAAAATGATGAATTTATGTCTGTTACTCCAGATGCTTCTGCAAAAGAAAGATTTGTTATCGTGGATGCTGTTGGAGTTTGTGAATCAGAAGAATTAATGGAGAGTCGTCCATTAGAGCAATTTGGAGAGAAAAAATTAACATTCGAACAATTAATTAAATCATTACAATATGGAAAGCCAACAAAAGAAATTGTTTCTTCTCTTGTAAGTAGACTTGCAAGACTTCAAAAAAAATTAACAGAAGAGCAATCAAGAGAAATTGAAAAAATAACTAATGGTAAAAAATTAAAAGATTATGCAAAAGATTTTGTTGATGCTATTGATGAAGATAAAATTCTAGAACAAGCAAAAGAAGAGTTTGGAGCTAAACCAACAAAAGCAGAAATTGAAGATGTTTCCATAAAAAGAATGGATAATTCCCTAAAATCTTTTCTTTCAAATTCCAAGCTTATCGAAAGACTCCCAGAAATTAAAAAAGAAACTGAAATTATTGTTGATGAAGTTTCTGTGGATGTGGTAGAAGAAGCACAGTATTCAGAAATTGCGACTGAAAAAGCAAAAGATGTTGTAAGTTCATTTAAGGAATTTATTAAGAAAAATAAAAATGAACTCGCTGCAATTGAAATATTTTATAATAAAGGAAAATTACATTGGGATGATCTGAAAGAACTATATGAAAGAATTAAAGCTCCACCCTATGTTTTAACTCCTTCAAAATTATGGCAAGCTTATAAACAAATTGAAGAACAAAGAGTGAAAGGAAGAGTGGGGGATAAGCAAATTGCTAATTTTATTTCATTATTAAGATTTGAAATTGAAAAAACAAAAGAACTTGAACCCTATCTTGATACAGTTGATAAAAGATTTGCTGAATGGCTTGGAAGACAAAGAGAAGAAGGAGTTCTATTTAATGAAGAGCAATTGAAATGGTTGAGACTAATTAAAGATCATATTGCAACATCTGTTGAAGTATTAAAAGAAGATTTAGAAGATGCTCCATTCAATCAACTTGGTGGACTTGGAAAAGCAGCAAAAGTCTTTGGAGTGAAGTTAGTACCTTTGTTGAAAGAGTTGAATGAGAGAGTGGGAGGATAACCTCTTTTTTTATTATTTCTTTGAGTATATAAAAGTTTAAATACTATAAATAGTATATAAAATTATGGAATTTAAAGAAGACTTAAAAGGTGAAATCGAGAATGCTAAGATAGTTGCTAACAGCATCGAAGGCCTATCTGAAAAAGAAAGAGAAATTGTATTTGGTAAGATGGTAGATAAAATATTAAATAGCAATAGGATACAAGAAGAGAAGGTTACTTTTTTACAAAATACCTCCTCAAATGAAGAAATAATCCATAAAGATATCCAAGAGCTATATCATGAGTTAAATCCAAAAACCGGTTTAGACAATGTTCTTCTAATTGCATATTATAATTATACTAAAGAAAGATCTTTTGCAGTGAAAGATTTGCTAGAAAGTTATAAAATTCTTTTATTACCTGCTCCGTCTAATCCTTCAGATTTGATTAATAAGAACCGAAGTAAAGGATTAATTATGTTAAGTGGAAAAGATGAAAAGAAAAATAATCTCTTTTCAATAACTCGAAAAGGGCTTTCTTATGTAAAAAAGGGGTTCAAGGAGATAAAAAATGAATGATGAAAAAACTACAGAAATTGATCCATTGAATGAAATATTTGTTCAGATAAATGAATCTACAATTAGAAAAATAGTCGCGGAGATTCTTAAGCCTATTTTAACAATTGATCCTAAAGGAAATCTTGATTTTTCTGAAGAATATTATAAGCTTACAAACCAGAAAAAGGCACTAGTTTATTTGGTAGCAAAAAAGGCAATGAAATTAAAGGGCACTATAAAAGAAGAATCTGCATTGAAACTCGAGACTAGTAAAAATGCATTAATTAGTGAAAATGATGCAAATAATGCTTTTTGTAATACCTATAAGAAAATAGTCCAAAATGATAAGGGAAAAGGATATTCAATACCCGATTACAATTTAAAAAAGGTTAAGGAAGTAATTTTTCAAGATGGATGAAGAAATAAAAAAAGAATTTGAGCATGTTTGGACCAAAATTAGACAAATAGAAGAAAAATTTGATACACATCATATAATTGAAGATGAATGCGGCTTAAATTTTTCTTATAATTTTCAGAACAAGAAATTAAGTCATAATGAATTACTCGCAGAACTATTAAAATCTGAGGAGTGCCACCATAATAATGGAATCTCTAGAGAAGAAATTCTCAGAATATTTAAGGAGAATGGAAGACCCGTTGTTCCAAAAAAAGTCAATAATCTACTAGGAATCTGGAAAAAAAGAAAAAAAATTGAAGCAGTCAAAGAAGGCAAAAAATTAAAGTACTTTTGGATTGAAAATGAAACAAATACTTCAAAATGAATTATCCAAAAATATCCATCCAGATATTGTAAAAGCGATATTAAAAGAATTTGAAGAGGTGCAAGAGGGTTTTAACTTTGAAGATAACGAAATTTTAACTTCTTCAGGAAGATTTGTTGATATGGTTCTTGCAGGAATTCAATATTGGTATGATAACACATTATTAAATTTAAATACTATAAATTTTGAGAATCTCTATAAAAAAATAGTTTCACTACCAAAAAGAAAAAATGATGGTGAAGAAGAATTATTGCTTCAAGAAATTCCAAATGTTGCTAAAGCAATCTATACAATAAGAAGCAAGAAAAGAGGAGCGCACAGAAAAGATTTTGATCCCATAACGCAAGATAGGATTTTTATAAAGAGCTCTGTAGACTGGATAATGGCTTCATTATTATTTGTCTTTCATACAAAATCTGAAAAAGAAATTAAAGGCATAATTGAAAACATTATCCAAAAAAAAGTTCCATTAATTGAAGAATTTGAAGATGGAGGAATACAAATCTTGAAAAAATTATCTTTTAGTAAAAAATTATTAACCTTACTCTACAAAAGAAATGGAATGATACCAAAAAAAGAATTAAAAGAAATATCAAAACCAAAAAGTCAGCAGGAATTTACAACCAATCTGAACAATTTAGAAAAAGCACTTTTAATTTATGTTAATGGTGAAAACATAAAAATTAATAAAAATGGAATTAAAGAAATTGAGGAAAAGATTTTGAAATAAAATGGCTTTATCTATACTAGTTGAAGAAATAGTAAAAAATAATGAAAAGAATTTACTCTCAAAAAAAAGTTCTTGGATCCGTATTAAAGTTAAAGAAATTGCTAAACTACTAAATGGATATCCATTTGATTCTAAATGCTTTGTTAACTCAAACGAAGTTGGTTTTCCATTAATTAGAATTCGGGACATACACAATATTAACACTGAGGCGAGGTATAATGGAGAGTATAACCCTGAATTTGTCGTTCGTCATGGAGACATTTTAATTGGGATGGATGGGGATTTTGAATTAGATATTTGGAAGGGAAATCCTGCGCTTTTGAATCAGCGAGTATGTAAGGTTATAATTGATGAAAAAAAGTATAACAAAAAATTTTTCTTTTATGTGATGCCTGGTTATTTGGAAGCTATCCATAGAAGAACTTCATCTGTTACTGTAAAGCATCTTTCTTCTTTTACAATTTTGGACACTCCCCTTCCTCTCCCTTCTCTCCCCGAACAATCTCTCATCGTCGCCGAAATAGAAAAACAATTCACAAGATTTGATGCATCAGTTAAATCACTTAAAGCAGTTAAACAGAAACTTGAAATTTACAGAAAGGCTGTTTTGAAAAAAGCTTTTGAAAAGAAAGAGGGTTGGGAAGAAAAAAGGATAAGTGATGTGTTCCATATTAATCCTTCCAAATCAGAAATTAAAGATTTGGATGAGAATATTGAGGTTTCTTTTATTCCTATGGCTTATGTATCTGAGAAAGGAAAGATTGTTTCAATGGATAAAAGAAAATTAAAGGATGTTAAGAAAGGATTCACTTATTTTAAAAATAAGGATGTTTTATTAGCAAAAATAACCCCTTGTTTTGAGAATGGGAAAAAAGCGTTTGCAGAAGATCTTATGAATGGAATTGGTTTTGGAACCACTGAATTTTATGTGCTCAGAGAAATGGGAGAAGTAATTCCAGAATGGGTTTATTATAATCTATCAAGAGAGGATTTTCGTTCTGGGGCAAAGCGAAGCATGGGGGGAGCAGTTGGACAACAAAGAGTTTCAAAGGATTTTATTGAAAACTTTAATTTATCTTTTCCAAAATCAAAAGAAGAACAAACTATCATCGTCCAAGAAATTGAATCAAAATTCTCTGTAATTGATAAGATTGAACAAGTTGTTAATGAATCTTTGGAGAAAACTGAAAAGCTCCGGAAGTCTATTTTGAAAAGTGCCTTTGAAGGAAAGTTGGTTAAGGAGATAAAAAATGAAAATTAAAAAACTTAAAATTGACAAGTTTAGACATTTAAAGAATATAGAAATGGAATTTGGAGAAAGAATTACTGCAATTGCAGGACAAAATGGAACAGGGAAATCTTCAATTTTAGGAATAATTGGGCATGTGTTTACTTTTACTAAAACGGATGAACTTAAACAGATGCAAACAATTTTTGGGAAAAATTTTGAAACTGTTTATTCTGAGATATTTAAATTTTCGTATCCGGAATATGATAAGCCTAAAGATCATATTTATACCATAGAATTAGATAATAACGAAAATATCCCCGTTGTTTCTTATGATCGAGTAGAAAAAGGGGAATCTAAAGATCTTAGATTGAGAGTTAGAAAAAGTGTTATTGGAGGAGGAAAAGTGCTTCATCCAGTGATATTTTTGGGATTAAGAAGGTTGTTTCCCCTTGCTCAAGAAGAAAAGATTATCCATAATTCAACTCTAAAATTAACTAAAGAAGAACAAATATTATATCAAAACTTTCATAATGAAGTTTTATTTCTTAATGAAGAAATTGATCCAGACCTAATAGAAATGCCAAATAAAACTTATTATGGGGTAAAAACTACAACTTATGATTGCATTGGCAGTTCTGCTGGTCAAGATAACATCGGGCAAATAATTACTGCTCTCTTATCCTTTAGAAGATTAAGGGAAGTTTTAAAGGAATCATATAACGGAGGGATATTATTAGTAGATGAACTTGACGCTACTCTCTATCCTGCTGCTCAAATAAAATTAATAGAAAAATTATCTAGATGGGCTCAGGATTTAGATTTACAGATAATTTTTACTACACATTCTTTAGAAATTATAACTAAAATTTTTGATAAAAATTACAAACATATTTCTAAGATAATTTATTTAGCTAACAACAATGGGCAAACAAAAAATTTTCAAAATGAAGCAGATATAAAAGCAATTACAAATGATTTATTAATGCAAACTTCAAAAAAAGAAGTTTATCCAAGAACTCCAGTTTTCTGTGAAGATGAAGTAGCAAGATTGTGGCTTTCTAATTTATTAACCCCAAATTTAAAATCAAAAGTATATTTTTTAAACGCTAGTTTTAGTGGAGATGAATTAATTCATTTAGCTACAAAGAAAATAAAATTTTTCCAAGAGAGCATATTCATAATTGACGGGGACAAAAGAGGAAAAATAAAAAAATCAAATAAATGTCCAAGAGTCTGCTTCCTTCCAGACAAAATTAGTCCAGAAAAGGTATTTTATAATTATTTGAAATCTTTGCCTTTAGATGCAGGTTTTTGGGATTCAGGTTTAGGTGAATATAACTACAGAATTTGTTTTAGAGATCTAAATAATATTTCAGAAGATAGAGATAAAATGGGAGAATGGTTAAAAAATCAAAAAAACCATCTGGGTAAAGGATATTCCAAACTTTTAAATCATTGGAAGCAATCTCATCTTAAAGAAGTAAACGTATTTAATAAAGAATTTGAAAATATTCTTAAAAAAATAGAAGAATCAAAATGACCTCCTCAAACCAACTCGTAAACAAACTATGGAATTATTGTAACATCTTAAGAGATGACGGACTAAGTTATGGAGATTATGTTGAACAATTAACTTATCTTCTTTTCTTGAAGATGGATGATGAGAGAACAAAAGAACCTTATAATCATAAATCAGATATTCCAAAAAAGTATAGTTGGCAAGCTCTTCTTGAAAGAGAGGGGGCTGAACTTGAAGCTCATTATATTGAAACATTACAAGAGCTTGGAAAAGAAGAAGGAATTATAGGGGTTATTTTTAGAAAAGCACAAAACAAGATTCAAGACCCTGCAAAATTAAGAAGATTAATTATTGAGCTTATTAACAAAGAAAATTGGTTAAGTCTTGAAGCAGATGTTAAAGGAGATGCTTACGAAGGCTTACTTGAGAAAAATGCAGCAGATGTAAAGGGTGGAGCAGGACAATATTTCACTCCAAGACCTCTTATTAATGCAATTGTTGAAGTTATGAATCCCTTACCTGGAATGAAAATTCATGATCCGGCCTGTGGAACAGGGGGTTTTTTACTTTCAGCTTATAATTACATTGTAAAAAAACATAAACTTGACAGAGATCAAAAAGAAGAATTAAAACATAAAACCTTCTCTGGAAATGAAATTGTTCCAATGGCTGCAAGATTATGTGTTATGAATTTATATTTACATGGAATAAATGGAGAACAAAATCCAATTAGTTTAGATGACTCATTAAAGAAAAATCCAGGAGCAATTTATGATATGGTTTTAACTAATCCTCCTTTTGGAAAAGCTTCTTCTGAAACTATTGTGACAGAAGAAGGAGAAACTGCAAAACAAAATTTAACCATTATAAGAGATGATTTCTGGGCTAAAACTGGAAACAAACAATTAAACTTCTTACAACATGTAAGAAGTATTCTTAAGATAAATGGAAAAGCTGCAGTTGTTTTACCAGATAATGTTTTATTTGAAGGCGGGGCTGGAGAAACAATAAGAAAAAAATTAATGGAAACTTGTGATTTGCACACAATTTTAAGACTGCCAACCGGTCTATTTTATGCTCAAGGAGTTAAAGCTAATGTTTTATTCTTTGATAAAAAAGCTGCCCAAAAAGAAGCTGCAACTTCAAAAATTTGGATTTATGATCTAAGAACAAACAAACATTTTACTCTAAAGGAAAGTTCTCTTGGAGAAAAAGACTTACAAGAATTTATTGCTTGCTACAATCCAGAGAATAGACATCAAAGAAAAGAAACTGAAAGATTCAAATGTTTTAGTTATGAAGAAATTTTGAAAAGAGATAAAACTAATCTGGATATATTCTGGATTAAAGATGAATCTTTGGATGATTTAGATAAACTTCCAGAACCAGGAGTAATTGCAGAAGAACTTGTTAGTGATTTACAAGATGCTTTAGATCAATTAAAAGAGATAAGTGAAGATTTGAAATAGAGGCAAACTTCCAAGTATCTTAAATAATTTTTCTCTTTCAAAAATAATATTCAACAAAATCTAATTCATAAACTTAGAACATTCGTTTAAGAACACCGATTATGCCTAGGACACCAAGAACTATACCAATAGTTACACCTGACCATATAGCAGTATTTGAAGCTTCTTTATTTACCCCAAAAGCAAACAAGAATATTCCTGCTATTATCAAGACACTAACTATACCTGAACCCCCCAATGCCCAGATTTTTTGAACCATTATTTTTTTCCTCCCATTACTTTACTATTTTTGACTGATTAAATCAATCAAGATATTGGAGACAAATAGAAATCAAAGAGGAGTTTAGGCCTCTTAGCCTATTTGCCTCTTTTTTTATCAAAAACATTAAGATCTATCAATAGAAAAATTTTTCTTGAAACTCGGAGGTTACTACAGAAAATCTCCCTAACCCTCCCCCACCACTCCCTAACAACCCCCTCAAACAAAAGAACAAACGCACAAACTAAAAACGTCCCAAGAATTCCAACAATCAATCCAGATTTAAAGCATTCATTCATGGGGGGAAGTAGACGCCTAATATTTATAAACCTTTTGGCGTCTAAATATTTATATATAATTAACCTCTAACAATTATATGAAACTACAAAAGCACATCAGTAGAAAAGCCAAGGGCGGGAATAACTATTTCAAATATGAACTAATTCTTCCTAAGGAAGCTGTGGAACTCTCAGGCTTCCAAGAAGGAGATGAGCTGATGGCAGAGTCGAGAAAAGGAGAGATAAAACTCAAAAGAAAAGATTAGAAATTGTTAAAAACATTCATTTCTTAAACAATTTATGGCAAAAGATCACGAAAGAAAAATTCATGAACTAAAAGATAAAATTAAAGACTTTTGTGATGCTAGGGATTGGGATCAATTTCACAATGCAAAAGAACTTGCAATTGCTCTTTCAATTGAAGCTTCGGAATTATTAGAAATATTCCGGTGGAAAACTCATGAAGAAGTAGATGAATTATTCAAAAATGAGGAGAAAAAAGAAGATATTGAAGACGAAATGGCAGATATTTTATACTTCTTGGTAAGAATTGCTCAAAAGTATGATTTAGATTTATCAGAAGCATTAGATAGAAAGATGGAAAAAAATGATAAAAAATACCCCGTGGATAAAGCTAAGGGATCAAATAAAAAATATAATGAGTTTGAAGAATGATAAATAGAGATAATTATCTTTTTCATAAATCAAAACATTTAAATATGGTAAAGATACCATAATACTATGGTAAATAGTAAGAATATGGAATTTAAGCCAAAAGAAAAATTATTAAAATATTTAATTGAAAATAAAAATCCTATTTCAATAATGCAAGCTTCTGGAGCGATAGTCATGGATTATAAGAATACATATAATCTAGTAGGAGATCTCTCTGCAAGCGGGGCGATTATTTCGGAAAAAATTGGAAACACAACTCCCATAAGAATAAACCTCTTCCCAAATCAAGAAATCTATAATACTGAAAAGAAGAGAACAGAAGAGTTTTTGTCTAAAAATCCTAAATTAAAATTAATAAAAGAAGACATTGAAACATTGGGATATCCCTTTATGATTGTTCTTATTTTTGGTTCTTATAGCAAGAATAATCAAGTTCAAGGTTCAGATATTGATATTTGTATTATTTCAGATAATAAAGAAAAAACAAGGGAATTAATAGAAAAATTTGATTTATTATCATTTAAAATTGAAATTCATGACTTTACTATCAAAGAATTTGTTTCCATGATAGAAAAAAATCAGAATAATCTTGGTCACGAAATAATTAAGAATAACATCATCTTCTATGGAGCAGAGAATTATTATAGCCTTATCTCAAAATGGATGAAAAAAGAATAAAACAAGCAGAAAATAATTTTAAGAATTATTTACAAGAAGGAAAGATAAAGAAAATAGAATCATTTAATGAATTAATCTATAGCACTTATTTAAGAAATGCTTTAGAAAGTCTAAATGTTGCTAATCAATTATTCAAAAATAAAACTTCTTCATTATGGGCGGTTGTAACAAGTTATTACTCTATGTTTTATATGGCCTGTGCTTATCTCTACAAACTGGGTTATAAGGCAGGAGACGAAATAGTTCATCAAGTAATAAACGAGTCCTTAATTGTGCAAGGGAGAAATAAAATAAAAACTTACCTCTTAGAGAATTATTCTGAAGAAAAAGATAAAGCTTTGATAATTGTAGATAATTATCTAGACAATTATGAAAGAGAAAAAGGAAAAAGAGCAAGTTTTCAATATCAAACAACAGAAGAGATAAAAGAGAGTAAAGCTGAAACTTCTTTAACAAGAGCAAAAGAGTTTATAGAATTAATAAGAAAAATTTTACAAGAATAATAAACTAATCTTACTTCCCCTTTCCCTTCGGCCCTGTCCTCTTCCTCGAGAACAACCCAACTAACTTATCATCAATCTTGGGGTCATAGGGAGAGGTTTTTTTCTTTGAGGCAGTGATTGTGCTTCTTCTTAAAATATCTTCAATCTGCTCTGACAATGTGAGAAGATTTTTATTTGCTCTTTTTTCTAATGCAGACATTAATTCATTACTTAGAAATAAGGTGACCTGGTTTTTGCTTTTATATTTCATTTTTTTCCGCTCTTCGCACTTCCAACATAAACCTTCTGAACAGCGAAGCTTTTGTAGATTCCTTCAAGAATATCTGTTCCAGCATAACCTGCTAAAAGAGATAATCTATAATCAAAATTAAATATTAATCCAGTAAAAGCCCCAATAATCAGGGCAACAAGAACAGTTATAGAATAATAACCCCAGAGAATCTTTCGTCTAAGAGAAATTGCTTTTAATAATCCAACAACTCCTCTAGTTAAACCTCCAAGTCCTCCCAAAAGTGCTGGAAGTAGTATTGCAGAAAGTTGTTCTGAAACCATTTCACCTCTGTTTATTTAAGAGTAAGGATTATATAAATATTTCTAGCAATATTTATAATTTAATCTCTAGGAAAATAATGTTTTCCTGGGACACCAGTAAAAAAACCTTCAGGTAATTTAAGTCTTCTTTTTTTTACTGCAACTAAACCTGCCCTATCACAAAAAAATTCACAGGATAATTTTGTTAAACAAGATAAATCTAATTTTTTTCTAAGTTCTTTTTCAAGTCCAAAATGTTGAATAGCATGAGCTTCCTCGTGTCCTCTAGTATGAATTTCTACAGCCAAATTAGAAAAAGGAGTATAAAACATACAATCTAAAAGACCATCATTTTCTAAATCAAATAGAATATTTCTTCCACCACGAATATGTTCTATAACTGCTCCTCTTTTTTTAAGAAAGGCATTATCATTAGGTAACCCAAGATTCTTATAAATTTCTTTTGTTTTTTCTAATAAATTATTTGTATAGCCTAAGTCTTCATAGTAGTAATTATCTGGAATCTTACTTTCAAAATCTAATATTTCAAAATATACTGGTTTCATGATTCTACCTGAAAAAGAGATTATATAAATATTCTCTTCCTATCTGATTAACTATTTATTCCTTAACAATATGAAAGGTTTAAAAAATTCAGAATCGTCACTAAATTATAAGGAGAACAGGACCTGACGAAAGCCATACATGCTCTGCATTGGTATGGGGAGTAGGATTGACGGACCTTCTTACCCTTTTTTGAGAAAATTCTGGAATTGCATAAAGTATTTAAAGAGGTTTTTCTTTCATAAATTATCGCATTGATGCTAGCGAGTTTGCCTAAAAATATAATGGAGACAGACTAGGAATCGGTGTAAAAAGCCCTTAATGCGATTTATTTTGCTAAAAATTTCTCAATATCTTGTAATGATAAGTTAACATAAGTTGGAAGAAGGTTATAATTATCCTTAAACATTAAATATGCATAATTATCCACATCTGTCCCTTTCATACATTGAAAGACAATTGATTTTACTATTATGTTTAATTTCTTTTTTAAAATTTTATTTAATCTTTGCTTAATATTATTTTCATGAAATCTTAAATCATGACAAATTTCCAGTTCTACTTCATTCGGCTTGACTGATTCTAATAATCCGCAGATAACTGCAGAGTAAATCATTGCTTTAAAGAAGCCCAACCCCCTTTTAGAATATCTGCAAACATATTTTCTTTTTTCCCAATTGATTAATAATTTATCAATGATAATCTGATTTATTTGAAATCCCCTTATGAATCCATTACCATTAGAAATAGCAAGCACACTTTTATCTTTTAGTAAATCTGTTCCACTTAAATCAATCTGGAATTTCATTAAATATAAAGAGAAGTTAATTATTTATGCCTTTTTGTATTTTTTCCTTTTTTCAATTTTTTTCTCTTATGTTTTTGTATTCTATTTGCTATAAAGAATGAGAAAATCATAATAATTACGGCAATTAAAACTGATGAATGAACAATTCCCAGAAGCTTATTCCAGGTTTCTCTGAATATAAATCCTAAAAGAGTATACTCGAAGGCATAAACCAGAGCTCCGAGTATTGCGGGGAAAATAAATTTTCTAAATTTAATTTTTTCATCAAATCCACATAAATAATTTGTAACAGGGCAGGCTCCAATTAAAATAAATCTGCTCAAAAATACCCATTTAAAAGTATTTTTTCTAAGGGATTTTCTAATTCCTGGCTCATTCTCATAATACCATTTAAATCTTCTTAAAAATTTTTTTTGTGGGTTTTGAAATTTTTCTTGCTAAGAAAAAACTAATAATATCTCCAAGAATCATTCCAAGAAAAACTAAAATAATTAGTCCAAGCAATTGAGAAAAAGTGGGAGTTAGAGCTCCATATCCCGTTATTAAGGCTCCAACTCCTGGAATTGGAAAGAAAGAAGAACCAAAAACTAGAATAAATAACACGACAAAGCTGTAAAATACGATTAGGGGGTTCATCTTTTTTCTTTATTAAAGAGATTTTTTCAATATAAAAATCTTTATAAATTAGGAAAAACTGATTCTTTTATGAAAAGGGGAAAATTATTAGTTTTATTTTTTGGGTTAGTTCTATTTGCAAGTTTGATTTCTGCTTCAACTACTCTTCATGTTAAAACTTTACCTAGACAAGATTTTTATATGACTCCTATCTCTGTTGGAGAGGGGTTTAATGCTCTTTTACCTCCACAATTTTATAGTTCCGATGAATATGGAGATTTAACTATTGTTTTAGAAAATATTACAACAAATCAATTTACTTTATTTTTTACTCTGAAAGATGAAACTGGAACAACTACTTTTAGAAAAAAATTTGAGACTGCATTTTTAACTGGAACCGAATTTAATGTTACTGTTGCTCCCGAAGGAGTGACCTTATTGCCTACTCCTACAAATGTTATCTATCCCGAGCCTGTTGCGAACATTACAAATACGAATTTAACTGATTTGACTGTGGGTTCAAATTCAAGTCTTAATTCAAGTGCAAATGGAACAGAAACTCCTATTATTCCTGTTAAAAAAGTTAGAAAAAGTAAATTAGAGAATACTCCCTTAAATGAATCTTTAATTAGTGGAAAAGCTACTGGAGAAACAGGCATGTCTGGAGTTGGAAATTTATGGTATATTATTGGGGCAGTGGTTCTTGTAGGAATTCTTGTTTTCTTATTTGTTGGAAGAAAATCTAGTAAGGGTTTGAATCCTTATTCAAGAGGAATAGAATCTCATTATGAGAGAGAGTTATCTAAGGCAAAGAAAGAATTTAAACATGCCAAGGATAGACTTGAATTATTAAGAGGAAAAAAAGATATTCTTGCTGTAGAAAGGAAATTAGAAAACGATAGAAAACAACTTGATGAGCTTTTAGCAAAAGAGAATAAAAAGTTTAGATGAAAATAGAACAAGGTAAGTATTATTTCTTGAAGATGAAGATTGCTGGGCGAGAGCTTGATTATAAATGTAAAATTATTGATATTTCTAAAGAAAGATTAAAGATAGTAACTGATGAAGGTGAAAGACTTAATTTTAACACCTCTAATTTAATGCATTTTGAAGAAATTGATAAATCTGAGGTTGAACATGAAGTTAAACCCGTTAAAACTAAAAGAAGTTTTTAAAATCCCAAACTCTAAAAACTCAAAAATCCTTATTTTTTTATGAAAATTAGATATAGTTTTTCCTCTCGTAGAACTAGGAAAATAGATAATATTTGTAGACAGAGAGAGAAGTATCCTTCTGTTGCAAGAAAGATTGTTGAAATTTCAGATGTTATTCTTGAAATTCTTGATGCTCGTTTTCCAGAAGAAACACGAAATGTTGAACTTGAAAAGGAAATTTTGAATCAAAAAAAGAAGATAATTTATGTTTTTAATAAGGCTGATTTAACTCCTAAGAGAATTGAAGAACAGATTAAAAAAGAATTCTATCCTTTTGTTTTGGTTTCTTGTACAAAGAGAAGGGGGATAAAGGATTTAAGAGATTTAATTAAAAGGGTGGCTGGAGAGGTTGAAAAGAGAGAGAAGAGAGAGATTAAGCGAGATAGGATTGTAATAGGAGAGGAAGGTAAAATTAAGGTGGGAGTAATTGGATATCCTAATACTGGTAAAAGTTCACTATTAAATTTACTTGCTGGAAAAAGTGCTGCAGGAGTGGGAGCTGAGGCGGGTTTTACTAAGGGAATACAAAAAGTAAGGCTCTCTCAAGAAATCGTTCTAATTGATAGTCCGGGGGTTATTCCAGATGAACAATACTCTTCTGTTGATAAAGCCAAAATCTCTGATCATACAATGTTTGGGGGAAAGAGTTTTTCTCAAGTTAAGGAGCCTGAAGTTGTTGTTGCAAGAATAATGGAGAAATATCCGGGTTTACTTGAGAAATATTATGAAGTTGATTCTAATGGAGACTGCGATGAATTAATAGAAAGTCTCGGGAGAAAGAGAGGATTTTTGATTAAGGGGGGAGAGATTAATGGAGACCAGGTTGCTCGTTTAATTCTTAGAGATTGGCAAGAAGGAAGGGTTAAGATTTAATTCTCAAGTAATAATTTCTGTTCGATAGATTTATATATTAAATTTGTGAGAGATAAAAATAGAGGAGAGATGGAAAATCAAACTAATGAAGAGGGGTTGAGAGAGAAATCTAAAAAGGCCAGTCTAAAAGATGGAGTTTCATTTAGTGTAATGGATGGTTTTGGTTTACGTTACATCACGCCATTTGCCCTTGCCTTGGGAGCTGGAAATACTCTTATTGGGGTTTTGAATTCTTTACCAAATCTTTTAGGAACAACTTCTCAATTAATTAGTAATAAAGTTGTTGAAAAAACTACTCGAAAAAAATTAGTTTTAACTGGAGTAATTACTCAGGGAATTATGTGGTTACCTCTAATATTAATTGCGCTTGGATATTTTTTTCTAGGAATTTCTACTGCTCTTGCTTCTATTCTTTTAATTGTGTTTTATAGTCTTATAACTGTGGCAGGGGCGTTTGTTGGTCCTGCTTGGAATTCTTGGATGAAAGATTTAGTTAATAGAGATGTTGGGGAGTATTTTGGTAAAAGGTCCAAATTTGTTAATGTTTCAGTTTTAATTAGTATGCTTGTTGCAGGATTTGTTTTAGATTATTTTAAAAAAGGGAATGTTGGATTTGGATTTTTAATTCTTTTTTCTGTTGCATTAATTGGAAGATTTTTATCAGCTTACTTTTTATCTAAAAAATATGAGCCTCCAATTAGTTATAGTAGCGAGTATTATTTTAGTTTTTTACAATTTGTTAAAAAAATGAGAAAAAATAATTTTGGAAGATTTGTGATATTCTTCAGCTTAATCTCTTTTGCTACTGCAATTGCCTCACCCTTCTTTTCAGTTTATATGTTAAAGGATTTATCTTTTAATTATTATCAATTTACTATAATTACAGTTACTTCAATTCTTACTACTGTTTTGTCTTTATCTTTCTGGGGGAAGTCTTCTGATAAATATGGTAATTTAATGGTTATGAAAGTTACTGGATGGTTTGTATTTTTAATTCCGGTTTTATGGGCTTTTTCTCCTTTGGTTATTTCTTGGAATCCTAATTATATCTTACCTTATTTAATATTAGTTGAAGCTCTATCTGGATTTTTATGGGCAGGATTAAATTTATCTTCTGTGAATTTTATTTACGATGCTGTGACTCGTGAAAGAATGGCCCTTTGTGTTTCTTATAATGCTATTATTGCGGCTCTTGGAACTTTTATTGGGGCATTTATTGGAGGATTCTTTGTGGATAATTTCCCTCTTATTATGGGACTTAATCCAATAATCTTTATTTTCTTGCTTAGTGCAACTCTTAGAATTTTAGTTGCAATGTTTATGCTTCCTCGAGTTCGTGAAGTTAGACCGGTTGAATTTTTTGATTTGGGTAAGAGTATTAGAGATAAGATTTTAGAAACTCCAAAACATTTGGGGGGATTGATGGGAATTAGAAGAGCGGGATATTAATTTAAATTCTTTATCATATAAGTATCTTCTAAAGAATATCCTAATTTTTTATAATATTCTCTAACTCCAATTCCAGATATTATTTTTAATTTTTTTTGCTTTTGTTTTTTTGCTATTTCTTCTGCTTTACTTATTAATTGCTTTCCTAATCCTGTGTGTTGTACACCCTCATTCTGTAATTCGGGGTATGCCGAGCGGCTAGAGTTATCTCCTATTTGTCCGATTTCTAAACTTTGTCCATAAACATGGACCTCTCTTATTATGGCTCCCTCTTTTGAGATTCTCAATCTCAGAAGTCCGAATAGGACGTTGTCCTTGTTAATTATTTCTAGGAAATATTCCCTTCCCTCTGAGGCTTTATATTTTGTTATTTTTAATTTTAAATTTTTGTTTAAGGTCTCTTTATTTGCAAATCCTATCTCTCTATATCGTATCTCTCTTAATTTTATTTTATTTTTTCTTAGTTCTTCTTCTAAATCTTTTCTTAGTCCAATATTTGTTGTTCCTGCAGTAAGATATTCTGTTGGAATTTCTCTCATTACTCTCATTACTCTACAATAATTTGGAATTAATTTTAACATTTTTATTAAGACTTCTTTTATTGTTTTTTCAGCATATGGAAGATATTCCTTCTTCCAATACATTTTTTCTAATTCTGAACCTGGCATTACCTGGCATGGATAGAGTTTTAATTGGTCTGGCTTGAAGTTTTGATTTGAGAACATTTTTTTAAAAAGTTTAATATCTTTTTTTGGATTGCTTCCTGGAAGTCCTGGCATTATATGATATCCTATTTTAAATCCTGCATTTTTTAGGGACTTTGTTGCTTCTATTACATCTTTTACAGTATGGCTTCTTTTTACCTTTTTATATATTTTGTCGTCTATAATTTGAACTCCTAATTCAACTCGTGTTACTCCCCATTTTCTCATTTTGTCAATATGTTTTATACAAACATCTGGTCGAGTTTCAATACAAAGAGCTATGCATCTATGCTTAGTTGTTTCATTTATTCTTTGAGCTTGTTCAAGAGTTTTAGATTTTTTATTGTTTAATCCATCATAAAGATTTTTAATGAACTTTTGCTGAAATTTTTCTGGATATTCTAAGAAAGTTCCTCCCATTAAAATTAATTCTATTTTTTCTGTGGGGTGATTCATTACTTCAAATGCTTTTATTCTCGTTTGAACTTGTTTGTAAGCGTCGTAGTTTAGGGCTTTTGCTCTTAAAACAACAGGAGATTTAGGAGTATAACTTTGGGGCACATTTAGATTTGGACAATAAACACAACTTCCATGATTGCAAGGTCTTGGGGGGAGCATAACTGCTACAGGGGTAATACCGGATAGAGTCTTGGTTGGTTTACGTTTTTCGTTTTTTTGGGGGAGTTGCATAGAATTTTGAAGAGGGAGAGGATTAAAAAGTTATTGAATTTTTTATTCGCACATCTTATCTGATTCTTCTAAGATTCTTAAAACACTCTCTCTTATTCCAGAATTCATTTTGTCTTCTAAACCATGACGTTCTAAAGCAAACATAAAAATACCATTAATCATAGAGGTATATCCAATATTTCCCAAGGTGCAGGCTTTAGTAAAATAAGAAACATGTTCTGGATCAGGATGAAGTCCTGGAATTGGATTTATTTCTAAAACCTCTGGTTCTCCTTTTGCATTGCATCTTAAATCTACTCTACCAAAGTCTTTGCATCCAATAGCTTTGAAACTTTTTATTGCTAAATCATAAACTTTTTCTCTTAATTCTGGACTTAAAACTGCAATATCTGAATTTTCTTGTTTTTCTTTTAAGTATTTATGCTCGTAAGTGTAAATTCCTTTAGAATTTTCATATCTATCCACAAAAATTTCTACAGCAGGAATTTTGTAAACTTTTCCTGCTTTGTCTTGCATTAGGGCCACAGTAAATTCTCTTCCTGGTAAAAATTCCTCAACGAGAGCAGAATCATGATAAGTTTCGTTTATTTTTTTAACATTTTTTATTAATTGTTCTTCATTTTGGATAATGCTATCATCAGTTATTCCTTTTGAAGAACCTTCGGAGTTTGGTTTTACTATTAGTGGGAATTCTAAGTCTGGGTTTAATCTTTCTTCTAAACTTTTGAATAATTGAGACTTGGGAGTTTTAAGATTGTTGAATAGAAGAGTTTCTTTTGTTCTTCTTTTATCTAAAGAAAGAGCCATTGTAAAAATACCACTACCTGTGTATGGGATTCTTAACCATTCTAACATTGCTGGAACTTGACTTTCTCTTGATTCTCCGTATATTCCCTCTGCAATATTAAATGCAAAATTATAATTTCCTTTCTCTAAATTAGAATATAATGTTTTATCTGCTTCAAGAATGTCTATCTGAAAGTCATTTACTAAAAGAGCCTCTTTAATAGCTTGAGGAACTGATTCATCGTCAAATTCAGCATAAAGGTCTTCTGGTTCTCCTTCCTCTGCTGGTTTGTTCTTGTTATAAATTATTGCAACTTTAAATTGCGAATTTTCCATGGTGTGTTTATAATTGGATGTTTTATAAAGTTTTTTATTGTCTAGAACCACCATTATTTTTATATATCTCTTTATTCTCGATAAATTATGGAACAATACTGGATACCTAAGAAATTAGACTTTGAAAATTTGAGATTTGCCCTTGATAATTATACTCCTATTTCTCTTTTTATTAGAAATGTTGGCTCTTATGGGGGGAATGTTTTATTTAAAGAGTCTCTTGAAAATAAAAAATTAGATTTTAAAAAAACTAAAAATAATCTTCTTTTGCTTATTGATTCTGAAGAAAGATTTAATTTTTCTCTTGCAGAATATAATAGAGAGAAAGGAAAAGGATTTTCACTTGCTTATGAAAGAGAAGATGAAGAAGGAAAATATGTTTTTGTGAATGAACTTGTTAATCCTTATGATTCTAAATTTCCTGAACCCTTTTGTTCTGTTTTAAGAAATGTTTTTGATAATAAGCTTTTTGAAATTTCTTTTCCTGGAAGAGTTCATTTAAAATTTTATAGGATGAAGGATACTTCTTTTCCTTATTATGTAATTGATAAAATTAGATAGGAATAATAGATAAGAAGATAATGCAGGAATATTAAGAACTCCTACTTTCTTATTTCTGTCGCGTTATTTAGAGTGTATTTCATAAGAGGATATGAGTGTTTTAAGAATATGGGCATTAATCTTTCTGGAATGTGCAGAATTTTTTGGATTTTTCCAGAATTTTTTTTGTTTTCATAAAAAATTTCATATCTCCCTTCATCATATAAATGTAACTTAATTCCTGAAAAAACTTTTTCTTGTTTTTTATAACAAAGAGATAATTTAAGATGAACGGATAAGGGGTTTTCTTCACTGGATGCACAATATTCTATTAAGCCTAAAGGGGTGTGTTCTGAAAATTTTTTATCTGCTTTTGAGAATCCACTTTCTTCACTAAAAAATATGCTTTCTGGATTGCTTCCAGGATGCGTATGAAATATGATGCCTTGTTGGGTGGGATGTTTGATTGTAGCAGAACCAATATATTGAAGATATTGTTTTTGCATTTTTTTAGTTATTTTTGGAGATTCTACAAGCATATTTTTAAGAAAGTTTATTCTTTTTTCATTTTCAGTTTCTAATCTCTGACAATAGCCTTCTTTAATGTTAAAAACATATTCAGAGATGGTTATTGGTAATTCTGAATATATAATAGAATGAACAATTTGGTATTCTCCTGCCTTACTCTCTAAAATTGGAATTACTTCATTTATTATCTTATCTATCTCCTCTGTTGAAGAGGGCTTTTTTTTAAAGAGATGTTCCAAACTTATCATAATTCTTCAATAAAACTTATGATTTATAAATATAATTATACTTGATTTTCTATGCAAAATCAAGAAAAAGTATGGGATGAGATAGCTCCTGAATGGCATGAATTTAAACAGATGGGTGGAGAGAGTACTGGGAAGTTTTTAGCTAAATGTAAGGGGAATGTTCTCGATTTAGGAAGTGGTTCTGGAAGACATCTTGTTAAATTAAAAAAAGGAAAGATGTGGTTAGTTGATTTTTCTGAAAAGATGTTACGTCTTGCTAAAAAGAAAGCTGAAGAATCTGAAATTGATGCCGAGTTTGTTAAGGCAGATTTAACTGAGCTTCCTCTTGGGGATAATTTCTTTGATTATGCCATCTGCATTTCTGCTCTTCATTGTATTAGGGGGGAAGAGAATCGTTTGAAGGCTGTTGAAGAGCTCTATAGGGTTATGAAAAAAGGTGGAACTGCTAGAATTGGGGTTTGGAATTTTCAGTCTAAAAGATTTAATCAGAAACAAGGTAAGGAGAAATTAATTAAGTGGACAAATAAGGGAGAAAGATATTATTATTTGTTTGATGAGCAAGAAGTTCAGAATTTATTTAAAAAAGTTGGGTTTAAACTTGTTGAAACAGACAATTCTGAGATGATGATTAATTTTGTTGTTAAAAAGTAAATTTTCTCTAAATATTTAAATAGGTTTTTTTTCTTGTTTTTTTATGGAATTAAATTCAAAAAAGAAATTACTTTATTCTAAACTAATTGAAAAGTTTCCTTATGAAGGTAAAGAAGCAATTTTTAAATTTGTAGACAAAACGCCTATTAATTTTAATCCTTTTAAAAGAAATGAACCTTCTTGTTTGGATTATCTTTTAATTTTAAAATTTCTTTCACCTGAAGATATGGCTTTAATTAATAACTCCAATGAATTATTTAATTTTGCATCTTCAAGCGTTTTATATAGAAATTCTTTATCTTCTAGAATAGACTATGCTATTTTAGGAATATTTGGATTTGGTAATGCTTTTAATAAAAAATAATGTTTTTGTAACTAATTAATGAAATATCAAATTTAAAAAGAGAATTTATTTATGAACCCAATGTCAAAAAATTATACCCCCCAAAAATTGTATAAAAGGCTTAGAGAAAGATTTGTTCATGAAAGAGAGGAAGTTATTAGAGAATATGTTGAGAGATGCAACTCTCTTATTGGGAGATTAACTAGCTCGGTTTATCACTCTCACATTGCTCTTGATTTGGAATCTCAAGAGAAACGTAGATATTATGGTCTTTCTGAGCTCAAAGTGAAAGTTGATAACCTTAGAGATGTTGCTTTTTTTGATAAGTTGGGAAGATTAACTGGGTTTGATTAGAATTTTTTTTACAATAATCCTTAAATAACCTTTAAACTTGCTTTTTTTATGAAATTTCCCTCAAAAAATACCCGAAGATTGTATTATTCTCTTTTGGAAACTTTTCCAGATGAAAAAAGGTCCAGATTAAGAGAATATGTTCAATTATGTAACTCGTTTAGTGGAAGAATGTTAAAGTTAGGTAAATATTCTAGAATGCTTCTTGATAAGAATGAAGACTCTCCTTTTTTGAAAGATGTTAAGGATTTAGGAGAGAGAGTTTTAGATTATTATCGAGAGGCCCCTCCTCTAGATGATGATTTTTTTGTTGTGAGTTAGTTATCCTTTTCTTTTTCCTCTTTTTTGTTTCCTTTTATTACCCTAATCATATCAAAGAAGGACTTTTTTTCAAAGAGAATAATTTTATTTTGTTGAATGTCTATCTGAACTTTAAGAAGACCTAGATTTGAGAGGAAGCAAGTTGTAACAAGATAATCTTTGCCCTTGGTTTTTTGAAGACTAAAAAGAATCTTTTGAAGAGTTCCATTTATTTTTTCTTCCGCTATTTTTTCAAGTATAAGTTTTTCATAAGTTGCTAAATCAAAAGAATAATTCATTCCTAACTTTTCAGGAATTGTTGGATCAACATTTTCTACTGGAATTCCTTCTATTGATTTATCTATTTTAAAACTAAAAATTTTTTTTGTATCCGGAAGATAATAATCAAAGTTAACATCTATTTTTCCTTTTTGCCTATCTATTATGAAAAGCCCAGAACAGGGGTAAGCTTTCTTATTTTCTTTTGTGAAAGTTTGATATTCTTTTGAGTTAATTAATTTTTGGTAATAATCTTGAAATTTCATGTTTTAGAAAGAAAGAGGGAGTTTATAAAATTTAAGGAGAGTCAAAAGTCCCCCTCCATCTGCCCGATGGAAGTTATTATCTATTACTTAAGAATAATCTGTTGGAGGTTAATTGTTGGTTAAAAGAATGTTTTTACTTTATCTGAGAAAATTCAATTTCCCCTTCAATAAGATTTGTTAAAACTGTGGGAAGTTCTGATATCCTTACTCTCTTTTGTTCGGTTGTGTCTCTATCTCTAATTGTAACTGTTTTTTCTTTTGGGGTTTTATCATCAATTGTTATACAAAAAGGGGTTCCTATTTCATCATTTCTTGCATATCTTCTACCAATACTTCCTGAACGATCGTATTCAATATTGTATCTTTTTCTTAGGGTTGCTACAATCTCTTCTGATATTTTATCATACTCTGGACTTTTTATTATTGGAAAAACTGCTGCTTTGACTGGAGCAAGTTTTGGATTTAATTTTAAAATAATGTTCTCTTTGTCTTTTATTGAATAAGCTTCATATAAGAAAACTAACATTGCTCTCTCTACTCCTAAACTTGGTTCACAAATTACATGTGGCAAAAATCTTTCTTTTGTCTCTTCTTCAAAAACACTCAAGTTTTTCTTTGAAACTTTTTCGTGTTGAGATAAATCATAATCCCCTCTATCTGCAACTCCCTCTAATTCTTTCCATCCAAATGGAAAATTATATTCTAAATCCCAACAATCTGAAGAATAATGAGCAAGTTCTTCTTTGTAATGTTGTCTTATTCTAAAATTATCTAAGTCTGCCCCAAGAGATTGGAACCATAATAATTCTTGAGCTAACCAATAAGCATGCCAATCTTTTCTTATTATTTTGTTTTTAAGTGCAAGTTTAAGAGACATTTTTTTTGGCTCTTTTTTTGTTTTTTGTAATTCCTCCGAATAAACTAAAACTTCTACTTCTGGTATTTCATAAGGGCATTTTTGTTTTGGTTTAATGAAATATTCTATTTCCATTTGTTCAAATTCTCTACATCTAAATAAGAAATTTCTTGGAGCTATCTCATTTCTAAATGCCTTACCCATCTGGGCAATTCCACAAGGTAATTTCATTCTTGCCCCCTCAAAGACTGATTTAAAATTTGCAAAAATTAATTGGGCAGTTTCTGGTCTTAAATATCCATAATCCTTTTCTCCAACATTAGTTTTGAACATTAGAGCAAAATCTTTAGCAGTGTTTAAATCAAATTCTCCTCCACATTCACATTTCACTTTTCCTAATTCTGCTTTATCTATCTTACTTGGTTTTTTGCATTTTTTACATACAATAAAAACATCACTAAAATTAGCAACATGTCCTGAAGCCTTCCAAACATCTGGATGAGTTATTATTGCTCCGTCAATTCCAGTCATATCTGGTCTTTGTCTTACATGGAATTTCCACCACTCATTTTTTAGGTTTTGTTTTAATTCTGCTCCTAAAAATAAAAAATCCCAGAAACCTGCAAATCCTCCATATATTTCTCCTGATTTATCAATAAATCCTTTTCTCTTGCAAAATGCAGCCATATCATCTATTGAGGGTTTCATTTTCTTTCTCTTATTTCTTCTTGAATATTTTTTATAAAATCTTTTAGTTTTATTGTTTCAATCTTATTTTGTCCACCTTTTCTTATTGCAACTAAGTTTTCTTTTTCTTCTTTGTCCCCCACCACTAAGATATATGGAATTCTCATTAATTCAGCTTCTTTTACTTTTTGGGGAACAGTTGTTTGTCTAAAATCAGATTCAACTCTTAGATTTGGAATTTCTTTTTGTAATTCTTTTAGAACTTTCTCTCCATACTTTTGATTTCTATCTGTGAAACTTAAAAGTTTAACTTGTATTGGAGCAAGCCAGGTTGGAAGTCTACCATTTTTATCTTCTAATAAAACTCCTAAAAATCTTTCAAGCGAGCCATATATTACTCTATGAAGCATAATTGGTCTTTTTCTTTTATCATCTTTATCTGTATATTCTAATTGGAATCTTTCTGGCAAAGCAAAATCTAATTGAATTGTAGAAGTTTGCCAGGTTCTTCCTAATGAATCCATTATATGAAAATCAATTTTTGGGCCATAAAATGCTCCGTCTCCTTTATTTATTTTATATTTTACTTTGTTTTTCTTTAATACATCTTCTAATATCTTTTCTGCCATATCCCATTCTTCTTCTGTTCCTATCCTTTTTTCAGGACGAGTAGAAAGTTCAACATGGTCGAATTTTAAATTAAAATCTCTATAAAAAATATTAATTAAATTCATTACTCCTTCTATTTCTGCTCTTACTTGTTTTTCATCTAAGCAGAAAATGTGAGCATCGTCTTGAGTAAATTGAATTACTCTAAATAATCCTGCTAGTACACCTGAAAGTTCTACTCTATGAACAATTCCTAATTCTCCTACTCTTAGAGGTAAATCTTTGTATGATTTAGGAGTTGATTTGTAGACTAACATTCCTCCAGGGCAGTTCATTGGTTTTACTAAGAAAGGTCTTTTTTCATATTGGGTTGCAAAATTATTTTCTTTATATTTATCCCAATGTCCAGAAATTTTCCAAATTTTTGAATCCATTATCTGTGGAGTTAGAATTTCCTGATATCCTGTTTCTTTGTGTTTTTCTCTCCAGTAATTAATTAATTCATTTCTTATTATTAATCCATTATTATGCCAGAAAACCATTCCGGGGGCAACATCATTGAAACTGAATAAATCCATCTGTCTTCCAAGAATTCTATGGTCATTATCTTTAAGCTTAGTTGTGTCTAATTTTGATTTTGAGATTTCTCTTAAAAGTCTTTCAGGGTCAATCTTTTCTTCAATCTCTTCACTTCCTTCGATTATGAAGTCCCTTGATAATTCACTTAGAGGGTGTCCCTTGACTTTTAATTCAAAAGTCTTATAATATCCAAAAGGGGCTCTTGAAACATTGAACTTTTCTTTTTTTAGGGCTTTTTCAGCTTCGTCAAGTGTTTTAATTGCTGTGTCTGGGTCACTTAGATTCTTTGAAAGATGAGCATACGGGTAAAGAACAATGTTTTTTGTGTTAATCTGAGTTGAAATTGATTTAATATCTTCAACTAATTTTTCTATTAATTCTTTAGTTTTAGAGTCTGTTTTTTCAACTGCAGTTAGAACAACAAGAGCTTCTTCTGCTCTTTTCTTTTCCAGCTCTTTTGGAGCTAAATCTGAAATGGACTTGAGAGCCTTTTTTAGAGCTTGCCATTCAATATAATCTACATGAAGGTTTAGAGTTTTCATATTTTGTTTAAGAAATAAGATTTTATAAAATTATGGCTTGAGTTAAGAAGTTAAAATGGGTTCTTTAAAACTAAAAAGGGGGTTGCCCTTGGCAAAATCCAATTTTCCTTGAAGTTATCGATAGATTTATAAACCCTGTGTTCTAAGCGGTAGCATGAAAAAAGCTGGTGCAATTTTTTATAAAATTGTTAATCAGCGACGGAAAAATAAAAATGAAAAACCTATTAAAATATATGTTGATGACTGGGGGATTAGTAATGGCCTCAAACTCAGTCGGAACTAAAGAAAATTATGTTTCTATTCCTCCTGTTGTGGCTACAGTTAATGATAGCCTTGCTAAGTCCAGATTAGAAAAAACAGTTGGATTTTTGGAGGATGAAGATTTAGGGGCTCCAGAATTTGATTCTATACCTGCTCTTGCTAAGTTCAAATTAAGGTCTCTAAACTGTTCAAGATATGTTAATATGGCTGCCCAAAAACATTATGGAGAGGTCGATAGCTTTCCTCAGAGAGATGCTTGGAATATGAGATATGCAAGTAAGATAGTTGCTAAACTTAAAACTAAGAATAAATATGATGAGATGGAAGGGTTAAGAGAAGAAGGAATTTTAAGACCAGGAATGGTTTTGGGAGTTTACAATCCATTCAGTATTTATAGAAATACTCTTGATGAAACTGGACACAAGGCAAAATATACTCATGTTTTACTTTATGTTGGGAAGGATAAAGAAGGAAAACTTTTATTTGACCATCAATGGAATAATAAAACTATGAGAGTTGACTTCGATTGGATGAAAGAAAATTATCTTAATCCCGTTGAAGTTTTAGATCCTCTTGGAAGAATCTCTAGTATGATAATTGGGAAGAATGGGTATGAAAAGATGCCTAATCCTTAAGAAGAAACTGGTTCACAACTGATTCAGCTTTTTTTCTTTTCTTTTGATGTTCTGCTAAGAAAGTATTGATTTTGTCTATGGTATATGCTTTAAGTTCTCCTGTTAGAAGTTTGCCTTTTCTGTAATCTTTTTCAATTTGTGCAAGTTTTTTATCATCTTCTTCAAACATGAACTTAAGATATTGAAAGCAAACATCAATATCTGGATTTCCTCCTAATCTTCTATGCTCTTCTAGTGTTGCCTGCCCTCCTGAAAAAGCATATTTGTTAATCTTTTTCTTTACTTCTTCTGGAGTGTCTGTAGGAGCAATATAGGAAGTTGGATCTGAAGCAGACATTTTTCCTCCATTTAATCCTGGAAGGAAGAGGGTGTAAACTGAACTTAATTGAATAAAATTTGGATTTTTTATTCTTTGAGAAATATCTCTTGCTAATCTTAAATGAGGGTCTTGGTCGATTCCAACTGGAACTATTGTTGGACAATTTCCTTCAAATTCTGGAAGTTGCAAATGAAGCATGTCTGAAGCTTGAAGAAGGGAAGATAACATCTTACCGGGGGTAATCTCTCCATAAACTGCTTTAAATTCATTAAATGTAACATGTTTTGCTAATAGATTTTGTAATCTGTAATAAGCATTTGATTTTTTTGCATCTTTGCTTCTTTCTGATTGGAAATATATTTCGCATTTTTTAAAATCTAATCCCATAGCAATATAATTTAGGATATAATCTTCTGCTATTTTTCTTGATTCTTCAAGAGATTGCCCTCGAGCATTATAGGCTTCTAAATCTGCCACAGTTATAGCAACTTTTGCTCCAAGCTTTTGAAAGAAAATCATTTGTTTTACAATCATTAAATGTCCGAGATGGCATTTTCCAGTTGGCATTAATCCCGTCATCATTATAAATTTCTTCTTATTTTTTATTGCTTCTAAGATTCTTTGTATATCCCTATGAGCAAAAATTATTTTTCTCCTGTATTCTAACTCTTTATTAAAAATAGGGGGGAGTTCTTTCATTGGTGAGATTCCAAATTCTTGTATCAATTTATCATAATTAAGATTTGCTGAAACTTCCCAAGGTGTAACTTTTGTGCCCTCTTTCATGTTTTAGCTAAAGAAATATTGTATATAAATATTACTTCTCTGACCACAAATGTTTATAAATAAATTATACTTATTTTTTTCATATTAAGAGGGAAAAATGAGGAAAGAATTTGCATTCATTGTTTTAAGTTTGTTTTTGGTTAGCATGGTGTCTGCAACAGTTGAATTAACTACTCCTGCAAAAGATGTTTATAATCTTGGAGAAACAATAAATCTTCCAATTACAATTACTGCTGATGAAGCTACAAGTAATATTTTTGCAGTTAGGTTAATGTGCGGATTAAAGGAAATAGAAATCTACAAAGAATTTCTTTCTATGCCTGTGGGAGCTGTGAAAGAAAGAGATTTAACCATTCCTCTTGTTCAAACTTTTATTGGAAATGCTAAAGGAGATTGTTATGTTGAGTATAATCTTGGAAGTTCAGTTAATAGATTAGTAGAAAATGTTAAAATTTCTGATACAGTAGAATTGGATTTAGATTTGCATAATGAAAAATTTAATCCTGGCGAAACTTTAACTTTGACAGGTAGTGTAAAAAAAGAAAATGGAGAGGGTCTTGATGGAAAAATTGAATTTGTTGTTAAGGGAGTTGAAGGGGGAGCAGATTTAACTTCAGTTACAGATGTGAAGGGAGAAACTTTTAGTGTAAGTGTTAATGTTCCTTCGAGTTTCAAGTTTGGAGAGCATTCAATAAGAATTTATGCTTATGAGATTAGTTCAAGTGGAGAGACATTAAGTAAGGGAGAATTATTTGATAAAATTGAGATTGCTCAAATTCCAACAACTTTGGAGTTGTTTTTAGAAAATGATAGAATTCAACCAGGAACAAATGTTGTTGCAACTGTGCTTTTAAGAGATCAAACAGGAGAATTTATTGATGCTAAGGTTTATGCTGCAGTTAAAAATGATAAAGAAGAAATTATACAAAAATTTGAAGAAAGAACAAATGTAGATTTTGTTTATCCTGTTGCTTTAAATCAAACTCCTGCAGAATGGATTGTTTCTGTTTATTCTGAAGGTTTAGATAAAAGATTGCCTTTTAAAATTTTAGAAAATCCTCAAATTGAATTCGAAATTTTAAATAACACCATTCTTGTTAAGAATATAGGAAATGTTCCATATAATGAATCTATGGAACTTAATATTGGAAATCAAACTGTAAGCTTTTATCCTGAATTGGCTTTTGGTGAGGAGAAAACATTTTATTTAACTGCTCCAAAAGGTTCGTATCTTGTAAGTATTGGTAATGTTGTTGAAGAAGTTTATTTAACAGGAAATGCAGTTGAAATTTCTACTGAGGCTCCTAAGTTCTTTAGTTTAAATCCTGTGCTCTGGATATTTGTTTTAGTAATTCTACTTATTGCAATATTTATTTTGATTAGAAGAAAATTTGTAAGAAGAAGATTTAGAGAACCAAATTATAAAATGCCTAAAGAAAGAAGAGTTAAACCTTCTAAAGGAGGAGAATTTAGAGAACTGGTTGCTTTGAGCCCGAGGGTTAGTGCTTCTGCATCTGAGAGTGATAATAGACAATTTAGTCCGATTTCAAGAAAAGAAGCTCCTCTTGTTTCTTCAAAAGTTAAGGCAGAATTAGCTTTATCAATTACTGGTTCAAAGCAAGATGCAAGTGTTATGTGTTTGGGATTAAGAAATTATTATGATATTAGCAATGGAGATGGAAATGTTGCAGAAACTCTTCAGAGAATAACTGAAATTGTTGAGGGAGATAGAGGATTTGTGTATAATAGTAATGGGGCAATGTTTTTCATACTTGCTCCTTCTAGAACAAGAACTTTTACTAATGAATCTAAATTATTAGAAATTGCTAACAAGACAAGAGATATCTTAAAAGAACATAATAAGAAATTCAAAAAGAAAATAGATTTTGGAATTTCCTTGAATTATGGAACTATTGTTACTAAAGAGGAAGGGGGAATTTTGAAATTTATGGTGCTTGGAACATTTAGTACAATCGCTAAAAAAGTTGCTATGAGAGCAAATGAAGATATTTGTTTAACTGAAGATTTTAGAAAGAGATTACCTCCAAGTGTGAGAACTGAACCTAAGGAAGTTGGAGGTTCTAAAGTTCATGTTGTAACTAAGAGCGTGCTTGGAAGTTCGAGTTCTAGTGGGCATTCTACTTTTTTAGAGGGGTTTGTTGATAGACATAAGAGAGATATTGAAAAGCAGGAAAAAGAAAAGCAGAGAGCTGAACTTCAGGTTCCTGAAATGCCTAAGACTGATGAAGATGAAGAGTTTTCTGTGAATTATTAATTGAGCTGAGTGGAAGAATTTTTATTTGAAGGTTATTACCTCCTACCTAAACAGTTGATTATTAGGATATGCTAATTGGACGAAGGGGTTTATTTGAATATTATTAGCTCATACTCAAGAAGTTGATTATTATCTAGGTTAATGATAAATATTTGGATTAAAGAGAGAGTTAATTGTTTTTTTGAATTAAGAGAATTTATTTGAGCTAATTATCTGCTACCCAAGAAGTTGATTATTAGGAAATACTGATTTATGTTGAGAGATAAGAGTTTTATTTGAAGGTTATTACCTCCTACCTAAACAGTTGATTATAATCTTTACTAATAAGAAAGAATAATCTAATTCATAAGTTAAGTTGGAAGTTAACTATTTATCTCTGCGAGTAAATATATAATTTAATTTATAATCTAAATTCTTCAAACTTCTTTCTTGTTTCTATTGGTTCTTGTTTTGAATAAGCTTTTATTAATTCTATGACTTTTGATTTTTTTATTTTTCCAAAATATCTTGCACTTGGGGCGGAGAAAGAGGGGATGATTAATTTTCCTATTCTTGTTCTTTCTAATATTTTGTTTTCATTTTCATTTCTTCCTATAATAATCCAGGAATTTTCTATTATAAAATGTCTTCCAATTGAAAGAAATTTAACTGATTTTTTGTTCAATTTTCTTTTAAGAATCTGTTTAAATCTATTTTTTAGAAATTTTTCACAAAGTATACATCCTCCGGAAGGGGTAGGATAAGTTAGATTGTAATGTTCTGCTAATTGTATTTGTTCTGTTCTCTGTCTTCCTTGGATTTTTAAGAATTTATTTCTATCTACTAACTTACTTTTTTCACCTTCTGTTTCTTGAAGAAGTTTTGCTGATAGGGGTCTAACTATTTTTCCTTGAAGATTTGAATGTTCTTCAATGGCATTCATTGATTTTTTCATCTGGGACATTGGTCTTTGCCCCAAAACCTCTCCACTTGCGAGGATTTTTATTTTTTTCTTTTTCGCATATTCTCCTGCTTTTTTAAAAATGAAAGATTTACAGTCAATGCAGGGATTCATTGCCGAGCCTCTCTGATGTTTAGGTTTTCTTATTGTATCTAAATATTCTTGAAGAAGTTTTCCTTTTGTGCAATCGAATATTTTTAATTTTATATTTTGTTGCTTACAGAATTTTCTTATGTTTTTATCTGAATCTCCACATCCCGCTCCAAATGGAAGTTTAAAAAAAACTGCCAGAGGGATTGTTTGTTCTTGCATTATTTTGAGAGTTATTCTACTATCCAATCCTCCAGAAAATAAAACAATTGATTTAGGTTTTTTCATTAAGTTATTTAGAAAAAGGGGTTTATAATAATAATTCTTATTCTTTATTTCTTCTTTATTCTTGTTTGCTTAGATTTGTTTATCTCTTCTTTGATTATCTTTTTTACTTCTTGTTTTGAAAGGGGTTCTTTTTTTGTATTTTCTCTTTGATTTTCTTTTTCTTCTTCATCTTTTTTATAATTCCAAGATATTTTTTTGCCTAATCCTGTGAATCTTAGTACTAATCCTATTGCTAAGAAAATGATTCCAAGAATTAACATAGTTAAAAATACGGAATAGGATTTAGAAAAGAACATTGCTAAAAATTTAGCTACTGCTCCAAGAGGGAGAAGGCTAAATATCCATTCTAAATTTTTAAATGGAATTGCTGTAATTATCATTAAGATACCTGAAATTATAAAAGGGGTTGATTTATTTTTTGCAATTAGAAACATTAAGAGAAAGAAAAGAATTGAAGCTATTAATGACCAATAGAATAAAGCTCTCCAATATTGATAAGATTTTTCTGAAAGAATTACTAAGGGAGGATTCTGTTCTTGAACGCATGTCCAAAAATCACAATCATATTGTTTGTAATATAATTGGTCAATTAATTGAGTCACTCCATATTCAACTATTGTATTTGTGTCTGCTAAGGCAATTACGCAAGGAATATCTAATTCTAAACCACTCTCATTGAAATGAATATTTTCGTTTTGAGTACAATACATCTGAAGATAAATTTTATTTTGTTCTAATTGAGCTAATATTTGAGATTCTTGTATAACTTCAGTTGAAACTTTAATCAATGAAGGTTTTAGATGATTATATTCTAAAGAACCAGAAAATGTCCAGAGAATATTTCCTGCAAAAAGAGTTATTAATAATAAAATTGTCAGAATAGTTATTATTCCTCCTCTTAAAAATCCCATTAAATATTTAATTGTTAGAGATTTATAAATTTATCAGAATATTTTTGGTTTATCAGATTACATTTTTTCTAGGGTTTGAATTCTTTTCTCTAAAGGTGGATGGGTTGAGAAAGCATTTTTTAGAGGGTTTGCAAAGAAAAGCGGGGCAATTGCCTTGCTAACTTTTTTATCTCTTGGAGCATGATCTCCCTGAATCTTTTTTAGAGCTCCAATTAATCCGGCAGGATATCTTGTGAATTTAACTGCAGTTGCATCTGCAGAGTATTCTCTTTTTCTTGAAATTGAAAGTTGTACAAGCATTACTACTAGAGGGGCTAGGATTGCTAGGGCAATTCCAACTATTAGGGCAATTATTTGTAATTTACTATTATCGCTATCTCCTCCCTTGAACCAAAGGCTTCTTAAGAATATTTCAGAGATAATTGAAATCATTCCGACTAAAACTGCTGCTAGAGTCATGTATCTTATGTCATAATTTCCTACATGTCCTAATTCGTGTGCGAGTACTCCTTCAAGCTCTCTTCTATTTAATTTTTGTAAAGCTCCAGTTGTTACGCAAATTACTGCTTTTTTTGGATTTCTTCCTGAGGCAAAAGCATTTATTTGAGAATCCTGCATCACATATAATTTAGGCATTGGAAGTCCTGAAGCAAGAGTAAGTCCTTCTACAAGATCCCAATAAACGGGATAATCATTTCTCTTAATCTCTTTTGCTCCTACGCTTTTTATTGCAATTTTGTCTGAATTATAATATCCTATCCAAATGTAAAGAATTGAGAAGAGGATTGCAATAATCATTATTATGAAAAAGTATCCTGGGTCAAATGCAAGAGAGATTGCATAACCTAAAGCAATTAGAAATAAAAGAATTGTTGCTAAAAGGAAAAATGATTTTGTTTTATTTCTTGAAATTTGGTCTCTAAAGTCTATGTGGGTCATAGAAGAAATAAGGTGAAGGGGTTTTTAAGAATATTGTTCTCGAAAAGATTTAAAAATAAAAAAAGACTTATTTTAAGAAGAGAAAATAATTAATTGAACTTATCTGGTCCAAGGTTGGTAAGTATTCTTTTTATTTCATTAATTGTTGACTGTTGTGATTTCTTATCTGACATTCTTACAAATTTTATTAATAAGTCAACTAACTTTGATTCATCCATTATTTTTAATTTATGTCCATCTGTGATAAAATAAAATCTAAAACTCTTATATCTTATTTCTTTTATTACAATTCCTCCAACAGTTCCTAATTCCTTTCCTTTATGAGAATGTTCTTCTAAAGCTTGCATTTGATTGAAGATTATTTTAGATTCTTCTTTAAACTTTTTTATAATTTCGTTTTTTAAGCTTTCTAAAATAATTACTTTGGCCATTTTTTATTCACTTCTTTTATGGCTTCTTCAATTGGCACACATCCTTCGTCAGACATTAGAAAATTTCTTAATTGTTCTTTAACTGCGAATGAATAAATCCTTTGAAGAATGGTGTCGTAACTTTCTCCTTTCATGCCAAAAGAAGATAATTTCTCTTTGGTTTCTTTGCTCAATTGAATTGTTGTTATTTCCATTTTAATCTATAGTTCCTATAGGCGCTATAGTTTATAAAGTTTTTTATTTAAGATTTATAGTTGTTTTAGGAGGAGATATAATTAATCTATTTGTAAATTTGGTGTAGGGTATTTATACACCTCTATTAATTGAAGAATATCATTGTACCACATTTCAGTTTTTCCTCTTGCATTATATAGCTCTATTTCATATCTCCGGGTATTATTTGCATTTAGTATTTTTCCATGTTGCCAAAGAAGATGTTCATCTTCTATAATAACTTCATTACCTATTAATTTTTCCATCATCTCTCTTCTTTCTTTATCGTTTTTTCCTAGAATTATCTCTTTTAATATCATCTTGTTTTTAGAAACTAACTTTAGGCAATTTTTTATCTGCTTCTACAATTTGAAAGAATTCTTTTTGTTTTCTACCAAACATTGATGCAAACATATTTCCTGGGAAGGTTGTGCATAAATTATTGTATGTTAAAATTGAATCATTGTAAAATTGTCTTGAATAAGCAACCTTATCTTCTGTTGTAGTCAGTTCTCTTTGTAGTTCTAAGAAATTTTCATTTGCTCTTAATTGAGGATAATTTTCTGCAACTGCAAATAATTTTCCTAAAGCTGATTCTAATCCTCTATCTGCTTTAACTCTTGAAGGTAAATCTTTAGCACCTACAAGGGCTTTTCTTGCTTCACTAACTTCTTTCATTATTTTAGCTTCATGCTTAGCATACCCTTTTACTGTTTCAATTAAATTTGGAATTAAATCTGCTCTTCTT
>Ga0172367_10001358_pt1 | contig 35790 bp, 34 predicted proteins | sample Lak10m_FD_114542 | JGI IMG/M metagenome (GOLD analysis project Ga0172367, IMG submission 114542) | Freshwater microbial communities from Kabuno Bay, South-Kivu, Congo - kab_022012_10m | ecosystem: Environmental > Aquatic > Freshwater > Lake | place: Democratic Republic of the Congo: South-Kivu... | reverse complement strand
TTAACCGTTCGCTGAGCGGAGTCGAAGCGAACTGACCACCGCCTTGGGTTCCCTTGGCTTCGACTCCGCTCAGCCAACGGAACCCAAGGCTTTGCCGTTCCCGCCTTAACTTAATGGCAGTGAGGCCTCAGGAGAGATGAGGTGTCGTGTCGTTTACGGATCGTCCCATCATTCCGCACTCCTTACGCCGAATGGGCCTACAACTGGACGTAGCGACTCCCGTGGGGGGAGTGAACAATGACCCGTGGTTACGGGGAATGGCTGAATCTGGCCTTGAAACTCCAAACGTTCGCCGCCGCTGTGTTAAATCCCACAGTCATGCGGCATATCCTGCATCCCGTTACGGTTTTGGGGGCGATAACCTGGCCTGGCTATCGATGATTCGTGCTTTTCATTGATGGCACGGAGAATGCTGTAATGTCTGTCGAGCTGAGAGGCTTTGATGAAAGCCCTCTTCGTTCCAGTGCTCCGTGAAGTTTTGCGCCTCCTCTGGAGGCGCTTTTTTTTTGCACGTTCAGCGCTTACCGGGGGAGCGATCAGAATGGCTACAAACCCGATGGATGCCGGGAGGCAACGCCGCGCGGATTTGATCTTGACAAGCCTTGATGGTTGGGAGTAGGGTCCGGCGCATTACCCCCTCAGGAGAGCCATCATGTCGTCTCACCGCCTTCCGAACACTTCCACGTTCGCCCTTGCTTTGGCAGTGCTGCTTACCCCTGTCTGCGCATCAGCCGCCGGGAAGCTGGCCTTCACGACCGCGTCGCTCGATTTCGGCTTCAACGCCTTAGGCGAAATCAAGGCACTGACCGCCACGCTCAAAAACGGCACGTCGGCGGACATCGCGCTGAACACCGCCACGCTCGCCGACAATCCCGGCGGCTATGTCATCGCCAACACTACTTGCGGGCCTACGCTGGCGGCGGGGCAGAGTTGCAAGTACACCCTGCGCTACACGGCCAGGACGCTCCAACTCGCCGCCGCCCGGCTGGAGCTGACCACGCTGGACCCGGCCTTTCCCCTGCTCAAACTGCCTCTGCAAGCCAACCGTTACCCGGCGCTCAACGATACCGGCATCACCCGTTGCAGCAACGACACCCAGAATGGCCTGACCTGCCCGGTCCCGAACTTCCCCGAGCAGGACGCCCAATTCGGTCGCGACAAAACGCGTAACGTGGCCAGCAATGGCAGGGCCGGTTTCAACTTCACCAAGCTGGACAGCCAGGGCAAGGACCTGCCCGCCAGCGCCAAAAACTGGGACTGTGTGCGCGACAACGTCACCGGTCGGGTGTGGGAAAAGAAATCAGGTGATGGCAAGGTCGGCAACCAGGGTCTGCATGACGCAGATGATACCTACACTTGGTACAGCACCGACAATAACAACAACGGCGGCAGTCCGGGCTATCCCAACCCGGGCAATACCTGCTTCGGTTATGTCAAAGGTCAGCCAGCCACGTACTGCAACACCGAGGCTTTCGTCAATCGCGTCAACGCGGCCGGCTGGTGCGGCTTCAAGGATTGGCGGCTGCCCGATCGCTTCGAACTGGTCGGCTTGGCGGACTTGAGTGTTAACCATTTTCTGCTGGGTCCCGCCATCGACGCCGGCTACTTCCCCGATGCGCTAAGGACTTGGTATTGGGCGTCCTCGCCCTATGCCTATTACGCGAGCAACGCCTGGTATGTCCACTTCAACTACGGCCTTTCCGGCAACGGCGGCCGCGACTACAGCTACGCGGTGCGGTTGGTGCGCGGCGGCCAGTAATTTGGGGATTTTGATCGGTATCGCGGGCGCGCGCATGAGTCTAAACTTGCCCCTCTGGCGGGATAACGGCCGGCTGGGGGGGCTGTCGAGGAGGCCGTGCGCGGTTGCCCCCGCCATCACAACACCATCCTGGGCAGCGCCGGCTACGTCAAGCTTCGCCGTCGGCTGCCTTTTCTTTTCCCTTGCTTCGACAGGAGATTACAGATGAACTCATGTACCATCCTCAAGCTGGCGCTGGCCGGCACCCTGGCCTCGCCCGCCGTCCTGGCGCAAGAATGCAACTCCCACATCCGCCATAGCGCACCGGATGATCGGTATGTCGTCAACGCAGCCAAGGGCACGGTTCTGGATAAGCAGACCGGGCTGATGTGGAAACGCTGCATCGAAGGACTGTCCGGCGCCAATTGCGGTGGCTCAGTGACTTATTTGGACTGGGGCGGCGCCCTGAGCCAGGCTGCCGCAAGCGCCTTTGCGAGCTACAAGGATTGGCGGCTGCCCAACAGAAAGGAACTGGAAAGCCTGGTGGAGGTGGCGTGTGTCTTCCCTGCTATCAATGCCACCGTGTTCCCCCACGATCCGGCTGTATCACGTGTGTCGGTGTGGGCGTCCTCGCCTTATGCCAGCCAAGCGAACCTTGCCTGGTTTGTCGGCTTCGACGATGGCTGGTCCGACTATGACGTCCGAGTCAGCACCCGCTACGCGGTGCGGTTGGTGCGCGGCGGCCAGTGATTGTGGATTTTGACTGAAGGTAGACAGACGATAATAGGGGCAGCAGGCAGGGTGTTTCTTTGCCTGTTGCCTACTCTTCTCCGCTGGCGGTCATAGGGTGCCGTATGATATGAAACACATTGATGTTATTGCCCTATCTCGCAGCAGAAGCCCGGGTAAAACGCCTTGAGCGGGAAAACCGCCGGTCTGGCTACTGGGGAGGGGCGAGCGCCTTCCCGTTCCCGATCGGGGGGATTGCCAGGAGGGTGGCGCGAAATAAGAACGGCGGGTTGATCCTGAAAACCAGAAGAGGTCGAGCGCCCTCCGCGTATGTTCGGCGGCGCGAGTCAGGGGATGGACCAAGCTGGTTCCGTGCCAACATCCATCGCGGTAACTTGTTCATTGAAAATCAACATGCCCACCATCAGCATGTTTTTCGGTATCCTTTCCCGATTGATCCCTGACGTTAAGGTGCGGCATGGAACGTGTCATTCGTGTCTCGCCCCTGGATGATTACACGCTGGAGCTTTGGTTCAGCACGGGGGATCATCGCCTGTTCGATATGACCCCTTACCTGGATTGGAGTATATTTCCCAAACTGAGGGATCTGACGCGCTTCAAACGCGCCTACGTCGCCTTTGATACGGTCTGCTGGCCGGATAACCTGGATATTGCACCCGAAACCTTTTCGACCGGTTCACCCCGTTGGGGTAGAGAATTCATTCTTAGCGCGGGGCGCTGATAGTGGGCGTTGGGCGTCTTGGCTCAATAGTGGAATCTAAGCTGCGCTATTTCCAGCGCATTTTTTTCGACGCGATAGACCATGCGATGCTCATCCGTGATCCGTCGTGACCAAAAGCCCGATAGCGCGTGCTTCAATGCTTCGGGTTTGCCCACGCCACTGAATGGCTCGCGTTGCGTCTCCTGGATCAGTTTGTTGATCCGTTCCACCATGCGCTTATCTTGCTTTTGCCAAAAGAGATAGTCTTCCCATGCCTGGTCAGCGAAGATCAGCCTCACTTGGCCAGATTCCGCTCAATGCCTTTGCCAGCGTTCAGTTGTGCCACGGCGGAAAGAAGCCGTTGGGCATTCGCAGGAGTGCGCAACAGGTAGGCGGTTTCTTCAAGCGCCTTGTAGTCTTCGAGCGAAAGCATCACAACGGACTGTTGGCCGTTGCGGGTAATGATCAAAGCCTCGTGATCGTTGCAAACCCGATCCATTGCACTGGCGAGGTTTGCGCGAACGGTGGTATAGGTCATTGCGTCCATGGTCGACTCCTGAAATGTACATGGTACTGTACATTGCCGGAAGACGGGTGTACAGCACCGCCAGGATGACGCCCAACCCCTGTTTCAGCGCTTCATCATGTCGAAGAATTCCTGATTGGTGCGGGTTTCCTTGAGTTTGCCGATCAGGAATTCGCTCGCCGCCATCTCGTCCATGGGCTGGAGAATTTTGCGCAGGATCCAGCATTTTTGCAGTTCGTCGGCCGGCACCAGATATTCCTCGCGGCGGGTGCCGGAACGATTGATGTTGATGGCCGGATAGATGCGCTTTTCGGCGATCTTGCGTTCCAGATGCAGTTCGTTGTTGCCGGTGCCTTTGAATTCCTCGTAGATCACCTCGTCCATGCGCGAACCCGTGTCCACCAGCGCGGTGGCGATGATGGTCAGGCTACCGCCTTCCTCGATGTTGCGGGCCGCGCCGAAGAAGCGCTTGGGCCGCTCCAGGGCGTTGGCGTCCACGCCGCCCGTGAGAATCTTGCCGGAAGCCGGCTGCACGGTGTTGTAGGCGCGGGCCAGGCGGGTGATGGAGTCCAGCAGGATGACGACATCGCGCTTGTGTTCGACGAGGCGCTTGGCCTTCTCGATGATCATCTCGGCGACCTGGACATGCCGCGTGGGGGGTTCGTCGAAAGTGCTGGAAACGACTTCTCCCTTGACGCTGCGCTGCATCTCGGTGACTTCCTCGGGCCGTTCGTCGATCAGCAGCACGATGAGGTAGCACTCCGGATAATTCTCGGCGATCGAATGTGCAATATGCTGGAGGATCATGGTCTTGCCGGCTTTGGGCGGCGAGACGATGAGGCCGCGCTGGCCTTTGCCGATCGGGGCCACCAGATCCATGATGCGGGCGGTCAGGTCTTCGGTCGTGCCGTTGCCGATTTCCAGTTGCAGCCGCGATTTGGGGAACAGCGGCGTGAGATTCGAGAACAGGATTTTGTGCTTGGCGTTTTCCGGCGGCTCGTAGTTGATCTGCTCCACCTTGAGCATCGCAAAGTAACGCTCACCCTCCTTGGGGGGCCTGATCTTACCGGAAATGGTATCGCCGGTGCGCAGGCTGAAGCGGCGGATTTGGCTGGGTGAGACGTAGATATCGTCCGGGCCCGCCAGGAATGAGGTATCGGCGCAGCGCAGAAAGCCGTAACCGTCCGACAGAATTTCCAGAACCCCATCGCCGTAAATATCCTCGCCTACTTTGGATTGTTTCTTGAGGATCGAGAAAATCAGATCCTGTTTTCGGGTTCGGGCGACGCCTTCGATTTCCAGGGCTTCGGCAATTTCAATGAGTTCGGCGACGGGTTTGCGCTTGAGATCAGTCAGGTTCATGGCTGAGGAAAGGGTGTCAGGAGGTAATGGATAGGTACTCCAATCGGGATCCCGCCGATGGCAGTGAGTTTTGCAAGTGCTGAAAGTGTGGCCGCGGGGAAGCGACCGGGATCGGATGCAGTTGAATCTGAAGGGTCAGGGTCTGTGAAGTGGTGGGCAACGGGGAAGCCTGCCGCGCTTCAGGCGGCAGGCAAACGACGGGCTTACAGATTGCTGTCGAGGAAATCGGCGAGTTGTGATTTCGCCAGCGCACCCACCTTGGTGGCGTGAACTTCACCTTCCTTGAACAGGATGAGGGTCGGGATTCCCCTTACGCCATAGCGCTGGGGGGTTTCCGGATTGTTGTCGATGTTGACTTTGGCGACGATCAATTTGCCGGCGTAATCCACGGCGACATCTTCGAGTATGGGGGCGATCATTTTGCATGGGCCACACCATTCCGCCCAAAAATCGACCAGAACGGGGGTGGCGGACTTCAATACTTTCGTTTCAAATTCGGCATCGCTGATTTGCAGGATGTGTTCACTCACGGGCTTCTCCGCATGTAGGCAAATAGAGGACTTCAAAGTGGGAAAGGGGGGGGCCAAGGCTCGGCCGGAAGATTTGAGTATTCACTCGCTGGTCCGCAATTTCAGCCTAAAGGCAGATGAATTGCAAGTCTTTTGAAGTCCGACGAGGAATTCCGGGTTTTCCCCGAGGCAGTCGCTCCTCAAAATGCTTCCAGCAAGCGCCGCTCGTCCAGGGCGCGCATTTGCTTTTCTATCCAATGCTGACGTTTCAGGGCATGGGCCGAGGGTTGGTCCACGTTCAGGCGCTTCGGATTGGGGAGTACGGCGGCCAGCAGCGCGGCCTCCCGGGTATCGAGCCGGGAGGCGGGTTTGCCGAAAAAGGTTTGCGCGGCCGCGCCCACGCCGTACACGCCTTCTCCAAATTCGGCGATGTTCAAATAGACCTCCAGAATGCGCCGCTTGGGCCAACTCAGTTCGATCAGGAGCGTGAAGTAGGCTTCCAACCCTTTCCTCAGATAGCTTCTGCCGGGGTACAGGAAGAGATTCTTGGCGGTTTGTTGCGTGATGGTGCTGCCGCCGCGGGTCGTGCGGGCCTCAAGATTATGCTCCATGGCATCCTCGATGGCTTTGAGATCGAAGCCATGGTGATCGGGAAAATGCTGATCCTCCGCCGCGACCACGGCAAGTTTTACCGGTGTTGCAATGGCCGACCAGGAGACCCACTCATAATCGATGGTGTAGTGCCAATGACCCTGAGTCCAGGCATGGGTGCGGTCGAGCAACATGAACATGCTGGTGGGAGGATTGACCCAGCGCAGGATCAAAACCGGCGTCACACTCAGGAGAAACAGGACAGTGGCCAAATGCCGGATGAGCGCGGGCAGCCCGCTTCGTGATGGCTTGGATGGCGGGGGAGGCGTCTGTGTGCCTTGCGCTTTAGGAGTATAGGAGCGGCGTTTGCTGAAGTCCTTGGGGACTTTCGAATGTTGCGCGGGATGATCCATGCTGATCGTATGGATAACCGGACGGCGGAAAAAAGCCGGGTGGCCTGAGCCACCCGGCTTTGCGGGGGGTGATGTTGACGGCTTACAGGATGTTCAGCGCGTTCAGGTCGGCATAAGCTTCCTGGAGACGCTCAACCATGCTGACCTGGCCGGCGCGCAGCCAGACGCGCGGGTCGTAGAACTTCTTGTTCGGCTTGTCCTCGCCCTCGGGGTTGCCGATCTGGCCCTGCAGGTAGCCTTCGTTCTTCAGGTAGAACTCACGGACGCCGTTCCAGTAAGCCCACTGGGTATCGGTGTCGATGTTCATCTTGATGACACCGTAGCTGATGGACTCGCGAATTTCAGCCTGGGTGGAGCCGGAGCCGCCGTGGAATACAAAGTCGAGGCTGTTGGCTGGTATACCGAACTTCTCGGACACGTAGGTCTGGGAATCACGCAGGATGGTCGGGGTCAGCTTGACGTTGCCTGGCTTGTATACGCCATGGACGTTGCCGAAGGAGGCGGCGATCGTGAAGTTGGGGCTGATCTTGATCAGATGCTCATAGGCATAGGCGACATCGGCCGGCTGGGTATAGAGCATGGAGTGGTCCATGCCGCTGTTATCGACGCCGTCTTCCTCGCCGCCGGTGCAGCCGAGCTCGATTTCCAGGGTCATGCCCATCTTCGCCATGCGGGTCAGGTATTGGACGCAGATCTCGATGTTTTCCTGCAGGCTTTCCTCGGACAGGTCGAGCATGTGCGAGCTGAACAGCGGCTTGCCGGTTTCAGCGAAGAACTTTTCGCCGTGATCGAGCAGTCCATCAATCCAGGGCAGCAGTTTCTTGGCGGCGTGGTCCGTGTGCAGGATGGCCGGCACCCCGTAATGTTCCGCCAGCAGATGCACATGACGCGCGCCGGAAACCGCGCCGAGAACCTGGGCTTGCTGTCCTTCGAGTTTCACCCCTTTGCCGGCGACGAACTGCGCCCCACCATTGGATAGCTGGATGATGATGGCGGATTTGGCTTTGGCGGCAGCTTCCAGCACGGCGTTGATGGAGTCCGTGCTGATCACATTGACCGCCGGCAGGGCGCATTGGTGTTCCTTGGCGAAGGCGAAGACCTTTTGGACGTCAGCGCCAGTCACAACGCCCGGTTTGACAACGTCTAGAAGTTTTTTTGACATCTCGGAATTCCGTAGTGGCAGGTTTTGGAACGCGGATTCTAGCAGATGATGGGTGTGCAAATCAGCTATGGACTCACCTTCATGTTGACTGAACCGCGCCCGGTGGCCAGAATAAACGGTTTTTCCCTGGTGACCCTCAATATCGACCATGCCACAAGCGTTCCCCCACGATGAGGTGTTGGTCGCTATCCGGGACCTTTCCTTTGGGTGGGGAGAGCGGAAGATTTTTGACAATGTCAGCCTCGATATCCCGCGCGGAAAAGTCACGGCCATCATGGGTCCCAGTGGTACGGGCAAGACCACCTTGCTGAGGCTGATCGGCGGACAGCTTCAGCCTGACGAGGGCTCCATCCTGGTGGATGGCCTCGATGTGCATCGCATCGGTTTGGGCGAGCTCTACGAACTTCGCAAGCGGATGGGGATGTTGTTTCAGAGCGGCGCCTTGCTGACCGATATCAGCGTCTATGACAACGTGGCGTTCCCTCTGCGGGAGCATACACGACTGCCGGAATCGATGATTCGTACCCTGGTACTGATGAAATTGCAGGCCGTGGGGTTGCGCGGCGCCCGTGAACTCATGCCCGGCCAGCTTTCTGGCGGCATGGCGCGGCGAGTGGCTTTGGCCAGGGCCATCGCCCTGGATCCCATGATGCTCATGTACGACGAACCCTTCACGGGCCAGGATCCCATTTCCATGGGTATTCTCGTCAAGCTGATACATGATCTAAATAAGGAACTGGGGCTTACCAGCATCGTTGTCTCCCACGACGTGGCGGAAACCGCTGCGATAGCCGATTACATTTATATGATCTCCGGGGGCAAGATTGTGGGTCAGGGAACGCCGGACGACATCCATGGCTCGGAATCGGCCTGGATTCGCCAGTTCATGGAAGGCGAGCCTGATGGCCCCGTGCCATTCCACTATCCCGCCGAGGACTACGAACGGGATTTGCTGGGGACTGATGCACAAGACCCGAATGGTCTGGCACTCTCATCCTGACGCCATGCCGATGCCCTATCACCCTTTCCCTGTAGGCCGATGAACTTCCTGGATTCCATGCGGAATGCCCTGCTCGGCTCCTTGCAAAGGCTGGGGCATGAAACCCTGAAGTCATTGCGGAAGTTAGGGCGCGGCCATTTGTTCCTGGTGCATATCCTCTCGGGAACCGGGTATCTCGCAAGGCGTCCCCGTCTACTGATCGGGCAAGTCTTCTCCGTGGGGGTGTTGACCATTTTGCTGGTCGCTGTTTCGGGTTTGTTCGTGGGCATGGTACTGGCCCTGCAGGGCTACAATGTCCTGTCCGATTTCGGGGCGGAGGAGTCGCTGGGCGTGATGGTGGCGGCCTCGCTGGTGCGGGAACTGGGACCGGTGGTGACCGCATTGTTGTTCTCTGGCCGCGCGGGTTCCGCCTTGACGGCCGAAATCGGGTTGATGAAGACCACCGAACAGTTATCGGGCATGGAAATGATGGCGGTCGATCCGATCAAGCGGATCGTGGCGCCCCGCTTTTTTGCCGGTCTGCTGTCCATGCCGTTGCTGACGGGGCTCTTCACCGCCGTCGGCGTGGTGGGCGGATACTTCGTGGGCGTCGGTTTGCTGGGTGTGGACCAGGGGCCTTTCTGGTCACAGATGCAGGCTCAGATCGATTTTCATGATGATGCGGTCAATGGCTTCATCAAGAGTCTGGTGTTTGGTGTCATCGTGACCTGGATCGCTGTTTTCGAAGGGTACGATGCCATACCTACCGCCGAAGGCGTGAGTCGAGCGACGACGCGCTCCGTCGTGCATTCGGCGTTTGCCGTGTTGGGATCGGATTTTGTACTCACCGCTTTGATGTTCGGGGATTAAACGATGCAGGCCTCTAGGGCAGTTGAGATTTGGGTAGGTCTGTTCGTGGCGATAGGCTTGATCGCCTTGTTTTTTGTGGCGATGCAAGTCAGCAATCTGGGGGAATTCCACTCGGCTGAAGGCAGTTACATCGTCAGAGCGCATTTCAACAATATAGGCGGCTTGCGGGTGCGCGCCCCTGTCTCCATGGCGGGCGTCACGGTTGGCCGGGTGGAACATATCGGCTTCGACGAGCAGAAATATGAGGCTGTGGTTGAGATGCGAATCGATCCGGCCTACAAAACCTTGCCAGAGGATACCAGTGCCAGCATTTTGACCGCGGGCCTGCTGGGCGAGCAATATGTGGGACTGTCGGCTGGAGGCTCGGACGAGTATCTCCAGGATGGCGACGAAATCGAACTGACCCAGTCCGCCATGATTCTGGAGCAATTGATTAGCCGACTCCTTTTCAACAAGGCCGAGGAAGGCAAGAAAACCGAAAACGCGGTATCGCCGCCTGCCCCGGTACCGACGCCGGCGGTTCAGTCCGACAAGCCGGCGACCGCCAAGGTCGTCAGCGCACCCTCAAAAGCGCATGCCAAGGCTGCCGAACCGGAGGTGCGGAAGCTGAAAAAATCCTCATCGACCGCCTCGAACAAGCCCACATCCAAGGGTGTGACGGCGCATGATCACCGAACGGCCGGTCATGGTGCGGAATCCAGGCCGAAGACCGCGCGCCCGAACTAGCCCGTCACGAATATGATGCGGAGGGAATGCCCGGTGGATTTTTCCATCATGGAAACCCGGGAAGGCTATCAATTGCACGGGGAAATGACTTTCTTCACGGCATTGACGGCCCTGAAATTAGCCGCACCGTGCCTCCGCCAGCCCAAAACGCGCTTCGATCTGTCTGGGGTGCTCAAGGCGGACAGCGCTGGCGTCGGGCTGCTGGTCGAATGGAAGCGCATCGCCATCCAGACGGGATGTGATCTCAGCTATGCCGGTGTGCCGGAATCATTACGGGCCATGATTCGGGTCGGCGGAATTGAAGGGCTGTTGCCCATCGAGGGCGACCTAGACTAAAACCGCCGCACTGCCGCCTTATTTGAACCGAAACAAGAAACATATAGACGAGAGACTGGAATGGACAAGCTCATGATCACCGGCGGAATACCGCTCAATGGCGAACTCCGCATTTCGGGCGCTAAGAATGCCGCGCTGCCGATACTGGCGGCAACCCTGCTTTCCGAAACTCCGGTGACAGTGGGTAATGTTCCGCATCTGCTGGACATCACCACCACCATGGAACTCCTGGGACGCATGGGGATAGGCCTGACCGTGGACGAAAAGCTCAGCATAGAAGTGGACACGCGAAGCATTCAGAGCTTCATGGCGCCTTATGACCTGGTCAAGACCATGCGTGCGTCCATTCTGGTGCTGGGTCCCCTGGTCGCGCGCTTCGGCCAGGCCGAGGTGTCATTGCCGGGGGGGTGCGCCATAGGCGGTCGTCCCGTCAATCTTCATTTGCAGGGTCTGGCGCAAATGGGCGCCGAAATCAGCGTCAGGAACGGCTACATCCATGCCAGCGCGCAGCGCCTCAAGGGCTGTCGCCTGGTGCTGGATCTCGTCACCGTGACGGGTACGGAAAACCTGATGATGGCGGCCACGTTGGCCGAGGGCACGACCATTATCGAGAATGCCGCCCGTGAGCCCGAAGTGGTGGATCTAGCGAACTTTCTGAACATGATGGGCGCGAAAATCCATGGGGCCGGGACGGATATCATCGAAATCGAAGGGGTCGACGCCCTGTCGGCCGAAGGCCAACTCTATCGGGTCATGCCGGATCGTATCGAGGCCGGCACCTACCTGGTGGCGGCGGCCATGACGGGCGGCAAGGTCAAACTGAAGGACGTACGGTCGGATATCATGGACGCCGTGCTGCAAAAGCTGCGCGAGACGGGCGCCCGCATCGCCTGCACCGAGGACACCATCGAACTCGACATGGGAGGGCTGCGCCCGCATGCGGTGTCCTTGCGAACAGCGCCCTACCCGGCGTTTCCAACGGATATGCAGGCGCAGTTCATGGCTCTCAACGCCGTTGCGGATGGTGTGGCCGTGATTACCGAGACCATCTTCGAGAATCGGTTCATGCATGTGCAGGAAATGCAGCGCATGGGGGCCGATATCACCGTGGAATCCAATACCGCCATCGTCCGTGGCAAGCCCAGCCTCAATGCCGCACCCGTGATGGCCACCGACCTGCGTGCTTCCGCCAGCCTGGTGCTCGCGGCACTGGTGGCGGAAGGCCAGACGGTCGTGGACCGGATTTATCACATAGATCGGGGTTACGAATGCATCGAGGAAAAACTCTCGCAACTCGGCGCCGAAATCCGGCGCGTACCCCAATAGGCGAGGAAAGGCCGTGCTGACCCTGGCGCTCTCGAAGGGGAGAATTTACGATGAGGCGGTGGCGCTGCTCGATCGGATTGGCATCCAACCCACGGTTGACCCGGACAAGAGCCGCAAACTGGTCTTGCCCTCCAATCGCGAGGGCTTGCAATTCCTGATCATCCGGGCCAGCGATGTGCCTACCTACGTCGAATATGGAGCGGCCGACCTGGGCATCGCGGGCAAGGATGTGCTGGCGGAATATGACACCTCAGGGCTCTATGAACCCCTGGATCTGGGCATTGCGAAATGCCGCCTGATGACTGCGGGGCCGCCCGGGATGTCCTTCAAACCCGGCAGTCGGCCGCGCGTCGCCACGAAGTACGTCAAGACGGCCCACCGCTATTTCGCCAGCAAAGGCATCCAGGCCGAGATCATCAAGCTGTACGGTTCCATGGAGTTGGCCCCACTGGTCGGCTTGGCCGATTGCATCGTCGATGTCGTCGATACGGGCAAGACGCTCAAAGCCAATGGCCTTGAGCCCCATGACCTGATCATGGACGTCAGCAGCCGTCTGATTCTCAACAAGGCAGCCATGAAGATGAAGCATGCCGATGTCAAACACTTTATCGATGAGCTGAAAGCCGCCCTGAGCAGGAGTTAAGTCATGATCGATTGCCGTTTGCGGCGACTCGACGCCAGTCATACCGAGTTCGATGCCCAATTGCGGGATTTACTCGCCTGGAATGAGTCCGTTGATGCCGATATCCACCAGCGGGTGGGCGCCATTATCGAGGAGGTGCGCCGGCGGGGGAATGATGCCCTGATCGAATTCACCCGCCGGTTCGATCGCTACGAAGCTGCCAGCCCGGCTGAACTCGAGCTTTCCCAGGAGGCCATGCGGTCGGCATGGGAGTCACTGACACCCGAGATGGCGAAGGCCCTGGAGTTGGCGGCCCAACGCATACGGGCCCATGCCGAGCACCAGAAACTGGAATCCTGGACTTACACGGAATCGGACGGGACTGTGCTGGGTCAGCAGGTGAAGCCGCTGGATCGGGTCGGCATTTATGTGCCCGGGGGCAAGGCGGCTTATCCCTCATCCGTACTCATGAATGCCATACCGGCGCATGTCGCTGGTGTGGACGAAATCATCATGGTGACGCCCACCCCGGATGGTGAAGTGAATGACTTGGTACTGGCCGCGGCCTATCTGGCCGGCGTCACGCGCGTGTTCAGGGTTGGGGGTGCGCAAGCGGTCGCGGCGCTGGCCTATGGCACACAGACGCTGCCCAGCGTGGACAAGATTGTCGGCCCGGGAAACATCTATGTGGCCACGGCCAAGAAACTGGTCTTCGGTCGTGTGGGAATCGACATGGTGGCGGGACCCTCCGAAATTCTGGTGATCTGCGATGGGCTGACAGATCCCGATTGGATTGCCATGGATCTCTTTTCGCAGGCGGAGCATGACGAGGATGCGCAGGCCATTCTGATCTCCCCTGATTCAACTTTCCTGGATGCCGTAGCTGCCAGCATTCGCCGTCTCCTGCCGACCATGGAGCGCGCCGAGGTGATCAACGCCTCCCTCGGCGGACGCGGCGCACTCATCCTGGTACCTGACCTCGCTGTGGCGGCCAGTGTTGCCAACCGCATCGCCCCGGAACATCTGGAGTTATCCGTGAGTGACCCCGCGGCGCTAGTGCAACATATCCGGCACGCGGGCGCCATCTTCATGGGGCGTCACACCGCCGAGGCGTTGGGTGATTATTGCGCGGGTCCCAATCACGTCCTGCCCACCTCGGGGACCGCAAGATTTTCCTCTCCGCTGGGCGTCTACGACTTTCAGAAACGGTCGAGTCTGATTCACTGTTCACCTCAGGGCTCCGACTGGCTGGGAAAATGCGCCTCGATCCTCGCCCGCGGCGAAGGGTTGACGGCCCATGCCCGCTCGGCGGAGTATCGGCGGGCAAAGTCCAATGACTGACACTCTTGGCGCCATGATGGATGTGTTGCGGCCGGAAGTCGCCCAGCTCTCCGCCTACCCCGTGCCCGACTCCCGTGGCTACATCAAACTCGATGCGATGGAAAACCCCTATCCCTGGCCTCCCCTGGCGGTTGAGCAGTGGCTGGAAAAACTGCGGGATGTACAGCCCAATCGATACCCGGACCCCGCCTGTCTTGGGCTGAAAGCCGGGTTGAAACGGGCCAACCAGGTTCCCGAGGACGCGGAGTTGCTGCTGGGCAATGGGTCCGATGAGATCATTCAGATTCTCCTGATGGCGCTCAAGCCCGGCTCGGTGGTGCTGGCGCCTGAACCGACTTTCGTCATGTACCGGCAGCTCAGCCGCAGTCTGGCGTTACCCTTCGTTGGCGTTCCACTGCGTGAGGATGATTTTTCCCTGGATGTGGATTCAATCCTGGAGGCTATCCACAAGCATCGCCCCGCGATTGTTTTTCTGGCTTATCCCAACAATCCCACCGGCAATCTGTTCGAGGCATCCGCGGTGGAGCGCATCCTGGCGGTCGCGCCAGGCTTGGTCGTCATTGACGAGGCCTACGCTCCCTATGCCGATGCCACTGTTATGAGACAGGTGGGGCAACACGCCAACCTTCTGGTGATGCGCACGCTCTCCAAGCTGGGGCTGGCGGGACTCAGGCTGGGATTCATGGCCGGGCCACCCCCGTGGATTCGTGAATTCGACAAATTGCGGCTGCCCTACAACATCAACGTCCTGACCCAGGTCAGCGCTCAATTCGCGCTGGAGCATGAAGCGATTTTTACGGAGCAGGTTAGGGCGATATTGCGGGATCGGGCCTTGTTGCAAGGTGCGCTCGCCGCATTGCCATCCGTACGCGTATATGAAAGCAAAGCCAATTTCATCCTGCTGCGCCTGTTGCGGCATGATGCCAATGACATCTTCGCAAAGCTCAAGTCCGCTGGCATTCTGATCAAGAATCTTCATTCCAACGGCGGGCTATTGAGTCAATGTCTTAGAGTGACCGTGGGGACACCTGATGAAAATCAGCAATTTATTGAGGTATTTACACGGGTGCTCAACGCGGAATGATCGCAAACCCGGTAATTCTTGAAGCAGGCCGTTGTTGCCGGAGACATGCCTATGGATTTAATCACTTTGTACCTTTCCTGTAGGCGGGCGGGGTGGCGATGGCTGTTTCCGATGGGTTGGGCGGGTGCATGAAGTGGTTTTGCTTGACCCTAACGGCGTTCTCCCACAAAATCGCGTTTACAAGTTCCACGGAAATACAGTGTTTCAAACCCAATCGATGAGTTTGCCATTACCTGGCAGTCAGGCTCATTGTTCCATTCCTGTAACGGAGTAACTGCATGATGAATGGCGTGGACAACGACAAACGCCGATTTCTGACAAAGGCGGTCAGCGTTGCTGGCGCCGTGGGCGCGGGCTTTCTGGCAGTGCCATTTGTAGCTTCCATGAAGCCCAGTGCCAAGGCCGAGGCCTTGGGCGCTCCCGTGGAAGTGGATATAGAGAAACTGGAACCCGGTCAGCGAATCGTGGTGATGTGGCGCGGCAAACCGGTATGGGTGGTGCGTAGAACACACGAGGCTCTCGCCAGTCTGGTCGAACTCGATAGCGTGCTGCTGGATCCGCTCTCGGAAAGTTCCGAACAACCTCCTTCCAGCAAGAACGAGTCCCGCGCCATCAAGCCGGAGATATTCGTTGCGATTGGTGTTTGCACCCATTTGGGCTGCTCGCCGGTCTACCGGCCGGAGATCGCCCCGGCGGACCTGGGCTCCGACTGGAAGGGTGGTTTTTTCTGTCCCTGTCATGGCTCCAAATTTGATTTGGCCGGTCGCGTCTATAAGGGCGTTCCCGCACCGGTCAATCTGGAAATTCCACCTTACTATTTTGCCAGCGATACCCGCATCGTCGTCGGTCTGGACGGGGAGAAAGCATAATGAGCGATAAAGCCGGATCCTTTCGTGAATGGCTTGATGAACGTCTACCCGTCACCAAGTTCCTGGAAGATCAATTACTGAAGTATTACGCACCCAAGAACTTTAATTTCCTGTACTTCTTTGGGTCGCTCGCACTCCTCGTGCTGGTGAACCAGATCGTGACCGGCATCGTTTTGGCGATGCACTACAAGCCGGCGGCCGAACTGGCCTTTGACTCGGTCGAATACATCATGCGGGACGTGGATTGGGGGTGGTTGCTGCGTTATCTGCACTCCACCGGCGCCTCGCTGTTTTTCGTGGTCATTTACATGCACATGTTCAGGGCCATTTTCTATGGATCATTCAAGAAGCCACGTGAACTGCTCTGGCTGTTCGGCATGGTCATCTTCGTTCTGCTGATGGCTGAAGCCTTCATGGGTTACCTTCTGCCTTGGGGGCAGATGTCGTATTGGGGGGCCCAGGTCATCATTTCGCTGTTTGGCGCGATCCCCGTGATCGGAGAAGATCTGGCAACCTGGATCAAGGGTGATTTCGTGATTGCCGATGCGACCTTGAATCGCTTCTTTGCCCTTCATGTAATCGCTGTACCGTTGGCCATTCTTGGCTTGGTGGTGTTGCACCTGGCCGCGCTGAGAACCACGGGCTCCAATAATCCCGATGGTATCGAGATCAAGAAGAACCTTGACTTGTTGGGTATTCCCAAGGATGGCATCCCCTTCCATCCTTATTACACGGTGAAGGATCTCTATGTGGCCGGTGTGTTCATCACCATCTTCGCCTGGATCGTTTTCTATTCTCCGGAGATGGGCGGGTTATTCCTCGAACATCCGAACTTCGATCCCGCGGATCCAATGAAAACGCCGGAACATATCCAGCCGGTGTGGTATTTCACACCGTTCTACTCGATTCTCAGAGCAGTGCCGAGCAAACTGGGGGGGGTCATGGCCATGGGCGCCTCGATAGTGGTGCTCTTCCTGTTGCCGTGGCTCGACCGTTGCCCGGTAAAATCGATCCGGTACCGGAGTCCTCTCTTCAAGATTGCCCTGCTGGCTTTCGTCCTCAGTTTCCTCGGTCTGGGAGTGCTCGGCACCAAACCCGTAACCGAAACCTATACGCTGATGGCCAGGTTCTTCTCGGTGATCTATTTTGCTTTCTTCCTCTTGCTGCCGATATTCTCATCGGTCGAGATTACCAAACCGGTTCCCGAGCGTTTGACCGAGCCGGTCATACCCCTATCCAAGCGAGAAGGCTTTCAGTGGCGCCTCATCGAAGAGGGTATACGCGCCCTGAAGGATTCGCCGCATATTGATAAGGCAAAGGACACACTTTCGAAAGTGCGCGATAAAATCACAAGACGCTAACCAGCATGAAAAAAGTATTCGCCCTTCTTCTTTTATGCACCCTGTCGTTGGCTTGCAGGGCTGAATCAGGTATCAAAATTGAACATGCCGACGTCGATATATTTGACCAACTCTCGGTCATTCGCGGTGCAGGCTATTTTGCCGATTATTGCCTGGGTTGTCATGGTCTGAAGCAGATTCGCTATTCGCGAATTGCCAAGGATTTGCGTATCAGCGAGCCCAAGCTCCGGGAACTCATACTGTTCGGAGATACCAAGATTCATGAGGCGGTCAATACGGCCATGAGTCCCAAAACGGCCGAAACCGCATTCGGTGTGGTTCCGCCGGATTTGTCTCTGGTTACGCGCTCCCGAGGTGCGGACTGGGTATACAGCTATCTCAGGGGTTTCTATGATGACCACAAGCGGCCATTTGGTGTAAATAATATCATTGCACCTAATGTTGCCATGCCGAATCCCCTCTGGCCGTTACAAGGACCGCAAAAGCCGGTCCTGGACAGAGTGGATGGCAAGCTGGAAATAGTGGGGGTTGAACGCGAGGGGCGCGGTGTCATGACTCCCGCGGAATTCGATAAGGCGGTCAACGATATCGTCAACTTCCTGACCTATGTTGCGGAGCCTTCTGCCTTGCAGCGGATTCCGATGGGCAAGTTTGTCATAGTATTTATGTTGTTCCTGACTTATTTGTGTTATCTGCTCAAGAAGGAATATTGGAAGGACATTGATTGAGGCAGGATTTAAACCCAGGGCAATCGCATGAAGCCCTAACTGGTTGATTTTATTCATGAAAATTCTGGCTAAAAGTTAGTCAATTTTTCATAAAGCCCATGATAATCAATGGTTTAAAAATTCTTCGTGCGATTGCCCTGGATTTAAACCGATGTTCGGGCGGCGGATGTTAAATCCGCCCGTCCCGTTCCTGTGACCATTAAGCCAAGCTATCGCAATGTATGGGTTTGAAAATCCATATAGGAATCGTGGAAGTCTGGCCAGTCAGCCAACAATGATTTCAGATGAATTCCCTTAAGCCCTACCTGATCAGGGCGATCTACGAATGGATCGTTGATAATCGGTTTACACCGTATTTATTGGTCAATACCACGGTGGAGGGGGCTCAGGTCCCCCAGGCCTTCGTGCAGGATGATCGCATTGTGCTCAATCTCCGACCGGAGGCGGTGCATGGGTTATCCCTGGGCAACGATCACATCCTTTTCAGTGCCCGGTTTGGTGGAAAGCCCATGCAGGTCAATGTACCCGTGCGTTCCGTCCTGGCGATATATGCCCAGGAGAATGGCAGAGGGATGGTGTTTGATGAGGATGAGGAGGGCGATGATACCAGCCCGCCGCCATCACCCACGGCAGAGACGACTGCCCCGCAAGAAAAGAAAAAGCCTGTGCTGAGGATTGTGAAGTAGCAACGCCATCAACACTGAGTTGCTGCTTTGCTTTTTTGAATGATCAAACCTTGGAGAGGTGTGGTTTTTTCCAGCGTCATCTCATTCCCGACGAGTATGGGCAGAAGAGGCGGGAAAATCGAGATCAGTCAGAGATTCGGGTTGTAACCCACCCGCTTACGGTTTCAACGGTGTCCTGGGAGAATGCCATGACATGGGATTGTTCTTGTTTCAAAAAACCTTCTCCTGAGGAACTACGAAAATTGCTCAGCGAGGAGGAGTTTCGTGTGACTCAGACAGAGGGTACCGAGCGGCCATTTCATAATCCCTACTGGAACCACCACGAGCAGGGTATTTATGTCGACGTCGTCTCGGGTGAACCCTTGTTCAGTTCGCTAGACAAGTTTGATTCGGGCACGGGCTGGCCTAGCTTCTGCCGCCCTTTGGTAGCGGATAATATCGTCACCCGCAATGACCGGACGCTCCTCTATCTGCGCACCGAAGTACGCAGCCGCCATGCGGATTCACATTTAGGCCATGTTTTCAACGATGGCCCGGCTCCCACCGGACTTCGGTATTGCATCAACTCCGCGGCGATTCGATTCGTACCCAAGGATCGCCTGGCATCTGAGGGTTATCAAGAGTTTATGGAATTGTTCGAAAGCGGGATCAACAACTGTTCCTAGCGATGTACATAACAGCAGTGTAATCGGCTGAGCCTATTGATTCCAGCAAACATTAATCAATACTGAGTTATGAGGGATTCCGGGGCTGTAGAGCGGCATCCGCGATAACAAACGATTCATAACCGACCTAATCACAGGAAACGCGTTGACGACGACCCGACAACTCAAGGGACTTGGCAAAACGACCAGGGCCATACTGGCCGAGCATGGCATATTTTCGGTAGAGGAACTGGCCAATTCAGATATCGATCAACTGATCAAGATTCCCGGCTTTGGTAAATCCAAGGCGACACGCATGATCCGCGCCGCCAAATACATGGTGGGGGAGATCATCCAGACGACCGAAGAAAATCCGGCCATACCCCCCGCGGAGAGCGACGGAGGCGTCGAATCCGGCGCGGTTGACCTGAACAACGGGCGCTATTACATCAATCAGGAATTGAGCCTGCTGGAGTTCAACCGCCGGGTCCTGGAACAGGCCAAGGATAGCCGCACACCCTTGCTGGAACGGCTCAATTTTCTCTGCATATCCTGCTCAAACCTCGATGAATTCTTCGAGGTTCGCGCGGCGGGTCTGATTCAGCGCGCGGAGCTGGGCGCCACACGGACCGAGCCGGATAACCTGACACCGCAGGAGACTCTCGCCGCCATCTGTGAGAAAGCGCATGGGTTGGTGACCGAGCAATACCGGGTGCTCAATGAAGTCATGCTACCGCTGATGGAGGCCGAAAATATCCATTTTCTCCGGCGCAGCCAGTGGAGTGAATCTCAACAGTCCTGGCTCAAGACCTATTTTGATGAACAATTGCTCCCCATCCTCAGCCCCATCGGCCTGGATCCGGCGCACCCGTTCCCGCGCATCCTGAACAAGAGCCTCAACTTCATCATCTCCCTGTCCGGCAAGGATGCTTTTGGACGGGAAATTGAACTGGCCATCCTGCAGGCGCCGCGCTCGCTACCCCGGATCATTCGTTTGCCGCCGCAGGAGACCGGGAGCGGCCCGCATGATTTTGTCTTCCTGTCGTCCATCATCCATGCCTACGTTGGCGAACTGTTCCACGGCGTCAAGGTCAGGAACCTCTACCAGTTCCGGGTGACCCGCAACAGCGAAATGTACTTGGACGAGGAGGAAATCGATGATTTGCTGCGCGCTCTGGAAGGTGAGCTCAGCAGTCGCAACTATGGCGATGAGGTGAGGCTGGAAGTGGCGGACAACTGCCCTGATGAGATCATCGAATATCTGCTCGGCCAGTTCGGCTTGGGTGCGGACCGGCTCTATAAGGTCGATGGCCCGGTCAACCTGAGCCGCGCGCGAGAAGTCTACGAACTCATCGATCGGCCCGATCTCAAATATCCGGCATTCACGGCAGGGGGACCCGCGGAACTGGCGGGTGGTCATGACTTGTTCGAGGCCATTCGCAAGCGGGACATACTGCTGCACCATCCCTACGAAAGTTTCTCGCCGATCATCGAGCTGATTCGCCAGGCCGGCAATGATCCCAATGTCGTGGCCATCAAGCAGACCCTCTACCGCACCGGCGCCAATTCGCCCGTTGTGGATGCGCTGTTGCGCGCCGCGAAGGCGGGTAAGGAAGTGACCGTGGTCGTGGAATTGCGGGCGCGCTTCGACGAAAAAGCCAACATTTCCCTCGCCAATCGTCTGCAGGAAGCCGGGGTACAAGTCGTTTACGGCATTGTCGGCTACAAGACGCATGGCAAGATGCTGCTGATTCTGCGCCGCGAGGGGCGTCATCTACGCTATTACACCCATCTGGGTACGGGTAACTACCACCTCAAGACCGCACGTCTTTACACGGACTACGGTTTTTTGAGCGCCGACCAGGAATTGGGTGAAGACGTGCGCAAGGTTTTCGTGCAACTCACCAGTCTCGGCAAGATTGGCAAGCTGCACAAGTTATTGCAGGCCCCTTTCTCACTTCATCAGACCCTGCTGAAAAAAATTCAGCGGGAAACCGAACATGCCTTGTCCGGTAAACCGGCACGCATCGTCGTGAAGGTCAATGCGGTCGCCGAGCCACAGTTGATCCAGGCGCTCTATAGGGCATCCATGGCGGGAGTCGAAATCAAGCTGATCGTTCGCGGCATTTGCTGTCTTAGACCGGGCATCGCCGGCGTTTCCGACAATATCGAGGTGCGCTCGATCATCGGTCGTTTCCTCGAACACAGCCGGGTCTACTGCTTTGAGAATGCCGGTAATCCGGAGGTCTACGCGGCCAGTGCGGATTTTTTGCCCCGCAACATGTTTCGGCGGGTGGAAGCATGCTTCCCCATCGAACCGCGCAAACTGGCTGACAGGGTTCGCGAGGATCTTGAACTTTGTCTCAAGGATGATTCCCAGGCCTGGCTGTTACAGTCCGAAGGAACCTATGTCCGCGCCCCCAGTGGAGCGCACCCTTTTGAGGCGCAATCCACCTTGCTGGAGCGTTGGAAGCGGTAAGTCAGGCTCCTTTGAGTTCCGGGTAGTCGAAACTCTCACGGTAACTGAACGTCGGCAGATCCCTGCGGGAATGACGTACATTTGTGTCATGGGCGGTTGTCCGGGCGGTGACGATCGTGGGATATCCTCGGATTTCAGCGATAGACCTGAAGCGCCAGGCAATTCAAGGACGATGGGAGCGGCGGCGGCTGCCTGATCGCTCCCTCCGTGTCCTGGCAGGGTTTCCCAGCGTGATTTTCCATCATGGTCTGTATTGGCATTCATCCTGCTTGTGCAACGCCATGAAGCTGTACGGATACAGTAAGATATTGGGATCATATAGGTTCCCAGCTGCTTATACGCCTTCATTGCCGGGATGCTTGGTCGCCCGCGCCGAGCTGATCCTGTCCGTTTTTACCCATAACAGGTCTTGCCATGCTAGAAGCCTATCGTAAACATGTATCGGAACGTGCGGAACAGGGGTTGGTAGCCCAACCGCTCACGGCGGAATGGACCAGCGGTCTGGTCGAACTGATCAAGAATCCACCCGCGGGGGAGGACGCTTTCCTGCTGGATTTGCTGGAGAACCGCGTTCCGGCCGGTGTTGACGAGGCGGCCTATGTCAAGGCCGGTTTCCTGGCCGCCATCGCCAAGGGCGAGGCCCAATCGCCGATTCTTGCGCCCCAGCGCGCCGTGGAACTGCTGGGCACCATGCTGGGCGGCTATAACGTCGCGCCGCTCATCGACTTGCTGGAGGACGCCAAGCTCGCGTTTGCTGCCGCCAAAGCCCTGTCGCACACCTTGCTGATCTTTGATGCCTTCCACGATGTCCAGGAGAAGGCTGATTGCGGTAATCCCCATGCCAAGGCCGTGATGGAGTCCTGGGCAGCGGCGGATTGGTTCACGACGCGTCCCCGGGTGCCCGAGAAGATCAGCGTGATCGTGTTCAAGGTGCCCGGCGAGATCAACACCGACGATCTCTCACCCGCCCAGGATGCCTGGTCACGCCCCGATATTCCGCTGCACGCCCAGGCCATGCTGAAAATGCCGCGCGAGGGTGTCACCCATGCGCCGACGCAGATCGCCGAACTCAAGACCCGGGGATATCCGGTCGCCTTTGTTGGCGATGTGGTCGGTACCGGCTCTTCGCGCAAGTCCGCCACCAATTCGGTGCTCTGGTACATCGGCAACGACATTCCCCATGTGCCCAACAAGCGCGATGGCGGTGTCTGCATCGGCGGCAAGATCGCGCCGATCTTCTTCAACACGATGGAAGATTCCGGTGCGCTACCTATCGAATGCGACGTATCCGCACTCAATACGGGTGACGTGATCGATATCCACCCCTATGAAGGCAAGGTCGTTCGCCACGACACCGGGGAATGGGTGACCGATTTCAAGCTGAAAAGCGACATCATCCTAGACGAGGTCCAGGCGGGCGGGCGCATCCCGCTCATCATCGGCCGGGGCCTCACAGACCGCGCACGGAAGGCGCTGGGTCTGCCCGTCTCCGATGTCTTTCGCCGGCCGCAAGCCCAGGCCAGCCGAGGCACGGGCTACACCCTGGCACAGAAAATGGTCGGCAAGGCCTGCGGGGTCGTAGGGGTTCGCCCTGGCGTTTACTGTGAACCGCGCATGACCACGGTCGGCTCCCAGGACACGACCGGGCCGATGACTCGCGACGAACTCAAGGATCTGGCCTGCCTCGGCTTCTCCGCCGATCTGGTCATGCAGTCCTTCTGCCACACTGCCGCCTATCCCAAACCCGTGGACGTCAAGGTTCATCATAGCCTGCCGGATTTCATCATGAACCGGGGAGGGGTTTCCCTGCGACCGGGCGACGGCATCATTCACTCTTGGCTCAACCGCATGCTGCTGCCCGACACCGTCGGTACCGGAGGGGACTCGCATACCCGCTTCCCGATCGGCATTTCGTTTCCGGCCGGTTCCGGACTCGTGGCCTTTGCCGCTGCCACCGGCGTCATGCCTCTGGACATGCCAGAATCCGTGCTGGTGCGCTTCAAGGGCACGATGCAGCCCGGGATTACCCTGCGCGATCTGGTACATGCGATACCCTATGCAGCGCTCCAGCGCGGCTTGCTGACAGTCGAGAAAAAGGGCAAGAAGAACGTCTTCAACGGCCGCATCCTAGAAATCGAAGGCCTGCCGGACCTGAAGATCGAACAGGCGTTCGAACTGGCCGACGCCTCCGCCGAGCGCTCCGCCGCTGCCTGCACCGTGCGCCTGAATCCGGAGCCGATCGCCGAATATCTGCGCTCCAACATCGCCCTGCTCACCTGGATGATCGCCCAGGGTTATGGCGATGCGCGCACCCTCAACCGCCGTATTGCCGCCATGGAAGAATGGCTGGCCCATCCGTCGCTGCTGGAACCGGATGCTGACGCCGAGTACGCGGAAATCATCGAGATCGATCTGGATCAGATCAAGGAGCCGCTGCTGTGCTGCCCGAACGATCCCGACGACGTCAAGCCGCTGACCCAGGTGGCCGGCGTCACCATCGACGAGGTTTTCCTGGGATCCTGCATGACCAACATCGGCCATTTCCGCGCGGCCGGGAAGATTCTCGACCAGTTCGGCAAGCAGGTGCCTGGACGGCTCTGGGTCGTGCCGCCAACCCGGATGGATCAGGCCGAACTGACCGAAGAAGGCTACTACGGCATCTATGGCAAGGCCGGGGCCCGCACCGAAGTGCCCGGTTGTTCACTGTGCATGGGTAATCAGGCGCGCACGGCGGATAATGCTACCGTCGTCTCCACCTCCACCCGCAACTTCCCCAACCGCATGGGCGCCGGGGCCAATGTCTATCTGGCCTCCGCGGAACTGGCCGCGGTTTGCTCGGTCCTGGGCCGGATCCCCACTGTCGAGGAGTACCAGAGCCACATCGACAGCCTGGAACAGCAGGCGGACGACACCTATCGCTACATGAACTTCAACCAGATACCTGCCTATAACGAAAGCGCTGCCTCACGGCTGGGCTAAAGCCGTTGCGGCCAGTCCCTGCCGTGGCAGGGGCTGGCGGTAGGGTATATCACGTCTAACCGGCTGCTGATGTCAGGTGGTTCGTGGGAAAAGCCCGCGATTGGTCTGATTTCGCGCTAGAAAGCCAGGAACACGCGACTCATCAGGTAATCCTGTCGCGGTCGCCCGTCCACATAGACTTCATGCAGCCATTTCAGCGAAAGACCGATGTCGCGGTCCCCGACATGGGGTGAGAAATACACCGCTGGTCCAATGCTGGCGGCTGAGCCTTCGGGAAAAAGGAGGGCCCCGGTTGGCGCCTCGTCGTGGGTGATCTGGCGGTAATAGCTGCCCGTAAAGCCTATTCCCACAATATCCATGACATAGTGGGCCACGGTGTAGTCGAGATGAAATTCCTCGCCACTGTCATAGCCGGTGGCCGAGTTTCCCAGGTTTTCCATGAATCCCACGTCCAGGTTCAATTCCATGGCGGCTGGCAGGGTCCAGGTCAGCATGACATTCTGATCCAGGGTCCAGATATTGCGGCTGTTATTCAGGTCGTTCAAACCAAAATGGCCCGTGGGTGCAACCACACCCTGGAATGCCACAAGATAGACATTGGTCCATTTCCAACTGATGCCCAGCGGCACCAGGTAAAAGTCGCCCAGGCCGACACGCTCGCTATGTTGCGCGCCCGTGTGATCCCAGCTCACGGTCAAGTTTGGATAGAACGCTGCGGCAAAATGGCCGCCCAAAACGTCCCATCCCGGCGCATGGATGATTCCGGGCATTTCCACAACCGAGCCTGCCTGACCTCCCATGGCTTTCACGCCGGCCAGAAACTGGCTGAGAAACGTGCCTTCCTCGGGAAAGACGGCCATGTGGAAGTCCCCATAAAACCCTGGCAGGTAATTGCTGCCCCATCTTTCCACCGCCAGGGCATCGGATCCTGCCTCCACCGCCAACATGGCCGCCATCCACTGGAAGAGAGGGGTTGCAAGCTTGCGCCGCTCTTTGCATTTTTTCTTCATCATGGCCTTGTTGATTTCCTGCCTTGTCGCAAGTTTGCCGGTAGCGGATGGTGGTGGATGCCGGTTATGAGCAAGAGCGGTGCCTCCTTACCCCCCAGACCCGCGCGTTCAGGACACCGGATTCCCCTCAGGTCGATAAATTTTACCCATGGGCGTCGAGGCTGCGGGGTGGGCACAGCTCGGCCACGGGTCTAGTTCAACCACAGCCTGAAATACCAGTCGCCTTACTGCTCGTCGTGACCCAACTCCCGCGCGTGCCCACATGGTGGCGTCCTTCTCGATCCCTTGCGCGATGGTGCGCATCCTCAGGCCCCGGCGCAAGTTGTCCGACGGCTTTGACGATGCCCCGAACATCCGGATGATTCGTCTGGTACATGGCCGAGCGAGCACGACGGACGGTTTCGGGTGACGGCTTGCGCCTAACCTAAGCAAATCCAGGCCGCCTCGAATCATTACGGCTCGGGTGCTCCGTAAGCCCCGCCGCCGGGGGTTTCTATCTGCAGGATGTCGCCAGGCATCACATGAAGTTCGGCGCGTCCCCCGAGAGTCTCGGGTTCCTTTCCTTCCCGGATCCACAGGTTACGCCCCGGTAAGCCGGCTTGCCCGCCTTGGAGGCCGAAAGGAGTGGTGACGCGCCGGGTCGAAAGGATGCCGGCGGTCATCGGTTCCAGGAAACGGAGGCGGCGGATGACGCCATCGCCCCCGCGCCAGCGACCCGCTCCGCCGCTGCCGCGCCGGATGGCGAAGCATTCCAGTCGGACCGGGAAGCGCCATTCCAGGACTTCCGGGTCGGTAATGCGGGAATTGGTCATGTGCGTGTGTACGACGTCGGCGCCAGCAAACCCGGATCCCGCGCCGGCGCCGCCACAGATTGTCTCGTAATACTGATGCCGCTCATTGCCAAAGGTGAGGTTGTTCATCGTGCCTTGGGAGGCGGCCAGCACGTCCAGCGCGCCATACAACGCGTCGACGAGGTGTTGTGAGGTTTCCACGTTGCCGGCGACGACGGCCGCGGGTGGTCGGGGATTGAGCAGCGAGCCCTCGGGAATGATCAGGCGCAGCGGCCGCAGGCAACCGGCGTTGAGGGGGATGTCGTCTGGCGCCAGGGTGCGGAAGACATACAGCACGGCCGCTTGGCAGACGGCGGCGGGCGCGTTGAGGTTGTCGGCTTGCTGAGGCGAGGTGCCGGTAAAGTCGATGACGGCCGTCGATGTTTCGTGATTCACCCGGACGCTGACCCGGATCACTGCTCCGGTATCCAGGGGCACGCTGCATTCGCCATCCCGCAGCCGCGAGATGGCGCGGCGAATCGAGGCTTCTGCGTAATCCTGCACATGCCCCATGTAGGCCTGGACGGTAGCCAGCGAATACTGGTCGATCAGTCGACGCAAACCGGCAACGCCTCTGGCGTTGGCGGCGATCTGCGCCCGCAGGTCGGCGCTGTTCTGGGCGGGATTGCGGGCGGGGTGCGGGCCGCTGTCCAGCCAGGCGCGCAGCGCGTCTTCCTGGAACCGGCCAGCCGCAACGAGTCGCAGGCCGTCACTCAGCAAACCCTCCTCATCGATGCGTCGGCTGCCCGGAGGCATGGAGCCGGGCGTGATGCCGCCGATATCCGCATGATGTCCGCGCGAAGCGAGGTAGAACAGGATGTCTCGACCCGCCTCATCGAACAGGGGTGTAATCACCGTGATGTCGGGCAGGTGCGTGCCACCGTCGTAGGGGGAGTTGGTCAGCCAGACGTCACCCGGCCGGAATGACCGCCCGTGGCGACGGATCAGCGCGGTCACGCTCTCGCCCATGGAGCCGAGATGGACGGGGATGTGCGGGGCATTGGCGACCAGCGCACCCTGGCCGTCAAACAGGGCGCAGGAAAAATCCAGCCGTTCCTTGATGTTGACGGAGTGCGCGGTGTTCTGGAGGGTGTAACCCATTTCCTCGGCCAGGGACATGAACAGCCGATTGAAGATTTCCAGCCGCACCGGGTCGCGTTCGGTGGCAGCGCGGGGAGGCTTGGCCGGAACGGCCTGGGTCAGAATCAGGTCGCCGCGCGCCGTCAGCACCCCGGTCCAGCCGGGCTCGATGATGGTGGTCGCCGTGGGTTCGAGAATGATGGCAGGACCGTCTATTGGCCGGTCCACTTCGAGCGATTCTCGCTCAAGGATGGGTGTGTCTCGCCAGACCCCGCGGCCGAACATCCGCACCCGGGTCAGCGGCTCGTGACGGCCGTCACGCCGGCTTCTGATGGTCGAGTCCTCGACCTCGTCAGGATTCTCGGTGGTCGCGCCTTCCACCCGTAAGCAGTCGACGATGAGGTCCTTGTCCGCATAGATAAATCCGAAGCGTTGCTGATGCAGCGCTTCAAATGCGGGCCGAAGTTCGAGTAGGTGGCCGAAGGTGAGTTCCAGCACGGTGTCTGCGCCTTGATAGCGGAGGGCGAGGCTACGCCGCAGGGTCATGCGGGTATGAGACAGGTTTTGCTCGCGTAATTCGAGCTGGATGGTGTGTTCCAGATCCTCGAAGCCGGCGATCAGTCTGGGTTCCAGATCGGCGGTCAGCGGTTCTAGTAGTGCTAGTTGCCGCATGACGCGATGATTGGCTAGCCCCATGCCATAGGCGGACAGTACGCCCGCCAGCGGGTGCAGCAGTATTCGCCGCAGACCCAGCCGTTCCGCCACCAGGCAGGCATGCTGACCGCCCGCCGCGCCGAAGGCGAACAATGTGTAGTCGTCGCTGAGGTCATGGCCGCGTTCGAGCGAGATTTTCTTGATGGCTGCCGCCATGTGTTCCACCGCGACCGCCACGAAGCCTTCGGCAACCTGTTCCGGCGTCATCGTCTGGCCGGAGTGGCGGTGGACGGTTTGCGCCAGGGCGGCAAATTCCGCACGCACCCGTTCGGCATCGATGGGCTCGTCACCGCCGGGGCCGAAGACGCGTGGGAAGACATCTGCCTGCAGCTTGCCCAGCATGACGTTGGCGTCGGTGACGCAGAGTGGGCCACCTCGCCGGTAACAGACCGGCCCGGGATTGGCGCCCGCCGAATCGGGACCGGCACGAAAGCTCAGGCCATCGTAATGGAGGATTGAGCCCCCGCCTGCCGCGACGGTATGAATGTTGAGCAGCGGCACCCGCAGACGCACACCGGCGATCTGGGTTTCTTCGCTGCGTTCCAGATCGCCGGCGTAATGCGCAACATCGGTGGACGTGCCACCCATGTCGAAGGTAACGATTTTTTCAAAACCGGCCCGGCGTGCGACGGCGACCGCGCCCACCAGGCCTCCCGCCGGTCCGGAGAGGATGCTGTCCTTGCCCTGGAAATGGCTGGCGTCAACCAGGCCGCCATTCGACTGCATGAAACTGACCCGTGGCAGCGGGCTGGACAGGCCGCTCAGGCCCGTCAGAAACTGGCCCACGTAATGGTGCAGCACCGGCGAAAGATAGGCATCGGCCACCGTCGTATCGCCGCGGCTCACTAAGCGGATGGCGGGGCTGCAACGGTGCGAAACGGACACTTGGGTAAATCCGATCGAGCGCGCAATCCCTTCCAGCGCTCGTTCGTGCGCCGGATTGCGCCAGGCGTGCAGGAGCACGATGGCCATGGCCCGATAGCCCTCGGCGTAGCGTGCGGACAGATCATGGCCGGCTTGCTCCAGGTCCAGCGGTTCGAGTTCTTCTCCCTTGGCATCCAGACGACCGCCGATTTCCGTGACCCGCGCGTACAGCGGTTCGGGACGCTGGATCTGCAGCGCAAAAATGTCGGGCCGGCTTTGATTGCCGATGCGCAGCACATCGGCGAACCCCCGGGTGATGGCCAGCACCACGGGTTCGCCACGGCGCTCCAGCAGCGCGTTGGTGCCTACCGTCGTGCCCATCTTGATGGCAGCAATGGCGGGGGCGGTACCGGTACCATCATGGGTATCCAACAGATCGGCAATACCCTGGAGGGCCGCATCGGCATAACGTTCCGGGTGTTCCGACAGCAGTTTGTGAGTCAGCAGCCGGCCGTCCGGCGTCAAGGCCACGAGGTCGGTAAAGGTTCCGCCGCGATCGATCCAGAACTGCCAAGGATGCGGGCCTGTACTCATGGGGAAAGCCGTGGACGGTGAGTCAAGGAACAGGAAGGATTAGTTGACTATTTTGGTAGGATATGTGAATCTCGATCGAGGCACCCCATCCAATGAGGAGATCATTTGTGCGTTTAACGACCAAAGGCCGCTATGCCGTGACCGCCATGCTGGATTTGGCCTATCATAGCGAAAAAAAGCCCGTCACCCTGACTGAAATCGCCAAGCGGCAGGACATTTCGCTTTCCTATCTGGAACAGCTATTTTCCCGTCTGCGTCGATTCGGCATGGTCGAAGGGGTGAGAGGTCCCGGGGGCGGTTACCAGCTCAATCGCAGGGCCGAGCATATCAGCATCGCGCAAATCATCGCCGCCGTGGATGAAGCGATAGACTCCACCCGTTGCGGAGGCAAGGCCGATTGCCAGAATTCCCAGCCCTGTTTGACTCATGACTTGTGGATGGGGCTCAGCGAGCAGATTCGCCAATATCTCGATTCGATCAGCCTGGCCGATGTCCTGCAGCGCCGAAGCGTTCGCCAGGTAGCCGAACGGCAACTGCTCGATGCCGCGGCGGCGGAAATCCAGGAGGGAGAGACCCCGCTGGAGGAGCCCCTTCTGGAGGAAGCTCCGCTCGAACGGGGGCTGATTCCCTAGGCCCGGGCGGCCATGATCTACCTCGATCATAACGCCACTACCCCTCTTGACGAGCGGGTGATGGAGGCCATGCTGCCCTTTTTAGGACGTTTCCACGGCAATCCTTCCGCTCTTTATCGGCTGGGGAGGCTAAGCCGGGGCGCCATTGAAACCGCGCGGGAGCAGGTCGCGGCCTTGGTGGGCGCCAGGCCGGCGGAGGTGATATTCACCAGCGGTGGCACAGAGGCCAACAATCTCGCACTCAAGGGCATGGCTTGGGCGCTCGAAGCGGGTGAGATCATCAGTGGCGCGACCGAGCATCCCGCCGTCACGGCGCCGCTGGCATTTCTGAGCCGACGTGGATGGACCCTCAAGAGCTTACCCGTCGATTCCCAGGGCCTGTCGGTGATTTCCTCGCTCCCCGAGCATGTGTCGGCTGGAACACGTCTTGGCGCGCTGATGTCGGCCAATAACGAAACCGGTGTCATCCATGAAACCCGCCCATTGGCGGAGGCGCTGAGGTGCGTGGGCGGCTATTGTCATGTCGACGCCGTGCAGGCGGCCGGCAAGATTCCCCTGGATTTCGTCAGCTCCGGGGCGCATACGATGGCGCTGTCCGCGCATAAGCTTTATGGTCCGAAGGGCGTGGGCGCCTTGATCGCCGAACGGTTGACCCCGCTGGAACCGCTCCTCCATGGGGGCGGGCAGGAGCAGGACCGCCGCGGTGGCACCGAGAATGTGGCGGGCATCGTCGGCTTCGGCAAGGCAGCGGAATTGGCGCGGGTCGAGCTTGAGGAACGCCGGAGGCATACCCATTTTCTACGTGTGAGGCTGGAAGCGGGGCTACAGTCTTTGCCAGACCTGACCCTGTTTTCGATAGGGGCGGATCGTCTGCCCAATACCTTGCTTTTCAGCGTGCCCGGTTATGACGGGGAAACGCTGGTCATGCATCTCGACCGGCTGGGTTTCGCCGTGTCCAGCGGCTCCGCTTGCGCCAGCGGTGGTAACGAGCCCAGTCCGGTGCTACTCGCCATGGGGGTGGAAGAGTCCATTGCCCGGGGGGCCATTCGCGTCAGCCTGGGGCGCGGCAACACGGAAACCGAGGTGGATCGGTTTATCGAAGCGATCAAGGGGCTACTGCCCGCGTTTTAACAGGGCCTGTGCGCGCCGCTGGCCTTTTCATATGGGAGAGTAATATGACCATTCATCTGACAGAACGCGCCGCCGCACAGGTGGCCAGACAACTACAGAAACGCGGGTCCGGCCTGGGTCTCAGGTTGGGGGTCAGGAAATCCGGCTGTACCGGTTATGCCTATGTGGTGGATTTCGCGGATACGGCCGAGGAAGGTGACGCGGTATTTGACCAGCACGGAGTCAAGGTGCTCATCAACAAGGAGGAACTACCCCTGCTGGAGGGCATTACCGTGGATTTCCGTCGCGAAGGCATCAGCGAGGCATTCAAGTTTGACAACCCTAATATCAAAGCCATGTGCGGGTGCGGAGAGAGTTTCGCGGTCTGATATCAACCTGACGCTTACCCCAAGTATGCTTTTCCTATAAAATCCGCAGGTTAATGCCCGCCCGATTGTGGCGGGTTTTTCTTTTGCCGGACATGCCGCCAAGGCACCGGTTTCAATATTATGTTTAGGAGCAATCATGGCGATCGAACGCACCATTTCCATCATCAAGCCCGATGCTGTGGCGAAGAATGTCATCGGCGAAATCTATAGCCGCTTTGAAAAGGCTGGCCTCAAGATCGTCGCTGCCCGAATGGTCCACTTGTCTCGTGAACAGGCCGAGGGTTTCTACGCCGTGCATAAGGAGCGCCCCTTTTTCAACGATCTGGTCAGCTTCATGATCTCCGGCCCGGTGATGATTCAGGTACTGGAAGGCGAGGACGCCATCGCCAAAAATCGCGAAGTCATGGGTGCCACTAACCCCAAGGATGCCGCCCCCGGCACCATCCGCGCCGATTTTGCGGTCAGCATCGATGAGAACGCCGTGCATGGCTCCGATGGACCGGAAACCGCGGCCCAGGAAATTGCCTACTTCTTCCAGCCGAATGAACTCTGCGCCAGAACTCGCTGATTCGGTCGGCAAGATCAATTTGCTCGGACTTGACCGGAAGGCCCTGGAGGCCTTCTGTGTCGAGCGGGGCGAAAAACCGTTTCGCGCCGTTCAGTTGCGGCAATGGATACATCAGCGCGGCATCGGCGATTTCGGGTTGATGACCAATCTGAGCAAATCCTTTCGCGCACAACTCATTCAGCAAGCCGAAATCCGTCCCCCGGAAATCGTGCACGAGCAACTCTCCACGGACGGCACCTGCAAGTGGGTGCTGCAAACCGACGCCCAGAATCGCGTGGAGACTGTTTACATTCCCGAGGAAAGTCGCGGTACCTTGTGCATCTCCTCGCAAGTCGGCTGCGCGCTGGAGTGCTCATTCTGCTCGACTGCCCGGCAGGGCTTCAATCGCAATCTGAGCACAGCCGAGATCATCGGCCAACTTTGGGTGGCTCAGCGTGAACTTGGCGCCGGCGCGGTGACCAATGTCGTCCTCATGGGCATGGGTGAGCCCCTGCTCAACTTCAATAATGTGGTCGCCGCCATCGATCTGATGCTGGATGACAACGCTTACGGGTTATCCAAGCGCCGCGTCACACTCAGCACTTCCGGCGTCGTGCCGGCGCTGGACCGGTTGGCGGCCGTCAGCGAAGTAAGCCTGGCCGTCTCCCTGCATGCGCCCAACGACGAGTTGCGCAATGAATTGGTGCCCATCAATCAGAAGTATCCGATTCACGAACTGATGGCGGCTTGCAAACGCTACATCGGCCGCGATGGTCGGCGCAAGGTCACCATCGAATATGTCATGCTCGATGGCATCAATGATACCCCCCAGCACGCCCGGCAACTGGTGCGGGTGCTCAGTCAGGTACCTTCCAAAGTCAATCTGATACCGTTCAATCCCTTTCCCGGTTCGGGTTACCGCTGCTCCAGCCGCGAAACCATTCAGCGTTTCAGCGAGATTCTGCAAACCGCCGGACTCATCACCACCACGCGTAAGACCCGTGGCGATGACATCGACGCCGCGTGCGGGCAACTCGTGGGCCAGGTCAAGGACCGCACCCGCCGTACCTTGCGGCTGGCCACGGCCGGCTGATGTTCCCAGGCCGGAGGGCCATACTCTCCGCCGCCGTCCTCTGTACGGCCTGCTCCTCCTTGCCGCCCGAGGATGAGCCGCCCCGGATCCGCGAGCCTCTCAGCGACGAACAAGCCTCGGGCATCTATGTGGAAAAGGGTGTCCATTACATGGAGGCCGGTCAGTACGAGATCGCCCTGCAGGATCTCAACAAGGCGGTGGAACTGGATGGGGATAACAGTGAAGCCCATAACGCGCTGGGAGTGCTCTATCAGCGCATCGATGACCCATCCCAGGCTGATCAACACTTCCGCAAGGCGCTGAGCCTCAAGCCGGACAATTTCGGCGCTCGCAACAATTATGGCCGGTTTCTCTGCATGACCGGACAGTCGAAAGATGCCTTCGAGCAATTTGCCCAGGTCATTGGCACCAAACTGTACGGGCAACCCTGGATTCCACTAACTAACGCCGGTGTCTGCGCACGCAGCATCGGCAAGCCGGACCTGGCCGAAAAGTATCTCCGCAAGGCCTTGGAGGTCGAGCCCAACTTCCCGCCCGCATTGCTCGAAATGGCCAGGCTCAGCCGTGAAACCGGTCAGGCCCTGGCCGCTCGCGGGTTCCTGCAACGGTATCTCTCCGGCGTCGGCCCCACCCCGGAAGCCCTCCTGCTGGGCGTCGAGATCGAGATGTCGCTTGGCAACAGTTCCGCCGCCGCCGACTACATGATCACACTCCAGACGAAGTTCCCGAATGCCACCGAAGTCATGCAGGCCCGGCGCAAGGTGAGGTAGAAGTACCCTAGGCAGTCGAACGTGGTTGTGGCGGGCAGGGGTACAGGGAGTTTCAGGTGACCGCACCGGCGCATTATAGAGCGTGATGCCGTAACGCATGGCGCGACCCGGCGAAATCGGGTGGACGATGATGGATGAATGGCAATGGCATTTTGGGCATGGCGCACGGTTCCGAGGCGATTGGCCCAGTTACCGCTGGGCGAAAACCATGCGAGGGGATCATCTTTCATATCGGAATGCGATGGATCCAGTTGTGCCCTTGCCGTTTGAATCAGTCAGGTCACGGGACTGACCGAATGACGGTCCGTAATCACACAAACTGCCGAGGTTCTCGCATATGGGCTTCGGCTCCACCGGATGCCCGCGCCACTGCATCGCGAAGTGGGAGAGCTCGTAGATGCCGAAATAAGTCTGGGGGATTTACGTTGGTGTGCACGCTATGCTCAAACCCCGCCTTCTACCGGGTCCACCTACGGTTTAAACCATATCATGGAAACCACTATACTTGTCGTTTAGGTCGACATCACCCAACTCTAGGATGCATTAGAAAATCATTGCATATGTCTATGTTAGCTACACAATATGTCTCAGTAAATCATCGGATAAGCCTAGTTATTACTTTTTTATTGCAACTGCTCCTAGGATTTTCAGTGAATTCTTCTGTTTCTGCGCACGAACCACATGATGTGGTAGAAAGTATAGCCATATCGCCCAATTATAGTACAGACCAGACTGTCTTCGCGTTGGTACGTTCAAATGTTTTGCATTCCAGCGATGGAGGCATAAGCTGGAAGCGCTTGGTGCGTGGTCTGGATAATATATCTAATATCAATAATCTTTTCTTGGATACCGAGTGGCCCAGTGTCCTGTATTTGACAACGGGTGCGGATGGCATCTACAGGTCAACAGATTCCGGTAGCTCCTGGAGTAAATTCAGTCAAGGTTTAGGTGCTGGTGTAACCAGGCATGTATATATATCACCCCATGATGCGAATGGCGCCATATTTGCGAGCGCAGGTGAAAGTTCTCAGGATTTATACAGGACAACTAATCAGACTGATGCATGGGTCAGGGTATACCAAGGTCAGGCCCCAATAACCGCAATTTCGGGCCTTGGGTGGAGTTATGCGTCGGGACGAAATGTGTTGCTTGGCGATGCTGATGGCCATCTACGATTATCTAAGGATGCTGGACTAAGTTGGACTGTACTTCACCGCTTTGATTCATGCGGTGCCATAACAGCCATCTCAACATTAAGAGCGTGTTAAGAAATCTAAGTGATTGATTTATAATGAAACATCATAGGTGACCCCCCCAAAAAACCGATCCAAGAGGGGGGCAGAGTATCTCCCTGACCTTCATATAACCTCTATCTG
>Ga0172367_10001357_pt1 | contig 35813 bp, 28 predicted proteins | sample Lak10m_FD_114542 | JGI IMG/M metagenome (GOLD analysis project Ga0172367, IMG submission 114542) | Freshwater microbial communities from Kabuno Bay, South-Kivu, Congo - kab_022012_10m | ecosystem: Environmental > Aquatic > Freshwater > Lake | place: Democratic Republic of the Congo: South-Kivu... | reverse complement strand
TCGATGGCGAGCTCGAGCAGTTCGCGCTCGTCTTCCGAACCGCCCGCGGCCAGGCACTCGCGCGCCGCCTCGGCGCAGTCCTCGTCGAGACCCGCGTCCAGCAGGTCGCCCACGGTCGCGGCCACTTGGGCCCACGAACCTTCGCCGTGCACGAGTCGTCGCTCGAGCGACGCCCGCGCGCGCAGGCGTCGGCGCAGCACTGCGTCGAACCACTCTCCACCGGCAAGCTCGCTCTCGCCCGCCAGCCCGAGCACGAGGCGCGCCGCCTGCGCGGCGGTGGCGACTTGGACGCCGACCGATCCTTCGCGCGCGAGCAGCGCCTGGACCTGGGTCGCGAGGTGCCTGCTCGGGACCACGACCAGCAGCGAGCGGCCGAGCAGGCGCGGCTCGGCGCGCACCGCTTGCTTGTGGCGGCGCAAGGCGTCGAGGAGCGCCGCGTGCAACTCGCGCGGGCCGGCGCAGCGCATGTTGTCCCACGCGAGCGGCGCGGCGACCGACGCGTCGCGGTCGGAGCGCCCAAGGGCTTGCGGGTCGTGCCTTGCGCCGGGCATGCGAAGGAGCGAAGCACACCGCGGGCCACGGTTCCAGAGCGCGCCAGCCGGTCGCCGGTGGATCCAGCGCGGTGGAGGCGCTAGCCTCGCTGGCGAGGTCCATCATGCGCTCCACGTCCTGCGTACCCGCCCTGTTGCTCGCTTTGTTGTGCGCCTGCGACGAGGACGACGCCGCCAGTGTGCGGTTGCGTCTCGATTCAGGGGGCGGCGGCGTGCTGCACGCCTCCAGTCTCGCGGTGCCCGCCGAGGCGGGCGTGGTCGAGGCCTCGCTCGCCGGCGTGGCGGAGACGCGCCGCGCGGCCATCGTCGTCGCCAGCGGCCGCTACGCCGACATCAACGCGCTCAAGGTGGGGGACATCACCTTCAAGTCCGGCTCGAGCGGTGGTTCGCTGCGTTGGCTCGAGGTGCAGGTCCCGCAAGGAGCGCAGGCGCGTTGGCAGCGCCAGTTCGTGCCGCTCGAGGAAGCGGCGCGACTCGATACTGTTTCGGCCTTCACCAGCGATCCACGCGCGCGCAGCATTGGAGCCGAGTTCAAGCTCGTGGTCGAGCTGCCCGCCGGCGTCGTCAGCCAGGGGCTCGCCGGCGTGCGCGTGCGCGGCGCGCGCGGCGAGAGCGAAGGGTCCACGGCGACGCTGACGATCCCCATCGAGCGCTCGCGCGAGGCGCAAGGTCCCGTGTCGTGGCAGATCACTTGGAGCGAATGACTCGCCTGGGCTGAAGACGCGGGATCGGGTCGCTCGCCAAGCACGACGCCGCGCGCATCATGGAGGCACGGTGCGCGCGGCACGCTGCGCGCGGCGCGCCGCCGGGCGGATCGCCCGGCGGGTCGGGAGCACCCGCCGAATCTTAAGATCAGCGGTCGAGCAGCTTCTTCAGGGCCTTGGTCAGGCCGTCCAGGCGCGGATCGGCGCTGGCGGACTTGGCGCGCTCGCCCTCGAGCCACAGCAGGCTGTCCTGCAGATTGCTGCGCTCGTCGTCGGAGAGCGCCAACGCCAGCGGCTTCTTCGACTTGGCCCCGACCTCGTCGAAGGTGGCGGCGTACTGCGGGATGTCGGCTGGCTTGGTTCCAAGCTTCGCGAGGACCAGCTCGATGGCCTTCTGCAGTTGCGGATCCTCCTGGTAATCGCCATCCGGGAAGGCCGCGCCGCGATTGTCCTGCGCGCGTCCGCGGGCCTCGAGGCGCAGCAAGTAGCGCACGGAGTCGCGGTCGAGCGTGGTGTCCAGCGACGAATACAACTCGTCGAAGCCCGGCCAGCTCTCGGGGCGGTCCTCGTCGCATTCGGCGAGGCGCGTGTACAGCGCGGGATCGTCCTTCCAGCGCCGGTCGAGCCACTCGCGCAGCTTGCGCGCTTGGCGCACCTTGCGCATCTCCTCGATGATGGTGGCGTCGAAGCGCTCGGGATCCACCTTCTCGTCGGGCACCACGCCGCCTTCGCTGGCGAGCTTGCCCTCCTCGTCCAACTCGCGATGGATGGAGCGGCCCGAAGGCAGCAAGTACTTGGCGATCGTCAACCGCGCGCGCGGCGCGTAGTCGAACTCGCCGTTGCCGTTGTGGTCCTTGGTCAAGGACTCCCACGCGTCGTGGCGGCCGTTGCCGTTCTCGTCCTTGTACTCGTCGTTGCGCTCGCCCGGCACGGGCGCGAGGGTCTGCACCGAGCCCTTGCCGAAGGTGCGCTGGCCGACGACCAGCCCGCGGCCGGTGTCCTGCATGGCGCCGGCGACGATCTCCGAAGCCGAGGCCGAGTAGCGCGACACCAGCACGACCAGCGGCACTTCGGCTCCGACCAGCGGCTCGCGTTGGGTGTAGAGCCGCTGCGTCTCGTCCACGCGACTCTCGGTGGACACGACCAGCGTCTTCTTGGGCAGGAACAGCCCGGCGACGTTGCGCGCTTCCTCGAGCAGTCCACCGGTGTTCTGGCGCAGGTCCAGCACCACCGCCTGCAGTCCCTTCGACTTGAACTCCGCGAGGGCCTTCTCGAGTTCCTCGCTCGCCACGCTGGTGAAGGAGGCGAGTTCGAGCAGCGCGACGCCGCCCGGCAGCAGGTCCGCCTTGACCGGCGGGATGGTGATTTGCTCCCGCATGATCTCGACCGCCATGTCCTCGGAGGGACGGTCGATCAAGCTCGCGTCCATGCCGCGGCGCCAGATGTAGAGCTTGACCGGCGTGCCGGGCTTGCCCTTGAGGCGCTTGATGATCTCGTCGGTGGGCTTGCAGCCCTTGTTGTCGAAGGTCGGCCAGTCGCCGATGCGCACGACCTTGTCGTCGCTGTGCAGTCCGGCGCGATAGGCCGGTCCCGAGTAGATCGGTTGGCGGATCGTGAACAGCTTGTCCTCGGGGTCCTCGCCCACGTAGGCGCCGATGCCGCCGTACTGCGGCTCGAGCAGGTCCTCGGCGAAGTTCTTCTTGAACTCCTCGGAGGTCAGGTAGCTCGAGTGTTCGTCGAGGCTCCTCAGCATGCCGTCGAGCGCCGCGTCGACGAGGTCCTTGCGCTTGACCTTGTCGCCTTCGAGCGCCGAGGTCTCGATCAGGCGAATGACGTTCTCGATCAGCTTGAGGTCGGACTTGCCGGAGAGATCGACGCCCTCCACTTGCTTCTTCGCGTAGTCGAGCAGGTTCTTCTGGCGGCGGTCGTACAGCCGGCGGATGTCCTCTTGCTTGAGGTAGGCGGCGGCCAGCGCGCCGGTCGCGTCCGGGCGTCGCGCCAGGCGCGCCAACGCGTCGCGCGGCGTCTCGAGGTCGCCGACCTCGGCCAGCGCGAGCGCCGCTTGCGCCGACAGTTGCGCGTCCGACGAACCGAGGAAGGCCACCAGCTCGCCGCGCGCGTCGCGCAGGTACTCCGCGCGGCCCAAGCCATGCAGCGCCACCGCGGCCGTGATGCGCAATCTCCCGGCCCGATCCGGGTCCTTGGCGACCACGCCGAGGTCCTTGCCGAGCTCTTCCTTCTCCTCGTCGCCCATCGTCTTGAAGGCGCGGTCGGCCAGCGTGCGCGCCGCGGCCACGGCCAAGGCCTCGTCGCCACCCGTCAGGATCGGCCGCAAGAGCTTGGCCAGGTCCTTGGTGTCGAGGTCGTCGCCCGCGAGGCGCGCGGAAGCGAGCAGCAGGGTCGTGCGCGGTTCGGCCGAAGCCGCTAGTCGGGCGTCGAGCGCCTTGTCCAACGCTGGGCGCAGTTCCGGCTCGAGCTGGGCCAAGGCGCCCAGCGTGGCGAAGGCGTCCTCCAGCGTCTGGCCGGCGGCGGAGGCCAAGGCGCCCTCCAAGCGTGCCACGGCCTCGTCTTCCTGCGCGGGCCGCGTCGGCAGCGCGGCGGCGTTCGCGTGCGCCGGTCCGGCAAGCGGCGACAGCGCGTGCGCGGGGAGGGCCATGACCAAGCAGACGAGCGAGGAGCGGACTGAGGTGTTCATGCGTGGATTGGGGGGCGTCTGGCCGGGCTCGAGCTGGGCGCCCACGCGGTGGTCGCGGCGCGGCTGCGGTTGCGCGGACGCTTGCCCGCGGCGGTCTTCCCTAGATCGCGACCGGGCGGCGCCCCACTGAAGAGAGTACGGAGCGCGGCGCCCGGCGCGTTCGTCGTAGACGAAAAATGTACCTGCGCGGGACGCCTCGACCTCGGCCGTGGACGCTGGGACGGGCAATGCTTACCGTCACGCCGATGCCCAAGGACCACAAGGCTCGCAAGGGGCCCCCTGCAGGCTCGCTCCGGAGTCCCGTGCGCGAGCGCGCGCCCGCGCCCAGCCACTTGCGGCGCGTGGCAGGGCGCAGCGAGAGCGCCATGGTCGACACTTCCGACAAGACGGCCACCCTGCGCAGCGCCACGGCGCGCGCCGTGCTGCGCTTCCCAGCGGGCATCTTGGCGCGACTCCTCGTGGAGGGCGGACCGAAGGGGCCGCTAGGGGAGGTCGCGCGCCTCGCAGGCATCGCCGCGGCCAAGCGCGTCGACGAGCTGATCCCGTTGTGCCATGGCCTGCCGCTCGACCACATCGAAGTCGGGCTCGAGCAACTCGACGGCGCGCGCCTGCAGGTGCTGTGCTCGGCGCGCGCCATCGCGCGCACCGGCGTCGAGATGGAGGCGATGGTCGGGGCCGCCACGGCGGCGGTGGCCGTGTACGACATGTCAAAGGCGCTTGACAAGGGCATCATCGTCGAGCGCGTCGAGTTGCTGGAGAAGTCGGGTGGGCGCTCAGGCCACTGGCGTCGACCCGCCGAGGCCCGTCCCGGCAAGCGGGGGAGTCGAGCGTGAGCGTCTCGTTTCGCTGGACCGAGGAGCACAGGCGCCTGCGGGTCGCCATCGTGGGCGCCAACGGCGCGACGGGCCAGGAGCTGGTGGAACTGCTGTTGGACGCCGGCCACCCGCCGAGCCTGATGTCCTTGTCGGCGCGCTCGGAGAAGCGGCTGCGCGCGCGCGATTTGGAGTTGCGGGTCGAGCCCATCGCGCTGGGCGGCGCCGCGCGCTGCGACCTCGCCTTCCTATGCACGCCCAGCGAGGCTTCGCTGGAGCTCGCGCCGCGCTTGTGCGCCGCGGGCGTGCGCGTCGTCGACTTGTCGAGCGCCCTGCGCCTGCGACCCGATGTCCCGCTGGTCGTGCCCGAGGTGAATGGCGACCTGCTGGCCGCCGAGCCGTCGTTGGTGGCCAACCCCAATTGCACCAGCGCCATCGCGCTGCTGCCCTTGGCGGTGGTCGAGCGGCTGTTCGGGCTTTCCGAAGTCGTCTTGGTCAGCTACCAGGCCGCGTCTGGAGCCGGAGCCGCGGGCCTCGAGGCCCTGCGCCACGAGCTGGCCGACCTCGGGGCCGGTGGCAAGGGCGAGCGCGCGCCCGATTCGCCCTTCGCGGCGGCGCTGGCCTTGAATGTCATCCCCGCCATCGCGGAGGTCGACGCCGAGGGGCATTCGGGCGAGGAGCACAAGATCGCGGCCGAGCTGAAGAAGATCCTGCGTCGCGCGGATCTCGTGGTCGAGTCCAGCACCGCGCGCGTGCCGGTCGAGCGCTGCCACAGCGTGGCGGTCCACCTCCTATCCCAGCGCGACATCGACCTGCCGCTCCTCGAGGAGGCCATGGCGTCCACCGCCGGCCTGGCTTGGTGCGACGACCCGCACGGTCCGCGGCCACGCGAGTGCGCCGGTTCGGACCCCGTCCACGTGGGCCGGGTGCGCAGGGGCGCGCGCGGCCCGCGATCGCTATCCTTCTTCGCGGTGGGGGACCAGATCCGCAAGGGCGCCGCCCTGAACGCGGTGCAGGTCGCCGGGCTGCTGGCCGCGCGCCGCCGCCCGGGCGATTGATGCCAACCTGATCCGCTCCGACCAGACCCGACCCCGCCGCACGAGCCCCCCGCGCCACGAGCGCCCCTCCCCACGATGGACCTGAAGCTGATCCAGAAACTCGTCGCCCTGATGGAGCGCGGCAAGCTCGCCGAGCTCGAGGTGGAGGACAAGGAGAGCGGCCTCAAGGTGCGCCTCAAGTCCGAGGCCTCCGCGCAGCCGCACGCAGCCGCCGCGCCGGTCGTGCACATGCTCCACGGCGGCGCGCCCGCGATGGCGCCGGCGCCCGCGGCGTCCACGCAAGTCGGCGGCGAGCCCGCCAAGCCCGCGCGCGAGGGCAAGACCATCAACAGCCCCATGGTGGGCACGTTCTACCGCTCGGCTTCGCCCGAGGCCGAGCCGTTCGCGCGCTCCGGCACGCGCATCGCGCTCGACCAGACCTTGTGCATCATCGAGGCGATGAAGGTCATGAACGAGATCAAGGCCGAGATCTCCGGCGAGATCCTCGAGGTGCTCGTCGAGAACGGCGAGCCGGTCGAGTTCGGCCAACCGCTGTTCCTCGTCAAGACCGACTGATGTTCCGCCGCGTCCTCATCGCCAACCGCGGCGAGATCGCGCAGCGCGTCATCCGCGCCTGCCGCGAACTCGGCATCGAGACCGTCGCTGTGTACTCGACGGCCGACGCCGACGCGCTGTACTTGCGCGAGGCGGACGAGACGATCTGCATCGGTCCGCCGCCCGGCAAGAGCTCCTACCTGTCGATCCCTTCGATCATCGCGGCGGCGGAAGTCGCCGATGTCGAGGCCATCCATCCGGGCTACGGGTTCCTCTCGGAGAACGACCACTTCGCCGAGGTCTGCCGCGCCTGCAAGATCCACTTCATCGGACCCGAGCCCGAGACCATCGCGTTGCTGGGCGACAAGGTCGCTGCGCGCGAATTGGCCAAGAAGGCCGGCGTGCCGGTCGTGCCCGGCAGCGATGGCCCGGTCGAGGACGAGGCGCGCGCCTTGGCCGTGGCGGCGAAGATCGGCTATCCGATCATGATCAAGGCGGCGGCCGGCGGCGGCGGGCGCGGCATGCGCATCGCGCGCAACGAGCCGAGCCTCGTGACCGGCTTCCACGCCGCGCGCGCCGAGGCCCAGAACGCCTTCGGCGACGGCACGGTGTACCTCGAGAAGCTGGTCGAGAATCCGCGCCATGTCGAGGTGCAGATCCTCGCCGACAAGCACGGCACGGTGCTGCATCTGGGCGAGCGCGACTGTTCGATCCAACGGCGCCACCAGAAGCTGATCGAGGAATCGCCCTCCGCGGCGCTGACGCCGCAGTTGCGCAAGGAGATCTGCGACGCCGCCGTGCGGGTCGCCAAGGCCGCGAACTACCACAACGCGGGCACGGTCGAGTTCCTCTTGTCGCGCACGGGCGAGTTCTACTTCATCGAAGTCAACTGCCGCATCCAGGTCGAGCACCCCGTGACCGAGCTCGTCACGGGCATCGATCTCGTGCAGCAGCAGTTGAAGATCGCCGCCGGCGAACCGCTCAAGGTGAAGCAAGCGGACATCGAATTCCGCGGCCACGCCATCGAGTGCCGCATCAACGCCGAGGATCCGGAGAAGGACTTCCAACCCTCGCCCGGCCGCATCGACCTGATCGTGCCGCCGGGAGGCCCAGGGGTGCGCCTGGACAGCCACGCCTACAGTGGCTACAGGATTCCGCCGAACTACGATTCGATGATCGGCAAGCTGCTCGTGCATCGCCAAGACCGGCCGACGGCCATCCGCACGATGCTGCGGGCGCTGGACGAGTTCGTCATCCAAGGGCCGAAGACCACGATCCCCGTCCATCGCCAGGTGCTGTCGCACTCCGACTTCCGCGCCGGCGACCACGACACGGGCTTCGTCGAGCGCTACTTGTCGCCCCACCCGCGCATCGCGCAAGGCAAGGACGGCTAGTGCCGGTCTCGAGCGTCCGACGCAGGACAGGCGACCCGCGCCCCATGGCCAACCGCAAGGATCCTCGCATGCTAAGAGCCCCGCGCATCCAAAGCCTCGCCGGCCGCGGCGCCATGGCGTTGCTCCTCGTCGCCTGCGCCTCCTGCGCGGGCTACCGCCGCTGGCCGTGGAGTTCGACCCACGCCTTGCCGGGGCCCATGGAGAGGGTCTCCGATCCCTTGCCGCGCGGCGATCTCGACGCCGTCGCGCCAGGTCCCGAGGACGTGCTCATCGTGCGCCACGCCGATCCCGTGGCGGTGCGTCCGGCCGGTGCGCCGGCGCCGTTCCCGTTGAGCTTCCACAAGAACACGGTGCGCGCGAAGTCCGGCGCGGCGGCCTACGGCTCGCCGGGGTCGCGCCTCGAAGTGCTGTGGCCCAACGGCATGCATGTGGTGCAGTTCGGGCACGGATCCGGCCTGGTCGGTTCTCCCAGCCGAGGCGAGCCCAGCTACATCCTGCGCCAGGTCGAGCGCGCCGAGATCCATTTCAAGGATGGCGAGGAGGTCGAGCTGCTCGGCGGCGGGCGCTTGTCCAGCACCGGCGGCCCGTTCCTCGTGTCGCATGTGCGCGAGCGCATCCTGCGCGTCGAGAACCGCGGCAAGGACGCCGGTCGGCTGGCCTTCCGCGACGAGGTCTTCGAACTCGACCCTGGCATGCACGTCGATCTCGCGCTGTTGTCGGTGGGAGGCGCGCCCTTCACGCCCGACCCGGCGCTGCAGACGGTGCAGGGCCCCGGCTTCCCGCTGCAGCATGTCGGCGCGGTCGAGGTCGAGTCGGGCCCCGACGGCTTGGTGGCGCGCGCCTCGGGCACCCACGAGATCCACGCCCTCGGCGTGCGCCTGCAGCTGGACCGCGACGAGAGCGCGAGCTTCGCCTCGTGCCCTCCTCCTCCTCCTCCTCCGCCGCCGCCGGCGGAACCTGTCAAGAAACCTTGACGGATGGCCACCGCGCTTCGGCGCGAAGGGATAAGGCAGCGCGAAAGATGACGGAACGAAGGACCTTCCCGGATCCCGCCTCGAGGCCTCCGCGCGTGCTGGTCACCGGCGGAGCGGGCTTCCTGGGCAGCCACCTGTGCGAGCGCTTCCTCGCGCGAGGCTGGGAGGTGCTGTGCATGGACAACCTCGTGACGGGGGACATGCGTAACATCGAGCACCTCTTCAAGGAGGAGCGCTTCCACTTCGAGAAGCGCGACGTGACCGAGCACATCCACGTGCCCGGCAGACTCGACGCGATCCTGCACTTCGCCTCGCCTGCTTCGCCCATCGACTACCTCGAGCTGCCGATCCAGACGCTCAAGGTGGGGAGCCTCGGCACGCACAAGGCGCTGGGGTTGGCGCGCGAGAAGCAGGCGCGCTTCCTCCTGGCGAGCACGAGCGAGTGCTACGGCGACCCGTTGGTCCATCCGCAGGCGGAGGACTACTGGGGCAACGTCAACCCCGTGGGCCCGCGCGGGGTGTACGACGAGGCCAAGCGCTTCGCCGAGGCCATGACGATGGCCTACCACCGCTACCATGGCCTCGAGACGCGCATCGTGCGCATCTTCAACACCTACGGGCCGCGCATGCGCCTGCGCGATGGCCGCGCCTTGCCCGCCTTCATGAGCCAGGCCCTGCGCGGCGAGCCGCTGACCGTGTTCGGCGACGGCTCGCAGACGCGTTCCTTCTGCTACGTCGATGATCTGGTCGAGGGCATCTGGCGCCTCTTGCATTCCGATGAGGTGCTGCCGGTCAACATCGGCAATCCGCGCGAGATGACCATCCTCCAGTTCGCCGAGGCGGTGCGGCGACTGGTGGGCTCGACGTCGCCCATCGAATTCAAGCCGCTGCCGGTCGACGATCCCAAGGTGCGGCAACCCGACATCTCCAAGGCGCGCCGCCTGCTCGGTTGGGAACCCAAGGTGGAATTGGAGGACGGGTTGAAGCGCACATTGGAGCACTTCAAGCAGCGCCTCGCGGAGGTGCGCTAGTCCATGTGCGGCATCGTGGGGGCGGTCGTGCGCGCGGGCTCGGTGGTGCCGGGCCTCGTGCAAGGCTTGCGCACGCTCGAGTACCGCGGCTACGACTCGGCGGGCATCGCCGCGTCCTCGGGCGCGGGCATCGCCATCCGCCGCCGCGCGGGACGCATCGAGAAGCTCGAGGAGGCGCTGGCCGACGGCTCGCTGGCAGGCGCCACGGCGGGCATCGGGCACACGCGCTGGGCCACCCACGGCGCGCCTTCCGACACCAATGCGCACCCGCACAGCGACCAGCAAGGGCGCATCGCGCTGGTGCACAACGGCGTCGTCGAGAACAACGCCGAGTTGCGCGCCGAACTCGCTGCGCGCGGCGTCGTCTTCGCCAGCGAGACCGACACCGAAGCGTTGGCGCACCTCGTGGGACTCGCGTTGTCCTCCGGCCACGGCCTCGTGGACGCGGTGCGAGCCGCCTTGGCGCGCGTGCGCGGCTACTACGCCATCGCCGTGCTGGCCAACGAGGGCGGAACGCCGCGCCTCGTGTGCGCGAGGAACGGTCCGCCCCTGGCCGTGGCGCTGAAGGACGACGAGTCGTGGCTCGCTTCGGATGTGCTGGCGCTGTTGCCGCACGCGCGCTCGGTCGTGTTCCTCGAGGACGGCGACGTGTGCGAGTTGGAGCCGGGACGGCTGCGCGTCTTCGATGCCCACGGCCGCGAGGCGCGTCGCGAGCCGCGGCGGCTCGACTGGGATCCCGAGACGGCCGCCAAGGGCGCCTTCGAGCACTACATGCTCAAGGAGATCCACGAGCAGCCCGACGTGCTGGCTCGAACGGCCTTCGACCGCATCGACGAGGCGCGTGGCGACGCGTCGCTCGACGGCGAGTGCTTCGGCGACGAGGCGCTGCGCGCCGTCTCGCGCGTCTCGATCTTGGGCTGCGGCACGGCGCTGCACGCGGGGATGATCGCGCGCTACATGATCGAGGCGCTGGCCCGCGTGCCGGTCGACTTCGACTACGCCAGCGAGTTCCGCTACCGCGATCCGGTGGTCGCGCGCGGCACGCTCGCGCTCGCCATCAGCCAGTCGGGCGAGACCGCCGACACCTTGGCCGCGCTCAAGGAAGCCTCGGCGCGCGGAGCGCGCGCGGCGTCCATCTGCAACGTGGCGGGCTCGACGCTGGTGCGCGAGTCCGAGGGCTGCATCCTGACCAAGGCCGGTCCCGAGATCGGCGTGGCCAGCACGAAGGCCTTCACGGCCCAGGTGGCGGCGGCATGGCTCTTCGCCGTGCGCCTGGCGCGCGCGCGCGGCGTCATCGACGCCGCCGCGGGTCGGCGGCACCTGTCCGAGTTGCGCCTGCTGCGGCCCAAGATGGAGCAGCTCCTCGGGCACGGGTCGGTGGACGCGGTGCGCGAGATCGCGGCGCGCCACCTGTCGCAGAAGGGCTTCCTGTTCCTCGGCCGCGGCATCAACTTCCCCGTGGCGCTCGAGGGCGCCCTGAAGCTCAAGGAGATCAGCTACGTGCACGCCGAGGGCTACGCGGCGGGGGAGATGAAGCACGGACCGATCGCGTTGATCGAGCCCTCGATGACGATCCTCGCCGTCGCGCCCGCCGGGTCGACGGCGGAGAAGACGCGCGGCAACATCGAGCAAGTCAAGGCGCGCGGCGGACGCGTCGTCGCGGTCGGCTCCGACGCGCCTTCGCTGGAACTCGGCGAGGAGCGCGTGGCGGTGCCGGACTGCCCGGAGATCCTGTCGCCGCTCCTCAACGTGCTCCCGCTGCAGCTCGTCGCCTACCACGTGGCGCGGTCGAAGGGCTGCGACATCGACAAGCCGCGCAACCTCGCCAAGAGCGTGACGGTGGAATGATGGCGCAGACGATCCTCGTGACGGGTGGGGCGGGCTTCATCGGATCGCACGTGTGCGAGGCGCTGCTCGCCCGTGGCGACCGCGTCGTCGCGCTGGACAACTTCAACGACTTCTACGACCCGGCCATCAAGCTGCGCAACTGGGCCGAGGTGGTGCGTTCGGGCGGCTCGCGCGCCGTGTTGCGGACGGGCGACATCCGCGACGCGCAGCTCGTCGAGAGCCTGTTCGCGGAGCATGCCTTCGACGGAGTGGTGCACCTCGCCGCCATGGCGGGCGTGCGTCCGAGCCTGAAGGACCCGCTGCACTACGAGGACGTCAACATCCGCGGCACGCTGACGCTGCTGGAGCAGGTGCGACTTCGTCGCGGCCTGCGCTTCGTGTTCGCCAGCTCCTCGTCGGTCTACGGAGACCACGACCAGAGCCCCTTCAGCGAAGCCCACGACGTGCGTCGGCCGGTCTCGCCTTACGCGGCCACCAAGTTGTCGGGCGAACTGCACTGCTTCGCCTACCATCACCTGCACGGCGTGCCGGTCAGCGCATTGCGCTTCTTCACGGTCTACGGCCCGCGCCAGCGGCCCGAGATGGCGATCCACAAGTTCGTGGCCGCCTGCCACGGCGGTGGGCCGGTGCCGTTCTACGGCGATGGCGAGACGCGGCGCGACTACACCTACATCGACGACATCGTCGACGGCGTGGTGCGCGCGCTCGATCGTTGCGTCGGCTCCGAGATCTACAACCTCGGCGAGTCGGCCACGACCTCCTTGTCGGAGCTCGTCGAGTGGATCGGCGCGGCCACCGGACGGCCCGTGCCGCTCGATCGCCAACCGATGCAGCCCGGCGACGTGCGCCTGACTTGCGCCGACATCTCCAAGGCGCGCGCCAAGCTGGGCTATGCGCCCTCGACCGATGTGCGCGCCGGCTTGGCCCGCTTCGTCCACTGGTACCGGGCGGGGAACGGGCTTGGTTGAAGCCTCTGCGCGGGCCGCATCGGATTCCGCGGGATCCAGCGTCAAGATCCAACCAAGCGGCGTGCTGAAAAGCCCGCCCGAAGCAGGGTTGGGCCGTTGCCGGACTCAAGTCGCGGGCCTACCATTCCGACACGAGAGGCCCGGCGCCGCGCGCGCGCACCTCCTCCGGTCCGCGTGACCGGCCCGCCACCCTCATGCCCAACGAAAGCACCGGACGCACCATGAAAGGCGTCATCCTCGCCGGCGGCCTTGGCACGCGGCTCCATCCGCTGACCAAGATCACGAACAAGCACCTGCTGCCGGTCTACGATCGGCCGATGATCTACTATCCGATCGAGGCGATGGTCAACGCCGGCATCACGGACATCATGATCGTGACCGGTGGACGCAAGTCCGGCGACTTCCTGTCCTTGCTCGGCAACGGCAAGGACTTCGGGCTCAAGCACCTCAACTACACCTACCAGGAGGGCGAGGGGGGCATCGCCGAGGCGTTGGGCCTCGCCGAGCACTGGGCCGCCGGCTCGCCGGTGTGCGTGATCCTCGGCGACAACATCATCGAGTGGAACATCAAGGCCGCCGTGGCCGACTTCCGCGCCCAGCAGAAGGGCGCCAAGATCATCCTCAAGGAAGTGCACGACCCCGAGCGCTTCGGCGTGGCGACGGTGAGGGACGGCAAGGTCGCCAAGATCGTCGAGAAGCCCAAGCAGCCCGAGTCGAACTACGCGGTGATCGGCATCTACCTGTACGACGGCCGCGTGTGGGACATCATCAAGACGCTCAAGCCCAGCGATCGCGGCGAGCTCGAGATCACCGACGTGAACAACTGGTACATCCAGGACGGCACCATGTCGTACGAGGTGCTGAAGGGCTGGTGGACGGACGCCGGCACGTTCAAGAGCCTGCACTCGGCCGCCTCGCTGGTGGCGCAGGGCGGCGCCAACAAGCTGGGTTGAGGGCGCCTCGCGCTCCCGACCGGAAGCCTCGACGATGAAGCGCGTGCTTGTCACCGGCGCGAGCGGGATGCTCGGCAGCCAGCTCCTGCTCGATGCCCCGGTGGGCTGCGTCGTGGTCGGAACGGACTTGCGACCGGATGCGCCGGTGCATGTTCCCGGCGTGGATCTGGCCGAACCCGCGGCCGTGCGCGCCTTGTTCGAGGCGCACGGTCCCTTCGACGCGGTCTTGCACTGCGCCGCGTGGACCGCGGTCGACCTCGCCGAGGAGAAGGTGGCCGAAGCTCGCCGCGCCAACGCCACGGCTTGCGAAGTGCTGGCGAGCGCATGCGCGCGCGCAGGAGCGCGCCTCGTCGCGGTGTCCACCGACTTCGTCTTCGATGGCTCGGCGACCTCGCCGTACGCGCACGACGCCCCGACGAGCCCGGTCTCGGTCTACGGCCTCACCAAGCTCGAAGGCGAGCAGGCGATCCTGCGCTTGCACGGTGGCGGCAGCGCCATCGCTCGCACGCAGTGGCTCTACGGGCCACGCGGCAGGCACTTCCCCGGCACGATGCTCGCGCTGGCCAAGGACAAGAAGCAGCTCAAGGTCGTGGACGACCAGATCGGCTCGCCGACCTCCACGCTCGAGTTGTCGCCGGCCTTGTGGGACCTGGCGCGCTCGCGCGAGACAGGCGTCTTCCACGCGGCTTGCGAGGGAGAGGCCAGCTGGTTCGAGTTCGCGTGCGAGACCTTCCACCTCGCCGGCGTCAGTGGACTGGAAGTCTCGCCCTGCACCACGGCCGAGTTCCCGCGTCCCGCGCGCCGTCCGGCCTACTCCACGCTCGATTGCTCGCGCCTCGCCAAGCTGCGCGGCAAGCCCATGGCCCACTGGCGCGACGCGCTCGCGCGGTACATCAAGGAGACCTGATCCATGCACGACATCCCCGACCAGCCCTTCGACGCCGCGCAGGGCATCACCGTCCTCGTCACAGGCGGCGCCGGCTTCATCGGCACCAACTTCGTGCAGATGCTGGCCGAGCTGCGCCCGACCTGGAACATCGTCAACCTCGACGCGTTGACCTACGCGGGCAACCTCGAGAACCTCGTCGGCTTGCGCGGCAACCCGCGCCACGAGTTCATCAAGGGCGACATCACCCGCGACGAGGATCTGGACAAGGCCTTCGCGGCGTGCAAGGCGCGTGGCGGCAAGCTGTGCGTGGTGCACTTCGCGGCCGAGAGCCATGTCGACCGCTCGATCCTGTCGGGGCGTCCCTTCGTCTTGACCAACATGCTGGGCACGCAGGTGCTGCTCGACCATGCCCGCAAGCACGGCGTGCTGCGCTTCGTCCACGTCTCGACCGACGAGGTCTACGGCACGCTCGGTCCCACGGGGGCTTTCAGCGAGGAGACGCCGCTGACGCCGAACTCGCCGTACTCGAGCTCGAAGGCGGGTTCGGACCTCTTGGTGCGCGCCGCGGTCCACACGCATGGGTTCCCGGCTCTGATCACGCGCTGCTCGAACAACTACGGGCCGTACCAGTTCCCCGAGAAGTTCCTGCCCTTGATGATCGCCAACATCGGCGAGGGGAAGTCGATCCCCGTGTACGGCGATGGCTTGCAGGTGCGCGACTGGCTCTACGTGCGCGATCACTGCGAGGCGATCTTGGCGGTCCTGGAAAAGGGTCGGGTGGGCGAGGCCTACAACATCGGCGGCAACAACGAGATGACGAACATCGCCCTCGTGAAGCGCGTGCTCAAGGATCTTGCAAAGCCTGAGAGCCTCATCACGTACGTCAAGGATCGACCGGGGCATGACCGTCGCTACGCGATCGACGCCACCAAGATCCGCCGCGAACTGGGTTGGAGTCCGCGCTACACCTTCGAAGCGGCCCTTCCGGAGACCATCCGCTGGTACCACGAGAACGCGCAATGGTTGCAGCGCGTGCGCAGCGGGGCGTACCGTGACTACTACGAGAGCCAGTACGGGACGCACGGCTGAAGTCGAGGCGCCCGAAGGGCTTCCAACCGCCCCGGCCTAAACCTCCGGGTCCGAACTGCCGACAACAGCCACCGAGCACCGCCCGCGCGAGGGCGGCCATCCCCGCATGCTCCAGCACGTCCTCAAGATCTTGTCCTTGGCCGTCCTGCTGCAGGCCGTCGTGGCCTGCAACTCGGCCCCCGACAAGCGCACCCTGCAGTACTTGAACACGCAGGGCTTCGGCAACCGCTACAGCGGCAACGCCGAAGAGGAGAACTGGCTCGCCATCGGCGACCAACTCGAGATCAACGACAGCTTCAACGACGACCTCAAGGGCGTCGCCGCCACCGTGGACATCGATGGCACCGTGGTGCTGCCGGAGCTGGGCGCGGTGCGCGTGGCGGGGCTCACGCGCACCGGCGTCGAGGCGCTCTTGATGGAGAAGTACTCGCCGTACTACGACCAGCTCGACATCAAGGCGCGCATCACCACGCGCAACAAGAAGTACTTTGTGTTCGGCGAGGTCTCGGCGCAGGGCGAGCAGCCCTTCCCCGGCGACCTGACGCTGTTCCAGGCGGTCACCAAGGCCAATCCCAACGCCTCCACCGCCAACCTCGGACGCGTGCGGCTCATCCGCGCCGACCCCAAGGACCCGTTCGTGCAGACCTACGATCTCGGCGACATGGTCAGCCACGGGTACTCGACCTTCAACGTCCTCGTGCAGGAGGACGACATCATCTACGTTCCGCCCACGCTCATGGCGGAAGTGGGCTACTTCATCGACACGCTGATCTTCCCGGCCAAGCAGGTGCTCACGAGCCTCTCGACGGCCATCTTCTCGCTCAGCTTCTTCACGGGCTCGGGCGCGTTCAGGAACCAGCAGTCGATCTTCTGACGGGATCCAACGATGGCGGTGCAAGTCGAAAGCCAAGGTCAGCTGCAGGAGTTCCTGGGCGTCGTCGCGCGCAGGAAGTGGCAGATCATCCTGCCGGCGCTGATCTTCGCTTCGATCGGCGCCTTCTTCGCGGTGATCACGCCCAAGAAATTCGTCACCAGCACCCAGGTGGAACTGCGTCCCGTCGTCATGACCCAAGCCTCGAAGGAGCCGGGCAACGCCCCGTTCCAGATCAAGGCCATGGAACGCGTGAAGAAGGTCGTGGGCAAGCTGCAGGACAGCGCCTACCTCGCGCTCCCGCCCGACCAGCAGCGCATGTTCCTCGAGGACGTCCAGGAGGATATCAAGGTCGTCACCAGCTCGCCGACGCCGCAGGGCACGACCTTCGTGACCATCGACTTCGCCGACGTGCGCCGCGAATGGGCCGCCGAGTTCCTCAAGGCGCTGCGCGACGATTGGATCGAGGACGTGGTCGAGCGCGATCGTCGCCGCGGCACGTTCGTGCTGGAGAACCTGCGCGATGAACGGCGGTTGCTCGAGCAACAGCTCAAGGCCAAGGAACAGGCGCTCACCGACCTGCGGCGCCAGCATGGCTTGTCGGCCACCCAGCCCGCCGGCGGCGGCAAGAACGAGCGCGCCGAGGATCCGGTCTACGCGCGCCTCGCCTCCAACGAGGCGGAGCGCGACCGCTCCGAGCGCAAGCTCGCCGCGCTGGATGTCGAGGTGGCGGAACTGGAGGCGGCGTTGCAGGCCCTGCCGCCGACCATCGCCATGACCGACGTGCTGCCGGGCGAGAGCAACGCGGCGCTGCTCGACGACGTCGACCTGCAGATCGGCGCGGCGCAAGCCAAGTTGCGCGGCATCAAGCCCAGCCACAGCCAATACATCCGCACGCAGGACGAGATCCGCGCGCTCGAGGAGCGTCGCGACCAGCTGCTGCGCCAGGCCACCAAGGCCCAGGTCGTGGCAGGCTCGCGGCCCAACCCGGCGATCGAGCCGGCGCGCGCCGTCGTCGAGGAGAAGCGCCGCGAGCGCGCCGTGATGCAAGCCTCGATCACGAGGCTCGAAGTCGACATCGGCCGCGACCGCCTGCGCGCCGAGGAGTTGCAGGACGTCTACCGCGACGAGCGCGAGCAGATGGGGGACATCGAGCGCCTGGTCGGCAAGCTCGCCGCCATCGACGGCAAGCTGCTCGACAAGTCGCAGGAGGTCGAGACCCTGCTGAGCCCCCTCTCCAACCCGTTCTCGATCACCGCCGAGGTCTACACGCCGCTGGAGCCCACGGAGCCCAACCCGTGGATGATCTTCAGCTTCGGCATCGTCGTCGGCCTGCTGGTCGGCGTCGGCTCGGCCCTGCTCGGCGAGTTCAGCAAGAGCGCCTTCCGCGGCGTGGCCGACATCGGTCGCGTGATGGTGGTGCCCGTCCTTGGCGCCGTCGATCGCATCATGACGCGCTCCGAGGCGCGCGGGCGTGCGCTCAAGCGCGGCGTCGCCGGCCTGTCCGGCCTCGCCATCGCGGGCGTCGTCTCCTTCGTGACCTGGGCTTGGGTCCACGACGCGCAGCTCTTGTCGCCCGACCTGCGCCACGCCATCGAGGTCCTGCGCGAGGCCCTGCGCTGAGGGCCGCGAGCCCGAGCGCCGCGGGGGTGGGGAGCTAGGCCATGCGCGACCTCCTGGTGGCGGCCTTCATCCTGCTGGCGCTGCCGGTCTGCTTCCGCCGACCGTTCATCGGCCTCTTGGTGTTCACCTTGCTGGCCTACATGCGCCTGCAGGACCTGACTTGGGGCTTCGCGCGCTTCGAGCGCTGGTCCTTCTACGTGGCCGTCGTGACCTTCGCCGGCTTCGTGCTGCACAAGGGCGATCGCAAGTTCATGAGCGGCGACTTGCGCAATTGGATCATGATCGCGCTCGCCGGGGTCGTGGGCATCTCGCTGCTCGCCTCCGGCCGGTTGGACGCGCGGGACATCGCGAGCTACAGCGAGTACGCCAAGATCATCGGCGTGGCGCTCTTCACCACGGGCGTCGTCGTCAACCGCGAGTACCTGCGCATCCTCGTCTACGTCATCGCGCTGAGCTTCGCGTTCTACGGCGTCAAGAACGGTTTGGCGTTCCTCCTGTCGGGCGGCTCGCTGGTCGTCATCGACGGTCCGGGCGGGATGCTCGCCGACAACAACGACTTCGCGTTGGCGCTGGTGATGGGCATCCCCATGGTGCTGCACCTCGGCCTCGCCGAGGAACGCAAGCTCCTGCGTCGTTCGCTGCTCCTATGCGTGCCGCTGATGGTCATGGCCATCGTGGCCACGCACTCGCGCGGCGCCTTCGTGGCGCTCGGGGCGATGACGCTGGTGCTGGCGTGGCGGGCGCGCAATCGCGTGGCGTCCTTCTCCGTCATCGGCCTCGCGGTGCTGGCCGGCCTGATCGCCGCGCCATCCACCTACGTCGAGCGTCTCGGCACGATCACGGACTACGAGCAGGACGGCTCCGCGCAGGGGCGCCTGGCGGCGTGGAAGGTCGCCGGCGCGATGATCGTGGACAAGCCGCTGTTCGGGGTCGGCTTCGACAAGTTCCAGCGCAACTACCGCGACTACGACGAGAACGTCACCACGACCTCCGACGCCCAGGCGGCCCCGACTGGAACCCGCGTGGCGCACAACAGCTACCTGCAGGTGTGGGCCGAGTGCGGCAGCATCGCCTTCGGGATGTACATGACGCTGCTCGTGTACAGCCTGTGGGACGTCGGCCGCGTGCGACGAGCCGCGCGGGAGCGCTACCACACGAGCTGGATCCTCTCCTACGCGACGATGTTCGAGGCCGCGCTGGTGGCCTTCGCGGTGGGCTCCATGTTCCTCAATCGCGCCCACTTCGACCTCTTCTACCACTTCGTGGCGATCATCTCGGTCTTCAGCGCCATCGCGCGGGCCGAGATCGCCGGCGCGCCCGAGCGCTCGCCGGCGGAGGGCTCGTCGCGCCCGGCGTTGCGCGCGGCGTCCGCCGTGGGCTTCGGGCCGCGTGCGCGCCTCGGAGGCTTCGGCCAAGTCGCGCGTCGCCTTGGATTCGCGCGCGCGGCGACGGGACGCGGCTGATCGATGTGCGGCTTCGCCGGCCTCGTGCTCGATGATCCGCGCGCGCGCGTGGACGAGGAGTTGCTGCGCCGCATGGCGCGCACGCTCGAGCACCGCGGCCCCGACGACGAGCAGTTCTGGATCGACGGCGCGGCCGGGCTCGCCTTCCGACGCCTGTCGATCATCGACGCCGCCGGCGGCCGCCAGCCGCTGCGCTCGGAGGACGGCCTGTGCACGCTGGTCGCCAACGGCGAGATCTACAACCATCGCGAACTGCGCGCGCGCCTCTTGGCGCTCGGCCACCGCTTCGCGACGGGCTCGGATGTCGAGGTGCTGCTGCACGGCATGGAGGAGCGCGGCGCGTCCTTCGTCGAGGAGGCGGTGGGCATGTGGGCCTCGGCCCTCGTCGATCGACGCGGTCCGACGACGCGCCTCGTCTTGTCGCGCGATCGCCTCGGCTTGAAGCCGCTCTACTACGCGAGGCTCGAGGACGGCTGGGCCTTCGCATCCGAGCCCAAGGCGCTCTTGGCGCATCCGGGGATCGGGCGCGAGGTGCGCGCCGAGTCGCTGCTCGACTACTTCGTGCAGGGCTGGACGGGCGGGCCGCGGTCCATCTGGGACGGCATCCGTCGCCTGCCGCCGGGGCACGTGGCGCGCATCGAGGGCGCGCGCATCGAGTCGCGCCGCTACTGGGACGCGCCGCACGACGGCTTGCGCGAGCGAGCGAGCAGCGAGGAGATCCTCGGCGCCCTCGACATGGTGGTGGCCGACCACCTCGAGTCGGACGTGCCGCTGGGCGCCTTCTTGTCGGGAGGAGTCGACTCCAACGCGGTCTGCGACTCGATGGCGCGCGCGCGCGCGCGCGGCGGCGGCGCGGCGAGCTCGCTGCGCGGAGGGCTGGTGCTGTGCACCGTGGCCTTCGACGATCCGAAGAACGACGAGAGCGCCTTGGCGCGCCGCGCGGCGCAGCGCTTGTCCGCCACGCACCACGTGCGCACGCTGTCCCCCGATCCCGGACAGCTCGACGGCGACCTGCCGTGGTTCTTCGACGAGCCGCTGGCCGACAACTCGACGCTGCCCACGCTGCTCGTCTCGCGCATGGCGCGCGAGCATGTGACCGTGGCGTTGTCGGGCGATGGCGGCGACGAGGTGTTCGCGGGCTATCGCCGCCAAGTCTGGGATGTGCGCGAGCACCAGTTGCGCCGGATCCTCGGTCGTCCGGGATGCGCCGTCGCCGGAGCGCTAGGTCGCGTCTGGCCCAAGGCCGATTGGCTGCCGCGGCCCCTGCGCGCGCAGAGCTTGCTGCGCGATCTGGGCCGCGACCCGGCGGCCGCCTACCACGCCAGCACCACGCAGCTCTCCCGCGTGCAAGCCCTCGCGCTCTTCAAGGACGACATCGCGGCCGAGTTGCTGCACCACGATCCGCTCGACGCCTGGCGCGAGCACTACGATCGGCCGCGCGGCGTGGATCCGCTGCACCGCGCGCAATACGCCGACCTGCACTCCTTCCTTCCCGACAGGATCCTCGTCAAGGCGGATCGCGCCTCGATGGGGGCCTCGCTCGAGGCGCGGCCGCCGATGCTGGACCACCGCTTCGTGGAACGATTCATCCACCTGCCCGCGGCCGAGAAGGTGCGCGGCGGTCGGGGCAAGCACGCGCTGCGCGAGGCGCTGCGCGGCCGACTGCCCACCGAGATCCTCGACGGAACCAAGCGGGGCTTCGGCATCCCAGCCGCCGAGTGGTTGCGCGGACCGCTCTTCGCGCGCGCCACGCTCGCCATCGAGGACTTGTCGCGCGACTGGATCGACGGCGCGCGCGTGCGCGATCTGCAGGCGGCCCACCAGCGCGGCGTGGTCGACGCGACGGCGCAATTGTGGAGCCTCGTGGTGCTCGACGCATGGCGCAAGCGCCATGCGCCCGGCGCCTTGCGGCTTGGAGGTGGCGCATGAAGCACGGCGTGCTGCACTCGATCTCCTTCGACGTGGAGGAGTGGTACATGGTGGCGAACTTCCGCCACGCCTTCACGACGGCCGATTGGAGCCGCGCGGAACAGCGCCTGGACATCGGCATGGGGCGCATCTTCGACGCGCTCGATCGCCATGGCGCCAAGGCCACTTTCTTCTACCTGGGATGGGTGGCGGAACGCCGGCCCGACCTCGTGCAGGAGACGCTGCGTCGCGGCCACGAGGTGGGCAGCCACGGCTTCGGCCACGAGTTCTTGTGGGACATCGGCCCCGCCGGCCTGGACGCCGAGTTGGCGCGCACCGAGGAGGCCTTGGCCAAGGCCGGCTCCCCGCCACCCGTCGGCTTTCGGGCCTCGACCTTCACGCTCACGCGCCGCACTTGGTGGGCCTTCGAAGTGCTGGCGCGCCGCGGCTACTTGTACGACTCGAGCGTCCATCCCATCGCGCACCCGACCTACGGCGTGCCCGACTTCGAGGCAGGCATCAGCGTGGTGGAGAGCCCCGCCGGCGCCGTCGTCGAGTTCCCCGTCGCCACCGTGCGCGCCTTCGGCCGCAACTGGCCGGTGGGGGGCGGTGGCTACTTCCGGCTGCTGCCCGTGGCGTGCACCATCGCCGGGTTGCGACGCTTGGAGCGCGAGGGGCGACGCGCGGCGTTCTACCTGCACCCGTGGGAGTTCGATCCGGACCAACCGCGCGTGCCGGGGCCTTGGAGCCGGCGCTTCCGGCACTACCTGAACTTGTCCCGCACCGAGGCGCGCCTCGATCGCCTGTTGGCGAGCTTTCACTTCGGATCCATGCGCGCCGTGCTGGAGGACGCGGGCGAGCTGCCGCGTCCCTTCTCGGCAGGCTGAAGGCGCCCTGCGGCTGGCGTCAAGTTCACTTGACAGCCGGCATCCGACTCAGGAGTCGATCGCACCCGCACTGGCGAGGCCGGCGAGCATGCGCGTCAACGCCAGATCCAGCGCGCCTGCGAGTTGCGCCGATTCGGCCGCGAAGGCCGCCGATCGGCCGGCGGCTTCCGAACCGCCCGCCTGCGCGCTGGCGCGCAGGCCGACCAACAACCACTCGGCTCGCAGCGCGGGCCTGGTCGCGACGTGCGGACGCAGCAATTCGACCAGCTGGCCGGCGTGCGCCGAACCCCGTGGTCCGATGTTGGCGTAGGCCTCCGCCGCCAACAAGACGATCTCGGGTTCTGCCCCGGGCGTGCCCTCGCGCGCGGGGACATCGCGCAGGGCGTCTTCGATCGCGGCTTCGGCCATCTCCCCGCGCGCCGACCAGCGGAAGGCCTCGCGCGCCATGCGCTCGCCGGGCGCCAACTGGTCGGCGAGCAGCGCCGCCTTGGCGGCTTCCGCGTGGCGCTGCAGCCGACCCAGCACGCCGGGGCGCTGGATCCAAGGTGCGAGCTGGGCCGGCTGGATCGCCAGTTCGGCATCGAGGAAGCGCAACGCCTGCTCGGGATCGAGCGCGAGGTGGAATTCGGTCCAAGCCTCGATGGAGCCCGTCGACAACTCGTCCAAGCCCTTGTCGCGATGGGCTTGCCTGAAGCGGTCGAGTCGCGCGTGGGCGCGCGCGACGCCCACCGCGGGATTGCGCGCGTCGACGTGCAGGTCCAGTTGCGCGGCGGCGAGCGTGCACCACGGATCGTCGGGCAGGGCCGCGGCCAGATCGTCGAACATGGAGCGATGCCGCGCCGCCAAGGGCGAACCTGTGCGCGCCAGATGCACCGCGCGCGCGGCCACCCGTCGGACGAGCTCGGCCCGCTCCACGAGCGTCAAGGCGTCGACCGTGTCGACGCGAGGGCTCAAAGCCGGCCGCGCCTCTTCGAGCAGACGCTCGTCGTCGACCAACTTCGAGCTGGCGAGCGCCGCCAACCGGTTGGCGCGCACCGAGGCCGGCTGGGCTTCGCGCGTCTCCGTGGCGAGCTGCAGCGCCTTTTCCGCCGACCCGTCCAGCAACTGGTAGACGCCCTCGAGCAGCTTGCGCTCCCATGGTTCGCAGGCGAGGGCGCCGAGCGCTTCCATGCGACGCAGCGCGAAGCGCGCCTCGGCGCGCTCGTCGGCGTCGCGCGGAAGTCCGATGTCGCGCAAGAGGTTCCAACCCGGACCGAAGTCCGGCGCGGCGGCGACCAAGTCTTCCGCCGAGGCGCGCGCGAGGTCGGTCCGTCCTTCGCCGACCAGCAACTTGGTCCAAAGCCAGCGGTCCCAGGCCTCTTTGGGCGCCTCCGCGCCGTTGGCGAGGCGACGCTTCAAGGTCGACGCCGCCAGCGGATCTTCCATGGTCATCATCCAAGCCACGACCTCGCGTGGGTCGCGTTGCGTGCCCTGCCCGAGGATGTGCAGGCGCGCATGGCGCAGATCGTCGGAGCCGAACCATTGCGCTTGCGTCGGACGACGCTTGCGCAGGAGATCGGTCGCCACGGCCGCCAGATGACGCGCGGGGTCGCGATCCGCCAAGCCTTCGGGTGGCAGCTTGGCGAGTTCCAGCGCAGCGGCGTCGGCGTCCAAGCGCAGCAAGGCCAATTGCGCCGCCAGCAGCGGATTGCGCTTGGCCTGCGGTCGCAGCATGTCGATCTGGTCCGCCAGCAGGGAATCGTCCTTCTGCGCCAAGGCGGCGAGGATTCCGAGGCGCGCCGAACGGCCCGTGGCATCAAATGCTTCGAGCCTCTCCAAGGTCTCCAGCGCGACCTCTTGCTTGCCGAGCGCCAATTGGCAAGCCAAGAGCCGCAACAGGACCTCCGGGCCGCGTGTCTCCTTGCGCGCATCCAGCCGTGTGGCGAGCAACAAGGCCGAGGCGGCCTCGCCGCGCCGCAAGAGCGAGTCGCAGATGGCCAGCGAACGCTTGGGCGCGAGTGTGGCGCCGTGGCGTTGCAGCAGCTTGACCGCGTCTTCGGAGCGGTTGGCCGCAGCCAAGGCGTCAAGCGCCAATTCCAACGCGCCGGGAGTCGTGTCGAGCGCCGCTTCCGCGGGCAACACCAGTTCGGCGGCCAATTCCGGCTCTTCGCGCTCCAACCGCAGTCGCGCCGCCACGAGGCGCGCGTCGTCGGTCCAGTTGTCGGCGGCCAGCGCCTCGAGTCCAGCCAGCGCCTGCACGGTCCGGCCGCGCCGCAAGAGCTCGTCCGCGATTTGCAGGCGCCCATTGTGCATGGGGTCCGCCTGGATCAAGGCCAGGCGCGTCTTGGCCGGCAGGCTTTCGGGCGCAAGCGTCGCGAGCACCGCGTCCGTGCGCGCCGTGCGACCGCCGACCTCGACGCGCGCGGCGATGGCCTCGGCCACGGCGCGTGCTCCGCCTTGCGCCTGCGCCAAGTCGATGGCGAGGTCGAGCGCGGGCAAGAACGTCGGCAACTGCGCGAGCAGTCGCCGATTGGCGGCGATGGCGCGCGGCAGCTCTCCGCGCCGCAGCCATTCCGTGGCGCGTCGATGCAGTTCGTAGCTCGATGGGCCCAGCGGACCACGCTCGCCCTCGTCGGGATTGTTGGCGTTGAAGCCCACCAGTTGGAGGTGGCGCTCGCCCCATTCGGTCCAAGCCGGCACGAGCTCCTCCATGCGCGCCGGAAGCAGCGCGATGGCGCGAGCCTGATGGTCGACCGGCATGCGCCAGCCCCCGTGGTCGCCCTCGGCCGACAACTGCGCCAAGCGCGCCCATGCATCGCCGTCGCCTTCCGGCCACAGTTGCACCACGCCACGCAGGTGCTCGAGCTCCTCGCCGACCCGTCCGGCCGAGCGGGCGCAGGCCGCCAGTTCGCGGTGCGCGATGGCGCGTGCGTGGGGAAGCGGATCGATCGCGTCGTCGACGCGCAGGAAACCCGCAAAGAAGCGTGTCGCGTCGCCGCAGTAGCCCGAGCGCGACAGGGACAGGCCGAGCCAGAAGTCGGCTTCGACCATGTCGAGGAAGCCGGTGCTGCCGCGCAGGCCGACGGCCGCGCCATGCAGGGCGTCGTGGCGTCCGGCTTCGTGCAACGTGATGCAAGCCGCGCGCCAGAAGTCCGCGGACCAATCCGCGCGCAGCGGCATCCACGCTTGCGCCAGATCTGCTGCGAGCAGGGTGCGTCCTTGGGCGCGCAACGCATGGAGGAGCAGCAAGGCGCGGCGTGCGTCGGCGCGCGAAGCCGGGATCTTCTCGGCCGCCAGGCCCAGCGCCACCAAGCGGTCTAGGTCTTGCGCCTCGCGCGCGAGCTCCATGGACAGCACCAGCGCATCGACGTCGGCGCCGAGTTCGACCGCGCGGGCGGCGGCCTCCAGCGCCGCGTGGTTGCAAGCGGCGGCGGCGTCGAGGAGCTTGAGGATGCGGGCGCCGTCGGTTTCGCCATTGGCTTCCAGATCCGCTTGGAGGCGCGCGTAGAGCGCAGGGCGACGCGCGTCGTCCTTGGCGATGGCAGCGGCCAAGCGCGAGCGCCGGCGCTGGAGGCGGGCTTCTTCGACAGCGAAGCGGCGAGCGTGCTCCGCGTCGCAAGCCTCCAAGTGGGACTCGGCCTCGAGGCGCCAAGCTCGCGCCAGAGTGCTCCACAGCAGCGCGGATTCGGGCGTGGCGGACAGACTGGCGTCGATGCGCTTGCGGGCGCTTTCGAACGAGCCTGCCGCTAGTTCCAGTTCGACGAGCGCGCGGGCCACGTCGGCGTCCGACGGCCGCAGGTTGGCCACGAGGGTCAGGTCGGCGCGGGCGCGATCGAAGGCGCCCAATTCGACCAGCAATTGCCCGCGCTCGCGCCGAATGTCGGCGGCGAGCTCCGCGTCGCCCTCGTCCTCGGCCTGCCTCAGGCACTGGTCGAGGTTCATCAAGGCCTGCTCGCGGTCGAGCACGCCTTGCGACGCGCGCACCTTGACGAGCGCGTAGTGCTCGGCGGCGCTGGTGGACGACTGGCGCGTCACCATGGCGGCGACGCCCAACAACAGCGTCAGCGACAACGCGAACAGGATCCAGCTGCTCCACTTCATCGGGGTAGTCCTCGTGTCCTTGCGGGGGGGGGCGCGGTCCGGGCGCCGACTCTAGCCTGCTTGCCGTCCGAACTCCACCAAGCCATGGCGGCGGAGCTTGTTGAACAGCGTGGTGCGGTCGATGCCCAGCATGCGGGCCGTCTCGCTCTTGTTGCCGGCGCAATGCAGCAACGCGGACCGCAGGATGCAACGCTCCTGCGCGTCCATCAGTTCGCGCAAGCGCTGGCCGGGGCGGAACCCGTCGGCCGCCGCGCGCAGGGCTTCGGGCGCGACCTCGAGTTCGAGGTCGTCGGGTTCGATGCGTTCGCCGCGGGCGTAGAAGAGCGCGGCTTGCAGCACATGCTCGAGCTCGCGCACGTTTCCAGGCCAATCGTGGGCGCAGACGAGCTCCAGCGCGGCGCTCGACAGGGGCTTGGGCTCGAGCCCGTGCTCGGCCGCCAGCTTGAGCAGGAGCCGCGCGGCGAGGAGCGGCAGGTCGCCGCGGCGTTCGCGCAGGGAGGGCAGCGTCAAGTGCGCTTGGCGCAGGCGCCAGTACAAGTCCTGGCGGAAGCGTCCGGCGGCCACTTCCTCCTTCAGCGGCGAGTTGCTGGCGGCGATGATCCGCACATCCACCTTGCGCGTCGCGTCGTCGCCCACGCGTTCGTAGACCATGTCCTGCAGGACGCGCAGCAGCTTCACCTGCAGCGCGCTCGAGGCGCTGGCGACCTCGTCGAGGAACAGCGTGCCGCCGTCGGCCGCCTCGAAGCGGCCGGCGCGTTCGGCGACCGCGCCGGTGAAGGCGCCCTTGGCGTGGCCGAAGAGCTCGCTCTCGAGCAGATCGCCCGACAGCGCGCCGCAGTTGACTTCGACGAAGGGCTTGCGCGCGCGCGCGCTGCGTTGGTGGATGGCGCGCGCGAGGCGCGTCTTGCCGGTCCCGGATTCCCCTTCGAGCAGGATCGCCACGCGCGCGTCCTGCACGCTGCGCAAGCGCTCGAATTGCACATGCAGGCGTGGATCGCGCGAGCATTGTCCGTAGTCGTCGCTGGGCTCGAGCGCCGCGCGCAACTGCGCGCAATCGCGCTTGAGTCGGCGCGCCTCGTCGGCGCGGGCCACGGCCGCCGCCACATCCTCGTCCGCCACGGGCTTCCTGAGGTATCCCGCGACGCCGCGCCGCGCCGCGTCCCACGCGTCGCCTTCGAAGCCCGCCAGTTCCACGATCGCCGGACCGTCGGCGGGCAACCCGAGGTGCTCGAGCGGAGGGCGTGCGTCGCTGGATCCATCGAAGGCGTCGTGGTCGACGACGAGCACGTCGCAGCGCTCGCCCCGCGACCAGGCCGCGCGCGCTTCGGCGGGTGCAAGCGCGCGCGCGGAGAGTCCCATGCCGGACAAGGCGCCGGCGAGGCAGCCCGCCTCGTCGGCGTCGACGATCCACACGCGTGTTGCACCGGCACGACCCATCGTGGGAACTTGTCGACAGGCGCGCGGCCGGAAGTGGAGCCCGCGCCACGCGTCGACGAAGGGACGGAAGAAACTTCCGCTTGGCGACGGGAGGCGGTTCAGGGGCGTCGATCAAGCAGCGTCGTGCTGGCTTGGCGCGCGGCCCACATGACGATCTCGCCGATGTTGACGTGCGGCGGGCGCGTCACGGCGTACACAAGGGCGTCGGCGACATCCTCGGGACGCAGCGGATTCGCGCCCGCGTAGACCGCCGCCGCGCGCGCCGCGTCGCCGCGGAAGCGCACGCGCGAGAAGTCGGTCTCCACCATGCCCGGGTCGATCGTCAGCAGGCGCACGCCCGTCTGGTGCAGGTCGAGGCGCGCTGCTTCGTACAGTTGGCGCACCGCGGCCTTGGTCGCGCAGTACACGCTGCCGCCGGGGTAGGCTTGCCGGCCCGCCACGCTGCCCACGAACACGAAGTCGCCGCGTCCTTGCGAGACCATCCAAGGCACCGTGTGGCGGAACGCGTGCACGACGCCCTTGATGTTCGTGTCGACGACGCGGTCCCACTCTTCGCACGAGCCTTCGTGCAACTTGTCGACGCCCAAGGCCAGTCCGGCGTTGGCAACGACGAGGTCGGCCCGCAAGGTCGGCAGCAGCGCCGCGCAGCGCGGCAGATCCGCCACGTCGAGCTCCATCGCGTGCGCGCCGGGAATCGCGGCCAGCGCCTCGGAGAGGCGCGTGGGATCGCGGCCCGCGACGCAGACCTTGGCTCCTTGCGCCGCGAGCGCCTTGGCCACGGCCAAGCCGATGCCCGAGGTCCCGCCCGTGACGAGCGCCGTCCTGCCTTGCAATGCCAGCATGGCCGGATTGTGGCGCGGGAGGGGGGCGCGCGCCATGGTGCTGGCGGCGGGAAGCGCGCGCAAAAAAGCACGCCGGCCGGCTCGACCACGCCCGCGTGGTCCGTACAGTCAGGCGCCGTCCCCGCGCCGCGGGCGCCGCATCCTGCACCGCCATGCATCCTTCCTTCGCATCGATCACGCGACGCTTCGTCCTATCCGCCTTCGCCGGCCTCGCCTCCATCGGGCTTGCCACGTCGGCTCCCTGCGCGTGGCATGTGCACGCGAGCGAAGCGTCGGCGCGTTGGTTCGTGGGCGGCAAGATTCGCGCTGGCGAGGAGAGCGAGCTGCTCGTCGAGAGCTTGCTCGAGAAGGACGGTCTCGTGCTGGCCTTGGGCTCGCGCGCCGAGTTGCAGGCATTGGCTCGCGCGCACGCGGCCGTCGAGGTCGATCTGCGCGGCGCCTGGGCCGTGCCGGGGTTGATCGACGCGCACGGGCATGTCGAGGCGCTGGGGGCCGCGCTGGAGCAGGTCGATCTCGTCGGCGCGCGCAGCGAAGCCGAGTTGGTCGAGCGCGTGCGCGTCGCAGCGCGCGCCACGCCGCCGGGCGAGTGGATCGAAGGTCGTGGCTGGGACCAGAACCTGTGGGAGGACAAGCGCTTCCCGACCCACGCGGCCTTGAGCGCGGCCGTGCCCGACCATCCGGTGCTCTTGTCGCGCGTCGACGGGCATGCGGCCTTGGCCAATCACCTCGCCCTGCGCGCGGCAGGGCTCGACGGTGTCTTGACGGGCGCGAAGCTCATCGCCGGCGGCGAAGTGCTGCTCGACTCGCAGGGTCGCGCCACTGGCGTGCTGGTCGACGCGGCGGTCGAGTTGGTGCGCGCCCGCATGCCCGCTCCCGGTCGCGCGACGCGCGCGCGGCGCATCCTCGCGGCGCAAGAGCAACTCCTCTCGTGCGGCCTCGTCGGAGTGCACGACATGGGCCTCGAGCCGGAGCAGGTGGCCGCATGGCGCGAACTCGACGCGGCGGGCCGCGTGGAGTTGCGCGTGGTCGGCTATCTGTGGGGCAACGGCGAGTTGGGCGAGGCCGAGCGCGCCGCCACGCTGGCTCCCGAGGCGCCGCGCGGGAACTTCGTGTTGCGCGGCATGAAGTTGATGGTCGATGGAGCGCTCGGTTCGCGCGGCGCGGCGCTGCTCGAGGACTACCACGACCACCCGGGGCACCGCGGGCTCGTGCTGCTCGACGAGGCTGGCCTGCAGGCGCGTCTCGAGCGTTGCATCGAGTGGTCCTTGCAACCGGCGGTGCACGCCATCGGCGATCGCGCCAATCGCATGGTGCTTGACGCCATCGAGCGCCTGCAGGCGAAATCACCCAAGCTCGCCGCGCTGCGTCCGCGCATCGAACACGCGCAGATCGTCGCGCCGCGCGATTGGCCGCGCTTCGCCACGCTCGCCGTCACGCCTTCGATGCAGCCGACCCACTTGACCTCGGACATGCCTTGGGCCGCCGAGCGTCTTGGCGCGCAGCGCCTGCGCGGCGCCTACGCCTGGCTCGATCTCGCGCCCGACCTGCGCACGCTGGCTTTCGGCAGCGACTTCCCCGTCGAGTCGCCGGATCCGATCGCCGGCATCGCCAGCGCGCGCACGCGGCGCGTGGCGCGTGGCGCGGAGGCCTTCGAACCGAAGAAGGCGCTCGATGGTCGGCAGGCGTTGCTGGCGTTCACGCGCGGCGCCGCGCGGGCGGGCTTCGACGAAGCGCGCCATGGTCGATTGGTCAAGGGACTGCGCTGCGACATGACGCTCTTGGACCTCGATCCGGTCGAGTGCGATCCGGCCCGGCTCGCAGAGGCGCGGGTGCTCGGCGTGGTGCTCGCCGGGCGCCTGCGTCGCGCGCCCTAGTCGCGCGCGCGATGCTAGGATGCCGGCATGGTCGTGATCGACATCGCCTACCAAGGACGCCTGCGCTGCAACGCCCGCCACCAGCCTAGCGGCGCCGTGGTCGCCACCGACGCGCCGCTCGACAACCAAGGGCGCGGCGAGTCCTTCTCGCCCACCGACCTCGTGGCGACCGCGCTCGGCTCGTGCATCCTGACGATCATGGGCATCTTCGCCGAACGCCACGGGATCGATCTGGCGCGCGCGAGCGTGTCGGTCTCCAAGCACATGGTCGCCGATCCACACCGGCGCATCGGGCGCCTTGAGGTCGACATCGTCGTCCCCGGCCTCGCCGATCCCAAGCTGCGCGCGGCGCTCGAGGCGGCCGCCTCGGGTTGTCCGGTCAAGCGCAGCATCGAGGGCTCGATCCTGGTGGTCGAGCGCTTCCACTGGTCGTGAGCGCTGTGCTGGCCGCGTTGCAGCGGGCGGACTGCGCCCATGGCGAGGACCTGCCGCTCGTGCTGCGGCAGGCGGACCTCGTCGCGCGCGCTGGCGAACTCGTGGTGCTGATCGGCAAGAACGGCTCGGGCAAGAGCACGTTGCTCTCGGCCATGGCGGGCTTGTTGCCGCTGCGCGCGGGCCGCGCGTTGCTCGGCGACGCCGATGCGGCGCTCCTTTCGACCAAGGAGCGCGCCTTGCGCGTGGCCATCGTGCCGCAGGATGCTCCGCCCTTGTTCGACGTGCTGGCCTTCGACTTCGTGCTGGCCGGGCGCTACGCGCGCTTGCCGCGCTGGCGTCCCGCGCCCGACGCGGACTTGCGCGCCGCGCAGCAGGCGCTCGAAGCCTGCGGAGTCGGCGACGATGCCTGCAAGCCGCTCCGGGAGTTGTCGGGTGGCGCGCGCAGGCGCGTCCTGGTGGCGCGCGCCATCGCGCAGGGCGCTCCGCTGCTCTTGGCCGACGAACCGACCAACGCCCTCGATCCCGAGCACAAACTGCAAGTGTTCGACCTGCTCGCCCAATTGGCGGGCCGAGGCTTGGGCGTGCTCGCGTGCACGCACGAGCTGGATCTCGCGGGACAATACGCCGATCGCATCGCGCTGCTCGACGACGGTCGCGTGGCGGCGCAAGGCGCCCCAGCGGAGATCCTGCGTCCAGCGCTGCTCGAGCCGATCTACGGCCGACGCCTCGGCTACGCCACGCAGTGCGGTGCGCCGCTCGTGTGGCCCTCGCGCTCCATGCCGCGCTAGGCGGCCTGCACGTTCGTCCCGCGCGCGCGATCAGGAGTCGCGGACGCCGGGCGAGCCTTCAGCGCCCGCGCAAGTCGTGACGCATGCCGGCAAGCGTCCCGGGGGCGGCTTGCGTGGCCGGGAGTGTGAACGTTCAGGGCCGCAGCGACAACACATGCTCGACCAACAGCTCGAGTTCGGCTGGCGAGAGCATCTTGTAGGTCGGCATGGCCTGCGAGTAGCCCTTCATCTGCGCGCGTAGTCGTTCGTCCTTCTGCGCGTACCCGGTCGGATCCTTCAAGTACGAAAGCAGCGTCTCGCGCGTCCAATGCGATGCCTTGTCGCGCAGGTCCGGCGCGAGGCGCGTGCCTTCGGCGCCCGAGCCGTGGCAGGTGGCGCAGCCCTCGTCCTTCCACAACTTGGCGATGGGCCGTGGCGCGCGCGGTGCTTGATCGCCGCAGGCGACGAAGGTCATGGTGGCGCCGGCCGCGAGGAGGCCGACGCGCGCAAGGACTGGCAAGTCGGCTCGGCGCATGGGGGGGGATGCTAGCGCAATGGACGCGGGGTCCGCCATCCAGCGCGACCTGCGTCGGCCCATCAATGGCGCAGGGTCGCGCCTGGCGCGACCCTGCTTGCCGCGCGGCTTGCAGCGTGGCTCGCTGCATGCGGCTCTTCGAACTGGCTCAGTCGGCCTTGACGATCGGCACCTGCAGGGCGACCACGTCGCGCTTGCCGGTGAGCGTGTAGCCCCAGTGCGATTCGCGCACGCGTTGCACGTTGCGCGCCTTGCGGCGACGGATCTCCAACAAGTCGCCGATCAACTCGGGGTGGCGCACCATGGCCCACAGGCGCTCGAGCTTGCGCTTGACCTTGGGCAGGATGCCCTTGGTGGCGCGCGCGTGGGCCTTCAGCAGGCGCTCGCGCTCGGCATGCAGCTCGGAGTGCGTGAAGTTCGGGTGCTTGAAGCTCTCGGTGGAGTGCCAGTAGTGGAACTCCATCTCGGCCACGTCCTTCAGGAGGTACGGCTTGAGCTGCTCGTAGACCTCGGTGCCCGGGATCGGCTGCAGCACCGACACGCAGACGGCGTCGACGCGCGTCTTGGCGATCAGCTGCTCGGTCAGGCGGTGATCCTCGACGGTGTCCTCGGGGAAGCCGTACAGGATGAAGAACTTGAAGTACATGCCGAGCTCGCGGTTGAGCTTGGCGCCCGCCAGCACCTTCTCGGGGGTGACGCCCTTCTTCATCGTCACCAGCATGCGCGGCGAACCGGACTCGAGACCGTAGTAGATCTTGATGCAGCCGGCCTTGCGCATCCAGCGCAGCATCTCGTAGTCCATCGTGTCGACCCGCGATTCGCAGATCCACTCGAAGAACAAGTCGCGCTTGATGATCTCCTGGCAGATCGCGATCACGCGCTTGCGCTGGATCGTGAACAGGTCGTCGAAGAGGATCATCTGCGGCGGGTTGTAGGCCTTGAGCAGGTGCTCCATCATGTCGACGGTCTTCTCGGCCGACATGGCGCGGTACTGGCGCGGCGTCATCTCCGCGTCGCAGAAGGTGCAGGCGTACGGGCAGCCGCGCGAGGTGATCAGGGTCACGCCCGGGTTCACCATCAGCTTCATGAAGCGCGGGATGTCCCACAGGTGCCACGCCGGCCACGGCACCTCGTCCATCTTCTTGACCAGCGCGCGGCGCGGAGTCGCGATCTGCTCGCCGTCCTTCAGGAACGTGATGCCTTGGATGGAATCCCACGACGCGCGGTCGTGCAGCTTCTCGATGATCTCCGGCAGCGTCAGGTCGCCCTCGCCTTGGACGCAGATGTCGGCCGAGCCGGCGTTGAGGAAGAACTCGGGGTTGGTCGTCGGGTGGGGGCCGCCCATGACGACGAGCTTGGAGTACTCCTCGCGCGCGATCTTGCCCAGCTCGCGCGCGCGGCGCGCGTTGGGCGTCAAGGCCGAGATGCCGACCAGATCGGCCCATTGCATCGCCTCGCGCAGCGTCTCGACCTCCTCGATCGAGTCGTCGAGCAGGCGCACTTCGTGGCCGCGCTGCTCGAGCCCGGCGCCGAGGATGGTGATGCCGAGCGGCGGGTAGATCTCGTCGCGCGCCAATTCACCCTTGGTCACCGATTCGTCGGCGAACACCTCGGCGGCCCTTTGGCGGATGGCCTGCGACTTGGCGTAGATGAGTACGACCTTCATGGTGCGTGTCGGGATGCGTATCCGGCGGAGGGGGTTCCTCACAGGTCCATCTCCCGCGAACTGGAGATTTGGCTGGAGGGGTGCGTGCCTGCAGTATCGGAGCATAGCCGCATCGGCCCACAGCGCAATCCACCCAGAGGCTTGCGCCGTCGGGATTTCCGCGCAAATGATGAAGATTCTTCGAAGAGCACCGCTGCGGACGCGCGGCTCCTGTAAGCGATTTCCTAGGCTGCGGCTCTGGTGGGGGCCCTCGGGCAGCGGCTACCTACGCGCGGGGCGAGGCGGTTCGTAGAGTAGCGGCCATGAAGAAGGCCAGCGGCCCCTCCTCGGAATCGGCGAACCCCGCGGCGACCTCGGTGGCAAGCACCAATGCGAGCTTCGACGAGCGTTTGCAGCGCCTCGAGGCCTTGGTGCAGGAACTGGAGGCCGGCGGGGGTGGCTTGGAAACCGCGCTCCAGCGCTACGCGGAGGGCGTGCGACTCCTGAAGGAATGCCGGGAGGCGCTGGCCGCCCACAAGAAGACGGTGGAGGAGCTGACCGCCGAAGGTCTGCGGCCGGCCGCCGAGTGGGAAGGCGGAGCCGGTAGGCGATGAACAAGGCGGCCAGGAAGGCCGAGCGGCGGGCCGCCGTCGATGCGCGGCTCGAGGACTCGCGGCTGTGGGCGGAGGGGGTGCTCGAGCGCCTGCTGCCCCCCGCCGAAGGTCCTTTCGCGACGCTGCACGAGGCGATGCGCTACGCGGCGCTCGGCGGCGGCAAGCGCGTGCGCGCCGCGCTGGTGCGCGAGTGCTGTCGGCGCTTCGGCGGGCAGGACGAGGACGCGGCGCCTTTCGCGGCCGCGATCGAGTGCGTGCACGCCTACAGCCTCGTGCACGACGACTTGCCGTGCATGGACGACGACGACCTGCGTCGTGGTCGGCCCACCGTGCACAAGGCGTGGAACGAGGCCATCGCCGTGCTGGCCGGAGACGGCTTGTTGACGCATGCCTTCCTGTTGCTTTCGCGCGTGCGCCCGGTGGGCGCGGAGGCGGTGCTCGTGCTCGCCGATGCCGCCGGATCGCGCGGCATGGTGGGCGGGCAAGCGCTCGATCTCGCCTCGAACTCCAAGGCCGCGCGCCAACAGGTGGAGACCATCCATCTCGCCAAGACCGCCGCCTTGATCGGCGCTGCGTGCGAGTTGGGGGCGCTGGCTGGTTGCGCGCGTCCGATGGAGCGCGCCAACGCGCGCGACTACGGAGTGGAGCTCGGCCTGCTGTTCCAGGCGATCGACGATGTGCTCGATTGCACCGCCGACGCGGCGACCTTGGGCAAGACCCCGGGCAAGGACGCCGACTTGGACAAGGCCACCCTGGTCGCGACCGTGGGCCTCGAGGGGGCGCGCGCGGCGGCGGCGCTGCATGCCCAGCGCGCGCGCGACCTGGCCGCGTCGCTGGGAGCCGCCGAGGGCGAGCTTTTGCACGATCTGCCCGAGGCCCTGCTGGGTCGCAGGGCCTGAGCGGGCTTGCCCGGCGGGCCTCTTGGCTCCAAACTAACGGGTCAAGCACCATGGACACGACCCAGCGTCTGGCCCTGCTCGAGTCGATCGCCACGCCGGCGGACCTCAAGGCTTTGCCGGCGGAGTCCCTGCCGGCGTTGTGCGACGAGGCGCGCCGCTTCCTGCTCGCCAGCGTGCAGCAGACCGGCGGGCACCTCGGCTCCAACCTGGGCGTGGTCGAGTTGTCGGTGGCGCTGCATCGCGTATTCGACTTCCACAGCGACCGACTCGTGTTCGATGTCTCGCACCAGTGCTACGTCCACAAGCTCTTGACCGGCCGCCGCGCGGGCTTCGAGGCGTTGCGCCAGACCGACGGCATGTGCGGCTTCACCAACCCGCACGAGAGTGAATACGACTTGTTCCACACCGGCCACGCCGGCACGTCGATCTCGCT
>Ga0172367_10001356_pt1 | contig 35824 bp, 31 predicted proteins | sample Lak10m_FD_114542 | JGI IMG/M metagenome (GOLD analysis project Ga0172367, IMG submission 114542) | Freshwater microbial communities from Kabuno Bay, South-Kivu, Congo - kab_022012_10m | ecosystem: Environmental > Aquatic > Freshwater > Lake | place: Democratic Republic of the Congo: South-Kivu... | reverse complement strand
GGGTCGGAGGCACTTCATCTTGGCCGCGGGATCGCCGCCCTCACCCATCGACACCCAGGTATCGGTGTAGATCGCATCCACGCCTTCGACCGCCGCCAAGTCGTCTGTGCAAGTGATCGTCGCACCGCTGCGGAACGAACGCGCCGCGGCGATCAGCAGAACCTCGTCGCTCGGCTTGCATGTTGGGGGCGTGATCACCTGCAAGCGTCCACCAAGCGTGGCGACCGCCTCAATCAGCGAGTGGCAAACATTGTTGCCATCGCCTACCCAGGCGATGTTCGCATGGGATGGATCGATGCCATTCTCGGAAAGGGCAGCGAGATCGGCGAGCGCTTGGCAGGGGTGGTGCAGGTCTGAGAGTGCATTGATCACGGGCACATCACTGACGGCGGCAAATCGGGTGAGCAGAGTGTGGGAGATGCATCGAATGACGACCGCGTCGACCCAGCGCGACAGATTGCGCGCGGTGTCCTCCACGCTCTCGCGCTCGCCGATAGGTGACGCCGTGTGATCGAGGAAGATGACTCCGCCACCGAACTTCTGGAATCCTGCCTCGAAGGAGACGCGTGTGCGCAGGGATGGCTTCTCAAAGAGAAGAACGAGTGAACGCTGCGAAAACACGCCTGGGAAATGCTTCGGATCGCGCTTCATGTGCCGCGCAAGTCGCAAGAGACGAAGGATCTCTGTCGCGGTGAGATCGCTGATCCGCAGAAGGTGCCGAGTGGCGAGGGTGGAGAAGTCGAGTGTGGTCATGGCATGCGGGCGTGAGCCGATGAACGTGGAGCGTGGGGGGGCTCGCCGGCAATCACGCGCGTTCCAACGTGCTCGCCGCGCTCAAGCCGCTGCAGAACATTCGCCTCACGCCACGACGCGATCACAACGGGGGTGTTGCTGCGCTCGGCAGACTCGAGCGCGCCGTGCACTTTGGGAATCATGCCGCCTGAGATGGTGCCATCGCTGATCCATGCCGCTGCATCCTGGGCGCTCAAATGCTCTGCCGTTGCCCCGTCTGGCGAGCGGACACCAGAGACATCCGTGAGGAATACCAAAAGCCTTGGACGGATGATGCGCGCGAGCGCGGTCGCCGCGTCGTCGGCGTTCACATTGAGAAGGTGTCCAGCTGCATCCGCTCCGATACTGCAGATCACAGGAAGGAAGCCAGCACGCAGGAGCGCATGAACGATGTCGGGTGATCCGCCCACCACCGAACCAACGCGCCCGCAGTCAAAGTCGGGTGCTGAACGCTGCTCGCAATGCGTGAGAAACCCGTCGGTCAGTGAGAGCCCGATCGCACCTGCTCCCCCCGCGATCAGGCGTGCCACAAGCGTCGTGTTGACTGATCCTGCCAGCACACCAGCAATCTGCTCCATGTGTGCCGGCGGTGTGACACGGATTCCATCTCGCTTCTCGCTCGTCCATGAAAGCCTGGCAAGTTGTCGATCGACCGCACGGCCGCCGCCATGAACGATCACCACACTGCCTGGCGCGCTTCGGTGGACTGCAGCGACCGACCGAAGAGTCGTGTCGAGTGCGTCCGCGTCATCGAGCAGTGCGCCGCCGAGTTTCAGCAGCATCGGTGCCGCAGACACGGGTGCATGGGAGGTGTGAGTTGCTTTCGGTTCAATCATGGGCTTGCCTGTAGCCGATCACCCTGCGGTCAGCTGCGGGTGCGCAGTGGGGAGATTCAATCCCGATCGTTCATCAAAGCCAAAGCGGATGTTCATGCACTGCACTGCCTGTCCGGCCGCACCCTTGAGCAGGTTGTCGATTGCGCTGCAGAGAATGAGGTGGCGCCGTGACGAATCCACTGCGAACCCGATGTCGCAGCGGTTCGTGCCAACGACGGCGCCGACGCTCGGCCAGACACCCTGATCGAGCATCTGCACGAATGGTTCCGCTGCGTAGCGAGCCAAGAGAGCGGAACGGACATCCGCTTCGGTGACGCCCGCAGCGAGCGTGGCATGCACGGTCGACAGAATGCCGCGTGGATAGGGGCCAAGGTGTGGAGTGAAGATGACTTCCGTCCTGCACTCTTGCTCCATCTCCGGCTGATGTCGATGCGTCAGCACGCCGTACGGTTGCTGACTCACCTCGCAGAAAAGGCTACGAAGCGCCAGAGAACGACCGGCACCACTGACACCACTCGTGCTGTCCACAATGATTGGTGTCGCGGCGAGCAGCCCTGCATCGGCGAGTGGGCGTACCGGCAGGATCACGCTTGTCGGATAGCAGCCAGGCACCGCTACAAGTTGCGCCTGTGCAATGTTGTCTCGGTTCAGTTCCGCGAGTCCGTACACCGCACGCTGCAGGAGGGCAGCGTGGTGATGAGTGAACGCGTAGTGCTTCGGATAGGCGTTCGGATCGGTCAGCCGAAACGCAGCCGAAAGATCGAAGACCACAACGCCCTCGCTGCAGAGTTGTGGCGCGAAATCGTGGCTCGCCTCGTGCGGCGTGGCAAGAAAGACCACATCGGGCGAATCCGCAAGAATCGCGTCCATGCTCGCCGCGCGTATGGGCAAGTCCGTCAAGCCGCGAAAAGTTGGGAACTCCGATGCGAATGCGCGCTCGGCATCTGCCGCAGCACGCTGCGATGAACCGAAGAGCCCTGCGAGCCTGACGCCCGCGTGGCGGAGCAGGAGCCCGACCAGTTCGGCACCGGAGTAGCCGCCCGCACCAACGATGGAGACAACCAACGGCTCGCGTTCACTGTTCATCGGATTGCCTTCGATCGTGCGGCGCGCTTGAGAGCGCTTGACGCACGAGTCGGCGTCCCTCTCGATGCTGAGCCCGACAAACGCTGGAGACGATGAGCCAGCGCCCTTGCCGATGCTGGACTTGCGCACGCAACAAGAATGCAATCATCACCGGCGATCGTGCCGACTTTGCCCGGGAGATCCACTCGGTCGATCTCGATGGCGAGCGCGCTTGCCTGTCCTGGGGGGGTATGGATCACGGCGAGCGTTCCTGCGTGCTGCGCAGAGACGAGCAGACGGCGCACCGCCGTCGATAGTCCGGGGAACGCCGTATCTGGTTCAGGTTGGGCCAGTGGGCGTGAGCCATTGGTGGGGAGCCGATAGCCAGCCGCGGACTTCAGCACGCCGATCTCCGCGAGATCTCGAGAGAGCGTGGCTTGCGTCGCCTCGATGCCGCGTGCGGCAAGTTGGCGGGCGAGTTCGCGTTGGTTCATCACCGTGCCGCCGGCGATCAGGCGGTTGATGTGCTGCAGGCGCTGTGGGCGAGTAGCCATAAGCGCATCATTATGCATGAAGATGAATAAATGTCAAGTCGAGTCCGCGTCCGTCGCGGTCGAAAGACCTGACATGTCGTCGAGACCTGTTACGCGGGAGCGGACGATGATTCGTCGGCAGCAGGTGTCTCGACGGCAGACGCAGCCTTCGGCTTTGGCGCGGTCTTTCCTCCCGCCGTGCTGTTCTGCTTGTGCTTCAGCGCGTCGATCTTGGCGCGGTCGGGAACCATGATCATTGACATCCGCTTGCCTGCAAGGCGCGGCGTCATCTCCACCCTGCCGATATCCGCCAGCTGCTGGGCGATCTCGCTCATGCGCTGTGTTCCCCTCGCGGAGAACGCGAGTTCGCGGCCACGGAAGTTCTGGACAAACACGACTCGGTAGCCCTCGATAAGAAAGTCTCGCGCCTGCGCGACGCGGATCCCCACATCGTGCGGGTCAATCTTCATCGAACGACCGAGGCGGACTTCCTTTATCTCGCCTGCCTTGGACTTGGTCTTGTTGCTCTTCTCCTTCTTCGCCTGCTCGTACTTGTACTTACCGAAGTCCATGATGCGCACGACGGGCGGGCGGCTATCAGCTGCAATCTCCACCAGATCGAGTCCTGCCTCGGCGGCAAGGCGCTTCGCCTCCTCGAGTTCCACCACGCCGATCATCGTGCCATGCTGATCGATGAGCCGAAGTGGCGTCACACGAATACGGTCGTTGATCCGCGGACCGTAGTCGCGCGAGTCACGGAAGGGGGGACGGCGATTGAACTGCGTAATGGCTGGGTTCCTCGTTAGGCGACGGAAGAAATGAATGGACGGACAAGATCTTGAGGCTTCGATTGGCTACAGAGCAGCCGCCCCGCATGTGCGGTCGCACATTCGGTCTGTTGAGAGTGGGTTGGGCTTGATGCACTCGACCCGGCGGAACGATGGCGAGAGCCGATCGTCATGCGCGGAGGTTGAAAGACAGGGACATGCTGTGATGAATCTCGCAGGGGTCGATTGGTTCAGGTCGTGTGCTTGAGGACGAGCCGCAAGCGCCGAACAGTACCACGATTTCGGGGGTTTGCACACGCAAGGCATGAAAATAAGCCGAAAGTTGCTGAAAGCCCCCGAAAGTGGGGGGCTTCGGGCGGCGAAACGACCGCGATTTGATGGAGTATTGCTTCCTGCGCGATCAAGTTCCCAGCCTTGCGCGAAGCGTGACCGCGCCGCGGCTGCGGGCTTCCCCCGTCAGACCATCGACAAATGCATCAAAACCAATCTCTCCGAGGTTGGCTTCGGTGCCGAACGCACGGACGCTGACTTTGCGACCCTCTGCATCGCGCGGACCCACCACGGCGAGGTAGGGGATCTTCATTTCGCTCGCGTCCTTGATCTTGCCTTGGATGCGTTCGTTTCCCTCGTCAATGCCGACCCGCAGACCGGCGGCTGACAACGCACCGTGGAGTTCGCGCGCATAGGTCGCGCTCTTTTCGCTGATGGGCAGTACGCGAACCTGTTCAGGTGCGAGCCACACCGGAAACGCGCCAGCGAAGTGTTCGATCAGACAGCCAATGAATCGTTCCATGCTGCCGAATGGCGCGCGGTGAATCATGACGGGGCGATGCGCCTGATTGTCCGCGCCAATGTAGGAGAGGGCGAAACGCTCGGGCAGGTTGTAGTCCACCTGCACGGTGCCAAGTTGCCAGCTGCGGCCGATCACATCCTTCACGACGAAGTCGATCTTCGGTCCATAGAACGCCGCCTCCCCCGGCTCCTCACTGAAGGGAACGCCGAGGGTGCGCGCGGCGGTTCGGCAGGCATCTTCCGCCTTGTCCCAGTTCTTCGGATCACCGACATACTTGGCGCTGTCCGGGTCGCGCAGTCCGACACGCACGCGGTAATCGTTCATTCCGAGGGTTCCAAAGATCAACTTCACAAGACTGAGGCAGCCGAGCAGTTCCTGCGCCACCTGATCCTCGCGGCAGAACAAATGCGCATCGTCTTGCGTAAAGCCGCGCACGCGTGTCATGCCGCCAATCTCGCCCGACTGCTCCCAGCGGTACACGGTGCCGAATTCGCTGAGGCGCACGGGCATATCGCGGTAGCTATGCGGGCTGCTCGCGAAGATGCGGATGTGATGCGGGCAGTTCATCGGCTTGAGCAGGTAGCCGTCGATCTCACCCTTCTCCAATCGGTTCGCCAACTCGCCGCAACTGCAGCCTTCCTTCGCCAGTGCTGCCATCTGCTCATGCTCGATCACAGGTGGGTACTGGCTCTCGCGGTAGTACGGGAAGTGGCCGCTCGTGCGGTAGAGGTCGAGCTTGCCGATGTGCGGCGTGAACACCTGCGTGTAACCCTGCTTGCGAAGTTCATCGCTGATGAAGTTCTGCAGTTCTTGGCGGACGATGCTGCCGTTGGGTGTCCAGAGGATCAGCCCTTGTCCGACCATCTCATCGATATGGAAGAGGCGGAGTTGCTTGCCGAGCACACGGTGGTCGCGCTTCTTCGCCTCATCGAGCTGCGTGAGGTGTGCGGTGAGTTCTTCGGCCGTGGCAAACGCGGTGCCATAGACCCGAGTCAATCTGTCGAGGTTCTCGTCGCCCTTCCAGTAGCTGCTCGCAAGACTCATCACCTTGAACGCACCGATTCGTCCCGTGCTCGGCACATGCGGTCCGCGGCAGAGATCCTCCCAGTTGGCCCCTGGTGCCCCAGTGACGTACCAACTCAGCGTCGCGCTTCCCGCCTCGCGCGCGCGCTCAGCGTTGTCGAGCTTGAACTTCGATCCTTCGGCGCGCAACTTGTCGATGCCGTCGCGGAGCGACATTTCGCAGCGCGTGAATGGACGATTTTCGCTGATGATCTTCGCCATCTCCGCTTCGATCGCCGGGAAATCCTCAGTCGAAATCGCTCGTCCACCTTCGAAACTGATGTCGTAGTAGAACCCTGTATCGAGTGGCGGTCCGTACACGAGTTTGGCGTGAGGGAAGAGCTTTGCGATCGCCTCCGCCATCACATGAGCGCAGGAGTGACGAATGAGTTGCAGCGCATCGGCATCCACGCCACGATCTCGCGTGCGTGGCGTGATCAGTGCCACGCTGCAGTCACGGTCGAGCATCGAGGAAAGATCGCGGATCGTTCCCTCGATGCGAGCAGCGACGGCGGCCTTCGCCAGGCCAGGACCGATGTCCGCCGCGAGTTGCGCCGCGGTGATCGGCTGTTCGTAGGAGCGGCGGCTGCCGTCGGGCAGTGTGATGGTTGGCATGCGAGCGGCGAATCTTACCGATCGGGCTGTTCAAACAGCGAGGGATGGCCCGGAGTGGGCGGCTTGTCGACCAGATGGGTCAGTTCCTCCTGGAACTCGCTCACACTTTGGAAGTCGTGGTACACGCTGGCAAAGCGCACATACGCCACCGGGTCCACATCGCGCAGGCCAAGTGCCACACGACGCCCGATTTCCCTGCTCGGTACTTCCTGCTCAAAGTCGCGGTGAACGGACTCATCCACCTGATCAGCGATCCGCTGTTTCACCACTTCGGGGACGGGCCGTTTTCCGCAGGCGGCCTGAATGCCGCGCAGCACACTCGCGGGATCGAAGGGAACGCGCGAGCCATCCTTCTTGATGACCTTCAGACGGGTCTGTCGTTCGGCGCGCTCATAACTCGTGAATCGCTTCTTGCAGGCAAGACATTCACGGCGCCGACGAATGCCCGTACCGTTCTCGATCGGCCGGCTGTCGATGACGCGCGCGTCTGGCGTATTGCAGGAGGGGCAGTTCACGAGGGGTATCCCGCTCGGGATGCTTCCATCTTCCGCTCTGGAGGGTGCAGCGTCAAGGTGTGGTCACCGTACTTGACTTCGTGTGCGTTGCGGCGATCCGCTCGAAACGCACGTCCAGCTCCGCCGCGCCCGACAACTCGAAGTAAAGCACCTGCAGCGACACCTCGCCCGCAGTCGGCAGACTCACTATTGCCGTGTCTTCGATGGTGCCGTGGCGGTTCCAACGCTCAATGAGTGTCTTTCCATCCAACTGAATGCGGACGCCATCATCGGAGCGGGCCCGCAGCAGCCACTCGCCCGCTGGCAGGAGGGTGGTTCCCGTTGCCACAAGACCGAATCGGTCACGCAGCGTCCCCGTCTCACCGTCGATGACGCGCGCGTCTTGCAGCATGCCGTCACCCAGCCTGAACGAAAGGCAGTCGAGGTACACGATCCGCCCATTCGGGGCCGCAGCGAGCAATGATTCGGGGGTCGGGATCGCGTCCACGCCACCCGCATCGGTCGGCAGCGGGAAAACGCTCACGCGCCAGTTCACGCCAAGCAGTGTGCCTTTCCCGTGCGCGACCTGACTCGCGAGCGTTCCCCAAGTGACAGCCAACCGATAGGTGCTGACCTGCCCACCCACGGGATTGTGCACAAGCACGGCGCGGTAGTTGTCGGCGAGATCCGCACGAAGATCGCCCTGCGTATCAGTCAGTTGCGCAGTTCGTGCGGTGACATTGCCAAGCAGCCGCCAACGGTGCTCGTGCGGTGGACTCGGCTCGCGCAGCAGCATGGGTGTCGCAAAGTCATGCGGTCCCCACTCGCCCATCAAGATGGATGCGCGTCCCTCCACACTCCTGCGGTTGGTGCGCGGGAGTCCGTTGGCAATCTCCACCGCGTTGCCCGATCCTGGCAGCGTGGCGAACTGCTTCCCTGTCTCGATCGGATCAGAGCAAGGCGGCATGGGTGAGAGGCGCTTGACCGACTGCAAGCTGCTCTCGTCCCCGCTGAGGCTCGCGCGGACTCCGCGTTCTTCGTTTCCAGCCAGTTGCACATCGGGAGTGCGCTGCAACTCGACCGCAGTCTCGACATCGATAAATGTGTTGCCCGTGACTCGCGCGGCGCCAGAATCGCCTCCGTTTGCCGCGACCCATGGAAGTCTCGCCAGATGCGGGTCGTCATCGTCCCAGAGGCGAATGCCGAACCTGCTCCGCTCGATCTGGTTGCCGCAGATCGTGCTGCCGCTCGCATGTTCCAGCGAGATGGCAGCGCGTTCACCCTCGGGACCATCATCGCTGCCGTCGCGGATCACATTTCCCGCGATCAGGGTGCGCTGCGAGTAGCCCCCCCAAATGCCACAGATTGCGGCGCGGTCGATGCGATTGGCGATCAGCTTGTTGCCGAAGGAGAAGGTGGCTTCGATGCCATGCGCGACGGCATCCGAGCAGTCATTGCCTGCGATCAGGTTGCCGTTGGAGCCGCGCCGCTCGAACCAGGCGGCGCTCTGTGGCGGATCTGCAGCGCGTTCACCGATCGCCTCACGCCCGGCGAAGAGAAAGATGCCGTCGCCGCAGTGTGTGGCGGAGTTCAGCGCGATGGTGTTTTCATTGCACTGCTCAAAGAGCAGGATGCCTGCCGAATCCTGCCCGCGCGCGTATGTGCCATGGCTGTAGCCGCGCACGCAGAAGTCGACATGATTGCGACAGATCACATTGCCGCTGCTGCGCCAGAGTGCGATGCCCCAACCGGAGAGGAATGACGCATCATTGTCGCAGACGGTGGACTGGGTGACGCGTGAAAGGAGAATGCCGTTCTGTGAGCCTCGGACGCGCAGTTGCCGCAGCGTGATGCTCTTCGCATCACGAACGGACACCGCAGCGCCATACTTCTCCGCCCACTCGCCGCGGTCATTCTCATGGGGCTGCAGCCAGTCCGTCCGATCCTCGCGCTCCATTGTCGACTGCAAGCGCTGTGACCGAAGGTGGGAGAAGTCCATCTGCTCGAGCACGAGCCCATCACAGTCGGCGGCATCGATGCCAACGGCAAAGCCCTGGACGGAGCCGTTCAAGATGCGGATGCCCTTGCCTCGAAGACGGATGCCGACACCACGGAGCACATCGAGTGCCGTCTCCGGCGCAGCGCCTTGCAGCACCTGCCCGCCGAGATCGACCTGAATGTTGTCCCCCTCGACGTGAATCACGCCGTTGCCGTCCTCATCGGCGATGGGTCGCGGAGCGAGAATCAGCCGACACGAAGCGGTAATGCGGATGTTGTCCGCGGGCACGATCACCTGCGGGAGGTTTGGCGGCGTCTGAACGACGGACTCAGGCGCCGCGCCCGCGAGGTGGCATGCCGCCCAAGCGAGGAGCGACCCGAACGCGCGCGCTCCGCGCGCTGCGTCCCATCGGCGCGGCGCGCTGCGCTTCACTCAGATTTCCTCGACTTCGGCGACCTTCTTGGTCGTCAGTTCATCGATGCGCGCGGTTGCCTTCTTCGTGGCGTCATCGATGGCCTCCTTCGCCCGCTTCGCCTGATCCTCAGAGACCTTCACCTTGGGATCAGCGAGCAGAGCATCGACGGACTTGTTTGCATCGCGGCGCTCATTGCGGATCGTGACGCGCGAATCCTCGGCCATTTTGCGAACCTGCGCCGCGAGTTGCTTGCGCCGTTCGGCGGAAGGGGGCGGCAGCATGATGCGAATCTGAGAACCTTCTGCCTGTGGGTTGAGCCCAAGTCCACTGCGCTCAATCGCCTTGATGATTTCGGTTTTCGCGCTCGGATCGAAGGGCTTGACGAGGAGTTGAGTCGGCTCTGGCACGCTGATCGCCGCGATTTCGCGCAGATCCACCGTGCTGCCGTAGTACTCGACCTTGATGTATTCAAGGAGCGCCGTGTTGGCACGACCCGTGCGTACGCCGCGGTACTCGCGCTGCAGATACTCCACGCTCTTGTCCATGCTGTCCTCGGCTTCGAGGATGACAGTATCTATATCCATGGGTCAGCGTCCTTCTTTCGCGCCTTGCAACTGCGCTTTCGGTGCGCCACTGGTGACGCGTGTGCCGATCGAATCGCCTGCAATGACGCGCTTGATGTTGCCTGATATGCGGTAGTCGAAGACGACGACGGGCAGATTGTGTTCCATGCACATCGTCATTGCCGTCAAATCCATGACACCGAGTTTTCGTTCGATCGCCTCATTGAAGGTGAGGCGGTCGAAGCGCTTGGCGGTCGGATCGCGCCGTGGATCTGCCGAGTAGATGCCGTCCACCTTCGTGCCTTTGAGTAGCACATGCGCGCCGAGTTCGATGGCGCGCAGCGACGCGCAGGTATCCGTCGTGAAGAACGGGTTGCCGGTACCCGCGACGAGGATGATCACGCGCCCCTTCTCGAAGTGGCGCAGCGCGCGCGCGCGGATGAATGGCTCCGCCACGCTCGGCACGTGGATTGCGCTCAGCACGCGGCTCTCGACACCGAGGGACTTCAGCGCCTCTTTCAGTGCGAGACCGTTGATGACCGTTCCGAGCATGCCCATATAGTCGGCCGTCGACTGGTCAAAGGAACCGTCCGCAGCGAGGCGCGCGCCACGGATGATGTTGCCGCCACCAACAACGACCGCGAGTTCGATCCCGTCCTGCACCGCTGAAGCAATCTCTGCCGCAATTGCCTGCAGTTCGCCAGGATGAATGCCGAACGATCCTTCGCCCGCGAAACTCTCGCCGCTGATCTTGAGAAGCACGCGCACGCGCTCCTTGCTCGAGTCCTTGCCACCGTTTCCAACAGGGAGCGCCATGTGCGCAAGACTACAATCGGTGGGCAGGATCCGCCGTGCGAGCGGCACGCCACCGATGCCCAACGAACACGAAGAACCAACTGCCCAGCGCAGGGTGTCCTGGATCTGGGTCGGGCTCGCAGTGTCGCTTCCGCTCCATGCGCTGCTCCTCGCGATTCTTGCGCTCTTTGAAGTTCCCATCGGCGTGCCGCAGGCGCGCGCAGAAGCGGAGGTGGAGTACACGCTTCTCGATTTGCAGCCGCTGGAAGTGGCGCCCGATGCAACAGTCGCAGGCGGCGAAGTGTCGCCAGAGATTCGTCCCGCGGGCGAGGACAGGAGTGCGTCGGACCCGACGCAGTTCGGATTGCCCGATCCCACGGGAAACGAGCGTGGTGATTCGGATGCCGTGCAAGCGGGAGCCGAGGGGCTGTTTTCCTCTGGTGGCGGCGGCGGCAGCGGTGGACTCGGTGAGGGGAGCGGTGCGGCGACCACGTTCTTCGGCGTGAGCGGGCGCGGGCGGCGCTACGGCTATGTCGTCGACAAGTCAGGTTCGATGGGTATGCAGGGCCGCATGCAACGCGCGAAGGATGAGATCGTTCGCAGCATTTCTGCGCTGCCGGACTTCGCCTCTGCATGCATCACGCTTTTCGATGACAACTTCACAACGCTCGACCGCGAGCGTGGGTTTCTGAAGTGCCGTGACGACACTGTCACTCGGTATCGACAGTGGATTGAGCAGGTCGCGCAGGGCGGCGGCACGAATCCAGTCCCCGCATTCGTGTTTCTCTTTTCAAGGCCTGAGCGCCCCGACGTCGTGTTCTTTATGAGCGATGGCGAGATTCCGCCAGATGCGGCAGATGAGATTCTTCGGCTCAATCGTCGCGGTCCCAACACGGTGATTCACTGCATCGCGTTCGGACAGGCAGCAGCGACCGCACCACTGCGGCGGATCGCATCGGAGACGGGCGGAACATTCACCGTTGCCACGCCTGGAGGTGTGCAGTGAACGCCACGTGTCGATTGATGCGGCAGTCGTTTGCATCGGGGAGCGCGCTCGCGGTCGTGTGTGCGGCCGCGTTTGGCGATCGTGTGACGATTGAATTGCGCGATTCACTTGGGCGCCAAGAGGTCGAGACCATCCGCGAGGATGCGGATGGGATGACGGTGCGCTCGAGTGATGGAAAGACCGTCATCGAGAAGGCACTGCGCTGGGATCAGATCCGCGCCGTGGAGGGGGGGACCGCTTCCCCACAGCGTGCCGAATGGTTGGCGTCGGGCGAGCAGCTCTGGCGGGCGCGCACTCGGCTTGCGCGCGGGGATCTTGTTGGGGCGCGTCGTGCGTTCACCAACGCGAAGGCACTCTTGCAAGCTCAAACGAATGCGCAGGCGGGCTTGCAGCGGTTGATGGCGCTTGAGGGGCTCGCGCGGACTTCAGCGGTGGTGCCCGATGATCCGGAGCGCGTGGCACAGGCACTCGAAGCCGCGGCACTGCGAAGTCAGATCGGCGTGCTCGACAGGTGGCTCACGGGCGGAGATGCGTTTGATGCGCGCAGCGGATTGATGTTGGCGGTTCCGCCTGCATGGATTGATGCCAAGCGTGCGGCGGCGGCCGGTGCGGCGTTGGACACTGCCGCGGCGCGCGCGCGTGGGGCGCAGGATCAGATCGCCGCAGGCATCCTTGAGAGTGCCGCGCGAATCGCCTCTGCGGAGGCAGGAACGCCGCGGTCTGCGGCAGTGGGTTCGAAGACAGCCACACCGTCAGGGTCGCTTCGCAAGGGCAGGCAACTGATCGATCTTTGGGCGGATGCGCTCAGCGACGATGAAGCGGCACGCAAGCGCGCCCGTCAAGGGCTCGCGCAGATGGAGCGTTCGGAGGATGGCACGCTTCGCCTTCTTGCGATCTACGCGCAGGGCCGCAGCCTGGCGCTCGAGAACGATCCCGAAGAAGTACGGCGCGGAGTCGGCAAGATGCTGCTCATCCCCGCTGCGTATGCGGACGAAATCCCAGCGCTGACGGATGCGGCGCTCGCGCAATCTGCGGATGCACTTGCGCGGATCCGCGACGATGTATCCGCCGGGACGCTGCGTGCGGCACGCGCAGACATGCAGGAACGGTTTCAGGAATCACGACCAGTTGAAACAGGAGACACTCCGTGACTTTTTTCAAGTACATCGAAGGCGGCGGCGTCATCGGCTATCTCATCCTTGCACTCAGCATTGCGGCGGTTGCGTTTGCGCTTCCCGCAGTGCTTCGAACCCGTCGAGACAAACTTGTGCCGCCGACGCAAGTGGACGATCTGCGCATGCAGGCCGACGCGGGTGACTTTCAGGCGGTGCTGGAGCGCTGTCAGGGTGACGAGGGCGATACTTTCCTCGGTCGGATTGCAGCCGCGGGGATTTCGCGCTCTTTCCGCAGCCCGCTTGGGGGACTTGAAGCTCGCGCCGCGATGGAGGATGCGGGGGAAGACGAGACGGCTCGGCTGTTCCGAGTGATCGACCCGTTGGCGTTGATTGCAAGTGTCGCGCCGCTGCTCGGGCTGCTTGGCACGGTGCAGGGAATGATCGGAGCGTTTGAGACAGTGGCAGGAACCGCAGCGCGATCGAGTACCTACTACGAGACTCTTGCGGCCAACATCAGCATCGCTCTGATCACGACGTTCCAGGGGCTCGTGGTGGCGATTCCCTGCGTCATGGTGCACTCGTGGCTGCGAGGGCGGATCGATCGTGCCGCATCCGATGCTGGCAGAGCACTTGAGCCGCTCGCCACATCGCTCGAGAGGGTCGGTACGGATCTCGCCGCAGCACCGCGTGAGGGAGAGTTGGTTCGATGAAGATTGGCAGGCGCCGATACGGAATGGTGGCGCTCGACATGACGCCGATGATCGATGTCGTGTTTCTGCTGCTCATCTTTTTTCTTGTGACGGCGCAGATGTCCGAAATGGCATCGACCCCCGTCACGCTGCCTGAGCAGCAGGGCACTGAGCAAGAGTCAGAAGGGGCAATCGGACTCGTCGTGAACCTCGATGCAGCGGGAGTGATCGTGGTGGGGAGCGATGCATTTGAGCCGGCGGGACTGATTGACTTGGCAAAGGATGCGCTCTCGCGCGATCCGACTGCGGTCCCCGTCGTACGCGCTGATCGTCGAGCGCCCGCTGCGCGTCTGAACGAAGTCGTTGAGGGACTTCGAAGTGGCGGTTGTCGCGCCGTGCGCGTGGCGACAACCCGTCCCAAGGAGTTGCCATGAAGATCGGTGATCGTTCGCGGCGGGCGGTGCATGGGCCGATCTCACTCAGCATGACAAGCATGATCGATGCGGTGTTTCTGCTGCTCTCCTATTTCATCTTCACAACCATGGCAGGGGAGCAGGAGTCGCATCTCACCGCCGATGTCGCAGCGATGCGCCCGGGAACCGGTGCATCTGCGCTGAGCCCACAGATCGTGGAGGTGCAGTCTGACGCCGAGGGGTCGGTCTTTCGAATCGGTGCGAATCAAGTGCGTCAGCGCGACCAACTCGCTGCAATCCTGAAGCAGTTGCCGCACGAGCCAGGTGTGGTGGTTCGAGTGCACCGCGGTCCCGATGTGGCGGCGGTCGCCGCAGCGATGCAAGCCGCACAGGATGCTGGCTTTGAGAAGGTGTCTTATGTCGCGGCGGGCAAGTGAACGCCTGCTCACGTTCCTCTCTCTGGCGCGCGTGCGCTTGGCGGCGTGGTTCGCTCTTCGCGTCTGTGCGTTGAGCATCGTCGCGAGTACGCCAATGGCGCGCGCGCAGGATGAGGCGCAACCCGCCTCCGAGAGTGCGCTCCTTGCGGACTGGCTTGCGCAGGCTGGACTCGATGAGGTACTCGCGGTCGTACTCGATGAGCAGGTGCGAAAGGCGGGCGTATCGAGCCCCGCTGCCACGGCGAGGCTTGCTGAGGTGTATGTACGGCTTGCGGCCGCGGCGAGTGACGAGGAGAGGGTCGCGGACCTGCGACGACGTGTGGAGCGATTTCTCCTGCGCGAAAAGGTGGCGCAGCAGTTCCGCCTGCGGTTGGCGATCGGTCGTGCGGACTACCGCATGGCGCTTCGAGGGATTGAGCGACTGCGTCAGGGCCAGGGCGATCCGGAGTCGCGTGCACAGACCATCGCATCGCTTGAGCAGGCGCGCATTGGTTTCGTGCGCATGGGTGAACAGCTGGCGAGTGAGGTGGAGGAGCTGCGGACTCGCATGAACGGTTCCGATGATGCGCAGCGCATCGGGTTGATGGCGCAGATCGACGAGAACCGTGATCTTCTACTCGGTGCGCGTTTCCTCGAGGCATGGTGCGGATATTGGCTGGTGTGGATGGATCGCCCAACGGCCTCGTCGCAGGCGGCGACCGTGTCCGACTGGCCGCAGCGCGCTCAAAGAAGCCTCGCAGCATGGGCAGATTTGCTCGAGACGGGCAAGACGAATCCTGAGCCGACCGACTGCTCGCTCGATCTCATGTCGGAGGAGTACTACGCGCAATCTGTTCTTGGGATGGCGCTCGCGAAGTCACTGACGAGCGGTTGGGATGCATCGGCTCCATGGTTCGCACTCTTGGACAAGCCTGGAGTGTGGCCGGGATTGGCTGACCATACGGACTGGCAATTGCATGCGATGATCGATGCAGGTGCCTTTGAGCAGGCCCGCGTATTCGCCTCGCAGTCGCAGTCGGCGCTGGCCGCGAGCGCGCTCGCGGGTGCTGCCATGCGCGCGGTGCAGGAGAGCCGTGGCGAGAATGCTGATGCGATGGGGCTCGCGCGATCCGCGATTCAGATCGCTGCAAATCGAGGCGACTTTGGCGCGATTCGGCGATTGACGCGACGCATTCCCGCTCTCGCGCGCGGGGGCGATTTCGCAGCAAGTCTCGCGCGCGGTATTGACTTGTACGACAAGGGGCGTTCCACTTCGGTGGAGACGGAACGGCGGACAACGCTCGATGCGGCGGCTCGCGAACTGCGCGCAGCGCTTGATGGAAGTGGGACGGAGCAGGCGGTGAGTACGGCAGTGCGAGAACTGCTCGCGTGGTCGCTGCTCGGGGCGGGGAAGCCATGCGAAGCGTCTGAGTCGTTCGGGCTTGCTGCAGCCCAATCATCGGGGAACAAGGCGGATGAGGCTTTGTGGATGGCCGTGCAGAGCGGCTGCAGCGCCGCGTGCAAGAGCGTGTCGGGCGGTGGTGCGCGATGCGTTTCGCTCGCTCGCGAGTATCTCGCGCGCTTCGAGCTCGGCAATCATGCGTCGAGTGCCGCCGCGATTGTCGGAGAGTCTGAAGGTGCCGAGCGAGACGATGCGCTCGTGGAGCGATTGCTCGAAGACACGATTCGCGGGGGCGTTGCTCCGCAGGTCCGCGAGACTGCGGCGCTGCTGCTCTATCGGCGGTTCCGCGGGTCAGACGGAGTGCGCCGTGTGCAGGAGGCGCGTCGACTGCTTTCGATCGAACCCGTCGCACCCGAGCGCTGGCCGCCGGAGAGTGTCGATCTGGTTCTGCGGCAGCAGCTCGAGGCTGCACTGGACCCTGTGGTGCTCGAGCGCGAGCAGGCCCGAGAGATTCTTGCGCGTGTCGCAACGAAGTTCGCAGAAGGGAAGGAACCCGCCGCGATTCGCGCGGAGTTGGCGCTGCGGAGGCTCTCGCTCGCCGTCGCGGACCGCGACCGAGAGGGGATGCAGCGCGCGATCGACAGCGTTCGTCGTGCGGGCGATTCGCCGTGGAGAGGCATCGCCGAGACCACCCTGATTCGCGGTGCGGAGGCACTGCTGTCTTCTCCCTCCATCCGAATCGCCGAGGCGGTGGAGTTGCGTGGGGCCATCGTCGCTGCGCGAAGGCAACTCATGACTCTCGCCCTTGCATCGAAGGATCCTGCTCGAATCCAGAGTGCAGAGGTGCAGGTGGGCACTTCGCTCCTCGATTGTGCGCGCTCGCTGCGCGAGGCAGCAGCTGAGGGAAGCGCGGTTCCACCTGGATTGAATGCGCAATCTCTCGCGCGCGAGGCGCTCGATGTGGCAAAGGCCATCCTCAAGCAACGACCTGATGATGCGCAGGGATTTGCCATGCTTGCGGATGCCGCGATCGCGTGCGGTCAGTTTGATGTCGCCTTCGAGGCGCTCGGTCGGCTCGTGGGGTCGCTCCCTTCCCGTTCGGACGAGTGGTTTGAACGCAAGGCGGATTTGTGTGAACTGCTCGCGCAACAGAACCCCGACGAGGCACGCGCGATCCTTCGGCAGCACATGGTGCTGATTCCCGACTGGGGACCGGGCAAGGCAGGGCAGCGCTTGGCGCAAGTTGCGCAGAAACTCGGTGTCACTGCGGGGAAGTCGCCATGAGTGCAGCACGGCGACTGCTTCGGATGCCGCTGTCGTGTGACGACTATGCGCTTCTTGGTGTGCGGGTCGGCGCGAGCGGTGCGGAAGTGACGGCCGCACTTCGCACTCGTTTGCGCGCGGTCGACGAAGAGGTTGGCGTTCCACCGGATATGGTGTTGAACGCCCGCCGCGAGCTGCAGGATGCGGTGCGTCGAATTCTGCTTGCACCCGCCGCTGCGGGTGTCCAATCGACCCTCGGGTCGCATCCAGTCTCCGTGCCCCGAGCCGATGTGCGAGTGGTTGCGCTCGGTCCCGTGAGTTCCCCGCCTCAGCCCGCGACCGATCTGATTGCGGCAATGATTCTGCTGCGCCGTGATCGCCGCCGTGCGCATTTGCACGTGGCGCGTCTGCTTGCAAAGCGGCCATCGCTTGGCGTGCTTCGATCGGGCAGTGCGCGTGCTGTCGAAGCCCGAGTGGAGGCGATCAGTCACCAGCAGCTCCCCCTTGGCGAAGTGGATGCACCGCGCATTCGCCGCGCAAAGTGGCTGCTGCCGCTGCTTGTGATTGGGTCAATCATTGGACTCATTGCCGAGGTGATCGTGCTGCGGGGCAAGCTGTTTGATGCGCAGCAGAGCGCTGCGGAAGTGGCGGCAGCACGGCGTGCATCTGCAGAGGATGCGCAGCGTGCGCACGAGCAGGAGATGGAAGGTCAGCGATCACCTCGGAAGGAGACGATGAGTCCCCCGAAGGCTTCGACAGTGTCTGCGGCACAGGAGGCGCCTGTTGGCATGCGCGATGAGCCGCTGCCCCAAGGGAAGATCGAGCCACCCGTACCGCGTGCGAACGAGGCGGGCCGTCTGCTTCGCGACCGTTGGCAGCGAACTGCGCGTGCCGTGTTTGACATCGATGTTGATGCGCTGCGGAGCGACCGTGACCCTCTCGCTGAGCCGCTTCGGCAGTTGATCGCGCTTGAACGCATGCTTGCCGTTCATCACGTTGCTGTGCAGTTGGAGGCGGGGCAGGACCGTAGTGCGCAATCGCTGCTCGACACGCTGCCCACCGATGCGGTCATCAAGATTCCTGCGATGCCGACGCCGCGTGCGAGGAACAGCAGTGCGGATGATGGACAACTGAAGAAGGCGCTCGAGCAGCAGCGCGGGGGGAACGATGCGCGCCTCGCTCTGCTTCGTTCCTATCGAACGAGACCTGAGCCCGCGGGGCCTCTCGATGCGCGAGTGCTCGTGCAGGAGGCACTGCGGGGACCATCGCGTGGAAGTCGGACGCTTGCGCAAGCGATCCTTGTCGATCGCGGCTCCGATGCGCTCGATGTGCTTGAGGCGGTGGACGAGCGCTTCCATGAGTGTGTGACGGATCTTTCGCTGCAGCCGATGATCCGCGTACTCAGCGGAGTGGATCCGGCTGGCGCGGGCGGGGCAGTTGCGGCTCGTGCGGCGCTCGTGCGGCGCATTCTTGAGATGCGAGGGTCTCGGATGTCGCAGCTTGATGATGCGGTCCGCGAAGTGACGATCCGTCTCGCGAAGACGCGCGGACTGACGAATGTTGAAAGGATGGATCCTGTCGATGCACTCCAGATGCTCGGAACGCGCGGTGGGACCGCGAAGGCAACTGTCCGTGTGCAGACGCAGCGGGTTCTTGCGACCCTCGTGCAGACTGGCACGGTGCTGCTGCATGAACAGGCTGCACTTCTGGAGACTCGGCGTCCCGCAGACCGAGAGCGGATTCGAGCGGTGATCGATCGCGCGCAGTCCGATCGGCGCGAGAGTGCCAGTGCGCTCGGGCAAGCGCTCGTGAACGCACGCGCGCTGCTTGAACTCGATGCGCTGCAACTTGGAGCGACACGGCTTCGTGGCGAGCGAACCGATCCGATCACCACGCTCATGGACTACGCATGGGATCGACCGCTTGAGTCTGCCCTGCAGGATCGATGGGCATCACGACTTGGACAACTCGATCCGCAGCGACCGGACGCATACTTTTTCCTCGCCGAGGAAGTCGCAGATGCGGACAGTTCGCCGAGCGCCGCACGGCTTGCCGCGCAGCTCTATGCACTCGCCGCGACCCTCAATCCATCTGCGTATGCCGCATCGAGCGCGCTCGCGCTCGCTGCGCTGCAGCCCAAGACTCCAGCGGGCATCACAGCGGCTGCGGAGTGGAGCGCTGCGGCACGGCGTTGGAGCCAAGCGCGGACTGCGGCGCTTGATCCCTCGTTGTCCGACCCGTCTGCAGCCAGCCTTGTGGCACGGCAGGGGGTTGTCGATGTCATCACCAGCATTCGCCGCGGACTTGGGCGTAAGGCGATGGAGCGCCTGAAGATTGATGCGGTTCGTTCACTCTTTGACCGCGTCATGTTGAGCGTGCCGGGCGGACCTGCGGCGGTTGAGCAGTTGGCGCAGCAGCATGTGAACGCGACGCCGCCCACACTCGACCTGCCCGTCGAACAGGCGCTGCTCGGCATCGAACTTTCACTTCTGGCACCCGATCGGCGTCGGTGGTCTGACGCGATCCTGCTCGGTGGCGATGCGCCCATCTCGGATGCGCGACTCGGCAGCGCTTCGGAGGTATTCGGTGCAGATCCGCAGCGAAACAAGTGGAGCCCTGCACAGGGTTGGACTGCACAGCCCTTGCAGTCGATGCCGCCCCCCTGATGCACCGAAGCGGTGCTCTGCAAAAGTCAGCGCAGCGCCTGATCGAGATCCTCGATCAGATCCTTCACCTCTTCGATGCCGACGGAAAGTCTGACGAGCGAGTCGCTGATGCCAAGTTTCGCGCGCTCATCCGCTGGAACGCTTGCATGCGTCATGATCGCGGGGTGCTCGATCAGGCTCTCGACACCACCGAGACTCTCAGCGAGCGCAAAGACACGAACGCGCTCAAGAAAGCGACGGCTCTCTGCGATGCCGCCGCGCAGATGGATCGTGATCATGCCGCCGAACGCGGGTTCGCCTGCAAGCCGCATCTGCCGAGCGGCGAGCGCATGATGCGGGTGCGACGGGAGGCCTGGATAGACAACGCGTTCCACAGCGGCGTGCTTTTCGAGATGGCGTGCGATCTGCATCGCGGAGGTGCAGTGCCGATGCATGCGCACGGCAAGCGTCTTGACGCCGCGGAGCGCGAGATAAGCGTCGAAAGGGCCGAGCACGCCGCCAATGGCGTTCTGCATGAACCGAAGTCGCTCTGCCAATGCTGGGCGAGATGTCACGAGACAACCGCCGACCACATCGCTATGCCCACCGAGGTACTTGGTGGCTGAATGCATCACGATGTCAATGCCCTGCTCAAGCGGGCGCTGCAGCATCGGTGAAGCGAAGGTGTTGTCAACAACCGTGATCGCACCACACGCCTGTCCGAGGCGAGCGAGCGCCTGCACATCAACGATTTTCAGGGTGGGATTCGATGGTGTTTCAGCCCAGATCATCGCAGGGCGTGCTGCCATGACCGTGCGTTCAAGTCGCTCGGGATCACCGAGATCGGCGAAAGTCACTTGCAGTCCCTGCGATCGCCGGCGGACACGTTGCAGCAAGCGGTTTGTGCCGCCGTAGACATCATCCATGCAGAGCACGGTGGCGCCCGCATCGAGTAGTTCAAGGCAGGTGCCGATCGCAGCCAGACCGCTCGCGAACGCAAAGCCCCCACAAGTACGGTCCTCTGCCTCTGTCAGCCCGCTCGACTCGAGGTTCGCAATGGAGCGTTCAAACGCGAAGCGTGTGGCGTTGTGACTGCGGGAGTACTCGTAGCCCTTGTGGACACCCGGCGACTCCTGGATGAAAGTCGACGAGGTGTAGATCGGCGGCATCACGGCTCCCGTGGTCGGATCCGGCGACTGCCCTCCATGGATGCAGCGGCTCTCAATGCCAAGCTTCGGGTGCCCGTGCGCGCTTGACGAACGATCATGGGATGTCATGCGGACAGGGTACCCCTCCGCGCAAAATCAGGACCATGCGATCGCGCCGCCGACTCACATGCCGCACGGGAAGCACTTCCACGAAGCGCTTCCAACGATCAGCGTCAGAACGGAATGTCCTCATCGCCCGTTGGCGTGTGGCTGTCGTTCGCGACAGATGCCGCTTTGCCGGCGCCAGCCCCGCGCGCTCCGCCTTCGCCTGCCGGACCACCGATGAATTGGAAGTTCTCGATGACCACTCGCATCTTGGAGCGCTTGGAGCCGTCCTTGTCGGTCCACTGGTCGAGCTTGAGCCGACCTTCCACAAAAACTGGGCGCCCCTTTGACAGGTACTGCTTCATCACTTCAGCCGTACGCCCCCAAGCTTCGCAGTCGACAAAGGTCGTCTCTTCTCGATCCTCGCCTTCCTTCGTTCGGTAGCGACGGTTCACCGCCAGCCCAATCTCTGCCACCTGCTGCCCACCCGTGATGCTTCGAAGCTCCACGTCGCGTGTCAGGTTGCCCATCAGAAAAACCTTGTTGTAACTCGCCATCGTTCTGTCCTCCTGCGCCCGATCCTAGCTCCTTCCCGCCCCGTACCAAGAAACAGGGAAGAATTTCCTACAGCGGGTTGTCTCCCATGCCACAGCCTCGGGCTGTCAGCACCGAGCGCGAGTAGGTTGCAGCCCCTTTGAGACGCCCGAAGTCACTCGAGCGGCGGGGCAGGGGCCTGTTCCCCCTCGCCCTCGGCACCCTCTGGCGCTTGACGGCGTAGTTTCGCCTCAAGCGCAAGCTTCGCCTGCCCCTCGGCATCCTTCATCTGCTCGGGCGAGAGATGATCGGCGCGAACAATCAGCGCACGGAGCATGCGCTCCGACAGGTTGCAGTCGCGCTCGATCAACGCCACGATCGATGGAGGAGCGTTGAAGTAGGCAAGGAAGTAGACGCCTCGCTTGTTGCCGCGGATGTCAAAAGCAAGCTTGCGCTCATCCCACTTCACGAGACTGACAATGTCGCCGCCATGGCGGGTGATCGACTCGCGAACATGCTCTGTGGCCGCATCGAGGTCGGCGGTGACTGACTGCGGGAAGAGGAAAAGCCCCTCGTATTGACGGGTGGCGGACGATGTGGTGGTGGCAGACATGGATACTCCTTCAGAAAAAGTGCTGGTCTCGCAATGATGTTGGTCAGGAAACGATGTTGGTCAGGAAACGATGACGGATCTTTGATCGCGCTCGGTGCGCGGTGAGTTGTGTGAAGAGTTCATGGAAGAGTTGGTGTTCAAGATTTGTCGAGCGTTTCCGAAGCGGTCGCTGCTCTCTTGTTGAACAGGTTCATGCTGGCTGTCATGCCGTCGCGGCACCACGCCTCGCATGCGGCAGCAGCCTGATCGAAAGACTCCTCCGCCACGGGCTGCTGCTCGGGCGAGAACCGACCAAGCACATAGTCCGCAGATGGCATCGTCGGGGAACGCCCGATGCCCACGCGGCAGCGCGCCCAATCGGGTCGACCGAGCGAACCGAGAATGTCCTGCAGGCCGTTGTGACCGCCCGATCCTCCCTCGGCGCGCAGACGGATGACGCCGCACGCGAGATCGAGATCGTCGGCCACCACCAGCAGATCGCGCGTGGAGTCGATCTTGTAGAAGCCGATCGCCTCCGCAACGGAACGCCCGCTGCGGTTCATGAAGGTCAGTGGTTTCAGCAGCAGCGCGCGCTCGCCGCTGACGGTCGCTTCCACGACCAGTCCGCCAAAGCGATTGCGCGCACCCTCCGAGGGTCGATCTGCCCACCGTCGGGCAAGGCGGTCCACCACCTCGAACCCGACATTGTGCCGTGTTCCGGTGTACTGACTGCCTGGATTGCCGAGTCCGACGATGAGTTTCATGATGCCTCGCGCGTGCCGATGGTGCAGGGAACGCGGCACGCGCCGCGCCCCGCACCAAGGATCACTTCTTTTCCGCCTTCTTGTCCTTGTCGCCAGCTGCAGCAGCAGGCGCCTCGTCCTTCTTTGCGGTGAGCACTTCGGGCTCCGCGGCGCCCGTGGTGGCCGCAGCTTCGCCGACCGCTTCTTCAAGCACGGTCTGGATGCGGGCAAGCGCCGCGTGCGGATTGCTGACGGCAACGAGCCCCGCAGCCAACTTCAGCTGCGAGACGGTCATCAACTCACCTTCCATCTGCGTGAGATCGACACGGATCGACTCGGGAATATCGCGCACCTTGCAGCGCACCTGCAACTCCGTGATGTCATGTGTGAGAACGGCACCGACACGACGCGCCGCCTCTGGGGTGCCGACGAAGTGCAGCGACACGCTGACGGTCACCTCTTCATCCAGATTCACGCGGGTGAAGTCCACGTGCACCACGTTGTCGCCAAGCCAGCCGAACTGCAGATCCTTCACGAGACATGTCTCGCTGGTGCCGCCGACTTTCAGGGAAAACACGTGCAGTCCGCGCTTGAGTGCGGAGATGACGGGCTTCTCCTCGATGCTCACATGCGTGGGCTGAGATCCGTGTCCGTAGATCACCGCTGGCAAACGGCCGGTCGCGCGCAGGCGCTTGGCGTACTTGGTGCCCATGCGGTCGCGGGGCTGTGCTTCGAGAACGGGAACTTCATGGCTCATGGCTAAGTCTCCTTTGGTTGGTTCTGGTTGGATGATTCGTGATTCAGCGCTTCGTGCCCGCACCGTGCGTGAAGAGCGCCGAGATGGACTGGTCGTGGTGGATACGGTGCACCGCTTCGCCAAGCAGCGTGGCGACGGACAACACCACGAGCTTGGATTCGAGTGCCTTCTGTCGGCTTCCGACAGGAACGGTGTCCGTGGTGATGACGCTGCGGATGCCGCTTTCGAGCAGGCGTTCCACCGCCATGCCGACGAACAACCCGTGCGTGCAGGCGACATGCACTTCCTTTGCGCCGTGCTCGCGCACGACCGCTGCCGCTTCGCAGACGGTTCCTGCGGTGGAGATCATGTCGTCGAACATCAGAACCGTTGTGCCGTCCACAGAACCGATCAGATTCTTGACCGACACCTTGGAGCCACTGTGGCGTCGCTTGTCGATGATGGCAAGGTCGGCACCGAGCAGGTTCGCGTACATGTTCGCGACCTTCACATTGCCCACATCGGGCGAGACGATGGTGAGTTCGCCGAGTTCACCACGAATGCGGCGGAAGTGCTCGCTGATGACGGGTGCAGCGGTCAGATGGTCGACCGGGATGTCGAAGAAACCTTGGATCTGCGCGGCGTGCAGATCCATGCAAAGCACGCGCTGCGCGCCCGCGGTGACGATCAGGTTTGCCACCAGTTTCGCGGTGATGGGCACGCGGCCTTCGTCCTTGCGGTCCTGCCGCGCGTAGCCGAGGTAGGGGATCACCGCAGTGATTCGGCGCGCGCTCGCGCGGCGCAGGCAGTCGATGAACACCAACAGTTCCATGATGTTCTGGTTGACCGGATCGCTGCAACTCTGCACCACATAGCAGTCGCGGCCGCGCACATCCTCATCGAGCTTTACAAGCAGCTCGCCGTCGGGGAATGTGGTCAGCTGCGCCTGCCCGATCGGCAGTTCGAGGTGATCGCACATCGACTGCGCCAGTGCGCGTCCCGTGGTGCCAGCGAAGATCTTCAGTTGCTCGCGGTCTGTTGCGCTCATGGCGTCGCCTCCTGATCGCGGTGCACGCCCTGCGCCGAGCCGGCCGCGCGCCGCATCTTCAGGATATCGCTGACTTCCTGCAATTGAGCGGGTGTATTTACCGACAGCACCTCATCAGGCGGAACGGCGTCCACGACATGCACGACCTTGCCGGCCGCCTTCATCAGCGTGAAGACATCGGTGATGTAGTACTCGCCCGCGGCGTTGCGGTTATCGACGCGGGCAAGGCAGTCCAGGAGATCGCCTGAAGCAAAGCAGTAGTAGGAGGGGTTCACTTCGCGTATCTGCAACTGCTCGGGCGTGCAGTCCTTCTGCTCGACGATCGCCTCGAACTCGCCGCGGCCGCTGCGCCGAATACGGCCGTAGCCCGACGCATCGGGAATGACACTTGTGGCCAGCGTCGCGGAAGCGCGCGCACCGTGATGCGCATCGAGGAGTCGCCGTACCGTCGAGGTCGTCAGCAGAGGTCCATCGCCGCACAGCACAAGCAGCGGTGCGGAACGATCCGCGCCCTGCAACAGCGGGCGCGCCTGGTCGACCGCATGACCCGTGCCAAGTTGCGGCGACTGGGTGACAAACTCGACTTCACTGCGCGCGGCGAAGTGCTCGCGAACCACTTCCTGCTGATGACCAACCACCAGAATGACTCGCCCCGCACCCGCACCAACCACGGCATCGACCACCCACTCGACCAGCGGCTTTCCAAAGGCAGGATGCATGACCTTTGGCAGGTCACTGTTCATACGCGTTCCCTTGCCTGCCGCGAGAATCACGGCAGTGGGCGCGTCGTTGCGATGTGCAGAGGCGTGTGGCACGGCTGTTGGGTTCGCGTCTGCAATGACGCGGCGGACTGTTCGGCGATCCGAGGCGCGCGCATCAGTTCGGCGCGCGAGCAGTCAAATTGGCCCACCTTGATTTGAACAAGGACAAAGAGAACCAAAATCTCCTGTGCTACCGTTACACCATGGGCCAGTCGGGCTGTGAATCACAGACCCCCTTACGCATAGTACCCGTCACGCGGTTGGGCGGTCGACGAGCGAATGCAGGTGTCGAACAAACGGTGGTGGATCGCCGAGTCTTTCACACGCGCTGCCCAGAGGCAGCGGGAACGCAGGGTTGGTCGATGCCGCCGTGCGTTCACAGGGGGCACCGCGCCGGATCAACCGGCGACGGACACGCGCGACGCGGGGTCGGGCGCCCGTCGAAGGGACCCTGTCCGCGGCTTCCTCAAGGCTGGAGTGTCTCTTGGCCGCGCCAAGACACCCCGTGCGGCGCCGCTGTTGCAGGAGGGGACTCCTGCTTCATCCGTCACCGACGGCCCATCAAAGAGGGACGAAAAGCGTACCGAATTGCTTCGCCAATGCAAGGGGTACTCGCGGACTGCGCGCCGATGTTCTGGCGCCATGACGCTCACACAGCGAGCGCAAAGTTCGCATGAAACGCGTGACCGCCGAGGACCTTTTGCCAATCATTCTCGATGGTTATCGCCACGGCGCCTTTCCAATGGGCGATTCGGAGGATGGGTCGCTTGGCTTCTATACCTGCGATCCGCGTGCCGTGATACCGCTCGAGGCTGGCACGCTTCACATCAGCGACTCGCTGCGGCGGCGCGTGCGGAGTGGACGCTTCCGAATCACCGTCGATACCCACTTTCGCGATGTGATCGATCGGTGCGCTCGTGACCGAAGCGCGGAGAACCGTACCTGGATCACGCCGCTGATTCAGAAGGCGTATGTGTTGCTGCACCGAGAAGGACACGCGCACTCTCTCGAAGCTTGGCGAGATGGAAGGCTCGTGGGCGGTCTGTACGGCGTCGCCATCGGAGGTGCGTTCTTTGGTGAAAGCATGTTCAGTATGCCGAGCGAGGGAGGCACCGATGCGAGCAAGGTGTGCTTCGTGCATCTCGTGGAACGCCTGCGCGCGAAGGGGTTCATTCTGCTCGACTGCCAGTACGCCAACGCACACACGCGCTCGCTCGGCGCCGTCGAAATGCCCGTCGAGAGCTACACAGTCCGTCTTGAGGAAGCGCTCAGGATGACGGTGTCGTTTTGAACACGCGTGCGGTCTCTTCGGGACCTGCTGCCACGCCCCGCATCAAACACCACGGCGTGCATGCGGGGCGTTCACACGTTGAACAGGAAGTGGACGACATCGCCGTCCTGCATCACATAGCCGCGGCCTTCACTTCGTAGTTTTCCAGCTTCGCGTATGGCCTTTTCGCTGCCGTGGTCTTCGAGGTCCTTGACGCGGAAGCATTCGGCGCGGATGAATCCCTTTTCGAAATCCGTGTGGATCACTCCTGCAGCTTGTGGTGCGGTGTCGCCCTTGCGGATCGTCCACGCGCGAATCTCCTTGGGACCGGCCGTGAAGTAACTCTGCAGCCCGAGAAGGTCGTATGCGGCGCGCGCAACGGATGCGAGCGCCGGTTCGCGCATGCCGAGGCTTGCGAGCATTTCCGCGCGGTCCGATTCCGCCAACTCAGACAGTTCACTCTCGATCTTTGCGCAGACCACGACCACACCACCTTCTTCCTGTTGTGCGCGCTCGCGGACCCGCTGCACCATCGCACCCTTGCCCTCGAGATCGTTCTCATCGACATTCGCGATGTACAGCACGGGCTTTGCAGTGATGAGACCGAGCCCGCGCGCAAGCATTCGCTCTTCTGCGGTCCACTTCGCGCTCCGAAGGGCCGTGCCCTCGCGCAGCAGTGCAAACGCCTTCTCCAAGCAGGCGACCTTGGCGATCGCCTCCTTGTCGCCGCTGCGCGCGACGCGCTGCTGCTTGTCCAGGTTGCTTTCCACGCCCTGCAGATCGGCGAGCGCCAACTCCGTGTCAATGGTCTCGATGTCGCGGATCGGATCGGGGCCGCCATCCACATGCATCACATCGGCGTCTTCGAAGCAGCGCACGACATGAAGGATCGCATCCACCTCTCGGATATGGCTGAGAAACTTGTTCCCGAGACCCTCACCTTCACTCGCGCCTCGAACGAGTCCTGCAATATCCACGATTCGCACGCTCGCGGGCAGGATTCGTTCGGTCTTGATGAAGCCGGCGATGGTCTGCAGTCGCGCATCCGGCACATTCACGATGCCGACATTCGGCTCGATGGTGCAGAAGGGGTAGTTCGCCGCAGCCGCTCCGGCCGAAGTGAGCGCGTTGAAGAGCGTGCTCTTGCCAACATTGGGAAGTCCGACGATGCCGCATTCCATGGGGAGAGGAATGGTAGGGAGATTTCTTCTCCTCGCGCCGAACCATGGTGCGTCACGGCGCGTCCAGTGGTAGCATCGCGACACGCGCAGCACGGATCGCTCGCGCGCCCGCCGTCACGGAGGATTGCATGGGCTATGAGAGCATCCACAGCGACCTGCGCAAGAGGATCATCACTCTTGCCGTTCTTGTGGTGGCTGCTGCCGCGGTGCTGATCCTGCGACTCGGACACCTCACGCTCTGGCAGGGCAGCCGTCTGGCGCGTGCCGCCGAGGAGCGGCTGGACGCCGAAGCGCTGCTGCCGACATGGCGCGGCAGCATCCTCGATCGAACGGGGCGCGTTCTTGCGGAAGATGTCGCGAGTTATGACATTGCCGTGAGTTACCCGCTTGCCCGCGGGAGCTGGGCGAACGACCGCGCGCAAGAGCAGGCGAAGCGCGAATCGGGCGCATCTTGGCGCAAGATGGATGCGGGACGCCGCGCGGAAGAGGTGAGTGCTCGGCTGCCCGAGTGGCAGCGGAGGGAGCGTTCACTCATGAAGCTGCTTTCGGCACGAAGCGGCATGGCGGAGTCGGAGTTGCGTGAACGCCTCTCGGTGATCGCAGCGCGCATCGACCGTCAGCGTGCTGCGGTTCATGCGCGCACGATCGAACTGCGCAAGCAACGCGGGCAGTCGCTCGATGTGGCGCCAGAGCCGATCCGCGAGATGCGCGAGATGCATGTCGTGGCGCGGGACATTCCAGCCACGACTGCCTTCGAACTGCGCAAGGTCGGTGATGCCAATCCAGGTTCGCTCGAAGTGGTCGATGCTGCGCGACGACGCACGCCGTGGGACACCGCGGAGGTGGAAGTCGCGCGCGATAGTTTTCCTCGTGCCATTCGAACTTCGGTGCCGCTCGTGATGCGGCTCGATGGCGCGCTCGACGCGATCGTCGGCTCCGTTCGCCCCGAGGCGTGGAGAGAAGACATCGAGCGGCGACCCTTCGAGCGGGTGACCGAGGAGGGTTCCATCGAGATCGATCTCGGCGGGTATCGCGCTGGTGCCGAGGCGGTCGGTTCCCGCGGTTTGGAGAGGCGTTTTGAGGATCGGCTGCGTGGGCTCCGCGGGCGCGTGATTCGGCGACTGGCGACGGATCAAGAAGAACGCCTCGAACCGGTCGCGGGGGCGCATGTGCAGTCGTCCATCGATGCGGCGCTGCAACTGCGCGTGCAGGCAGCGCTCGATCCACGCACGGGACTCACGCTTGTGCAGCCGTGGCATACGAGCAGCGATGCGCTTGTGATCGGAGACGCGCTTCCCGCTGCGGCGGTCGTGATCGACATTGCGACGGGTGAGATTCTCGCCGCCGCAACAACACCGCGTGCCGGAGATGCGGCGCGCGGCGGACGCCAACCGATGGCCATGGAGACTGCCGGCATCCACCGTGCATTTGAGGCGAAGTATCCGCCGGGCTCGCTTGTGAAGCCGCTGGTGTATCTCGCCGCCGTCGCTGAGGGGGTCGCCGCCGAAGATGAGAAGATCGAGTGCAATGGTCACTACTTCAAGGAGCGCACCGATGCGGCGCGCTGCTGGATCTTCCGCGAGCGTTACAAGTTTGCCACGCACACCAAGTCGATCGGGGGTCCGCTCGGCATCGAGCAGGCGATGGCGCGTTCGTGCAACATCTACTTTTACACGCTCGCCGATCGGCTCGGCGCCGAGCGATTGTGCGATTGGTATCGGCGCTTCGGGCTCGGGCGGCTTGGTGGTGATCTGCCGTCCGCTGAAGTGGCGCGGGTGCTTGAGGGTCGTGGCGATCGTTTCTCGACGGTGTCCCTTGGCATCGGTCAAGGTGCGATGGCCGTGACGCCGCTTGAAATGGCGGCGGCCTACGCGATGGTGGCGCGCGGTGGTTCGTGGGTCGAGCCGACTTGGCACAAGGGAGGTGCTCGAGTAACTGCCGTACAGCCTTTCTCGTCCACTGCGGTCGCACGAGTACTGCGCGGGCTTGAGCATGTGACGAGCGAGTCCTATGGAACCGGCAACCACATGGATCTCGGCGGCGGTGTGCGCGAACCGATCATTGAGGCGCAAGGTGCGCGCTGGTGGATCAAGACTGGAACGGCCGAGGCGCCTCCGCTACGGCTCGACCGTGACGGTGATGGCGTGGTCGAAAGAACAGTCACGGACGCGGACCACGCCTGGTGTGCTGGACTTGTCGGCAGCGCGATCGATGGATTGCCGCGCTACGCCATTGCGGTGATCGTCGAGCATGGTGGCGGCGGCGGGCGAACGGCGGGGCCTGTCATGGCTGCCGTGATCCGTGCGCTTGTGGAGGAGGGCTACGTTGGCGCCGCTCGCGCCTCGCGCCCACCAAGGTTGGAGGCGAGTCGATGAGCGTGTTCGTTCGTGGGTCTGCGCGTGCGGTCAAGTCAGCGCCGAATCGCCCCGTGGTGTCTCGGATGCTCGGCATTTCTTGGCGCACGATCGGTTGGGTGCCGATGGTCTGCGCCGCGCTTCTCACGGTGATCGGTATCGCCGCGATCGCAACGACTGAACCAAGCATGGCCGCGCGACAGGCTGCGTATGCGTTTGTGGGTGTTCTTGCCGCTGCGCTCATCGTGATTCCGGCCCCAGCGGTGGTGGAGCGGTGGAGTCCGCATGTGTTCATCGTGATGCTGCTCTTGCTGATCTTGCTCGTGTTGCCAGGTGTGCCGCAATCCCTCGTGCGACCGCGCAATGGCAGTCGCTGTTGGATCGACCTCGGCCCGATCGACTTCCAGCCTGCGGAGTTCGCGAAGATCGCATGGATTCTGGCATCCGCGTGGTGGCTGCGGCGAGCGGCGGACTTGCGAACGCGTACCGGGTTGCTGCTGCCGATCGTGCTGACGGCCGTTCCAGTGGTGCTGATCTTGCTGCAGCCAGATCTGGGGACCGCACTGCTGTTCTTTCCGACCTTGCTTGCGATGCTGCTGATGCAAGGAGCGCGGCGGACGCACTTGGTGGCGGTCATTGTCAGTGCCGCACTGCTCGCGCCTGCTACCTATCCGGTCTTGAAGCCGCATCAGCGTGCGCGCATCGATGCGCTCGTCGCACAGTTGACGGGCGATGATCGATACACGCGCTCCATCGGATTTCAGGCGGATCGCGCTCGAACGCTCGTGGGCGCCGGCGGTCTTGCGGGAAATGGCGAGACCGATGCGCGGGATCTGATTCGCTACAACGCGCTCCCAGAGGAACACAACGACATGATTTTCGCGGTCGCCGCGTGTCGTTGGGGTCTGCTCGGCGGTCTGATGCTCATTCTGCTCGAGGTTGCGCTCGTGGGTTCGGCCCTCGCGATCGCGGTGATGACGCGAAGCCCCTTCGGCCGCCTCGTCGCCACAGGCATCGGATCGATGATCGGGTTCCAGTCGTTCGTGAACATCGGTATGACGGTCGGCATTTTGCCGATCACGGGGCTGACGCTCCCGTTCGTCTCTTCAGGAGGAACGAGCCTCGTGGCGTGTTGGGTTGCGGCGGGGCTGCTGTTCGCAGTGGCTGCTCGTGATGCTCGCGTCGTTGGCGGCATGATGGGTGGCAGTGCTGCGCGGGTGGGAATCTGATGGTGCAAGAAGGTGCGATGCCTCGTGGCGGTGGGCGTGAGGCTTGCGTTCGTGCACTCGCCGACTTCGGCATCGAGATTTCGACGGACGAGATGGATCGGCTCGCCCGGTTCCTCGACCTTCTGCTCGATGCCAACACGCGCATGAATCTCACCGCTGTTCGCGATGCGGATGCCGCGTGGATGCGGCATGTGTTCGATGCGCTCACGCTGCTTCCGATTCTGCAGCAGGCGGATGCACGGCGGGTCGCGGATGTCGGCAGCGGTGGAGGCGTGCCGGGCCTCGTGCTGGCGATCGTGTGGCCGAAGGCGACGCATCTGCTGATCGAGTCGACTGGAAAGAAGGCGGCGTTCCTGCGAAGCACCGCGGATGCGCTCTCGCTGCGATCGGTGGAGGTGCGGAGTGAGCGCGCCGAGTCGCTCGCGCATGGGCCTCTGCGCGAGAGCATCGATGTGGTCACAGCGCGCGCCGTGGCTCGCCTGCCGATCCTGCTCGAACTCTGCCTGCCGCTTGTGCGCGAGCATGGACATGTGGTCACGATCAAGGGGGAGAAGGCGGCCGCCGAGGTGAATGAAAGCGCGCGCGCTCTTGGCACGCTCCGCGGTGCCGTGACGGACTGCATCCGTACGCCGACGGGGACCATCGTGGTGATCGAGAAGGTCGGGAAGACGCCGCGCCGTTATCCACGCCCCGCGGGGGAGCCGCAGAAGAGTCCGCTCTGATTTGGAGTTTGGAACCTTTGGGCCATCGGCCCAATCGCTTCAGCGGTTCTACGGCGCAGGCGACTCGGCTGGTGTTCTCGGCGGCGCTTCGCCCTCCGCTGGTGAACTCCGCTCTTCCGTTGCCTCATCCTCGCCACCGCGAACGGGTGACTTGGCAGCGGCAAGGAACTGGTTCGTTCGCAGAGGACGACTGCCGAGTGACGCTGTGCTGTCGCAGCGCGTTGCGGGCGTCATTTCCGCATCGTGCATGCGCCAGTTCTTCCATGTTCGCCGCACCGCCTGAGCGGCATCACGCGCCGTCGACTCCACGCGAAGAATGCGAAGCACGGACCGTTCAGTCGTGAAGGGACGCCATCCGCCCGTGGGCGTGGACTGTTCGAAGGACTCTCCGCGGCGCCGATACACGCGACCATCAAGACCAACAAGCAGGTTGTCTCTCACCACATCAGGTTGGAACGCATCCGAATCATCGGGCGTCCGCGGCGTGACGGTGTGATCCACTGGCGAATCGGAGGGGAGTGTCGGCGCTGGCGAAGTACATGCGGCGACCCAACGGAGACTCCACGGGTTCCACCACCAATCGTCCCCGCCGCATGGCGGATCGCTTGGCGCAGGAACAGGTGATGCGATCTGCCGCGCGAGTTCGGCGATTCGGCTGTGCAGCGTGCCCGGCACGGACGAGAGCGCGCTTCCCCATCTCGAAGTCTCGGCAATATCGAGGAGGACTGGCGGCACCGCATCCGATCCGATCCATGTCCACTGCGGCGCGGTGAACGAGCGTGCTTCGAGCCACCGGCCTGCATGCAGGAGCAGGTGTCTGCCACTCGGTTCACGCAAGAGCATGGACGAGCTGTTGACCGCGCCTTCCAGTCGCCCTTCGATGACGCTCTCGAACGCAGGCGTACCAAGCCAGCGAACGGCGATCGTGCCGTCAGGCGGTGGGGGGTCGTTCACTTGCAGCATCGCGACTGAACGCGTGCCGCTGCAATCTGGCAGCGGGGCCGCGTCGGGAAATGAGACTGTGCGCATCACGGCGGTGAGGTCGTCGAACGCGACTGTGATGGTGATTCCAGCGAGCGTGCTTGTGAGAGTCTGCCTCGCTGCATCCGCGTGTTCAGGCGCCGTTTCCATTCGCAGTGCTGGCACCGTGATGGGACCGATTCGAATCGTGCGCGCGGCTCGGTCGAGAACAGCGTCGCCGACGAAGTTCGCCGTACCGCGAAAGTCGGGGACACCGCGAAGACCGCTCACCTCGACCGCCATCTTGCCGCGAACGGCGGCGCCAGAGAAGTCATCGATGTGCGGCTGGCTGATGCTGACAAGCGCGGTCGGCGTGTGGCGGACTCGTGGCCACGACAGCGCAGATTCCCGCTGTGACTGCTGCACCATGTTTGGCGCCATGCAGGCAAGCGCAACGGTCGAAGTCCACGCGGTGATCATTGGGTGCGTTCAGCGTGCGGCGAAGCCGAGTTCGTCACCCGTGTTGAGGTCCACGAACTTCCACTGGAGGGTCTTGCCCATGCGCTCAACAACGAGCCATCCGATGTCTTCATCGCTGACCGTCAGGATCATCTGCGTCACGGGATCCTGCTGCGGTGGCAACTGCAATTCGACACCGGGCCCGAACAGCACATCACCACCGATGCGGTCTGGTCCCGTGTTCAGATGCGAGAGGCGCTCTTCGAGTGACTTGCGCGATCCGAGATTTGCCGAAGGGGTGGTTCCGTTGGCTAGGACGACAAGAGAACGCATGGCAATGGGCGAGAATACGGCGGGAAGGGGGGGTGCGTTCAGGCGCAAACAAGCGGTTCGATGCGCTGCTCGAGGCGTTCGAGTTCCGCTCCAACCATCCACGGCAGGCTGCGCAGCTTCTCGCGAAGCCGCTCGGGCATCGGCTTGCCGGCGCGTTCATGCGCGGGGCGACTCTTCCAGCGGCGGTGCATCCAGAGATACTGGTCAGGTGCGCGGCGGACGGCAACTTCCATGGCACGATTGAATCGAGCGGTGATGTAGAAGAGTGGATCAGGCTGATCGCGCCACTCGCTTGGGCGGATCACATCCACGCCATCGAGTTCGTAGTCAAAGCGTCCGCCGATGCGCTGCGCAGCGCCGACCACGATCGGCACCTCGTAGCGCATGGCGAGCAGCCCGATCGACTTGTAACTCGAGGCGAGCCTGCCGAAAAACGGCACAAACATCCCGTCTTCGCCCGCATTCTGATCGGCGATGAATCCGACGCGCCCGCCAGACTCGATGATCCGTTGCACTTCGGTCGTCGCACCCCACTTCGTCAGCACGGTCAGTCCGCGCGCCTCCCGAACGCCGCGGACCCAGCGGTCGAGCCATGGATTGTCGAGCGGACGCGCGAGCGCATGGAGGCGAAAGCCGAGCAGCGCCAGCGTGAAACCAAGCAGCTCCCAGTTGCCGCAGTGACCTGTCACAAAAATGATGGGATCATTGCCGACGAGCAGCCGCAGCGACGATTCGATCCTTCCCGTACGCACATGCTGTGGCCACGAGGTCGGTGTGAGAAGACGCGGGACTGCGGTCGCCTCCACCAAGAACATCTGGAAGAGACTGCGAAGCGAATCATCCGCGAGTTTCGCCACCGCGGGTTCATCGAACTCAGGGAAACTGCGGCGGATGTGCCCGCGAGCGCGTTCGCGGTGGCGCCTCACGAGCCGTCCATACAGGCTTCCAAACTGTGCGGCGGTGCGCATGTTCTGCGCAGGCGGGAACATATGAAAGGCTCCGAACACTCCCCGAAGCGCCGCGTACTGCGCGAACGCGGCTGCATGATCGATGAAACTCTGCGGTCGCACGCGCTGCTCAGCGCTCCGGTGAACCCGTCAAGATCTGGAATCGGTTCCAGTTCAGCACAGGGACCTGCGCGGCACTCGCCGAGGCAACGAGCGCCTGATAGGAGTCGTACGCACGGCTCGCTTCGAGTTGCGCGGCGTAAGCGGCGTCATCCGCGCCAATGGAACGAATCTGCGGACGCACGGGCACGGTACCGAGCACGATGAAGTCGATGTCGGGTGTGATCTCCGTTCCATCGACGACCACGCCGCCCCATTCGCGGATCTTGGCGCGGATGTAGTCGCCTTCGGAATCGGTGACCTTGCCATCGTTGTCCACATCGAACTTTCCATGCACAAGGAACTTGTACTGATAGTTGGGGCTGTACACGGCATTGGCAAGCACGTTGCCCTTGGACACGCTCGCCCGAGGGGCCTTTCGGGTCACGCGCGCCGTGCTCGTCGTGTCGCCCACCTTGATGATCTCGATACTGGCGATGCCGGGAGCTTGTCGATCAGTCTTCGGGTCGTACAGAATCGCCGAGGAATCCGGGTAAACCTCGAAGGTCATCCCCGCACGAACTCGATCCTTGTTGCCGAGCGAGATGAAGAGCTGATCCTTCGCCGTCTGCGAGATATCGATGACTCGGCCATCCACCAGCAGGGCGGGATCCGCAGGCTTGATGCGGAACTGATCGACTTGCTTCTGAAGTTCCTGCACTCGCGCCGTCAACGCCTGGTTGGCGGCCACGAGGCTCGCTTGCTTCGCGCGCTCTTCATCGATCTCTGTGGCGTACTCGGTCTTCGCATTCTCGCGCGCGGTCGCCAGTTCGGTCTTCAGCTCTTCGAGCGAGGCGAGCGTGCGCTCTGTCGCCTCGGCGTAAGGAGCAATCGTCGCCTGGAG
>Ga0172367_10001355_pt1 | contig 35834 bp, 28 predicted proteins | sample Lak10m_FD_114542 | JGI IMG/M metagenome (GOLD analysis project Ga0172367, IMG submission 114542) | Freshwater microbial communities from Kabuno Bay, South-Kivu, Congo - kab_022012_10m | ecosystem: Environmental > Aquatic > Freshwater > Lake | place: Democratic Republic of the Congo: South-Kivu... | reverse complement strand
GCGCTGGGCGACATGGCGTGTCACATCATGGACGCGGCCTTCTGGGGCCTGCGGCTCGGTGCGCCGGAGCGCGTTGAACTCACGTCGATTGAAGGCGCTTCCCCGGTCGCGTTCCCGAAGTCGGCGGTGGTGACCTATTATTTCCCGGCCCGCGGGGCGATGGCGCCGCTCAAACTGACCTGGTACGAAGGCGGGAAGCGTCCGCCGGCGCTGCCGCAGATGGCGGGCCGAGAACTCGCGAAGGGCGGCCAGCTCCTCGTCGGGGATTCCGCGACGGTTTACGACGGGAACGACTACTGCAACAGCCCGCGCATTGTGCCGGAGGCCCGTTGGCAGGAACTGCGCCCCTCGCTGCCTCCGCGCACGATCCCGCGTGTGCCGGGGGGTGATCCGCACAAGGAGTGGACCGCCGCGATCCGCGCGAACAACCCGCAAGGCTGCGGCTCCAACTTCGAGTATTCCGTGCCCTTCACCGAGACGGTCTGCCTCGGCACCCTCGCGATCCTCGTCGGCAAGTCCTTCACCTGGGACGCGAAGGCGATGAAGACCAACCTCCCCGAGGCCAACGAGCTCCTCTACCCGAAGTACCGCAAAGGCTGGCGCCCGCAGGACATCGCCTGAGCGGGCAGGCGGATGCGGAAGACGGACTCCTCCGGCCGAGCCTTGCCTCGGCCGCCGGGTTGGTCGACCTTCACGGGCTCGGTCGTCCTTCTTTCCTTCCGCATGTCCACGCCTTCCGCCCAACCTCCTCTTGAGTCTGTCGCGCCGACGCTGGGTCAGCCGTCGGCCGCCGCCGCCGGGCTGGCCGGGGTGCTGCAGACCGGGCGCTTCGCGCTGGGCTCACCGGGGGTCCTCGCCGGCGCCACCGCGCTGCTGAAGGTCAACCAGCTCGATGGCTTCGATTGCCAGTCCTGCGCTTGGCCAAGCCCAGATTCCGACCGCCACGTCTTCGAATTCTGCGAGAACGGCGCCAAGGCCGTCGCCGACGAGGCCACGCGGCGGCGCGTCGACCGGGCGTTCTTCGCCGAGCACTCCGTCGCCGATCTGCTCCAGCGCAGCGATCACTGGCTCAATCAGCAGGGCCGACTCGTCGAACCGATGGTGCTGCGTCCGGGTGCCTCCCATTACACGCCGATCGGCTGGGACGAGGCGTTCGCCCTCGTCGCCGAGCACCTGCGGGCGCTGCCGACCCCCGACGCCGCCGCGTTCTACACGTCGGGCCGCACCAGCAACGAGGCCGCCTTTCTCTACCAGCTCTTCGTCCGGCAGTTCGGGACCAATAATCTTCCGGACTGCTCGAACATGTGCCACGAGAGCAGCGGCGCGGCGCTCAACGCGAGCGTCGGCATCGGCAAGGGCACGGTCACGCTCGAGGACTTCGCGCACGCCGACCTCATCCTCGTCGTCGGCCAGAACCCGGGCACCAACCACCCGCGCATGCTCTCGACGCTGAGCGAGGCGAAGAAGCGCGGGGCCACGATCGTCTCGATCAACCCGTTGCCCGAGGTCGGCATCGATCGTTTCAAGAATCCGCAGGACTTCATGAATCCGCTGAAGGCGCTCCCGACGCTCCTCGGCGAGGGCGTGCGTCTGGCGGACGTCTGGCTGCAGCCGCGCATCGCCGGCGATCTCGCGCTGTTCAAGGGCCTGATGAAGGCGATGCTCGCCCTCGAGGACGCCGCTCCCGGCACCGTGCTCGACCATGCGTTCCTGCGTGATCATACGCACGGTTTCGCGGATCTCCAGGCGGATCTCCACGCCACGTCCTGGGACGACATTGTCCACGTCAGCGGCGTCACCCGCGCCGAGCTGGAGGCCCTCGCCGCGCGACTCGCCCGCTCGCGGGCGACGATCTGCTGCTGGGCCATGGGCCTGACGCAGCAACCGCAGGCCGTCGCGACCATCCAGCAGGTCGCCAACCTTCTCCTCCTCCGCGGCAACGTCGGCCGCCCGGGCGCCGGCCTCTGCCCCGTCCGCGGCCACTCCAACGTCCAGGGCGACCGCACCATGGGCATCTACGAACGCATGCCGGATGCGTGGCTGGACCGGCTCGACGCGGAATTCAGCTTCAAGTCACCGCGCCGGCATGGTCATGACACGGTGGATACGATTCAGGCGATGCACCGCGGCGACGTCCGCGTCTTCTTCGCCCTTGGGGGCAACTTCCTCTCGGCGACCCCCGACACGGAATTCACCGGGGCGGCGCTGCGCCGCTGCAACCTCACCGCGCAGGTCTCGACCAAGCTGAACCGCGCGCACCTCGTGAACGGCCGCACCGCCCTGATTCTGCCCTGCCTCGGCCGTTCGGAACGCGACCGTCAGGCGGCGGGGGAGCAGTTCGTGACCGTCGAGGACTCGATGGGCATCATCAACCCCTCGCGCGGCCACGCCGAGCCCTCCTCGGACCAGCTCCTCAGCGAACCCCAGATCGTCGCCCGCCTCGCCCACGCCACGCTCGGCGCGAAGACCACCGTGCCCTGGCTGGAGCTGGCCTCGGACTACGACCGCATCCGCGACCGCATTGAGCGCGTCGTGCCCGGCTTCGAGGCGTTCAACACCCGCATCCGTAAAGGCATCTTCTACCTCCCCAACGCCCCGCGGGATCGCCGCGAGTGGCGGACGGCGACGGGCCGGGCGACCTTCTTCACGGCGCCGATCGTGCGCTCCGCACTGCGGGACGGTGAGTACGTGATGATGACCATCCGCACGCACGACCAATTCAACACCACGGTGTACGGACTCGACGACCGCTACCGCGGCGTCTTCGGCGGTCGCCGCGTGGTCTTCATGAACGAGCACGACCTCGCGGCGGCCGGCCTGATGGGCGGCCAGTGGGTCGACCTCCGCAACAGCCACGGTGGCCGGGAGCGCTGGGCCCGCGCCTTCATGGTGGCCCCCTACCGCATCCCCCGCGGCTGCGTCGCGACCTACTTCCCCGAGGCCAACGTCCTCGTCCCGATCGACACCACGGCGGCGGTGAGCAACACCCCGACCAGCAAGTACGTGGTGGTCACTGTGCACGCAAGTGAGCAAGTAAAGACGGCTTAGATTACATTTGACGGGGCTTCGGCCGATCCGTGAAACCTTTCCCCGGGTGGGCGTCTCACCTCTCATTACCATGAAAACGATCCCCACGCTTCTTGTATCCGTTGGACTGCTCACGTCCGTTGCGGCGATGCACGCGGCGGAGAAGACGGAGAAGACGGATGCCAAGCCCTCGCCGGTGGCCGTGAATTTCTTCCAGCCGGAGAAGTTCACGGATGTCCGTGACAGCATGATGGGCAGTGAGAAAGGCCGGGACGCGATCCTCGCGGAACTTCGCCGCTTCATCGTGCAGCGGGCGGAGTCGCTCCTCCCGCCCGGTCATACGCTGTCGATCACGTTCCTCGATGTGGACCTCGCTGGAGACTACGAATTCTGGCGCGGCCCGAACATGCAGGATGTACGCATCGTCAAGGACGTGTATCCGCCGCGGTTCCTGTTCCGCTTCGAGATCAAGGATGACACCGGGCAGGTCCTGAAGGAAGGCGAGCGCCGCCTGACGGACTTGGCCTTCATGCAGCGCCTGACGCTCGACCGGCAGGACCCCCTTCGTAACGAGAAGGACCTGCTGGATGACTGGGTCCGCTCGGAACTGCGCCGCAAGCGCTGAAGCGGCACGTCGAACTTGCCTCACCCGGAACGCGGCTCTTGCCTCGCCGGGTGCCCGCCGCCTCGGAAGACTCCGCCGCCCGCCTCGACAAGTGGCTCTGGGCGGTGCGTCTCTTCCGGACCCGGTCCCTCGCGGCCACGGCCTGTCGGGCGGGTGACGTCACGATCGACGACCGCCCCCTGAAACCCGCGCGGGAGGTCCGCCCCGGTGAGACGATCCACGTCCGCCAAGGCGTGATGCGCCGCACGGTGGTGGTCCTTGGAGTGCCTCCCTCCCGCGTGGGAGCCGCGCTGGTCGCGCAATTCCTCGAGGACCGCACCCCGCCGGAGGAGAAGCAGAAAGTGAAAGACCAAGCGGTGCAGCACCTCCTTGCCCGCGAGCGAGGCACCGGTCGCCCGACCAAACGGGAGCGCCGCGACCTGGAAGCCTGGCTCGGCCTCCCGACGACGGAAGACTAAGGCGATCCCCATGGGAAGAGGGTCATCATCGGTCACGACCCCAAGGCCTGCGGTGGTTTGGGCGACGGCGATGAGGATCGCCGTGCAAGCCCGCTCGCGATGTGATGGGGCGCTCTGGCGCCGCTCAGGGCGACCGCCTCGTTAGGGCGTCAGCACGGTGTCGTCCGCCGTGTAAAACACACGGTCGGGGCCGGCGGAGCGGAGCTCCATGGCCGTACCGCTGAGTTGGTGGAAAAGCACCGGCGTGCCCCAGCGGTCCCGCAGTTCCCCCTCGGAGCTGATCGCCGGATGGCTCGGCGGAATCAGCGCCACTTGCCGGGTATTGCGGCCGGAGAGCGCCGCGGTGATATCGCGGTTATCCCCCCATGGGTTGCCCTCTTGCGGAAAAAGCGTCTGCCACGAGGCGAAGACATTGCTGAGCAGGATCAGGTCGTCGCGGATCGAGGTGGCCGGGCTGTTCAGCTCCTCGATGCCCGGGAAGGCGTCGGGAGAGCTCTCCGGCTCGGTCCCCGGCATGGGCTTGGTCTTGGCGACGTCCGCATCGGGGGTGATGGCGGCGGGCTCAGTCGCCGGCGCGGACGAACTCACCGTCGCGGGAAGTGACGGCGTCGCGGTCGGCTGGTGCGGCGGGGTCGCGGGCCGCAGCAGGAGGAAGATCAGAACCGAGAGCGCCGCCGCGCCGAGGGCGATCACGTTCGCCAGCGTGCGACGGCGGGGGTCGGGGCGCCGCGGAAAGCGACCGGCCGTCGCCGCCGCAGTGCCGGGACCCGCCGCAGTGCCGGGATCCGGCGTCGGTCCCGCGGACCCGGAGCGACCGGCGGGCCCGGAGCGGGCCGGAGAGCCCGAGGGGCGGGCGGCGCCTGAGTGGGGCGCAGGGTCGGAACCGTCCTGGTTCGCCGGGTGACCGGTCGAGTGGGACGCGGGTCGACGATCGGCGGATGAACCGGAAGCGGGGGCGGGGTCAGTCGACATGCGATTCCGTGGGACTCACCTTGGCGCGTCCGCTGGGCGGCGGGAAGAATGATTTCGCGGGTTCGCATGCCGCGCCGCTGTGGCGTGACGCAGCGCGTGACGCGGCAACGCGGTCGGCGAGGCGGCGCTCAAGCTCGGCGTCGAGGCAGCGGAACGCAGCTACGTCCCGGCCTCCGACGACGTCCTGGTGCACACCGCGGTGCTGGAGCCCGGGGCGACGGACCGCATCTTCTTCGAGGCACCATCGCAACCGGTTGACTACGAGTATATTTGCAGCTTTCCGGGTCACTCGGCGCTCATGCGCGGCATCCTGCGCGTCCTGCCGCGCGAGTAACGGCGCGAGTAACCGCGCGGGTGTGGCGGGAGGCGCACAGGGCAGGATAGATGTGCATTTATTTTGCAACAATGCGGGAGCGATGCGCGAGATTCGTGTAACTTTTCCCTCGCTTGGGGGTAGAAGTGACATGCGCATCTCTACGCCTGTTCTGAAGTTTGATTGCGTGAGCTGAGTGCCGATAGCCAAGTAATCCTGTAGGGTATTCTCCTGCCGTTGCCTTTGGCATCGTTCGCTGCACCCTCTCCGCTCTCCTACGTCTCTTCGCCGGTTTTTCCTTCCTCCATGGCCTCCTCCTCCTCCCAGCCTGCCGCGCCGCGGTCGTCGACCTCGGGTTCGCGCCGACGCACCCTGTGGATCATTCTTGGATGCGTCGTTCTGCTCGGCGGCCTTGGCGGCGCCGCGGCGGTCAAGCGTTCCTCTCAGGGCAAAGTGACGGCGGTCACGACTGAGAAGGCGATTGTGAAGACGATCACCCAAGTCGTCTCGGCCACCGGCAAGATCCAGCCGGAGGTTGAGGTGAAGATCTCGCCGGAGGTCGCCGGGGAAATCGTCGAACTGCCCTTCCGCGAGGGCGCCATGGTGCGTCGCGGTGAGTTGCTGATGAAGATCAAGCCCGACGCCTACCAGGCGCAGGTGGAGCAGCGGGAGGCCGATCTCGCGGCTGCCCGGGCGGCGGAGGTGCTCAGCCGGGCGCAGTTGCTGAAGGCGCGCGAGGACTTCGCACGGATGAACGACCTCTACCAGCGGAAGCTGGCCTCCGATTCCGACTTCACTGCCTCGAAGACCGCCGCGGAGGTCGCGCAGGCCAACCTCGAGAGCGCGCAGGCCCAGATCCGGCGCGCCGAGGGCCAGCTCAAGCAGGCGCGCGACCAGCTGGAGAAGACCGTGATCTACGCCCCGATTGACGGTTCGATCAGCTCACTCGCGAGCGAGAAGGGCGAGCGCGTCGTCGCCACCGGCCAGTTCGCCGGCACGGAGGTGATGCGCGTGGCCGACCTCAGCAGCATGGAGGTCCGCGTGAACGTAAACGAGAACGACGTCGTCAACGTCAAGGTCGGCGACCGCGCCCGCATCTCCATCGACGCCTACCCGAACCGCCGTTTCACCGGCGAGGTGAAGGAGATCGCCTCGTCCGCCAAGACCCTCGCTGCCAATTCCCAGGAGGAAGTGACGAACTTCCTCGTGAAGATCCGCATCACCGACCGTGACGTTCCGCTGCGCCCCGGCATGAGCGCGAACGCGGACATCGAGACGAAGACGGTCGCCAACGTGGTCGCCGTCCCGATCCAGTCCGTCACCGTGCGGTCCCGCGAGGGCTCGAAGACCATGGAGCAGCTGGCGAAGGAGCGTGACCGCAAGGCCAACGAGACGAAGGGTGAGGGAGCTGCGACGGCGGTGAACGAGCGGGAGCAGCGCGAGCGCGAGCGGGCGGACCGCGAGGCGCTGCAGCGCGTGGTCTTCGTGCGCGACGGCGACAAAGTGCGCCAGGTGGCGGTTGAGACCGGCATCGCGGACACCTCGCACATGGAGGTGACCAGCGGCATCAAGGGAGGTGACGAAGTGGTCAGCGGCAGCTTCAGCGTGATCACGCGCACCCTCAAGGACGGCAGCGCGATCCGCATCGAGGTGCCGAACAAAGAGGAGGCGCGTTAAGTGCGCTCGCGTCGCACACCCGGCCCGCTCGTCATCGCGATCGAGGGGGTCACCAAGCTTTACCGCATGGGCGAGGAGACGATCCACGCCCTGCGCGGCGTGACGCTCTCGATCCGCCGCAACGAGTACCTCGCAATCATGGGGCCCTCGGGCAGCGGCAAGTCCACGCTGATGAACATGCTGGGCTGCCTCGATACGCCGACGGCGGGCCGCTATGAGTTCACGGGCAAGAGCGTCGCGACGATGACCGACGACGAACTCGCGGAGATCCGCAACCGGGAGATCGGCTTTGTCTTCCAGACCTTCAACCTCCTTCCGCGTTCGGACGCGCTCCGGAACGTCGAGCTGCCGCTGATCTACGCCGGCCTCGGCCGCCGCGAGCGGCTCGACCGGGCGCGGCAGGCGCTGGAGGCGGTGGGCCTCGGCGAGCGCATGTACCACAAGCCGAACGAGCTCTCCGGCGGCCAGCGGCAGCGCGTCGCCATCGCCCGCGCGCTGGTCACGCGGCCGTCCATCATCCTCGCCGACGAGCCGACGGGCAACCTCGACTCCCGCACCGGCGTGGAGATCATGGCGCTGTTCGAACAACTCTACGAGCAGGGCAACACCATCATCGTCGTGACGCACGAGGAGAACATCGCCCGGCACGCCCGCCGGATCGTCCGCCTCCGGGACGGCTTGATCGAAAGCGACGCCGAGGCATGAGCCGCCTGCTGCTCGAGATTTCCGAGTCGTTCCGGATCGCCTCCGCGCAGATCCGGGCGAACAAGCTCCGCTCGGCGCTGACCGCCCTGGGCGTCATCATCGGCATCGTCGCGGTGTCGCTGATGGGCACGGCGATCAAGGGCATCGACGCCGGCGTCGACCGCAGTCTCTCGGGGTTCGGCGACGACCTGCTCTACGTCACGAAGTGGCCGTGGAGTGACGAGCGGGAGTGGTGGCGCTACCGCAACCGCAAGCCGATCAAGATCGAGTACGGGCAGAAGATCAACGAGTGGATCGCGGAGCATCCGGGCAGCGCGCTGAAGCGCGCCATCCCGGCCGCCGAGCGCTTCAGCTCCGTCATCCGCGGCGAGTATCGTGTGAATATGATCTACACGCTCGGGACGACCGAGGATTACGCGCGGGCGATCCGGTCGGAAATGACGCAGGGGCGCTTCTTCAGCGACCTCGAGGCCGAGGCGGGCCGCAATGTCTGCGTGATCGGCTACGACATCGCCGACGCGCTTTTTCCGAATGAGCCGGCAGTCGGCCGCACCGTCCGCATTGGCGGCCAGGCGTTCGAGGTGGTCGGCGTGGCCTCCCGGCAGGGAAGCTTCCTCGGCATCTGGAGCTGGGACTCGATGGTCGTGCTGCCGCTGAACGCCTTCCGTCGCTACTTCTCGTCTGGCGACGATGGCAGCCAGCTCCGCGTGCAGGTCGATCCGCTGCGGATGGACGAGGCCAAGGACGAGCTCCGCGGCCTGATGCGGCGCGTGCGCCAGCTCGGGCCGGAGGCCAACGACGACTTCGAGATCAACGAGCAGGGGGCGATCCGCGAGCAGCTCGACCCGATCAAGAACGGCATCGCGCTCGCCGGCTTCTTCATCACCGGCCTCGCGCTGTTTGTCGGCGCGATCGGCATCATGAACATCACGTACGTGAGCGTGAAGGAGCGCACCCGCGAGATCGGGACGCGCAAGGCGCTCGGCGCGCGGCGCCGCACCATCCTGCTGCAATTCCTCATCGAGGCGGTCAGCATCTGCCTCGTCGGCGGCATCGCCGGTCTGGCGCTGGCCGGCGGCCTCGCAGCGCTGATCGCCACCGTGGCCCCTGCCTTTCCCCTGATCTTCTCCACCGGCCTCGTGGTTGTGGGGCTCATCATCTCCGTGCTGACAGGCGTCTTCAGCGGGTTCGCCCCCGCGTGGCAGGCCAGCAAGCTCGATCCGGTCGTGGCGCTGCGTTACGAGTAGCCCCGGCGTCCGACCATGCAACTCACCGAAATCCTCAAGCTGGCCACCGGGGCCCTCGCGTCGAACAAGCTCCGCTCCGGGCTCACCATGCTCGGCATCGCCGTCGGCGTTTTCTCCGTCATCGGCGTCATGACCGTGATCTCCGGTCTCCGCTCCAACATCGAGCAGGGCCTCAACGTCCTGGGAGCGAATTCGTTCCAGCTGACCCGTACGTCGCCGATCAACTTCAGCGACCCGCGGCAGCGCTTCGCCAACCGGCGGAACATCGACTATACGATGGCGACGCGGCTGCGCGACCTCCTCGGCGACTCCGCCACCGTCAGCCTGCAGATCCGCCGCCAGGGCCGCGTCGTCACCTACCTCGACCGCCGCACCAACCCCAACGTGCTCCTCGGCGGCACCGACGAGCACTTCGTCACCAGCCGCAATTTCGACGTCGCCGGGGGGCGCAACCTCGGCCGCGAGGACATCGAATTCGGCCGGCCGGTCGTCGTGCTCGGCGCGGACGTCTCGAACCGCATCTTCATCAACGAGGAGCCGGTCGGGAAACTCGTGCGGATCGACGGGCAGAACTACACGGTGATCGGGGTGCTGGCGGCGAAGGGTTCCTCTTTCGGACAGAGCCAGGACAACGTGGCGATCATCCCGATCACCCGCTTCCTCCAAGTCTATGGCAACGCCGGGCGGTCGATCTCGATCAATGTCCAGGCGCCGAGCCAGGAACTGCTGCCGGCGGTGCAGGACCGCGCGATCGGCACGATGCGGCTGGTGCGCGGGCTCGACCCGGAGGATCCCAACGACTTCGAGGTGTTTTCCAACGACTCGCTGATCGAGGCGTTCAACAGCATCGCCGGGATTGTGGCGGTGGGCGCCTTCGTGATCAGCGCGATCGCGCTCCTCGCGTCCGGCGTCGGCGTCATGAACATCATGCTGGTGAGCGTGACGGAGCGGACGAAGGAGATCGGCATCCGCAAGAGCATCGGGGCGAAGAAGCGCAACATCCTCTCCCAGTTCCTTATCGAGGCGGTGACGCTGTCGCTGGCCGGCGGGCTGGCGGGCGTGGGCTTTGGGATCGTCGCGGGCAACGGGGTCGCCCTCGTGCTCAGCTCCGAGATGATCTTCCCGTGGGCTTGGGCCCTTGCGGGCCTGCTGGTCTGCGGCGGGATCGGCGTGACGTTCGGGATGTATCCCGCCTGGAAGGCCGCCAACCTCGACCCGATCGAGGCGCTGCGCTACGAGTGACGCCCCCCCGAGCGATCGCGGTACGAGGCGGGGCGCCGCGCCGGTCTGGGCCATGCCATGCTGGGTCGTGGCGGGTCTGGCGCGGGGCCGCGGCCGTCTTCGGGTCCGCGTCGCCGCCGGGAGCGATGTTCCGCAACGGTTCGTGGCGAGCCGCGCCGTGACCCGCCAAGGCGCGGTCGGGCTCAGCCGCGGCGGATCTCGGAGCCTTGGAAGCGGATCTGGATCCGGAACACCTTCTTCATGCGGCACGTGATCGCGCCGGTCGTGAGGTCGACCCGCTCCGGCACTTCGATGCGGTGGAGGTCGACCACCGCATGGTAGCCGCGCTCGCTGAAGACATCGATCAGCATGGCCAGCGCCACCGGATCATCGAAGACCGGATCCTCGGAGTTCACCGAGGCCACCCCGGAAATCGCGTGGCGGAGCACGATCGGCATGATCTTCCGTTCGATGTACTGCACCACCCGGTCGAAGAGCGCGGGATGCTCCAGAGCGTAACCGTCGAGGCGCTTCACCAGCTCCTGCCGGGCATGGACGATGATCTGGCTGGCGAGGGGCAGGGAACGGAGGCGCTCGTGCGTGCTGGGGTCCAGCTCAAGCGAGCTCTGGTATTGGAGTTCCTTGAGGATGTTCTGCTCCACCTCATCGACCGCACCCTGAGCGTTGATGAAGTGGTAGTGGTAGACCTCCTTCAGCGACTGGAGCGCCTCCCATGTCTGTTCCTTGAAGACCCGGTAACGGCGGCGCGCGAGCGTCTCGTCGTAGTCCGTGCTGCGTTCCTCGAGCAGCTCGCCGACGCCAGTGCGGCGCACCTCGTCGTTGTGCGCCTTCACCTCGCGGCCGCGGTGGAGCTGGCGTTCGACGGAGGTTTTCTCGTCTACGAACAGCACCATGATATGGATCGTGGGCTGGCGGAAATGGATCGCGTGCGGCGTGCCGTGGAATTCACGGCGCAGGCCCTGGATGCGCTCCACCAAGAGCTTCAGGCATTCGACCTGCACCTTGGTGCGGGGAAAGCCGTCGAGGATCACGCCGTCGCGGTACTTCTCCTCCAGCAGGCGGCGGAGGAGCAGCTTCACGACCTCGCGATCGCCGACCATGCCGCCGGCGTTCTTGATGCGCTTGGCCTCCGGCGAATCGAGCAGGGCGCTGATCACCACCGGCTGGCAGGTGAGGCCTCGGGCCTGGAGGATGAAATCGGTGTTCGTGCCCTTGCCCGCGCCCGGGGCGCCGCCCAGGAGGATGAACTCCTTCGGGAAGCGGAGAAACTGACGGCCCACCTCGGCTTCAAGCTCGGACCACGCCGCGTTGAAGATCAGCTGGGCATCCTTGATTTCGAGGTCCTGAAGCTTCGGCGGAGCGCCCGCCGCAGGGGTAGCGGGTGCCTTGGCGGCGGGTGAGTCCATGGGGGAAAGCTGACACTAGGGGCGATTTGGCCGTCGGAGGCGACACCAGAGTGTAACCGTTCCCGGCGGGGCCGGATCCCGCTGCGTCGTCAGGTCTTGCGGCGGATGAGCTGGGGCGCGGCCTCCAGCTGGCCGCGGGTGACACCGAGCTGGTTGATCAGGCGGAGCTCGCGCCAGAGGTCTGCGCCGGAGATCTCGCCGCGGAGCAGTTGCTGGTAGCGGGCGAGCGTCTGCCGCACATCGTCCGGCGATTCATGCAGGAACTCCACGCGGAAGGAGCGCGCGCCGAGGGCGACGAAGCGCGCCGCGAACTCCGCGCCAGTCTGGGCGCGGTTGTTGTAGACCGTGTTGCGGCAGCCCGCGTCGGCGCGCAGCGGGAGCTCGGCCCCGACCCGGTCCTTCAGCACCACGCGGTGCGTGTCGCACGGGCGCCCGCAGTCGCGGTAGTCCTTGCCCGTGGAAAGGAAGGCGCAGAACACGCAGTGCTCCATGTGGAACAGCGGCATGTGCTGGTGGAGCGTGAGATCGAACCACGCCGGCGGCGCGGCCTGCAGGAGCGCCTCGAGCTGCGCGACGTTGAGGTCGTAGCTGGCCGTGACGCGTTCGAGGCCTTGGTCGCGGATCCACAGCTCGGCGCTGAGCGGGTTGGCGATGTTGAGCGAGAAGTCCCCGCGACGGCGGTCACCGGCGAAGAACGCGGCGTGATCGTAGTTGCGGACCAGATACCCATCGGCGTCGCAGGACCGGACTTGGCGGAGGATCCACTCCTCACCTGGCTTGAACACGCGCGGCGGAGCGACCCAGACGCTGCTGCCCGGCGTGCTGCCGGCGCCTTGGAGCGCGCGGAAGCGGGTGACGGCCTCGCGGTAGTGCTTCGGGTTCTCGAACTCGCAGTACACTGTGCGCACGCCCGCCGCCCACGCCGGCTCGATCTGCGCGAGGTCGCGGACCGTTGCGATGAGTTCCGGCTCGGCCTGGGGTGACAGGGAGGCGGGAGCGCGGGTCGCGGCGGTGCGCGAGGTGCCGGTGGCCGGGTCAAGGGTGACGGTCCGCTGAGCCGCTTCGTTGGCGGGAGAGACGACGGGGTCCCTTCCGGGCGCAGGGTTCTCGGGGAATGCCTGGGCCGCGCGGAACGAAGGAGACGGTGGGAGGTTCGGGGTGGTTGCCGGATCGGCGATGGGCTCGGGCGCGAGGCGCGGGGGCTCGGGGTGCAGCGTCCAGCGGCGCGGAGCGGCGCGTTGGCGTTCGAGCGCGGCGACCGCATCGCGGCGGAGGCGGTTCAACTCGCTCACCGGCAGGATCACCGCGCCCTCAAGTCGGTTGACCAGATCACCGAGATGGAACGGGGTGCCGCCAAGGCGGCCGAGCTGCGCGCGGAGCCGCTCATGGTCGAGGGGCTGCTGCTCCGCGGTGGCGAGCGGCAGGGCGGAGTCCACGCGGGCGACGTGGCCCTCGCCGTCGTCGAGCAGCAGCGTGAGCGGCGCGCCGGCGTGGCCGTGGACCTCCGCGCGGACGGGGCGGGTGTGGCGGATCTTGTCGCCCTCGAAGGTGGAGCGGACCTCGCGCTCGAGCGCGGGGTCGCTCGTCTTCCACACTTTGTTGCCCGGCTGCACGCGCCGGAAGTCGACGTCGCCCTGGCCGAACCGGAGGACGGTCTCGAGTCCTCGGGGGACGACATGGTACACGCGGCCTCCCTCCTCGCGTTGCTCGGGATTGCCGGCGTCGAAGACCACGCCGTCACCGGGCTTCAGCGGGGCCTGGAGTGTGAGCGTGACTTCCTCGCCAGCAACGCGGCGGACCTCGCCGAGGTAGACGCCGCGCTTGGTGCCGAAGCGGCCGTGGGCGAGGTGCTGGTTGTCGATGCCCCGGAACCAGCCCGTGTAGAGCCCGCGCGAGAACGACATCTCCAGCTCGTAGCGCTCGGCGGCCGGCGCGGCCGGGACGGGAGCCTGAGTGGCGAGCGTGGCCATGGCGCGATCCAGCGCCTGCCGGTAGACCCGCGTGATGCTCGCAACGTACTCGGGACTCTTCAGCCGGCCCTCGATCTTGAGTGACGCCACCCCGGCGCGGACGAGATCGGGCAGCACCTCGAGCCCGGCGAGGTCCTGCGGACTCAGCAGGTAGCGACGATCGCCGAGGTCCACCTTTTGTCCATCGGCGTAGAGATCGTAGGGCAACCGGCAGGCCTGGGCGCATTCGCCGCGGTTGGCGGAGCGGCCGCCGAGCGCCTCGCTGGTGAGGCACTGGCCGGAGTAGGCGACGCAGAGGGCGCCGTGGACGAAGACCTCCAGGGGCAGCGGCGTGCCTCCGGCCTCGGCTTGGGCCTGTTGGATGCGCTCGATCTCGGGGATGGAGTTTTCGCGGGCGAGCACGACCAACTCGGCACCGAGCTCGCGCGCGAAGCGCACGCCCGCGGCGCTGGTCACGGTCATCTGCGTGGAGCCGTGGATGGGGAAGTCGGGTGAAAGCTGGCGAATCAGCCGGCAAATCCCGGTGTCCTGGACGATCGCGGCGTCGACACCGGCGGTGATGATCCCGCGCAGGTAGTCGGCGGCGTCGGGCAGTTCCGGCGTGAAGACCAGCGTGTTGAACGTGACGTAGCCGCGGACGCCGCGCCGGTGGAGGAACTCCATCAAGGCCGGCAGGTCGGCCTGGGTGAAGTTCTTGGCGCGCATGCGTGCATTGAACCGCTCAAGGCCGAAGTAGATGGCGTCGGCGCCGTTCTCGACGGCCGCCCGGGCGCATTCCCAGTCTCCCGCCGGCGCGAGCAGTTCCGGGCGCTTCACCCCGCGGCAGGGTGCGGCGGCGGAGGCGGGCAGCGGTGCGGAGGTGGCAGCGGACATCGATCGAGAGAGGAGAGAGGACAGGTACGCGCCTAGGCGGATCGAGCAACCGCAAAGCGCCGGGCAGGTCAGGCGGGTCAGTCGGGTCGGGCGGGATGGGCGGTATGGGCAGGAAGGGCGGACCGCCACGGGATGCGCCGTGCTGCGCGAGGCGCGAGGCGTCAGGCGTGAGATGCGACGCGTTAGGCGCGAGGCCTGAGGCGGAGGCTTGAGGCGCACCCGAGGACTGTGTCAGCGATGCCGCCCGTGCCGGAAGATGTCCCAGACCACGTAGAGCCCGAGCACGGCGGAAAGGAGGTAGCCGATGATGCCGAGGGCGGAATACCCGAAGAGGTAAGGCGGGTTGCGCGTGGTGATGATGAGGGAGGAGCCGACGATGAGGGCGGCGATGATGACCCCGAGGGCGATGCGGTTGGCAGCGGCCTTCAGGGCGTCGTCGAGACCCTCAAGCCCCTGGTGCTGGAAACGGATCGTGAGGTCGTCGCGCTCAAGGCGGCGGGCGATGCGGCGCAACTCTCCCGGCAATTCCTTCAGCCCGGTGAAGCTGGAGCGCACCACGTCGCGCACATCGCGCCAGAGCACGCCCGGCTGGACGCGGCTGCGCTGGACCTCGCGGAGGACGGGCCGCGCGTGGGCGCGCAGGTCGAAGGTGGGATCGAGCCGCCGGCCGACCTCCTCGATGCACAGGATGGCCTTGGCCATGAGCGAGTAGTCCTGGGAGATGTTGATCCCGTTGCGGCCGAAGATGTGGAGCAGCTTCAGCAGGGCGCGGCCACTGTGCTCGCGCCCGAGGCGCACGTTGAAGTCCTCGCGCAGCGCGAGCGTGACATCGCGTTCCATCGCGCGCAGGTCGACGCCGCCGCCCGGGGCGCCGAGCTCGGCGGCGATTTCGACGATGCGCTCGGCGTCCTGCTCGACGGCGGCGAGGAACAACTCGGCGAGGGCGAGGCGAAGGCGCCGCGTGAGGTTGCCGGCGAGGCCCCAGTCGAGGAGGCAGAGCCTCCCATCGGGCATGATCAGTACGTTGCCCCCGTGCGGGTCGGCATGGAAGAAACCGGCGATGAGGACCTGATGGAGGAGGGAGGCGGCGCCGTTGGCGGCGATCTGGCGGTTGAAGGCCGGGTCGGGGGCGAGATCGTCGAGGGATCGTCCCACGATCCGATCGGAGACAAGGACGCGCGCGGAGCTCAGCTCATCGATGACGGCGGGGGAGAAGACCCGGTCCGGGTGGGGGTTGATCGCGTTGAAGTACTGCTGGTTCCGCGCCTCGTTGCGGAAGTCCAGCTCGCGCAGGATGCCGGCGCGCAGTTCCGCGACGACGCTGGGCAGGTTGAACGGGGCGAGGCGTTCGACGCGCTGGTGGATCTGGCCGGCGAGCCAGGCGATGAGCTCGAAGTCGGCGAGGACGGTCTTTTCGAGGCCGGGCTTCTGGACCTTGACGGCGACGTCGCGGCCGTCGTGCAGGCGGGCGAAGTAGACCTGGGCGAGGGAGGCGGTGGCGGCCGGGGTCTCGTTGAAGACTGCGAACACCTCGTGCGGCTCCCGCCCGAGTGCCTCGAGCAGCACCGGACGGATCTCGGCGAAGGGCAGCGGCTGGACGGAGTTCTGGAGCTTGCGCAGCTCGAGGATGAGCGGCGCCGGCAGCAGGTCCGGGCGCATGCTTAGGAGCTGGCCGGCCTTGACGAAGGTGGGCCCCAGTTCCTCGGCCGCGAGGCGCACGCGCTCGTGGACCGTGCGCGCCGGGGTGTGCTGCGGCACGAGGCGCGACCAGATGGCGGCCGGCAGCTCAATCTGGTTGAGCAGATCGGCGAACCCGTGGCGCGCGAGGACGGTGAAGATTTCCTTGGCGCGGACGGCGTTGCTCAGGAGATCGAACGGCTTCACGGCTCGCTCGACCGCGACGGGGGCGGCGTGGCGTTCGCCTCCAGCACCCGGACGCGCTCCTCGAGGGCGGCGAGCCGGGCCCGCAGGTCGGCGTCGGAGCGGTCGAGCATCGACCGCACCTTGGCGCTCAGGTCCTGGCTCATCTCCTCGAACTCGCGCCGGCCCTGTTCGGCGATCTTCTCGGCGATGATCCGGGCGTCGGCGGCCGACAGCTTGCCTTGCCGGACCATCTCTTGGAGCGCAGCCTCGGCCCGTTCCGTGGTGGTCAGCGCGGCACCGACGCCGGCGAGGATGGTCTTCTTGATGACGTCGATCATGGCGCAGACCATGCACACCGTCGGCGGTGCCGGCAACGGGAAAGCCCGGTGGAGCGGCTTTTCCCCCCGCCCACCGCAATCTCCTTGGAGGGTCAGGCTTTGTCCTTTGTCATCCGGGGCGGTGTGCGTCGGGGACTTTGAGTGGGCGCGGGCGTCTTGGCGGGCGGAAAGCAAAGTGCAAAGCCTGACCCTCGGGGGAGGTGTGACCCTCGGGGGAGGTGGGTCAGGTCAGGCGGGCGAAACCACTGTGGGCCACGGGGCCGCGGAGGTGCTGCGCGAGGGTGCCCTCGGCGAGGACGGACTGGATGAGGGCGAAGACCTCATCGACGGTCCGGAGGTAGGCCTCCACGTGGGCCGGCGTGTGCGCGCAGGTCGGGTAGAAGACGCCGTTTGCGAGGTAGCCGCGATCGAGCATCGCCTGCGTGAACAGTGTCATCACCCGGCGGCTGTCATCGCCGCAGGAGAAGCTGAAGTTGCAGAGGGCGGGGATGCCACCGACGGTAAGGGGGACGCCGCGGCGGGCGGCGGCCTCGCGCCAGCCCTGACGCGTCAGGTCGCCGATGCGCTGGATGTGCGCCACCGCGTCCACCTCCTTGAGCCGCGTGAGCGTGGCGAGGGCGGCCGCCGGGCCGATCGCCTCCGTCCAGTACGTGCTGCTCACGAAGGTGCGTTGCGCGGCCTCCATCACGCGGCCGCGGCCAATGACGGCGGACATGGGGAACCCGTTGGAGAGGGACTTGGCGAAGACGGCGAGATCCGGGGCGACGCCGAGCTTCAGGTGGATGCCGCCGTGGTGGCTGCGCCAGCCGGAGGTCACTTCGTCGAAGATGAGCACCGCCCCGGCCTCGTCCGCGAGCGCCCGCACGCGGTCGAGGAATCCGTCGCGCGGCGCCTCGTAGCGCATGGGCTCCATCACGATGGCGGCGAGGCGGCCGCGCTGCGCGGCGACGATGGCCTCGAGTTCCGTGATCCGGTTGTAGCGGAACGGCAGGGACGTGCCGCGCAGGCCGGTCGGCACACCGGAGGGATCGAGTCCGGGGAGGAGATGTCCGTTGAGTGCCTCCGTCGCGCCGAGGTTGGCGGCGAGGTACCAGTCGCTCCAGCCGTGGTAGCCGCAGAACGCGACCACCTCTCGGCCGGTCGCCGCGCGGGCGATGCGCACCGCGATGGTGAGGATTTCGCCGCCGGCGCGGGCATAGCGCACCTGGTCGGCCCACGGGTGGATCTCACAGAGCAGGTCGGCGACGGCCACCTCGTCGGGCGAATTCAGGGTGCACATGCTGCCGCGGGCGACGCGGTCGATCACGGCGGCGTTCACGACCGGATCGGCGTAGCCGAGCAGGCAGCTGCCAATGCCGCAGGACGTGAAGTCGGTGAGCGGCCGTCCGTCGAGGTCGGTGACGGTGCAGCCGTTGGCCCGGTCGTAGTAGGCCGGCCAGTTGTCCGGCAGGAACATTTCGGGGCGCTTGCTCAGCAGCTGCGTGCCGCCGGGAATGCGCTGCTTGGCGCGGAGGTAGAGATCAGGGCCGGTGCGGCCCGGATGCGTGGGGACGCTCTGGCTCATGGGGTGATCGGTTGAATTGCGGGGTTGTCGACAGGGAGCAGGATGGGAAAAGATGGGGAATGGCGGTCGACCGACGGATCACGAGGGGAGGTGACCGGTGGCGGTGTGCTGTGGGGTATGCCGTGCGGTGTGCGGTACCGTCTGCCGTAGGTTCTGCCGTGCGGGGTGCTCAGGATGCGGCGGCGCGGGCCGCGTGTGGCGCCACCGCTCGGACCCGGGCGGCGAGGAGGACGGTCAAGCCGAGGCAGGCGATGGAGAGAAGGCCGACGCGCGAGTAGCCCTCGAGCTGGCCGCCCGGTCCGCGCGTCACCAGCAGGCCGGCGACGATGTTGGCGAGGCCGCCCGCCGCCTGCTGCACCGCCGCGTTCACGCTCATGAAACCGCCCCGGTAGCGGGCGTCGATGGCGTTGGTCAGCATCGCCATTGCTGGCGAGAACCGACCGGACATCGCCACCATGAAGAGCGCGGTCATCCCCATCGCCGCGGCGACGGAGGTGGTCGTCATGCGGGTGAGGAAGAACACCACGGCCGCGGCCCCGAGCGACACGGCGGCGAGCACGTGCAACTTGTCGAAGTGGTCGGTGAGCCGGCCGAGCAGGGGAGTGCTGACGAGGCTGGCCATGCCGCCCGCGAGGTAGATCAGTGGTAGCTGCGTTTCCGTGAGCCCGACGTTGGCCACCATCGCGGGTGCCATGAAGGGGATCACGCAGCTTCCGGCGAAAACCAGCATCGCGCTCATGAGGAAGCCGCGCTGGTGCAGGTTGTAGGAAAGGATCAAGCGCATCTGCTGGAACGGATGCTGCACGGGATGCTCCGAGCGAAGGGAGGGGGCGGTGCGGTGAGCGACGACGAGCACCACGGCCGCAAGCGCCGCAATGAGGAAGAACGCAGCCTGCCACTCGAAGCGGGCCGCGAGACCCAGGCCGGCGGGCACGCCGAGGATCGAGGCGAGCGGAAACGCCGACATCACGACGGCGGTCGCGCGTCCGCGTCGCCCGGGCTCGATCACGTCGCCCACCATCGAGGCCACCACTGAGCCCGCCACGCCGCCGAACGCACCCGCCGCGAAACGGGCGGCAAGCAACGCTTGGTAGGTCGGCGCGAGGGCGCACGCCAGCGTGGCCAGGCCGAATCCGGTGTACAGCGTGAGCAGGGCCGTGCGGCGGTCAAAGCGGTCCATCACGAACCCTCCGAGAAAGCCCGACAGCGCGGCCGCCAGGCCGTAGGCGGCGACCAGCCAGCTGAACTGCGTCGGCGTGGTCCCAAGCGCCTCCATGAGGTGCGCCCCCAGGGGCATCACGATCATGAAGTCGAGGATGTGCGTGAACTGCACAGCCGCCAACACCCAGAGCAACAGCTTGGGTCGCAGCACGGGGGTCGCCGCCGGGCGTGGGTCCATTCTGCAGGGTCTCAGGTTTTCGACGGCGCGGCAACCCGGGTGTTCCCGCCCGCCACCGGATCTTCCCGGTCGCGCTCCGCCAGCCAGCCGCGCAGGGCGCGCAGGAACTGCTCCGCGCCGCGGCTCTGGTACCGCTGGACGTGGCGCAACACCGCCACCTCCCGCTCCGGCTGCCGTCCGCTGAGGCAGCGGTAGACCAGCGCAGGGTCGTCGTCCCGGGAGCGACAGCCCTGGGGCAGGATGGAGATTCCCAGTCCCAAGCCGACGAATGCCTTCACCGTGGCGATCTGCGCACAGCGATACCCGATCCGCGGCGCAAAATCATGATCGCCGCAGAAGCGCTGCACCTGATGCGTCAGGCTGCTCGAGTTGCCCAGCAACACGAAGGCATGCTCCGCGAGTTGCTTCGCCGTCACCTGCGGGGTGTCCGCCAGGGGATGACTCCGACCGACCACGAGGAGCAGGGGCTCCGTCAGGAGTGGCTCCACCGAGAGTTGGGGCTCCTTGACCGGCAGCGAGGTCAGCGCGAGGTCCAATTCACCATCCAGCACGCCCCGAATCAGGTCCGAGCGGAAGTCCTCCCGCACTTCAATGGTCAGTTGCGGGAACTCCTCCCGACATCGCTGGATCAGCGGCGGGAGTAGGTAGGGGGCGACCGTTGGAATCGCCCCGACCTGAATCCGCCGCTCCAAGGCCTGGCCATCACCCAACTCCCGGGTCGCATCGTCCACCCCCGCCAGAATCTGCCTCGCCCGTTGCAGAAACGTCTCCCCCGCCTCCGTCAGCACCGCCTTGCGTCCGAGGCGGTGGAAGAACTTGTGCCCAAGCTCCTTCTCAAGATTGATAATCTGTTGGCTAAGCGACGGTTGAGTCACATTGCACCGTTCGGCCGCCCGGGTGAAATTCTGGGTCTCGGCCACCGCCACAAAGTACCGGATTTGCTGCAGTTCCATAGGACAAAACAATCAAAAGGATAGATAACGATTATTTCTCCTATTGCGAGAAGAGACGTATTCTAGGCGCAGGTCGCCCATCCCGGGTGGCCTGAACGAAAGAAAGACACTATGATTACGAAATCCTCCCTCGGCTCTTGGGCGCTGATCGCGATCCTCTCCGGTTCGCTCGTCTGGGCAGCCACCGCAGTCGAACTGCAGGCTGGCAGCATTGCCGCCGTGTTCGGCTACGGAACGGTGGTCACGCTCCTGATGATCGCGAGCAGCGAGTATCGGCTCACGGCCCGTCGGCCGGCCAAGTCGACCAAGTAACGAGACCCCGTGAAGCGTCCTCCCTTGGGGAGGAAGCGCGAGGGGCAGGCCGCGCCAAGGCGGCCACTCACCCACTCCGAAGGCCCGGAAAGCGTTCCGGGCCTTTTTCATGTCCGGAAGCGGACGCGGTGGCAGCGGCGGCGCGACCGGTTGGGTCCAGCTACTCGAGTCCGCGGGCCGCGACCTCGTCTTCGTCCCAGCCCAGGTAGTGACCGAGTTCGTGGAGGTAGGTGAGGCGGACTTCGTCGCGGAAGATCGCGCGGTCTTCCTCCGCGTAGTCCCAGAGGTTTTCGAGGAAGAGCAGGATGTGGGGTGCGGCCACGGGGTTCTCGCCGGTCGGAGCCCCGTAGGGCGAGCCGACGAACATGCCGAGGATGTCGGGTTCGAACTCGTCGCCGAGGATCGCCTCGCTCGGCCAGTCGTGGTGCACGACGGGCACGCGGGCGGCGATCTCGCGGATCGCGGGCGGGAGTCGGCGCAGCGTCGCGGCCACGGTGTCTTCCGCGAGGCGGGAGCGTTGCGCGTGGGTCATGGCGGTGGGGAAGCGGGAGGAAGACGGCCGGGACGCGGACGTAACCGAGCGAGCGGTGGCGCGTCTAAGGTAGGGTCGACGGTTCCCGTCGTACAACCTCACAAACAACGTTCGAGTCGTCATTCAGACAGTTCATTCCATGAAAGCATCCAAGTTCATCCTCGTCGCCCTCACGCTCTTCGTTCCGCTGTCCCTGCCCGCGCTGCGCGCGGAGGAGGCGGGCAAGCCGCCGGCGCGCGAAGGCCGGCCGGGCAAGGCCGGCAAGGGCGAGCGGGGCGATCGCCTCGCCATGTTGACGGAGCACCTGGCGCTCACGCCGGACCAAGTCACGAAGATCAAGCCGATCCTCAGCAGCGAGCGTGATGCGCTGCGCGCGGTGATGCAGGACACGTCCACCGACCGCGACGCGAAGCGTCCGAAGGTGCGCGAGATCCGCGAGTCGCACAACGCGCAGATCCGCGCGCTCCTCACGCCTGAGCAGCAGGCCAAGATGGACGCCCTGCGCGAGTCCGCCGGCAAGAAGCAGCGCGGCAACTGATCCTCGCTTCACCGCCACGCGCCGTGCTCCCGCGACACGGCGCGCCGCGCGGGAGCGGGCCACCGGCGCTGGCGTGGGCGGGGCGCTGGGTTGCCCACGGCTCGGCTGACGAATCGCGGTCCGAGCCTCGCGGCGTGGGTCGACACGGGGACCGAGGGGCTTCAGGCTGCTCCCGATGCAGACGTACCGTGTGCTCGTGGTCGGTGGGGGGGCGGCGGGGTACTTCGCCGCCATTGCCGCGGCCGAGCGCCTTGGCCCGGCGGGGACGGTCGTGCTCTGCGAGGCGACCGCGCATCCGCTCGCCAAGGTTCGGATCTCCGGGGGCGGACGTTGCAATGTGACCCATGACTGCCTCGATCCGCGCGAGCTCGTGAAGCGGTACCCGCGGGGCGGGCGCGAACTGCTGGGCTCGTTCCACCGCTTCGGGCCGCGCGACACGATCACCTGGTTCGCCGAGCGGGGCGTCACGCTCAAGACCGAGGCGGATGGGCGCATGTTCCCGGTCACCGACGACTCCGCCACCATCGTGGAGTGCCTCCAGCGCGAGGCGGCGCGCGTCGGCGTCGAGGTGCGCACGCGCTGGCCGGTCCGCTCGCTCCGGCGTTCATCGTCGGGTGGCTTTCTCGCCGAGAGCACCCCTGGCGCGCCCGTCGCTCCGGCGGCGCAGGCGAGTGAAGGGGGCGCGGCAGGGCGGATGGACGGAGGTCAGGGTGGCGTGGAGGTGAGTCTGGACGCGCGCGAGGTGCTCGAGGCCGCCTGCGTCATCCTCGCGACGGGTGGGGCCAAGTCGGTGGGCGGCGGCACGCTGGCGGAGTCGCTCGGTCACACCATCGAGCCACCGGTGCCGTCGCTCTTCACGTTTCACTGCCGCGATGCGCGGATTGAGGGTCTGGCCGGGCTGGCGGTGGCGGATGCCGAGGTATCGGTGCCGGACACTGACCTGCGCCGCCGCGGGCCGGTCCTCATCACGCACGGCGGCCTGAGCGGGCCGGCCATCCTCACGTTGTCCGCGTGGGGCGCCCGCGTGCTGGCCGGGCTTGGCTATCGCTTCACGCTCGCGCTGAACCTCGTTCCGGGGCGCGCGCGCGAGCAGGTCCGGTCCGAACTCCGGGGGCAGCGCACGGAGCATCCCCGCCGCCGCGTGTCGTCCGGCGGGCCGTTCGCCGTACCGTTGCGGCTCTGGGAGCGGCTCACCGCGGCGGCCGGCATCGGTCCGGAGGTCACGTGGTCGCACGTGTCGTCGGAGGCCCTTGAGGCGTTGGTCGCGGCGTGCGGGGAGACCCGGCTCGCGATTGAGGGCAAGAGCTTGAACAAGGAGGAATTCGTGACCTGCGGCGGGGTGCGCCGGGAGGAGATCGATTTCCGGACGCTCGCGAGCCGGCGGTGCCCGGGGCTCTACGTCGTGGGTGAGGCGTTGGACGTGGATGGCGTTACGGGTGGGTTCAATTTCCAAGCGGCCTGGACGACTGGCTGGCTCGCGGGCAATGCGGCGGCGGATGCGGTCGCGGCCGCTGCGGCGGTGGGACCGCACGACACGGTGCGTGAGCGGCGTCATCCGGACCGGGCGAGCTGAGCGAGAAGCTCCGCGAGCCACCGGGTCGACGCGTCAGCCGTGGGCGGCGTCGGCGACCTGGCGGCGCACCTCGGCGACGGCGCCGCTGACCCCGGCGGGCATGCCGGCGGTCCAGTTGCACTCGATCGTGAGGTGCTTGCACCGCGTGGCGCGGCGGAGCTGGCGCAGGAACGGCCGGAAGTCGTCGCCGTGGAACCCCGGCTCGGTGCGACCCTCGTCTTCGGCGAGATGAGCGTGCGTCACGAGCGCGGCGTGCCGACCGATCGGATCCGGCGACTCGCCGTTGCGCAGCATGTGGAACACATCGACGAGCAATTGGACCGACGGGTGCCCGCAGCGCCGCACGGCCTCGGCCCCCTCGTCCAAGGTGTTGACCAGATTGCATTCGCCGCGATTGAGCGCCTCGACGACGACCATGACGCCGTGCCGCTGGGCGATCGGGGCCACGACCGTGAGGGCTTCGACGTACTGCTCGAAGCCCCGGGCGCCGGACCAGCCCTCGGGCATCATGCGGGCCATGGCGGAGCCGAAGACGATTGTCCGCAGCCCGATCGACGCGGCGCGGCGGAACGCGGTTTCCGTGTAGCGGGCGAGCCGGGCGTGGTCGACGTTCGGGCCGGTGACCTTCAGGTCAGCGGGCAGGAAACAATTCGCGGCCGGCGTGGGCCGGTGGCAGTCGAGCGTGGCGGCGGCGTTCGGGGCGAAGGCGGAGTCGGGCTGCTCCGGCAGCAGAAGGTGCTGGACGTGTGCCTCGATGAAATCGAAGGGCGGATCGGGCAGGCCCGCGATCTCGGCCGGGGTGGCGCAGATGCCGATGAGCAGGGGCATGGCGGGCGGCTCAGAGTTTGCCGGCCTGGAGGCCGAAGTAGCCGGCGGCGTTGTCGTAGCAGATGTCGCGGACCAGCTTCGCGACGGCGGCCTCGTCGGCGGGAATGAGCCCCGCCTGAATGTCGGTGCCGATCATCCCGCAGAGGAGGCGCCGGAAGTACTCGTGGCGCACGTAGCTGAGGAAGCTGCGCGAATCGGTGAGCATGCCGACGAACCGGGAGAGCAGGCCGAGCTGGGACAGCGCGTTGATCTGCCATTCCATGGCTTCCTTCTGGTCGAGGAACCACCAGCCCGAGCCGAACTGCAGCTTGCCCGGGATGGAGCCGTCCTGGAAATTGCCGGCCATGGTCGCGAACGCGTAGTTGTCCGCTGGATTCAGGTTGTAGAGGATGATCCGCGGCAGGCGGTCGTCGCGGTCGAGCGTGTCGAGGTAGCGCGCGAGGGCGCGCGTCTGCGGGAAGTCGCCGATCGAATCCACTCCGGCGTCGGAGCCGAGGCGGCGGAGAAGGCGGGAGTTGGTGTTGCGCAGCGCGCCGAGGTGCAACTGCTTGGTCCAGCCGCGGGCGGCGTCGAGCCGGCCGAGGTGGACGAGCAGGAACCAGACGAACTTCGCGGTCTGCTCGGGCGTGGCGGCGGTGCCGGCGCGGGCTTGGTCGAAGATGACGGAGGCCTCGCGGGCGGTGCATTCGACGTCGGGCAGCGTCTCGAGACCGTGGTCGGAGAGCCGGCCGCCGAGCGAGTGGAAGAACGCGTGCCGCCGGTCGAGCGCCTCGAGGAGCGTCGGCAGGTTGCGCACCTCGACTCCGCTGCGTTCGGAGAGCAGATCGCACCACGGGTTGAAGACGGCGGGGGCGTTCACCGCGAGGGCCTTGTCGGGTCGGAACGTCGGATAGACCCGCGTCGCAAGGCCGCTGCGTGCGATCGCCTGGTGGTGTTCCAGCGTGTCGGCGGGGTCGTCGGTGGTGCAGACGACGGTGACGCGGTTGGACGTGAGGATCCCGTGGGTGGTGAGGGCGGGCGTGGCGAGGCGGGCGTTGGCTTCCTCCCAGATGCGCGGGGCGTTGGCCTCGTTGATCAGCAGGTCGATTCCGAAGTACCGGCGCAGTTCGAGGTGCGACCAGTGGTGGAGCGGATTGCGGACGAGCGCCGGGACGGTGCGGGCGAAGGCGAGGAACTTGTCGTAGTCGCTCGACGCGGTCCCGGTGATCAGGTCCTCCGGCACGCCGGCGGCGCGCAGGGCGCGCCACTTGTAGTGATCGCCGCCGAGCCAGATCTGGGTGAGATTGGCGAACTGCCGGTTCCCCGCGATTTGGTCGGGCGGGAGATGGCAGTGATAATCGAAGATGGGCTGTTTGGCTGCGTGTTCGAAGTACAGGCGCCGGGCCCACGGGTTGGGCAGGAGGAAGTCGTCGGGCAGGAACGGCTGGGACAGCGACATGGCGGGTGGGGAAGGGCGGGAGCGAGGGAACGGCGGCGCGCGTGCCGGTGCAAGACAGGGCATCGGGCCTGGCGCGAAGCTCCCGGGACCGTTCCAGCAGTCCACCGCCCCCCACGGTCCGTGCAAGCGGCGGCCCGATGAATGTTAACCCGTGCGGAAGCGGAAGGCAGCCGGCGGGCGGGGCGGCAGTGCCTCGGGCCCGGCGTGCCGTGCCTGGAGGGTTGTCGGCGGGCGGGCAGGTCAGAGCCGAGCCGGTGGCCGGAGGGCCCGGATGCGGCCGGGCGGGAAGTCGGCGTCGGGGCGAATGGCCTCCTCCGCGGAGCGCTGGGATCGGCCCGCGCCTGGGCCTGCGCTCAGGCCGCTCAGCGCCGGGCGCCGCGGGTCAGTCGGCTGACGGGCTTGGGGGCGGCGTTGAGCGCCGGATTGTTCTCGTCGAACAGCGCCGAGTAGATGTACGGGAAGTCCGGGAACTTCTTCCGCTCGACCGTCTGATTGATGAAGCGCTCAATCGAGCGGGCGTCGCGGACGTCGTCCTCCGTCACCAGCGTGAAGGCCTCACCGGTGTTTTGGGCGCGGCCGGTGCGGCCGATGCGGTGGACGTAGTCCTCGGGGTTCTCGGGCACGTCGTAGTTGATGACGTGGGAGACGCCGCGGATGTCGAGGCCGCGGGCGGCGATGTCGGTTGCGACGAGCACCTCGAAGCGGCCGCTCTTGAAGCCCTCCAAGGCCTCCACGCGTTCGCGCTGGCTGCGGTCGGAGTGGATGACGCCGACCGTGTGCTTGGCGGCGATGAGGCGGTGGGCGATGCGGTCCGCGCCCATGCGGGTGCGGCAGAAGATGATCACGCTCTTGAACTGCGTGGTCTCGAGCAACTGCGAGAGGAGATCGAATTTCTGCGAGGCGACGACCGGGTAGAACGCGTGCGCCACGGTTTCGGCCGCGGTCTGCTTGCGGTCGATCTTGATCTCGACCGGCTCGTTGAGCGCCCAGGTGGCGAGGGAGGCGATTTCCGGGGGGAGGGTCGCGGTGAAGAAGAGCGTCTGCCGCGACTTCGGCGTGCGGGAGACGATGCGCTTCACGTCGGGGAGGAAGCCCATGTCGAGCATGCGGTCGACCTCGTCGAGGACGAGAATCTCGACCCCGGCGAGGCTGATCGCGCCCTGCTCCATGTGATCGAGGAGCCGGCCCGGCGTGGCGACGATGATGTCGACGCCGTTCTCGAGGTCCTCGCGCTGCTTGCCGTAGCCGACGCCTCCGTAGATGACGGTGGTGTCGAGATTGGTGTGTTTGCTGTAGAGGCGGAAGGCCTCCTCGACCTGGAGAGCGAGTTCGCGCGTGGGCTCGAGCACGAGGCAACGCGGATGCGGACCCTTGGTGCCGAGACGATGCAGGATGGGCAGGGCGAAGGCGGCGGTCTTGCCGGTGCCGGTCTGGGCCGATCCGATCACGTCCTTGCCTGACAGCACGATCGGGATGGCCTGAGCCTGGATGGGGGTGGGTTCGGCGTAACCCTTCTCCAGCACGGCAAGGGCGATGCGGTCGGCGAGGCCGAGTTGGGTGAACGCGGAATTGACGGGCGCCACCTCGGGCACCGGACGCGGCGTGCGGGAGCGACGCGGCGTAGACGAAGCCGGGACCTCCTCATCGCGCTCCCGCTCCGGGCGCGAGGACCGGGGGCGATCGGAGTGACCGCCCCGTCCGCGCCCGCCTCCGGATCGGCCCCCATGGCCTTCGCCGCGCCCGCTGGCGCGACCTCCGGCAGCATCGCTGCCGCGGCCGGCGCCTCCGCCATGGCCCTGGGAGCCGTGGCCCTCGCGATCAGGGCGGCCGCTGCGGCCTTCGGCATGAGCCGTACCGCCATGACCACCGCCGCTGCGACTGCGACCGCCTTCGGCGCGGCGCTGGCTATCGGCGTGGACCTTGCGGGTGGGGTGTTGGGAGGGAGGAGGGGCGGACGCCGCCGCCTCTTTGGCGGGCTGGTCCTTGGGCGAAGGGGCAAGGGTCTTGCGGAACTTCGCAATCAGCTTCTTCAACATAGTCTTTGTGGCGAAAGACTCACTCTCCCGGTTTCGCCAGCCTTTGCAATCTCCGATCCCAGAGGGTCAGGCTTTGTCCTTTGTCGTCGGCAGCGGCGCGCGGCAGAATTTGAGTGAGCGCGGGCGCCGCGTTCGGGGAGGAGGACAACGGGCAAAGCCTGATCCTCCATCGTGGCGTGTCCCTCTATCGTGCTCAGGAGTGGGGCGTGTAGGTCCGCTGCTCCAGTTGCGCCCCGAGGTGGCGGCGGAAGGTGGCGAGGTCGCGCACGGCACGCAGGGCGATCAGTTGGCAGGCGAGGTTGCCGACGGCGGAACCTTCAAGGTCGAAGGCCACCACGGGGATCCCGGCGGCATCGGCGGTGGCTTGGCAGAGGAGGCGGTTCTTCGCGCCGCCGCCGACCATCAGGATGCGTTTGAACTGCCGTCCCGCCAGTCGCTCAAAGGCCGCCTTGGCCGCGGCATGGCCCTGCCCAAGCGAGTCGCAGATCAGCCGGACGTAGCCGGCCAGCTCGCGTGGGGGGCGGGCGCGGCGGCGCTTCAGTTGGCCGTCGATGGCGGCGCGCATCGAGGTGGGGTTGCTCAGCGCGGGATCCGTGACGTCCAGGAGTTGCTTCGGCGCCGGGAGTTTCTCGGCCGCCGCGATCAGGGTCGACCATTCCCGGGCGTTCTTCGGGCGCGCCGCGAAGTCCCGCAGCGTCCCTTCGAGGAGCCAGAGGCCGATGACGTTCGTCAGCGGCCGGTACCGGCCGTCACCCGTGCGCTCGTTCGAGATCCGCGCCGCCATCGCTTCCGCCCCGAGCACCGGGCGGTCGCTCTCGAAGCCGACCAACGACCACGTGCCGGAGCTGAGGTAGAGGTCCGAGCCATCCGGCGCCGCCGGCATCGCATCGTACGCGCACGAGGTGTCGTGCCCGGGCACGGCGATGACGCGCGTGCCGCGGAGCGCCGGGGAGTCGCCGACGACCCCTTTCTGCAGGGGACCGAGCGAGGTTCCGGCCATGATCGGGGTGGAGAACCAGCCCCGGGGAATCCGGAAGTGGTTGAGCGCCGCGATCGACCAGTCGCGGCCGTGCACGTCGATGAGCTGTGAGGTGCTCGCGGCGGAGAATTCCACCTCCGCCCGCCCCGACAGCAGGTAATTGAAGTAATCCGGCAGGAACAGGCAGCGCGTCGCCAGATCCGTGATCGCCGGGCAGCTGGTCACCGTTTCCTCCAACTGCAGCGACGTGTTGTAAAAGACGTTGGGCACCCCCGTCGCAGCATAGATGCGGTCCAGCGCCGCCCGCGTCCCGGCCAGCCGACGCAGGCCCGCCTGAGTGCGGTTGTCGCGGTACGCGTGCACCGGGAACACCAGCCGCCCCGCGTCGTTCAGCAGCACATGGTCGACGCCCCAAACATCCACCCCCACCGACGCGATCCGGGCCCCGCGGGGCACCTGGGCCGCCGCCTCGCGCAGCCCCGCCCGCACTTCATGCCAGAGCGTCGGCACGTCCCAGTAGTCGTGCTCCCCCAAGGGCAGGAACCGATTGCTGAAGCGATGGATCTCCTTGATGGAAAGACGATTCTGGTGCCACGTGCCGAGAATGACGCGGCCGCTGGTGGCACCGAGGTCGACGGCGGCGGCGTAGAGGGGCGAGGAGGCCATGGGTGATGCGGGTGGGTTTCCGGAGCGTGGGCGGGTGCGGCCCACTCGGCCAACAAAAACCGAGTCGGCGGGCTATTGGGTTGCGCGTCTGTTCCGCGGGTTTACGGTTCGCGACTGCTCCCATGCTCAACCACGACCGCCCGCCCCTCACCGAGCGCCGGGTCCAGCTGATGGCCACCTGCCTCTGCGATGCGTTCTACGACGACGTCGCCCGGGCCACCGTCGAGGTGCTGGAGCATCTGGGCGTGGCGGTGGAGTTTCCCGAGGGACAAACGTGCTGCGGCCAGCCCGCCTTCAACGGCGGCGACTGGGCCGCCTCCCGCAAGGTGGTCCGCCACGCCGTGAAGACCTTCGCCGGCTCCGTGCCCGTGATCGTCCCGAGCGGTTCCTGCGCGGCCATGATGTTCCATGGCGCACCGCTCGAGTTCGAGCGCGAGGCCGACCTCCCGGAGGTCGAGGCGCTGGGCCGTCGGACGTGGGAACTGGCGGATTACTTGGTCAATGGACTCGGCCTGACCTCCTGGCCGGGCCGTTACGATGCTCGCATCGCGTTTCACCGGTCATGTCACTCGCGCGGCACCGCCACGGGCGAGGCCGCCCAGCGGCTGCTCGAATCGATCCCCGGCGTCACCGTCCTGCCGTTCGGCGAGGGCGAACAGTGCTGCGGCTTCGGCGGCACGTTCTCGGTCAGCTTCCCCACGATTTCCTCGGCGATGGGCTCGCTCAAGCTCGAGCACATCCGCGCGGTCCAGCCGGATGCGCTGGTCTCGGTCGACATGAGCTGCCTGATGCACCTCGGCGGGCTCGCCGACAAGGAAGGCCGGCCGATCCGCATCCTGCACCTCGCCCAAGTCCTGCGCGACGCGCTGCGGCAGGGCGGTTTGCTCGGCTGAGACGCAGCGCCCGCCCTTTCGCCCCGCTTCGTCCGCCGCCCCTTCAACCCCGATGAAATTCCAGCAGATCGACGAGTATGCCGCCCGGCTCCGGCCGGAGACCAAGGCCTCCGTCCACAGCGGATCGAAGGCCGGACACGAAAAGCGGACGAAGGTGCTCTTCGACCACTTCATCGACCCCGACCGTCTCCGGCGGATCGCGGGCGACATCAAGCAGCACGTCGTCGAGAATCTCGACACCTACCTCCCGGCCGTCGAAGCGAAGCTGCGGGCGAACGGGGTCCACGTGCACTGGGCCGCCACCGCCGAGGCCGCCAACGAGGCCGTGTACTCGATCCTCCAGGCCCGCGGGGCCAAGCGGATGGTCAAGGCCAAGACGATGGTCAGCGAGGAGACCGAGCTCGGGCATTTTCTCGAGAAGCGCGGCGTCGAATGCGTCGAGACCGACCTCGGCGAATTCATCGTCCAGATCGACGGCGACCACCCCTCGCACATCGTCAAGCCGATCATCCACAAGAACCGTCGCGAGATCGCGACCTCGTTCGAGCGGCACGGTCTCGGGGCGTACAATGACGACCCGGAGACGATCACCCGCCGCGCCCGCGTGCACCTGCGGCACAAGTACCTCGAGGCGGACGTCGGCCTGACCGGCGCGAATTTCGTCGTCGCGGAGAGCGGGCGCATCGTGCTCGTGACCAACGAAGGCAATTCGCGCTTCTGCCTCGCGGCGACGAAGTGCCACATCGCGATGGTGGGCATCGAGAAGATCCTCCCGCGGGACCGCGATCTCGGGCTCCTGCTGAACCTGCTTGCGCGCAGCGGCACGGGGCAGCAGCTGACGGTCTACACGGAATTCATCTCGGGTCCGCGGGGTCCGGCGCAGCCGGACGGCCCCGAGGAAATGCACGTCGTCTTCGTCGACAACGGCCGCACGGACGTGCTGGCGAGCGAGTGCCGGGACATCCTGCGCTGCATCCGGTGCGGGGCGTGCCTGAACGTGTGTCCCGTGTACCGGCAGGCGAGCGGCCATGCGTACCGCAGCGTCTATCCCGGCCCGGTTGGCGCGGTGCTTTCGCCGCTGCTTGCGGGCGAGCGCTTCCCGGCGATGGCGGACCTCCCGAAAGCCTCGTCGCTGTGCGGCGCGTGCAACGAGGTATGTCCGGTCAACATCCCCATTCCCGACCTGCTCCTCCGGTTGCGTGAGAAAGGAAAGCGCGAAGGCAGTGATGCGGCCGCGGCCGGCACGCCCGCGATGGGCGGTTGGGCGGTCATGGCTTCGCAGCCGTTTGCGTGGAAGGCGGCGCTGGCCGGCGGGCGCATCATGAACGTGCTGCCCACGAAGTACGTGCCGGTCGCCGCGCTGCAGGCGTGGCAGTCGCGGCGCACCCTGCCGACGTGGCGCGGGGGAACCTTCCGCAGTTGGCTGCACGACCGCCGCAAGCAGCAGTCCCAAGCCGGAAGTGCGGCTCCGCGAAACTGACCCGGCGAACCGCGCCCTCGTCCACCCTGCCTCTGAAGATCATGGTGGCGAACCTGCGCCCGTAAACCACGACGCTCATGAGCAACGATCGCGAAGCCATCTTGGGACGGGTCCGTCAGGCCCTGGCGCCGCTGCCGACCCGCGCGGCGGCGCCGGACTGGGAGCGCGAGCTCGTGGTCATGCGCCATGCCCGCGGCGCGGTGGACGCGCCGGCGCTGTTCGCCGAACGCCTGCGCCTCGTCAACGGCACCCCCATCGCCTCCGTCGAGGAACTGGTGGCGCTCTTCGTGTCGTCCGGCTGGCGGCGCGGCTACTGCGACCCAGCGCTGGCGGCGCGGCTGCGCCCAGCCTTTCCGGCGGAGATCGTGTTTGAGACCGAGTTCGATCGCACGCGGGTGGATGATTATCCGTTCGGCATCACGGCGGCAGTCGGGGCGATCGCGGAGACGGGAACCGTGATCCTCAACGACGCCGCGACCTCGCGTCGGCTGGCGGCGCTGGCGCCGTGGGTGCATGTCGCGGTCGTCCCGCGCCGCAGCATCCACGTCGATCTTCCCGAGGCGGTGGCGGCGCTTGGGGGTGATCCGAACATCATCTGGTGCACGGGTCCTTCGAAGACGGCGGACGTCGAAGGCATCCTGATTGAAGGCGTGCACGGCCCGGGCGTGCAGATTGCGCTGCTCGTCGACTGACGATCCCGCGCCGCCGCTGGCGGCGCAGGGTGCGTCTCCGAATTCCTGAAGGCCTGCGATCGAGCGCGTTGCGCTGCCCAGCGACGAACGATCAAGACGGAATCCGTCGCCGAGCCGTCGGTGAAACCGACGCCGGCGATCAGGGCGCGTTCTCGAGTTCCTGGAGGGCGGTGACGAACGGCACCGGACCGCCGGGGGCGTAGCCCAGGCTCGCGAGGAATTTGCCGGTCGGCGACAGCATCACGACCGTGGGGTAGCCGGTGACGCGATACTTCTTCGAGAGCGCCTGGTTCTGGGAAATCATCCACTCCGGCTGCGGGATGCCGCGCGGGAAGTCCAGCTTGACCAGCACCAGCTTCTGGGCCGCGTAGTTGCGGAAGAGGGTGGTCTCGAGGATTTCCGCCTCGAGCTTCTTGCACCACGTGCACCAGTTGGAGCCGGTGAAGAAGAGGAAGACCGGGCGCTTGGTGCTCGCGGCGCGTTCGGCCGCGGCGCGGTACTGGGTGCCCCATTCCAAGGCCGGTCCGGTGGGACGTTTGGCGGCGGCGGCACCGGGTCCGGAGGACGCCTTGGCGGCTGCGGACGCCGAGGACGAAGCTGAAGAGGTTGAACCCGTTGACGACGAAGACATCGACTTCGACGTGCCCGAACTGGTTCGGCTCGAAGCGCCGCACGCCTTGCCGTTGCTCGCGGCGGGAGCAGGGTCGCCGCATCCGCCGAGACGTCGGATTGAAACCACGGTATCGTTCTCGATTCGGCAGATCCGGTTCGGGTAGTTGAGGATGGTCACGGACCCCGCGGACATCCGGCTGGTCGGCTCGCCCAGAGCCTCAAGCACCTCGGCCTCGGTGCTGCCAACATCTGCGCCGAAGCCACTTACGGAAAAGGCCAACGCGGCAAGGACGAGGGCGAGAACGCGGCGCAAGGCATACGGGAACAACGACTTCATGGGCGCGGGACGGTGGCGGAGAGACCGTGCTTTCGGCGGCTTGCCGAATGTTTTTGCAGGGGGATCGGAGATTTCGCTGCCCCCGAAGGCGTTGCGCGGAGCGGGCGCGCGGACTCGGACCGCCCGCCGTGAGGGTCAGGCTTTGCACGTTGTCCTCCGGTCGCGGAGACGCCCACTCGGACCCGAGGTCCGCCGCAGACGTCGGCTCCGAGGACAAAGGACAAAGCCTGACCCTCGGGCGCGTGGCGCTACGGCAGGATGCGCCAGTTGTTGCTTGGGGTGGCGGTGATCTCCGGGTTCCGGCGGACCCAGTCGATCATCAGCTCCCGGATTTCCTGATTGGCCTGATCGATGACCCGGGCGTTGCGGAACATGCGGTAGCCGCCGCCGCCGTTCAGGCGATAGTTGTTGATGGCGACCCGGAAACGGCGGGCGGGATCGATCGGGGCGCCGGCGAAGCGGAGATCGACGACCCGGTCGCCGAGTGGTCGGCGCAGGTCGAGCGCGTACTCCACGCCCTCGGCGGTGTCGAAGTTGTAGCCGGGGACGGCGGGATCGATGAGCTCGGACGGCGTCAGGCCTGCCTGATACGGGCGGAAGTAGCCGGCGGCGTGCTCGAGGGCGGCCTTGACCTCGGCGCCGGTGAGTTCGACGACGACGAGGGTGTTCTCGTAGATGTAGAGGGCGGCGAGGTCGCGGACGGTCACGTCCCCGGCGGGCAGGGTGGCGTCGAGGGTGAAGGCGGCGGCGAAGGAGATGTCGGCCTGGCCGGCGTCGAGCTGGACCCGGTGGATGAGATCGATGATGGCAGTGTCGCGAAGGCGGGATTCGCGCGAATTCAAGGCTTGGCTGGAGCGGCCGACGGGCTGGGAGAGCCACGTTTGGGTCGCCTCGTGGTAGGGCCGGACGAGGTCGAGCATCTCCGGATCGGGGGTGGTGGCGAGGGAGACGGGCAGGGTGGTGGACGCCTTGGCGAGGATGCGCCAGCGGGCGGAGCGATCGGGCCGTTCGAGGAAGACATCGGCCCGGGCGAGGCGATCGCCCCAGCGTCCGGCCTGGGAGATGAGGACCCCGTTGACGGAGAGCCCGGCGACGTTCACGTGGGTGTGGGCGAGGAACATCAGGTCGATGCCGGGGACCGTTTGGGCGAGAGGGAGGGCGGGGTTCTCGTTGGGCATTTCGCCTGGGGGCGTGCGACCATCGGCGAGATTCTGGTTGATCCCGAAGTGGACGGCGGCGACGACCACGTCGACTCGTTCCTGGGAGCGCAGCACCTCGACCCAGCGCTTGGCGGAGGCGACGGGATCGATGAAGGAGAGATCGGCGAAGTGGGCGGGGTTTTCCCACGACGGGATGGCGGGCGTCGTGAGCCCGAGGATGCCGACGCGCACCCCGGCGACCTCGCGGACCACGTAGGGCGTGAAGGCGGGGTCGTCGGTGCCGCTGCGCAGCGTGTTGGCGGAGAGCCACGGGAAGCGGGCTTCGCCCCGGGCCTTGTGGAGCACGTCGAGACCGAAGTTATACTCGTGGTTTCCGAGGGTCATGCTTGTGTAACCCAGCGCGTTCATCGCGAGCATCATCGGGTCGATGGGCTCGTTGTTGATGCGGTTGTGGTAGTAGGCGAGCGGCGTGCCCTGGATGGTGTCGCCGCAGTCGACCAGCAGCAGATCCGGCGCCTCCTTGCGGGCGGCGCGGACGAGGGTGGCGATGCGGGCGAGGCCGTCGGCGGACGGCTGGTTGTTGCCATAGTTGATGGGGAAGACGCGCCCGTGGAGATCGGTGGTGGCGAGGACGGTGACGCGGGCGCGTTCGGTGGTGTCGGGGGCGGTGCCGTGGAGCGGCAGGAGGGCGAGGCCGGCGACCCACACGGCGACGGCGAGGCGGGAAAGAGGGAACCTCATGGCACCTGATCTGTAGCCAAGATCCCGCGGGAGGCGAGGGCGGAGACGTTTCCGGGCTTGCCCGTCCCGTCGCCCCCCGGGCAGGCTCCGCAGAGAGCCGCCCGGGTGGTGGAATGGCAGACACGAAGGTCTTAGAAGCCTTTGCCGAAAGGTGTGCAGGTTCGAGTCCTGTCCCGGGCACCAACCGCGCGGCGTCCGCACCCGTACGTCACGGCACCTCGTAGACCTCGACGAGCACCACGCCCCCGCCCGCGGCCCGGTTTCGCACCTGGACGCTGTACGCGTCGGGCGCCACGTCGAGGACCACGGCCGCGTCGCGGCTGCCCGTCGGCAGGTTGAACGCGCCCACCTGGGCGAAGACCGCGGCGTCGGCGGCGTTCCAGTT